>Ga0247727_10004210_pt1 | contig 30777 bp, 25 predicted proteins | sample WisWelCaveWW1625_FD_202498 | JGI IMG/M metagenome (GOLD analysis project Ga0247727, IMG submission 202498) | Biofilm microbial communities from Wishing Well Cave, Virginia, United States - WW16-25 | ecosystem: Environmental > Aquatic > Deep subsurface > Groundwater > Cave microbial mat | place... | reverse complement strand
CGATCTGATGAATGCCGGCCGACGCGAGCCTCCACATCGCACCACGGAGCGACCGGGGCGTCCGTCAAGCCCACCGACACCGGCATTTCTAAGAGCCCCTACGAACTACTCCGACAGGCTCCTAGCGAACGGAGACCCTACGCTCCGGTTCACGGCTCGTACGCCGAAGCGACGAGCCGCGGCCCGCATTGGCGATTGAGCTGATCGAGCTGCGCGCCATACGCCGTCGCAAACCGCGCGCTGCACGACGGGTAGTACGCCGGCTCGCCCTTCGCCCAATCCCGCTCCGCCGCCGCGATGCCGGCCTTCGTCGCATGGTCGAAGGCGACGCGCCCGACCATCGCGACCGCGCCCGTCACCACCATCAGCGCCAGCATCACGGTGCGAAGATCGACACGGAACATGGCGCGGGTGGGACGTGTTCCGTCGCGCGATGTCCTCACGCCGATCTCAACGGACGCCGATGCAGCCGGTTCACCGACGCGACTACTTCTTCTTCATTCTTGCCGGGACATATCGGTAGCAGCATTCGAGGGACAACAGAGCCATCGACGTCGAATCGGTATCCGACAGGTAGTCCGCATACCCGGCATCGGGCCCGCTTCCCTCCGGCTTCCACGCCCCCTCGTCCGCCCCCTCCTTCACCTGCTTTTCAAGGAGATGCGGCAGCATCGTGTCGCGCCACGCCGTCCACGGCTCACCGCCCGCCAGGAACGTCAGCATCACGCCGTAATAGAGAAAGTAGAGATTTGTCTTCATCCCCTCGCGGCCGTCGATGATCAGCTTCAGGCTCCCCTTCACCTTCTCGTCGTCGGTCGCCAGGCCGCTGTAGACCCGCACGAGATTGCCGATCGCCGTCAGCGACAGGCGATGCGTGTCGCCGGCGCCGCGGTAGCCGACGTAGCCCTCGTGCGTCACCGAGTCGACGAAGTCGCGCCCGCGCGTCAGGCACTTCTCATCGAAGTCGAGATACGCCATCTGCCCTTGCTTCAGCGGCTGGAACATCATCCCGGTGACCGAGGTGTCGCCCGCGCCGTGGTCGTTCCCGGAGTAGAGCCATCCGCCCTCGGGCCGCTGCGATTTCACGACGAGCGCGATCCCCTTCTGGGCCGCCTGGTAGTCGGTCTCGGTCCCGCCCATCACGAATGCCTCGACCAGCGCGAGCGTGCACAAGCCCTCCGTGTAGAGCCGCGCGCCGCCGAAGCTCCCGTCCTCCTTCTGCTGCTTGATGAGGAAGGCGACGCCCTTCGCCACAGCCTCGCGGTACGGGCCGGTCGCCTCGCTGTTCCCGTCGGCGAGAAGCGCCAGCAGCGCGAACGCCGTGCTGGCCATGTCGTCGGTCGCGCCGGCCATCGGCTTGCATTTCCAGCGGCCGTCCGCCTGCTGCTTCGAGACGAGCCATTTCAGCCCCTTCTCGATCGGCTCGACGGCCTTCTCCATCCCGTACGTCTTGAGGGTCTCCTTCTTGAGGTCGCCGAACCGCGTGTTGTAGATCTCCATCTCCTTGATGGCGCGGCCGAACCCCTTCTCCGCGATCTTGTCGCCGGGCTTCAACCGCAGCGCCTCGCCGAAGTTGAGGGCGGCGTCGCCGTACTTCTTGCGGCCGAGCGCATCCTTGCCGAGCTCCATCGCCTTTTTGTAGGCGGCAGGCGCGTCGGCGGCGATCGGGAGATCGTCATCCTGGGCGAGAAGAAGCACCGAGAGAAGCAGAACGTGTTTCATGCGGAGTTCGACGCGCGTCGTCGTCGACGAGTTCAGGCAAACGCGCCAATGACGGAGTCCGCCAGCAGACGTCCGCGACGCGTCAGCTTGAGTCGCGTGCCGCTCCACTCGACGGTGTCGCGCGCCCTGCCGAGCGCGTTCGCGTAGTGCTCGCGGAAGATGATTTTGAATTCGCGTTCAAACGCGTCGACGTCGATCCCGACATCGCGGCGCAGCCCGAGAAAAACCGCCTCGATCATCCGCTGGTCGCGCGTCAACTCCTCGACCATCACCGGTTCGCGGTCGCCGGCGAGGTACTTCTCGACGTTCGCCGCGTTCGCCCAGCGCCGATGCGGGACGAAGCTGTGCGCGCCCGGGCCGAAGCCCAGATAAGGCCGCCCGTCCCAATACCCGGAGTTGTGCACCGCCTCGAATCCCGGCTTCGCGAAGTTCGACAGCTCGTAGTGGCGATAGCCCGCCGCGCCGAGCCGGTCCATCGCCATCTCGTAGTCGCGCTTCTGCTCGACGTCGCCCGGCAGCGCGAGCCCGCGCTTCACGCTCCGCTCCAGTTCCGTCCCCTTCTCCACCGTGAGGCCGTACAGCGAGACGTGCTCCGGGTTCCACTCGATGATCTCGCCGAGCGTCGCGCCGAACTCCTGGTTCGGCACGCCGAAGATCGCGTCGACCACGATGTTCACGAAGCCCGCCTCGCGGGCGGCGCGGACCGCCTTGCGCGCGTCGTCGGCCGAATGAGTCCTGCCAAGGAACTTCAGTTCGGAATCGCGCAGGCTCTGGACGCCGATCGAGAGCCGGTTGACGCCCGCCTGGCGGAAGGCGCGGAGCCTGTCGGCATCGAGCGCTTCGGGATTTGCCTCGAGCGTGACTTCGAGCGGATCGCGCGCGTCGAAGAGTCCCCGCGCCGCGGCGAGCAGCCGCGCGATGCGCTCCGGCTCGAGAAGCGAAGGCGTCCCGCCGCCGAAGTAGACGCTCGCGTAGGCGATCTTTTCGCTCGCCTGCATGTGTCGCACGACCGCGTCATCGAAGCGGCGATCGCGCCCGTCCGATTCGATCAGCACGAAATGACAGTACGGGCAGCGCGTCGTGCAGAACGGGACATGAATGTAGATTCCGTACACGAGGCGATTCTACTGGGTGCGGCCGAGGAGGAAGCGGCGCTTTAGCGACAGGCGTCGGCGACCTTCCGCGCGAACGATGCCGGATCGAGCGCGGGGTATCGATAGAGCTCCGGGCGAATCTGCTCGAAAGCTCGCGCATTCCAGCGCCCGCTCGAAGCTCACCAGGCGCCGAACCAGCGCGTTGTATTGCGAGTGTGCGTCGTTCCCATGCTCGCGGGCAAGGGCGGCGTAGAGCAGCAGGTCAGCGTCTGGAATCGCAACGGGCACGGCGACACCACACCGCCTCATCGGGACGCGCCGATCGACACCAGCAGCGCCTCAGGGGTGCGACGCCCCGAGGCCAGATCGGCCAGGCCCCGATTCACCAGGTCCCCGCCCGGCAGGAAGTCGGTGTTTATCAACGCGCCCATTATAGTCAACCGCGCCGCCACGGAAGATCAACGCGCGCTCCCGCGCGGCATCACTTCCTGATCTGCCGCAAAAACTTCTCCGCCTGGGCGCGCTCGGGCCAGTCGCGCGGCGCGGCCTTGAGCGCCTTCTCGAGATCCTCCACCGCCCCCTTCGTATCCCCGGCCCGCCAGCGGGCGTCGGCCCGGCTCGCCAGCGTGACGGGATCGTTCGGATCGAGGGCAAGCGCGCTCGTGTAGTCGGCGGCCGCCCCCTGGTGGTCGCCCTTCTGCGACTTCACCTGCGCCCGGTTGAAGAACGCCTCGAGCGAGCGGCCATCGAGCCGGATCGCCTCCGTGTGATCCGCCAGCGCGCCGTCGAGGTCTCCGTTCAGCGACCGCGCGATGCCGCGATTCGTCCACGCGCTGGAATTGCGCGGATCGATCTTGATCGCGCGGTCGTGGTCCACCAGGGCGCCCGGCAGGTCGCCGTTCTCCTGGCGGATCGTGCCGCGCGTCGTCAGGGCGATCGACGAGTCCGGCGCGATCTTGAGCGCCTCGTCGCAATCCGCCGCCGCACCGTCAAGATCGCCGGTCGCGCGTTTGACGGCCGCGCGATTGATGTACGCCTCGACGCATCGCGGGTCGATCTTCAAGGCCGCCGTGTGATCGGCGAGCGCGCCCGCGACGTCTCCGAGGTGGATTCGCGCCGCGCCGCGATTCGTGTAGGCGATCGCCAGCTTCGGATTGATCTGGATCGCCTTCGTGCAGTCGTCGATGCCGCCCTGGATGTCGCCGAGAGACGCCCGCGTGTTTCCTCGCGACATCCACGCCTCGGCCAGCAGCGGGTCGGCCTCGATCGCGGCGTTGTAGTCCTTGAGCGCCCCGTCGAGATCGCCCTTCCCGGTGCGCGCCCTGCCGCGATTGTGCAGCGCCAGCGCGTCCTTCGGCCGCCGCTTGAGCGCCGCGTCGGCGTCGGCGATCGCGCCGTCGAAGTCGCCCGACTCCCCCCTCGCCCCCGCGCGATTGATGAGAGCGTCGATGAGTTCCGGATCGAGCCGCAGCGCTTCGTCGTAATCGACGAGCGACTCCTTCTCCGCCCTCCTGGCGCGGCGCGCATCGCCGCGAAGCGTCCACGCGATGGCGTCCTTCGGGTCGAGACGAATGCACTCGGTCAGGTCGGCGATCGCTCCGTCGAGATCTCCCGTTTTCGACCGAGTCTGGCCACGATTGCTCCAGGCCAGCACGTACGTCGGATTCGCCGTGAGTGACGCCGTGAAGTCCGCCATGGCGCGATCCAGGTCGCCCGCGTCCCAGTACTGGACGCCGCGGTTGTTGTAGGCCGGAGCCAGGTGCGGGTTGATCTCGATGGCGCGCGAGAACGCCGCGGTCGCCGCGGTCCGGTCCCTGGCCTGCGCCAGGATCAGGCCGCGCAGATACCACGCCCACGCGAAATGCGGCTTCTTCTTGATCGCGCCGTCATACGCCTCGAGCGCCGCGCTCCCCTCGAGCAGCGTGCCCCGGAGGATCCAGTACTCCTCGGAGCCAAGCTCCTTCTCGAAGCGGCGCCAGCCCTCATCGCAGAGCCGCAGGACCTCTTCGCGCTGACCCCTGGCAAGCGCACGGTACGCCTCCGGCAGGTGGCGGTCGATCTCCTCCGGCCCGACCGGCCCCGCGAACTGCTTCTGAAAGCACGACCAGGCGGCGAGGATCCACTTCTTCGCGGAAGCCTCGCCCTCCGGCTTCCCGGCGTACGCGGCGCCCTGCTCGAGGTAGAGGCGGCCGAGATAGAAATTGACGCGGCCGTCGTCGGGCGCCAGCTCCCGCGCGCGATGCAGCCGCTCCATCGCCTTCGTGGAATGGCCGACGAAGTACCAGCCCATTCCCAGCAGCGTCCAGAGATCGACGTGCCGCGCGAACTCGGGATCGGCCGATGCCCGTTCCAGGTCGTCGAGCGCCCGCTCCACCTTGTTGAGCTGCTCGCGGATGTTGTAGCTCTCGACGTAGAAGAGCGGCCGGGTCTCCTTGATGAGGCCGTCGACCGGCTTCAGCCGTTCCTGGAGACGGCGGTAGGCTCCGGCTTCCGCCAGCAGGCGGCGCTGTTCGGCGTCGCCGCCTTCGATCCGCACGCGGGCGTCGTCGGCGATCCTCGCCAGCTCGGTGTCGGCGCGAATCTCGAGGCCGCGGAGCGCGGCGGTGCGCGCGTCGGTCCACCGCGACTCGCGATGGGCAGAAAGCGCGTCGGCCCGGAGTCGTGCGAATTCGCGGCCCTTCGCCATCGCCGCGACGACGAACCAGGCGACGCCCGCGGCGACGAGCGTCGCGAGCACAGCGGCGACCAGCCCCCGGCGTCTCGTGAGGAGCTTGCGCATCCGGTAGAACGTCGAAGGCGGATGGGCCAGGATCGCGTCGCCTCCCAGCCAGCGCGTCAGGTCGTCGGCCAGCCCGCGGGCGGTGGCATATCGGCGCGCGGGCTCCTTCTCGAGGCACTTGCGCGTGATCGTGTCGAGTTCGCGATCGACCCCGAGGAGCGGCCGCGGCTCGTCGTCAATCACGCGGCGGAGGATGTCGTAGATCTCGGTTCCCGCGAACGGCGGCTCGCCCGCCAGCAGCTGGTAGAGCGTCGCGCCGAGCGAGTAGACGTCGCTGCGCGCGTCGATGTCGCGGAGCCGGCCGAGCGCCTGCTCAGGCGGCATGTACGCGGGCGTTCCAATGACCATGCCGCTGACGGAGAGCGACGAGCCGACGGCGGTGGACTTGGCAAGGCCGAAGTCCATCACGAAGACGCGGTCGCCTTCCACCATGATGTTCTCGGGCTTGAGGTCGCGGTGGATGACGCCCTGGTCGTGGGCCGCCTGCACGGCGAGGGCGGCGTCGCGGACGAGGCGGACGATGAGCCGGACGTCGTGACGCGGGACATGGAGGAGCGTTCGGCCCGCCACGTACTGCATGGCGATGAAGCGGTCCTGCGCTTCGTAGACGGCGCCGATATTGGGGTGGTTGAGCTTGGCGGCGACTTGCGCTTCGCGGCGGAACCGCGCCAGCTCGGCGGCGTCTTCGTACTTGAGGAACTTGAGGGCGACCCAACGTGTGAGCTCGGTGTCCCAGGCCTTCCACACTTCGCCCATGCCGCCGGCCCCGAGCTTCTCGGTCTTGATGTACTTGCCGATGCGTTCTCCGGAGGGGGGCGGCTGGCTCATGGCTTCAATACGTAGTATGAATCGTGATGTCCTCTTCCGCCATGCGCGATGAGATCAAGAAGCAGGCGGCCGCGCGCTAGTCGAGTTTTTCAACCCCGCCCGGGCACGCGGCGGACCGAAGCGGCCCCGACTTATCGGGTCACTCTTTCTCCTCAAGCGCCTGGCGCACAACGTCCATCTTCTTCTTCAGCGCCGACTCCATCGCCGGATCGACACCGATCGCCGCCTTCCACGCCTTGAGCGCTTCCTCGTTGTCGGCGCGAGCCTCCGCACCCTTCCGCTGCGTCGCCCGCCTCGAGAAGGCGAGCCCGATGTGGATCCACGCCTGCACATGGCGGGGGTTGCGCTTGACCGCCTCGCGCAGGTCCGAGATCGAATCCCCGATGATGCTGTCGATGTCGGCCCCATCGACGAACCGGGACGCCTGGAGCCACGTCCATCCGCGAACGTACCATGCCTCCGTTTTCGACGGGTCTCGCGCGAGCGCCTCGTTGAGATCCTCGATCGCCTTGCCGTAGTGCGGCGCCGGGAATCCAGCGCGGGCGTCTTCCCACGCGCCGCGCGCGGCGTGCACCTCGCCGCGCAGCTGCCAGCCAACCGCGGGGCGCGCGTTGAGTCCGATCAGCTCGGTCGCGTCGGCGACGGCGCCATCGAACTCCGAGGCCGGGTCGACGCCACGCGACACGCGCGACTTGGCGAGGTCGTAGTGGGCGATGGCGCGGTGATACCAGACGTTCCGCGACTTGGGCGCCTGCGACAGCGCCTTCGAATACGCCGCCAGCGCCGCCGCATACGCGGCCTCCGGTTCGGCGCCGCCCCGCGCAAGAAGCGAATGGACACCTCCGAGTGAATCCCACGCTTCCACGCTCCGCGGGACCGTCTCAAGCGCGGCCTTCAGCGTCGTCTCCGCGCGACGCAGGATCTCCGTCGCGTCGCCGCCCGAGCCCTGGCGGCGTCCTGCCCACTTCATCAGCGCGGAACCGAGCGTGACGGCGAATTCGGCATCGGCCGGAGCCAGCTTCACGGCGGTTTCGAGCGCTTCGATGCCCGCCGCGTATCTCGGCGATTCGGCGCGGCTCACGTCGCTCTCGGCATCGGCCCAGCTGACGAGCGTCCCGCCGAGGCGCTGGTAGAGCAGCGCGCTGGCGGCGTCGCGGTTCTTCAGCCGCTCGAAGTCGGCCACGGCGGCGGCGTATTCCGTCGCGAAGTCGCCGCCCTTCTCCGCAAGCTGCTCGCCCCGCGCGATGTGCACGCCGCCGCGCGCCTCAATCGCGATCAGGCAGCCCGGATCGATCGCGAGCGCTTTCGCAGACTGGTCGAGCGCCTGCTGCAGCAGGGGCATCGGGTCTCCGCCGCGGGCACCCGTAACGCGCGCCCAGCTCAGGAGGATCACGACGCGCAATCCCCACGTCTCCGCCTTCGGCTCGATCGTCAGCGCACGATCGGCGTCGGCCACCGCCGCTTCGAAGTGCGGCATCGGGTCGCCGCCCTGGTCCATCACCCATCCTCCCCAGTTGTGGCGCAGCACCAGTCTCATGAGCAGCAGGGCCGGCTGCCCGGGCGCCAGGTCGACGGCGCGATCGAGGTCGCGAAGGGCTTGCGTCATCAGCGAGTTGCACTCCTGGTCGTGGTCCTCGCGGCGCCGTGCCCAGTTCATCCGGACGCGGGCGCGCGCCTGCCACGCATAGGGGCGCTCGGGGCGGCGGCGCACGAGCTCGTCGGCGTCCGCCGCGGCGCGACGGAACAGATCCTCCCACCCGGCGGCGGCTTCGCTCGCGAGCCGGCCGAGCGCCATCAAGCGCGCCTCGAGATGCGGCAGGAAGCCGACGTCGCTCTTCAGGCCGCGCTCCGCCCAGTCGAGCGCGTGGTCGACCCGGCCGTCCTCGAGGGCGATCGACGCGAGCAGGTTGTACGCCCCCTCGGTGGTCGGATTGATCCGGACGGCGCCCTCGAGCTCGACGCGTGCGGCGTCGATGCGCCCTTCGGCAAACGCAAGCGCCCCGCGGGCGTGCTCCGGCTGGCCGGGCTCCAATCCTCCGATCCGAAGCGCCACCTCGACGTCGTGGGCGATCTGCTCCGCGACTTCGCGGATGCTCGGGTGGCGTCGCGCGCGAAGCCGCTGCTCGCGGTCGCGCTCGAGTCCGGCGCTCCGCATGCTCAAGACGACCGTCGAGTCGGCCGAATCGGTCGATTCAACCTCCTCCAGGCGCTGGGCGAACAGCAGGCCGGCGAGCATGATGCGTTCGTACCGCGCCGGGGCGAAGCCCGGGTCGAGCGCCAGGGCCTGCTCCTGCACCCGGTGGGCCTCCTCGAACTGCATGAGCGCGCGCAGAAGCCGGCCCAGAAGGTAGTGCGCCTCCGCGCTGTCCGGCAGGGTCCGGATCGCATCGCGACAGACGGCGACGGCCGTGGGCGCCGACCGGTCCATCGCCTCGAGGCTGCCCGTCCGCCGCAGCTCGAGAATCGTGTCGAGCGAAGTCGCCGCGCTCCGCCGGAGCTCCGCGAGCGCCGAGCGGCGCACCTCCGTCGTGTTCGTCTTCGCCACCGACAGACGCCACGCGAGGACGGCGCTGAGGACCGCGACGACCGTGATCGACGCCGCGAGGATGCGCCGGCGCGCAAGCGACGCCGCGAAGCGCCGCGCCAGGCCGGGTGGACGGGCGCGCACCGGCTCCTTGCGCAGCCATCGATCGAGCTCGTCGGCGAATTCGTCCGCCGTCGCGTAGCGCCGCGACGGTTCGCGCTCCAGGGCCTTCATGAGGACGGCTTCGAGGCCGGCGTCCGCGGACGGGACGAAGCGGCGCAGCGGAGGCGCCTCCCCGGTACAGACGGCCATCAGGACGCTGACCGTCTCCCCTTCGAAGGGCGGACGGCCGGCGAGAAGGTCGAACAGGGTGGCGCCCAGGCCGTACACGTCGCTGCGGGCGTCGGTGGCGTGGATCTCGCCGCGGGCCTGCTCGGGCGCCATGTAGGAGGGGGTCCCGATCGCGAAGCCCGACTGCGACACCGTCGTTCCCGCGGAGACGAGTCGCGCGAGGCCGAAGTCCATCACGATGACCCGGCCATCGGCCTCCATGAGGTTGTCCGGCTTCAGGTCGCGATGGATGACGCCGCGTGCGTTCGCGAAGGCGACGGCACGCGCGGCGTCGCGGACGCGTCGCACCGATTCGGCGGGCCTGCCGCGAAGCTGGCGGAGCGTCGCGCCGGCGACGAGTTCCATCGCGAGGAATGGCTGGCCGTCCCGCTCGCCGATCTCGAAGACGCGCACGATGTTGGGGTGCTCGAGGCGGGCGGCGGCTCGCGCTTCGCGGCGGAAGCGCACGAGCTCCTCAGCGTCGATGTGCTTGAGGAGCTTGACGGCGACCCAGCGCTTGAGCTCCGCGTCGTAGGCCTTCCACACTTCGCCCATGCCGCCGGCGCCGAGCTTGACCTCGAGGCGGTAGCGGTCGGGCGTCGGCTTCTCCACCGTGGTTGACTATAGCGCGTCGGCGGCGCGCTTACTTCGCGTCCACCGTCTTCGACGAATCGGCCTTCGGCACGAGAATCTCGCCCAGGCCGCGGCAGGCCGAACAGGTCCAGTGGACCCCGTGGAAAACCGAGCCGCGGCCGTCGCAGGCCGAGCAGGTCCGCTTCGAGCAAATGTCGTTGGGCGCCGGACACTTCCGGGGAGTGTCGCAGCGCGAGCAGTCGACGAAGCCGTCCTTGCACTTCGCGCAATGCAGGACCTTCTCGACCCCCGTGTTCCGGCACTTCGGGCAGTTGTCCAGGACGAATCCGTTCTTCGTCTTCATCTTGCCCGTGCCGTCGCACGCCTTGCAGACAAACGTCGTGTCCTTCTTGCCGAGACAGTTCGGGCAGCGCCACTTGCCCTCGCCGCCGCACGGACTGCAGTTCATCACGGCCTTGATCGACTTGATCAGCGCGGCGATGTTCGCCGCCATCGCGGCGTCGGCCCCCTTGACGCTCTCGAACGCGCCGATCGCACGGTCGAATCCCCGCCCCCGCTGGTGCGCCATCGCCAGCATCGCCACCGACCAGGCGTAGCGCACGTTCGGCGTGTCAACCGATCGGTACTCCTTCAGCCAGGCGAGGACCGCGAGGTCGTTGTCGCCCGCGCGCATCCACCGCGACAGGTCGGCGATGACGTTCGCCTCGGCCGTGCCGATCGAGCCGTGCATGACGTCGAAGCCCAGCGCTTTCGCCGTCTTGTCGCGCTCCGTCCCGGGCGTGGACGAACCGATGTGCGCCGCCCCGAAGAACTTCAGCGGATCGCTCGCCGCCTTGGCGTCGACCTTCGAAATCCACGTGGCCGCATCGAGATGCTCCTGGCCGGTCAGCGTCTCCTGCACCCAGGGCTTCTTCAGGTAGTCCTGGAGCGCGTTGAGCGACGCGCCCTGGAGGCGCCAGTCGGCATCGCTGCGCGACAGGAAGAGCACCGCCGCGGTCGCGACGTCGCCTCCGCCCCGGAGTTTCTCGATGGCCGCCTGCCGCGCCGTTGCATCGGCGCGCTTTGCAGGATCGCGAAGGACGTCGAGCGCGGTCCGTTCAGCCGGCTTCGCCGGGGCCGGTGTCTGGGGGGTTTTTTCAGTCGTGGTCGTGCCGGTCAGGTGCGATCCCATCCGCTCGCGCAGCATGCGGAGGAGCTGGATGATCTGGACGAGCTTCGCGTCGAGGTCGCCGTACTTCTCCTCGGGAAAGAGCTCGCGCGCCTCGGCGTATGCCTCGCGCGCCTTCTTCACCTTCTCGGCCGCCGCACGGAAGATCGCGTCGGCCCCCGACGATGCCGCCAGGGCCTTCTCGTAGTCGGCCTTCGCCTCGTCGATCAGCTTGTCGGAGTCGCCGAGAATCTCCTTCGGCGAGGTGATGATCCTGGAGACTTCATCCTTCGCGTAGCTGCGGACGCCGCCCTCGGTCGTGACCTCGTAGTAGCTCTCCTTGTCGATGACACGGCCGGAGACCTTGCCGCCGCTCTTCAGCACGACGACATCGGCGTGGAGGGGGGTCGTGACGAGGAGGAGGAAGACGAACCTTCGGAACATGGTCAGCGTTAGACCCGGAAGACGGGCGGAGGTTCCAGAAATCGGCAGACGGCTACTTCTTGGCCTCGAACTCCACCACCACCTTCACAGTCCGACCGTCGTCATGCTTCACGAGAAAGCCGGGCACTTCGGCGCTGTGCCAAGTCGTCTCCTCGGTGACCTCAGGCTTGGCGCCCGGCGTCGGGACCACCTCGGTGCGGTCCTTGTACTTGGTGCATTTGACCTTCTGCTTGCCGACCTCGATGACTTCGTCCAGCACCAGCGCGTCGCGCCGGAACGTCGAGTTCTTCCCCTGGATCTTGCTCTTCACGCTGTACGTGCGCCGCAGCGGCAGCTCGACGTCCGGGATGATCCATTCCGTCAGGATGCAGGTCCGTTCGTCGTCATCCTTCTTCACCCGGATGACCCGGCAGGCGTACTCCTTGGTCCCAAGCGTGATCTTCTCCTCGTCGAGCTCCTCCGCGTCCGGATTCATCGTCGGCCGCTCGTCGACGTAGATGTACTTCCGTTCGATCTCCTTTGTGCCCGACCCGGTCTTCAGCGTCCACTTCGTGTGGCAGCTGTCCTCGCCGACCTTGACCAGCGTCTCGATCTGTTCGGAATCGCCGTCGACCTTGTTGGTGAGCTGGTACTTCACGGTCGTGCCGGGCGCCCACCGGCCCCACGTGCTCTTCGAGCTGCGCGGCGGGTCCTGGGCAAGCGCCACGAGTGCGAGGGTCAGGATCATTCTCATGCTGTCACCTGCCGCAATGGTACACCGGGGAGAAGGCGGTCTTCGCTTCCTATCTTCGCGCTACGCCAGCTCGCTGGCCGCGCCCATCGAGATCCCCAGCGCCCGCGCCGTCCGCACGACGTTGCCGTCCGGCGGGACGGTGCGGATCTTCCCGATCGCGTCCTTGATCGGCACGGCCACGATGTCGGGAGGCCGCAGCGCCGCCATCATGCCGAACTGCTTTTCCGCGATCATCTGCACCGCCGCGACGCCGTAGCGCGTTGCCAGCAGCCGGTCGAACGTCGTGGGGCCGCCGCCGCGCTGAAGGTGTCCGAGCACGACCGTCCGCGTCTCCTTCCCGCACCGCTTCTTGATCTCGGCCGCCACGCGCTCGCCGATTCCGCCCAGCTGCGCCTCCTTGTCGGCGCGCATCGGCCCCTTCACCGCGTACTCGCCGCCCTCCTCGCGCGCGCCCTCCGCCACCGCGATGAGCGCGAAGTTGCGTCCCAGCTTCTCGAGCTTCTCGATCTGCCGCGCGATCGCCTCGTACCGGAACGGGATCTCCGGAATGAGAATCACGTCCGCGCCGCCCGCGATGCCGGCGTGGATCGCGATCCATCCCGCGTAGCGGCCCATGAGCTCGAGAACGAAAACCCGGCCGTGGCTTCCCGCGGTCGTCTGGAGCCGGTCGAGCGCGTCGGTCGCGCAGGCCACCGCGGAATCGAACCCGAACGTGATGACGGTTGCCTGGAGGTCGTTGTCGATCGTCTTGGGGATCGCGACGACCGGCGTCCCCGCCTCGAAGAACTGCTGCGCGATCGAGAGCGTGCCGTCGCCGCCCGCCGCGACGAGCGCCGTGATGCCGAGCTTCTCGATCGACTGCTGCGTCTCGCGGATGAGCTCCGCGGGGAGCCGCCCCGCCTCGCCGTGACCCGTCTTCGCGGCGAACCGGCCGCCGCTCGCGGCGCCGAGGATCGTGCCGCCCAACGTCAGGATTTCCGACGTGCTTTCGAGGGTGAGCGCCCGCGTGTCGTGAGGAGGGAGCAGCCCTTCGAATCCGCGCCGGATGCCGACCACCTCCCAGCCGAGGCCCGCCGCCGCCTTCACGACGCCGCGGATCGCCGCGTTGAGGCCGGGACAGTCGCCGCCGCCCGTGAGAATGCCGACGCGCTGCGCCACGCGGGGAGTCTATCAGGCCGGCTCCCGCGTTCTCAATGTTCGGATGGCGGAACTTGAATACGTCCCGGCCTCCGGGCGCGCAGCTCAGACTCCGCCGCGGCGAGCTTCGACGACGTCTCGCGAAGCCTCGCGGCGACGATCCGCGCGATCGACAGGTACCACCGCTCCGCGAAGCCGTCGCGCGTCTCACACAGCGCGTAGATGTGATCCCGCGGGATGATCTCCACCCTGCAGTCGGTCGCCGCGACAACGGACGCGCTGGTCGCGTCATTCTCCAGGTAACTCAGCTCGCCGAAGATCGTGCCGGGAACCAGCCGAGCCAGCGTCGCGTCGCCGATCGCCCGCACCTCGGCGTCCCCCTCGCGCAGAAGGAAGAGCCCGGTCCTCCGCACCCCCGCCTTGAGAATCTCCTCGCCCGCGCGATACGAGTGCACCCACGCCGCGGCGCGGAGCACGTCGAGATCGTCGGGGGTCAGGTAGCGGAAGGGCCGCTCCGGCAGCGGATCCTCGACCGGCGATGGCAGCACCGCAACGGTGGTTTCGCCGACCCGCTCCTGCATGGCCGCTTCGAAGCGGCGGATGCGCTCATCCTCCAGCGAGACCACGCCGCCGGTCGACGTGTAGGCCTGCACGAGGCCGGGCGTGTCGGACTTCAAGTACATGGCGCCGCGCTTCTGGTGCACGAGGCGCCACGCTTTCATCGAGGAGAGGCACGCGTTGAAGAGCGCCGTCAGGGCGCGATCCCGGGCGGCTTGCACCCATTCGCGCACGACGGGCGCCGCCGCGTCGAACGCCTCGAGGAAGCGGCGGTGGCGGGCCGGCAGGTATCGCCGGGTATGCTGCACCGCGCGACCCATCGGCGATCCGCTCCCGGTCCCTAGCAGCGCATCGACCACCTGGAGCACGCCGACCTGGGGGCCGCTCGCGCCCTCGACCGGACCCTCGCCCTCGTCGAGTCCCCAGAGCGTCGTCGGCTGAATGAGCGTGAGGAAGTCGTCGGCTGTGAAGAGCTGCTTGCGGATGTTGTCCCGGAACGGCCGGGCCATCTCCGCGAGCTCCCCATGCAGCCGTTCGAACAAGCCGGTGGCGGCGTGCGTATCGCGACGCGCCGACGTCCGAACCAGGTCGACCGCCGTACGGATCACGGCAGCGCCGCGAGCCTCCGTCTCGATCGGCGTCCGAAGAAACGAGCGGAGCGCCTCATCTTTGGGTGGACGGAGCCAGAGGATCGCGGGGCGGATCGCCTCGCCGGTCAGCCGCTCGACGTCGTAGGTCTGCCCGCCCTCGACGCCCTCAAGATCCCAGTTCGCGAGAACCATGCTGTAGAGATTGCCGACGCGGGGATGGTCCTGGCGACGGCAAAGGGCGCGCCACGGATCGGCCAGGCCCGGCGGGAGCGTCAGGGCCGTGAGTTGGTACGCGTCGACCGTGGGCGGGGCGGATGACCAACGAGCGGCGTGGGCGAGCACGCTCACCACGGTGTTGAGCCGGTCGACTTCCGGCTCCGACAGCGCGCCGATCGCGGTGTCGGCATCCGGTACCGGTGCGGCAAACGACGCGCCCAGCCACGCCCGCGCGTCGGCGGACGGCGCGTGATATCGCGACGGGAGCGCCATGGCGGCCTCCTGCCAGCGGGACCACCGCGGCGGCAGCGTGCGGGCGGGCGTGCGGCGGGGAAGAAACCCGGTGGCGGGATCGAGATCGCGGACGAACGTCTCCGCGAGGGCGTTGACGGCCGATCCGCACATCGGCCCACTGTCGGAGAGCGCGGGGGAGACGTCAATCAAATCTGCTGCCGGGATTCGGACCGATCCGGTTGCTGAGATGAGGAGGACGCCATGAGACTCGCGCTTCTGCTGGTGCTGTTCGCGCCGAAGCAGGATCTGAACGACAAGAGCTACGAGAAGCTGCGCGACCAGATCGCCCCGTCGAAAGAGGAGGTCGCGTGGCTCGCGATCCCGTGGCACGTCTCCCTGTGGGACGCCGTCATCGAGGCCCAGAAACAGGAGAAGCCGGTGCTTCTCTACGCGATGAACGGCCATCCGCTCGCGTGCACCTGAAACAACGGCGTCTACGGTCGGAAGACCGTATGGTCGGATCCCGACGTGCAGGAGCTGGCGAAGGCGTTCGTCTGCGTCATGGATGACATCAATCCGCTGCAGACCGGGCAGCGCGCGGGACAGGAGAGCGATCTCTTTCGCGCGATCGCGGCGAAGGGGCCGGGCGGCGGCCGGGCCGGAACGACGCAGCAGGGGACCTACTGCTTCGCCCCCAGCGGCGAGGTCCTCTCGGCGGACAACTCGCGCGACCCGAAGCGCATCGCCCGCGGGCTCCGGGACGCGCTCGCGAGGTGGCAAGAGCTGCCGAAGGCGCAGCGGCTGCGAGCGCAGGCGCCGACGCGCGACAACGTCCGCCGCCCCGAGGAGAGCTATCCGAAGGACGGCCTCGTGCTGCGCTCATACTCCCGCGATCTGCCGCCGACCGACGGTCACAAGAAGCGCCGCCTCGGCGAGGTCGAGAGTCCGTGGAACACCGACGTCGTGTGGTTCCGCGCGGACGAGATGAAGCAGTGGCTCCCGGCCGCGCTTTCGAAGGGCTCGAAGCACACGGTGCCCGACCGCATCGTGCGGCGGCTCGCCCAGTTCAGCTTCATCGACAACGTGGTCGGCCAGGCGACGCCGTTCCAGGAGCGGTGCATCGAGAAGGCGTCGATCACGGTCGAGGTCATCGCCGTCACGAAGGACGCGGTCACGCTGCGCCTGGTCGGCGAATCGAAGGCGGCCGATGGGGCCCGCCGCTTCGCGACCACGATGCTCGGCAGCGCGACGTGGAATCCGTCGAAGGGGCGCTTCACCGCGTTCGAGCTCGTCGCGGTCGGCACCCGGTCGGCGAGTACGCACCGGAACGCGCCTGATGACGGCGGCACCGACTATCCGGTCGGCGTTGTTCTGCGCCTGGCGAGCGACTCCCCCGTCGACAAGGTGGCGCCGTCGTACTTCGGCGCCTACCGCTGGTAGGGCCCTCCCGCTGAACGAAGGGGCGCGTGGACGGCGTCTGATCTACATGCGGTTCATCGCGCTCGCCCTCGTCATCGCTCTCGCGCCCGTGCAGGATCCGTCCAGGATCACCCTCGACCGAACCGCCAAGTTCTCCGAGTTCTGCGCGTCGTTCGAAAAGGCGGCCGGCGGGAAGATTGCCGCCGACGACGAGGTCGAAGACAAGGAGATCAAGCTCTCCCTCAAGGACGCATCGTTCTTCGAGGCCGTCGACGCGCTCTGCCGCGCCCACGGCAGCGCGAGCTACGTCGACCTCTCCGACTCGTTCGGCTCGGATGGACTCGAGCTGCGCATCAAGCCGCTCCCGTGGGTCGAGTACCCATCCGCCTACCCCGGCCGCTTCAAGGTCGCCGCGATCGCCATGGCGCGCTTCACCTGCCGGCAGGACGCGGGCGACCGGCAGTGGACCCGCCTTCACCTGCTCGTCTTCGGCCCGCCGGGAATCCCCATCGACCACAGCTCGGGCGCGACGTGCGAGTGGACGATGGCCAAGGCGCTCGACGCCGACGGCAAGGATGTCCTCCTCGGCGAAAAAGAGGCGCCGAGCGAGCCGATGGTCGACATCTGCAGCACGCCCTACGTCGAGGGCAACGTCGACGGATACGCCGCCGTGCTCAAGCCGTTCGATCTCGACCGCGGCCTCAAGGTCGCGGCCGGTACCCTCAAGCTCACGACGGCCGATCCGGTCGACCTCCGCGTGCCGCTGGAGGTCGGCAAGGAGGTCGAGATGCCGGGCGGGACGATCACCGTGGATGCCGTGCGCGAACACGAGAAAAAGGGCGCGCGGGGGGCGACGTGGCGGATCCATTTGACTCTAAAGCCGAAGGCCAAGGCCGCGTCGATCGGCGCACTCCTCGAACAGCGCGTGCGGTGCGGCGTGGACAAGGACGACTCGGGGTGGCGTTACCAGTCGTACCCGCCGTCCGGGATGACGTTCGAAGTGCAGGCCGGCCCGCTGGCGAACGCGCCGACGTGGGTGCGCCTGCGCGTCCGGACCAATCCGCGGACGATCGACGTCCCCTTCGAGCTCAAGGACATCGTCTTCAAGAAGGAATGACATGCGACTCGTGCTGATCGCGGCGCTCCTCATCCTCACGCCGCAGGACGCCCTCATCGACAAGCTCGCGAGCGACAGCATCGAGGAGCGCGACGCGGCGTCCGCCGAGCTCGAGCGGCTCGGGGTGGGCGTCATCCCCTCGCTCAAGAAGGCGCGGGAGAAGCTGACCGACGCCGAGGTCCGCGCGCGGCTCGACGCGATCATCTCGACGATCGGGAAGCGCGCGGAGTTCAGCAAGGTCTTCGGCGCGACCAAGCGCGCGACGATCGCCGCGAAGGGTCGCGCGATCGGCGAGATCACCACGGAGCTGGCGACGTCGCTCGGCGAGACGATCGAGCTCGAGGGCATCGACGCGAAGAAGGCGGTCGACCTCGTCCTCAAGAACGCGACGCTATGGGAGTCGCTCGACGCGCTCGCGAAGGCCGCGAACGCGCACTACGACTACGGCGAGACGAAGGTCGTCTTCCGCGCCGGCGCGGCGCCGGCGGGTCCCGTTCTCTACGCGGAGCAGTTTCGGGTCTCGATCGCGGAGTTCACGCGGATCGACTGCCGGAGCGCCGGGTCTTCAGAGCAGGCGCTGATCCTCGTGGCGGAGATCCGCCACCAGCGCAACCTCAAGCCGGCGGGCGACGCGTTCCGCGCGCCGATGAAAATCGAGGCGGTGAAGGACGCCAAGGGCGAGGACGCGCTCTCCGCGGCGCCGTCCTGGACCGGCACGACGATGCTCAACGGCCGGCCGTTCGCGCAGCAGGAGCACGTCTATCTCCGCCCCGACGCGCCGGGCCCTTTCACGATCCAAGGCACGACGGACGTGCTGTTCGCCGTGGACATCAAGGAGATCCGCGTCCCGCTCGATGGCGCGAAGATGCGCACGGAGGGCGCCTTCTCGTTCACCATCGACGGCTTCACGACGGCCGACAATGGAAGCACGCTGACGATGACGGTCGCGGGGACCGATCACCGTGATTTCTTCGCGAGGCTCCAGGACCGCGGGATCATCATCGCATCGGAGGACGGCGGCTCCCACGTGGGCCACTTCCGGGGCGGCGCGGGAATGACGTTCACGTTCGTCTTTCCAACGGTCATCAAGGGGGCGAAGAGCGTCGTGATCCGCTGGGCGATGGACTTTCACCGCGTGCAGCTCCCGTTCCGGCTCGAAGGGATCAAGGCGCCGTAGGCAAGCGCGTCCTCACTCGATCGGCGTGAAGCGCGGCGGCGGATCTACCTTCCCCCGCACGACGATGCCGGCGCGCACGTACTCTCTCCGCTTGCCGGCAACTTCCTCGTAGTCCCGCCAGCGCCGTTCCAACTCCGCGACGTTCAGCTCCCCGACGGTGCCGAGCAGCGACGGGTCTTCGATGTAGAGCGTCTCCCCCCGGTACCCGATCACCACCCCGTAGTGCCCGTCCTCCCAGGCGGCGGAGTAGTCCGTCTTCGGGTCCTCGTTCCACGCCTGGAAGTCGATGATGACCGGGATTCCCTGGTCAACGAAGTGCTTGAGGTCCGCGATGGTGAGTCCCTCGCGCAGCACGGCGTCAAGCCCGTGCGTGCGCAGGCACTCGACCATGCGGGCGGGATGGGTGCCGTCCGCCTCGGTGGTGCCCATCTCCCGGGCATACGTGTCGGCGTAGCCCCAGATGCCGTGATACTGGAGCACCGCCTGGACGGCGGCCACGCCGCAGGAGTAGTTGTTCGACTGGATCGTGTCAGGGAACCGGCCAACCATGCTCCCCGGTGAAGAACAGGCCGCCAGGAACGCGGAAGCGGCTACGACAGCGTGGCGCATGGTACCTCCTCTTGCTGCTGTGCGAGCATACCGTACCGGTTCGCTGACAACCCGCGAAGAAACGTGCAGACTACGGCATGGACATGGCGTGGCGCATCGGCCTGGCCGCGTTCGGACTCCTCTGTCTGCGCGGCGTGCTGTACGCACCGGCCTGGGGCCACGGCGGCGGCCTGCGACGGCTGAGCGGCGCGGCCCTCTGTGCCGCTGCCGCCTGGCCGCTCCTCTCCGTCAGCCCGACGAGCCGCTGGATCCTCCCCGCCATCGCCGCCGTCTGGCTCCTCCCGTTCCACCGGATCGGGTTCGTGCTCTTCAAGCGCGCCGTCCTGATCGGCGTCCGCCGCACAGCCGCATCGTGGGGCGCGCCGCTCCAGCGGACCGGTGATCTCTGGGAGGTCTCGCAGGGGGCCCGCGACCGCTGGATCGGCAATGTCCTCACGCGGGTCCGCTCCCTCCACCCAGGCGTTTCCACCAGCAAGACCTACTACATGATGGCGTTTTCGCTGAAGCTCGCCGCGCCGCCGCCCGTGCTTTGCGCGATCACGCGCGGCTGGTCGAGCCCCAAGTACTTCACGTCGGAATGGCGCGAGACCACGGTCATGCAGGGCGATTACGTCGGCCTGTCGCTTGGCGACGCCATGAACACGGGCGGCGTATCCACCGGCGGCGTCCTCTCCTCCCTGGCGGCCGTGGAGGCGCCCGACCCCCGCCTCGACGGTTTCACGGCTTTCCTGGCGTCCGACAGCGCCGCCTTCCGCACACTCTTCTCGGGCGAGGTGGCCGATCGTTTCCTCGGCGCCTCCTCGTTCACCCTGCAGTTCGAGTTGAACGTGACGCCGTCGACGGTGAACATCTACACGACCTATTGCGGTCCCACGGCGCAGACGGCGATCCTGGAGTTCCTGGAACTGCTGCGCCGGCGCTGCGGCGGCATTGCGTAGGCAACTGCCGCCGACGCCGTAGAACTACTTTGGCAGCTTCCCCCACGCCAGGATGCTGCTCGCCTCCCGCACCAGCAGCGTCACGCCGCTGCCGTCCGCTTTCATCAGGTAAATGCCGCCCGCGGGAGCGTCCTCGCGGCCGCCCGAAAGGAACGCGATCGACGCTCCGTCCGGGCTGAAGAGGGGCTGCGAGTTCCTGCCCTTTCCCTTCGTGAGGTTCGCGCGCTTCCCGCCGTCGGCGTCCATGGCGCAGATGTCGCCTTCCGCGCTGTCGTGATAGGAGGTGAACGCGATGCGCGTGCCGTCCGGGCTCCACGACGGATACCGGTCGATCGCCTTGTCGTCGGTGAGCTGCTTCACGTTCGTCCCGTCCGCATCCATCACGCAGATCTCCTCGTTCAAGGCCCCGCCCTTGCCCGGCGGACGCCACCGGACGAACGCGATCTTCTTCCCGTCGGGGCTCCACGCGGGGCCCGTGACTCCCTCTTCGGCCTTGGCCTCGGTCAGCCGCTTCTCACTCGTGCCGTCGGCATCGACAACGTAAAGGTCGCCGCCGGCCTTTCCCCGCGCCGTGTAGAGGATCTTGCGGCCGTCCGGCGACCAGCGGAATTCGCCGACGCCCTTCTTTTGCGTCAGCTGCTTCACGTTCTTGCCGTCCGCGTCGGAGACGCAGAGCTCAAGATCGGGGCTGCCGTCGCGGCCCGTGGCGAAGGCGATCCGCTTCCCGTCGGGACTCCAGAGCGGGATGTACTTGTAGAGCGTCGCGTTGAGGCGCGCCTCCTTGCCGTTCTCGACCACCCAGACCTGGATGCCCTCCTCGCCGCGCGCGTGCTGCGACGCGCCTCCCTGCGAACGCAGGAAGACGATGCGGACGGAGTCCTTCTCCTGCGCGGCCGTGACCACCGAGAGCAACGCCAGCACTCTGATCATGGAGGCCTGTACAGGCCGCGCGAGGTTCTCCTTTGTCGAAAGCGCTTTGCCGCAAAGTCTCGCGCCGCATCGCTGTAAGGACTCCTGACGGCTTCCCTTGCCCGCTTTCGGAGCATCCATGCGTTTCACCGCTCATGTCGTTGCGTTGACGCTCACGCTCGGCATCGCCTCGCAGGAGCCCCCGAAGAAGGATCCGCCGAAGAAAACCGACGCCCAGGCGGCGAAGGACATCTCGGAGGCGATCCGCATCGCGCCGGCGTGGCTCTGGGCGCAGGGCAAGGCGCGCGACGACGCGCGCAAGGCGATGGACGCGCGGAACGTGCTCGACCGGCCGATGACGAAGGCCCAGGCGCAGGCGCTGCTCGACGTGCTGGCGGCCGGAAATCCGTTCCTGACCGACAAGACCAACTCCGGCGTGATGGACGTCCCGACCGGCAAGGAAGGCGAAACCACCAAGGCGTGGTTCCAGCTGCCGCCGGGCTACAAGCCGGGCAAGGACAAGCCGCCGGGGCTCGTCATCGCGCTCCACGGAGGCCCGGCGCCCGACTTCAAGACGGCGTTCGTGACGGCCCCGCAGGAGCACTCGTACTGGACGGGGCCCGCGGCGAAGCACAAGGTGATCCTCGCGTCGCCCGGCTGGATCGGCGACCCGACGCGGATCGTGATGGAGACGATCGACGCCGTGTCGAAGCGCTGGAGCGTCGACCGGTCGCGCGTATGGCTGGTCGGTCATTCGGCGGGCGGCGTCGGCTCGTTCATGGTGGGGGCGCCGTGGGCCGACCGGTTCGGAGGGATCGCGCCGTTCGTCTGCGGGATCGAGCATGGGAACCGGCTGAAGAACGCGTTCAACTTCGCCGTCTACCACGTGCTCGGGAAGAAGGACAACGAGTTCTTCCTGTCGACGGGGCGCAAGAACTCGGAGGCGCTGAAGGCGGCGGGCGGGCCGCTCCAGGTCGTGGAGAAGGACGGCGGCCACGACGTCTATCCCGACGAATGCGAGAACTCGCTGGCGTGGCTCGCGGCGCGGCCCCGGGTTTTCTGGTCGAAGGAGATCCGGTGGACCGCCGATTCCGCGCGCACTGGAGGCGGGTTCTACTGGGTCGATCCCTCCGCGAAGCAGTCGCTGAGCGCGTTCACGGCCAAGGTCGTCGGGAACGAGATCCGGATCGACGCGGGCGGCGCCGCGGAACTGGTGCTCTCTGACGCGCTCGTGGATCTCGACAAGCCGGTCACCGTGCTCGTGGACGGCGAGAGCGCGTTCCAAGGCGACGCCGTGCGGACGATGCGCACCGCCCTCGAGTGGGTCGAAAGCCGCCGCGACTTCTCCTCGGTTCCGTTTGCGAAGATCGCGCTGAAGCGATAGGGCGCGACCCCTACCCTTTCCGCAGCAGGCTCAGCGCCTGGTCGCGATCGGCGGCCGACCGGAACGTGGCCCTCTCCGCCAGCTTCAGGTGATGCGCCTGGGCTTCCCGCTTCAGCTCCTCGAGCGATGCCGTCGAACGCGCTGACCACCACGAGGCCACGTTGTCGGGATTCAGCATGGCGAATCGGGGATAGAGGTCCCGCGCGATGGACTCGATCATCCGCTGGATGACCTCGAAGGCGCCCTTCGCCATCTCGGGCTGCTGCATGGCTTGGACGAGGAGCGGAAGCGCGCGCTCCTTGTGATCGAAGAGCTCGTACATCGCCCGAACGAAGCGCTCCCGTCGAAACCGACGCTCGACGTACGTCGTCGCATCGATCGCGAGGCAGTTCACGAGACCTTCGATGGACTCGGGAATATCGAGTAAGGGGGCAAAGCGACGGAACGGAGCGGCCCGCGCCTCGACGTCGACGCCCAGTGCTTCCAGCTCCTGCTTGAAGGAGCGGATGTAGTCCCGACGGCCGTCGTGCTCGGCAATGGCGAGGCCGTACAGGCGCGCTTCGATCTGCAGCTCCTTCAACGTCGCCGCTGAACGCTCCCGCCACCACAGCGGAAGCGAATCATCCCACACGCAGATGAAGCTGAACCTCTCTCGATCGATTTTCGGAAACGAGTCGTCGATCAAGCCGCCGACCATGAGCTTGCAGGCCAGGCCCACCGTCGGCGTCATCATGAGGGCGATCGGGTATTGCGTTGGGCGTCGATCGTCGATGTGGGCGATCAGCGCGGGCACGGCGGCCAGGCCGATCTCGTCGAGTTGACGCAGGGCGTCCGATGTCATGAGTCGACGCGCGTCGTCGCCGTAGTCGACCTCGTCCATCGGATCGAGCTGCGGGCGGTCATCGAGAGCGAGCCGGTCGATCAGGTCGGAATGAGCAGGCCGGCGGGGTGCGACCGTGCAGCCCGCGGCGATCAGGAGCGTGACGAGCGAGGCGCGCACACCCAAGCTCAATACGCCAGGCGGAGGGCGTCGCAAACGAATCGCATGAGCGGACTCGATGCGCGATAGCAGTCGGCCAGCAGCCTGGGAAAGGTCGACTTCGCGGCTTCCGCGATGGTGATCTTGCGGAAGGCGACGAAGTCCTTGCGCTTGAGGTCCTCGATGCACGGGTGATCGGCGGGGTAGCCCGAAGGCGGCCGTTTGAGCGATGCCCCCGCGAGCGCACTGAACACGCTTCGGAACCCGCGATCGTCGCGCGCCCGCTGCCACGCTTTCGAATCCGACGCGATGGCCGCCCGGATTCGGGCGATGTCCTCGCCTTCAGGCTGCCAGATGCCGACGCCGAGGAACGACTCCTTGGGGTGCAGATGGACGTAGAACCCCGGCGCATTCATGCTCCTGCCCTTGACGTGCCGGAACTGGGCGGCCAGGTAGGTCTGGTACGGACTCTTGTCCTTCGAGAACCGCACGTCGCGGTAGATGCGGCCCAGGGAGCCGCCCGACTTGGAGGCGATGACGTCGATCTGGGCGGAAACGGTCTTCATCAGGGGCTGCATGGCCTCGATGAGGGCGAGCATCGGGGCGAGCGCGTCGGCCTCGTATCGCGCCTTGTTGCGCTGGAACCAATCGCGGTTGTTGTTGCGCGCGAGGTCTGCAAGAAATGAAAAAAGCGCCTTCGGCAGGCCATCAAAGCTCAAGGCTCCCCCCTTCGTGGTTTCGCGGTCCCAGACTACCACGAAGGAATGACCGTCACTTCGCCTTCACGCAGAAGATCGTTCGCCCCGCGGCGACATAGAAGAGCCGGCCGCCGGCGAGCGCGAGCTGACCGGCACGCCCCAATGGGTTCTTGCACGCCTGCTTCCACTCCCACACCGGCTTTCCCGTCTCCAGGTCCCGGCACTCAACCCGCGCCCGCGCGCCGTCCGTGTACCCGACGTAGACGCGGTCCTTCTCCGCGATCGGCTCCTCCCCCGGCTGCGTCAGCCCCGCCTTCAGCTCCACGCTCCACCGGACCTTGCCGTCCTCCATCGAGAGGCAGCGCACGCCGCCCATCCCGTGGCGATACAGGAGGGAGGACCCTGCCGCGACGACGCCTGTGCCCTCCTGCACCGGCATCACCCGCGTGACGTCGTCGGCGTTCGTCCAGATCGCTCCCCCGTCCTTGACGTCAACGGCCTGCACCTTTCCGCTGTGCGACCGGAGGACGAGCCGCTTGCCGTCGGCGGAGAGATCCGGATTGACGAACGTCGCACCGAGCTTCTTCGTCCAGACTTCCCTGCCGGTTTCGGCCTCGAGGCAGAAGACGCGCCCGTCGTAGCTCATCCCGTACGTCCGCCCGTCGCGCTCCAGGATGCGGTCGGGCCCGTGGGCGCATCCGACCTCCGCCTTCCACGCAAGTTCGCCCTTCTCGCGGTTCACGCAGAAGAGCGTCCCCTCCGTCTTGAACGTCGCGAAGCCGACCATCTCCCCCGTTCCCGCGCGAACGTAGAGCCGCTCGCCCGCGACGCTGACGACGTCGAACTCGTACTTCTCCGGCACCTTGAGCTCCGTCCTCCAGATTTCCCTGCCGGTCGCCGGGTCGAGCGCAACGAGCGATGTGCCCGCGACGCCGTAGAGCCGCTTCGCGTCGGAGGCCGACACGCGGGCCGTGCTGTCGACGCACCAGGTCTCTTTCCCGGTCACGGCGTCGAGCGCGCGGAGCTTTCCGACGGTCTCGAGCTTCAGCTCTTCGAGGCGCGCCTTCTTGTCCATTCGGAGTTGCGTGACGTAGACGGCGGCGTCCGTCGCGAGGATCTCGACCCACTCGTCCTTGTCCGCTTCCGCGGGTGGCGCGGACCAGGACCAGAGGAGCCGGTCGTCGTCCTGTGCAAGACAGACCGCCAACGCCAGCAGCCAGTACCGCATCGCGCACCTCCGGAGGAGTGTGACGCGGCCTCCCTCGGCGTTACGTGAAGAGGTAGCATCTACGCGTGACTCGATCCGTCACGGTGCAGGGCATCCAGGTCCCGGCCTTCATCTACGGCACGGCGTGGAAGGAGGAGCGGACCGCGAAGCTCGTCAGCCTCGCGCTCGAGGCGGGCTTCGGCGCCATCGACACCGCCAACCAGCGCCGCCACTACGTCGAGGCGGCGGTCGGTGACGCCGTCGCCGCGGCGAACGTCCCGCGCGAAAAGCTCTTCCTCCAGACCAAGTTCACCTCCGTCGACGGCCAGGACCACCGCCTCCCCTACGACCCGACCGCCAGCGTCGCCGTCCAGGTGAGGCAGTCGTGCGAGAGTTCGCTCGAACACCTCCGGACAACGTTCCTCGACTCCTACGTCCTGCACGGCCCTTCCGGTCCCCGCGGCCTCGCGGAGACGGACGTACATGTCTGGCGGGCGATGGAGGAGCTGCAGCGCGCGGGCAAGACCCGCCTCCTCGGCGTGAGCAACGTCTCCCTCGACCAGCTCACGGCGCTCCACCAGCTCGCCGAAATCAAGCCGGCGTTCGTGCAGAATCGCTGCTTCGCGCGCGACGGGTGGAACCGGAACGTGCGAACCTTTTGCCGCGCCAACGACATCGCCTACCAGGGATTCTCGCTCCTCACCGCCAACGCGCGGGAGATCGCGCGTCCTCCCATCGACCGCATCGTGCAGCGGACCGGCCGCAGCCACGCGCAGGTCGTCTTTCGCTTCGCGATGCAGGCGGGGATGATCCCGCTCACCGGCACGACAAGCCCCGAACACATGCGCGACGATCTTGCCAGCTTCGACTTCGAACTCACCGCCGCCGAGGTCGACGCGGTCGAGCGCATTGGAAGCTGAACGCATTAGCGACCGATGCGGAAGCGGATGTCCTTCTGCTCGTCGCCGCCGTCGTCCTTTCCATCGGGACCGACGGAATAGACCACGCCATCGCGGAGGAGCAACGGCTTCCCCGTGAACGGGTCGAGCTCCTTGATCTCCTTCGGCCACGTGCCGTTCTTGGCCTTGAATTCCATTGCGTCGAGGCCCGCCTTCACCGCGGCGACGCGCGCCTCCGTGCTGATCATGGATTCCCAGCTTCGCGAGACCGCGGGCGTCATCAGGGCCGAGAGCATCGGCAGGGCGTCTGTCGACTTGTCGATCTCGGCCACCACGTCACGGCCGTCGCGGACGGACATCGTCGTGGTCGAGCGCAGCCGGCCGATGATCTTCATGCCGACCGCGATGTCCTCGCGGAGCACCGTTTCGATCGGAAGCATCCCCGGCAGCGAGGCGGCTGCTCCGAGGATGTGCTTCTCGAGGGCGACGACCTGCATGCAGATCTCGCCCCTCCACGCGAGGTCGTACATCTCGCGGGCGTTGAAGCGCGCCAGGGCGGTCCGGACCGCGGCGAAATCCTCGGCCGTCGGCTTGCCCACAGCGAAGACGTCGCTGGTTGCCTCGGCGGCGACGCCGAGGACGATGGTCTCGATCAGCGCCGTGATGAGGAGGGGCTCGTCGACCGGCGCGGCGGCGACGCTCCAGAGGAGGCGCACCGTGGCGCGGGCGGAAGCGTCGTCGCCCGTCTGGCTCTGGGCGATGGCGGTGGCGGCGAGGAACTTCGTCAGGCCCAGCATGCCGGAGATGTGGGGGAGCTCGGCGGCTGGGCCGTCGTCGTACTTGACGTCGAACCGCGCGCGGCGCGCGCCGAGCGGAGCGACAGCGTCGAGCACCGGCTTCGCCGTGGCGAGGAACGCCTTCGCCTTGGCGGGGTCGCGGTTGATGATGTAGTCGTCCGTTTCCTTGCTCTTCACCTTCGCGCGGGCTTCGAACGCCTTGAGCAGGATCGGCGCGCCGTTCTGCTCGATCGAGGGAGGCCACACCGACGCATAGCCCTTGGGAGCCTCGATCGTTTCGAGCACGGACTGCATGGCGGCCTTCGCGGCGTCGAGCGCCTTCGTGCGGCCGGCGGCGTCGAGCGCGTAGAGTTCGGTGAGGCGCTTGAGGAACGGGACATAGGACGGCGACGAGCCGAGCATCTGCGCCACGCCGAGCGCCTCCGCCATCTGCTGGAGCTGCTTCTCGGCGCCGGGCTGCTTGGTGTCGTGCGCGCGAATCGCCGCCGCAAGCTGCTGGGCGATCTTCGCGGCGGCGGCCGCTTCCGCGGCCTCGTCCTTCTTGGAATGCGCGGCGCGAAGGTCTTCGACGGTCTTTCGGAACTCGGCGACGGGGTCGGCTTGGAGCGTGAGAAGAAGCAGTGCGGTGATCATGGGACGTAGACCGGGGGTCCTGTTGTTTCGTTTCAGCAGCTACGGATAGATCTTGTAGAGCATCCGCGGGAACGGAATCGTCTCGCGAATGTGCTCCGTCCCCGTGATCCAGCAGACCGTCCGCTCCACGCCCAGCCCGAAGCCGCTGTGCGGCACCGCGCCGTACTTCCGCAGGTCGAGATACCACTCGAACGACGCGCGCGGCAGCTTGTGCTCCTCGATCCGCTTCAAGAGCAGGTCGTAGTCGTGGATGCGCTGGCTCCCGCCGATGATCTCGCCGTACCCCTCGGGCGCCAGGCAGTCGCACGCCATCGCATGCTTCGGGTCCTTCGGGTCGGGCTGCATGTAGAACGCCTTCACCTGCGCCGGGAACCGGTGCACGAAGACCGGCGTCTCGTAGTTCTTCATGACCGCCTCCTCGTGCGGCGACCCGAAGTCCTCGCCCCACGGGAAGTCGATCCCGGCCTTGCGGATCAGCTCGATCGCGTCGTTGTAGTGCACGCGCGGGAAGGGCGCCTTCACTTTCTCCAGCTTCGACGTGTCGCGCTCGAGGACCTTCAGCTCCTCCTTGCGCTTGTCGAGGCACCGGTGCACCAGCGAGCTCACGAACTGCTCCATGAGCTCCATGAGCCCGTCGAGCTCGAGAAACGCGACCTCCGGCTCGACCATCCAGAACTCGGTGAGGTGCTTGCGCGTCTTCGACTTCTCCGCGCGGAACGTCGGCCCGAAGCAGTAAACCTTCCCCAACGCCATCGCCGCCGCCTCCGCGTAGAGCTGGCCCGACTGCGTCAGGAACGCCTTCTCGTCGAAGTAGTCGACCTCGAAGAGCGTCGACGTCCCCTCGCAGGCGGCCGGCGTGAGAATCGGGCTGTCGACGAGCGTGAAGCCGCGCGAGTCGAAGAAGTCGCGGATGCCGCGGATGATCTCGGCCCGCACGCGCAGGAGCGCCGCCTGCTTGCGCGACCGCAGCCAGAGGTGGCGGTGCTGCATCAGGAAGCCGATTTCGGGGACGACGTCCTGGATCTGGATCGGGTAGTCGGGCGCAGCCTGGCTGACGACGGTCAGCTGCTTGATGCCGATCTCGACGCCGCCGGCCGCGCGCTCGTCGGCCTTCACCGTGCCCGTCAGGATGATGCTCGACTCCTGCGGCAGCTTGTCGGCGACGGCGAAGGCCTCGTCGCCGATGTCGGCCTTGCTCGCGACGCATTGCACGATGCCGGTTCCGTCGCGAACTATAAGGAAGGCGATCTTCCCCTTTCCGCGCTTGTTGTAGAGCCACCCCTTGATGGTGACGTCCTGGCCGACGTGCTGCTTGAGGTCCTCGACGTAGACGTGCGCCATAGGCGCGGGATTTTACCAAGACGGAGAAGTAGCTAGTAGCTAGTGGAGAGTAGTTAGTAGCAGGGGTACGCGCTTCGCGCTCCATTAGTGGTAGAAGAGTAGGCGAACCTACGACGCGCCGTTGGCCATAATGTCCCTGCGTCAAAATCTGGTAGAGGGAGATATGCGAATCCTGCTGCTCCTGCTCGTTCTGCCGCTCGCCGACGAATGGTCGACCGCCGCGAGCCTCTTCAAACTCGCCATCGACGGCTCCAACGACGAGAAGCTGCAGAAGGCCGTCGTCGCCGTCGCGAAGGACAACTCGGAGCGCGCGTCGAAGCTGCTCCTGACCGGCCTCACGACCACGAACCCCCGCTTCTACTGGATCATCATCAACGGCCTCTCGAAGATGCCGTCGAAGGAAGCGGTCGCCCCGGTGACGGAGGCGATCCTCGCGAAGAAGACCCCCGGCGACCAGCGCCGCGACCTGATGATGGCGCTCCAGCTGAATCCGGCGGGCACGGCGAGCGACGCACTGCTCCTGGTCGCGAAGGACGGCACGCCCGACGTGCAGGTGCAGGCCGTCGACGAGCTCGTCAACCGCCTGGTCAAGGAGGCGGTGCCCGTCTTCATCGGTCTGCTCAAGTCGAACGAGGCGGAACTCAAGCGCCGCGTCCTCAAGGCGCTCGTCGCCCTCACCGGCGCAGACGCCGGCACGACCGCGGCCGCATGGCAGACGTGGTGGGACGCCAACCACGAGACGTGGAAGCCGGGCGCCGAGACCGCGAAGACCGATCCCGACAAGCCCGGCAAGACCGTCGTCGAGGTCATCAAGAAAGGCCGCAAGACCGACGTCGAGGATCTCAAGAAGGGCGACAAGAAGGACATCGTCGTCGTCGAAGGGGTCTTCGACACGGTGCAGGACGTGCTCGACAAGATGAGCATCCCGCACACGAAGATCGGGGAGCAGGATCTCGCGAAGTTCGACCTCTCCAAGACGATGGCGCTCCTGATCAACTGCGGCGTCGGCCTGGAGGAGAAGAACGGCGGCGTGGCGCAGACGATGAGCAAGGCCGACCTCGCCAAGGTGCGCGAGTTCGTGGCGCGCGGCGGCTATCTCTTCACGTCGGACTGGGGCCTCACCGAGGTGCTCGAGGGCGCGTTCCCCGGCTACTGCAAGATGGCGACGTCCATCGACCAGGCGACGGTCGATATCTTTCCGAAGAAGGGCTCTACGGGCCATCCGTTCCTGAAGGAGGTCTTCGTCAAGGTGAAGATCGAGGGCGGCGAGGGCAAGTCGTCGACGAAGAGCGAGGAGAAGATCGACTTCCAGTGGGTGATCGACGGCGCGTCGTTCTCGATCGACTACGATCCAGCGAAGGTCATCTGCCTGGTCGAGGCGCCCGACCTCGAGGACCAGAAGCACACGGCGGTCGCGGTGACGTTTGCGTTCGGCGAGAAGCAGAAGGACCCGAAGGCGGTGGCGACCGGCGGCGTCTACGAGGATCTCGCGAAGATGACAGGCGGCAGGGTGCTGCACGTGCTATCGCACTTCGGCACGCAGAAGACGAAGAACGACGAGTACGCGATCCAGAACATGCTCTTGAACTTCGTGATTGAAGCCAAGGATCGCAAGCAGATGAAGAAAAAGTAGCTGGCTAAGGCATATCCACTTGCCTCCAGTAACTACCATGCGTAGTATCCGGAGGTGGCCGAGGGGGACTATCCGCGAACGATGGCGGAATTCGACCGCCGGTTTGC
>Ga0247727_10004209_pt1 | contig 30778 bp, 21 predicted proteins | sample WisWelCaveWW1625_FD_202498 | JGI IMG/M metagenome (GOLD analysis project Ga0247727, IMG submission 202498) | Biofilm microbial communities from Wishing Well Cave, Virginia, United States - WW16-25 | ecosystem: Environmental > Aquatic > Deep subsurface > Groundwater > Cave microbial mat | place... | reverse complement strand
GTTCCGGGCTTGCCGACCTCTTGATCGGCGATGACTTGGCCAACCAGCTTCTGGGTGGCGACGGCAACGACACGATCCGCGGCGGGGACGGCGACGACACGCTCATCGGCGACGCCGGCAACGACCGCCTTTCCGGCGACTCCGGCAACGACTCGCTGGATGGCGGCACAGGCTCCAACAAGCTCCGTCCCGGCCCCGACCAGACCACCGTGCTCGCGAGCCTGCGAACAACCCGTTCCGAGGCGACCGAGCTGCCGGACAAACTTCACGACGTGCTGGACGACTCCCAGCTTACCCCTCATGTCCGTCGCCGCAGTCATGCCGCACGCGGCTGAGTTTTGCTCGTTTAACGCGGAGCCGCAGGCGACTGCAGATGCACTCTCGTAGCCAGGGTGCACGACGCACTTTGCACTTGGCCTGTAGCGTACGCCCTCCGTGGTGCTCCGTCGGTCGTCCGGCCGGAACGCCACGGAGGGCGTTCCCTACAAAATCGTGGGCGTCAATCGCAAAGTGCGTCGTGCGCCCTCGCCCGGATTATTCATGTAGGGTGGGACAAGGTCGCGTAACTCACTGGTGGGCCATCGCAAGCCGACTGATGCTGGAATTACACTGTGTTTTGAATTCGAGACCCAGTTAGCGACTGAAGGCCCACCAGCAACACGGCTTGCTCGTCCCACCCTACAAACGCATGAATAATCCGGGCTCGTAGCCCTGTTCTGCCGGTGCCTTTCCCGGCGCACCGGGATTCATGATAAAACGCGATGAGTGTTTCCAAAACGTAGCCTCGCTCGGGCGTCGCGGGGTGTTGAACCGGGATTATTCGTGTAGGGTGTGTCAAGCGAGCGGAAGTACTTGGTGCGTCTTCGCAAGCCGACGAATCCCCGGATTACACTGTGGTTTGGACCAATATTTGTCGAGCGAGCGAAGACGCACCAATGCTCGGCTTGCTCGACACACCCTACGCTTGATAAATGAGCCGGGCCAGGTCCCGGCGCGGAAGTGGGGCATTTTGACCGTAGCGTCAGCGGGACGCCGACGCTACAGGCAAGATACCCCACTACCCCAAGCGCCTGTCGTTTCACTCAACTTCTGGCTAGAAGTATGGCTGCCGCTGGAGTAAAAAGACGCAAGAGTTTCCCGTGCGATTCAAGAAAGGACCGACTTCATGACGCAGACGCCAACCGCACAAGCGAACCAAGTCACTGACGGTGCGACTTCGCATCCGTTATGCCGACGCTCGTTCCTGGCCACAGTGGCTGCCAGTGTCGCGGGAACGGCCGTCGCCCAAGACGGCAGCCGCCGCGAGTACGGACCACACGCCCAGCCCGTCCGCTATCCGGATGCGGACATCGTCACACTCGACAAGCGGTTCAACAAATACAAGATCGGCAATACGCCGATCCAGCGGCTACACACGGGAATGCTTTGGGCCGAGGGGCCGGCGTGGAATGGCGTGGGCAAGTACCTGGTCTGGAGCGACATCCCGAACGACATTCAGCTCCGCTGGCTGAACGACGATGGCCATGTGAGCGTCATGCGCCGGCCGGCGGGAAACTCAAACGGAAACACGTTCGATTTCGAGGGCCGGCAGATTTCATTCGAGCACGGTAACCGCCGCGTGGTTCGCTACGAGCATTCGGGAAAGGTGACGGTGTTGGCCGATCAGTGGCAAGGCAAGCCGCTGAACGCCCCGAACGACGGCGCGGTCCACCCCGACGGCGGCGTCTGGTTCACCGATCCCGGCTACGGCAGCCTCATGAACTACGAAGGCAACAAGGCACCAGGCGACTCGCCTCAGCCCTATCAGAAGGAGGCCGTGTACCGAATCGACTCGAAGACCGGCAAGATGGAAAAAGTAACCGACGAGATGTTCAAGCCGAACGGGTTGTGTTTCTCGCCGGATTACAAAAAGGTTTACATCGCCGAAACCGGCGCATCGCATTATGAGAACGCACCGAAGAACATCATGGTGTTCGACGTGATCGATGGCTTAAAGCTCGGCAAGGGGCGCGAGTTTGCCTCGATGAAATGGGATGGCGCGTCGACCGAGCGAGAATGGCGTATTCTCAGGACGAAACAGGCCCTCGGAAATCTGAATTTCGTCGCCGGTTTCGCCGACGGAATGCGGTGTGACATCGACGGAAATCTCTGGGTCGGCGCCGGCTGGGTCGGCGCCGGCTACGATGGCGTTCACGTCTTCGCGCCGGACGGCACGCGAATCGGGCTCATTCTGTTGCCGGAAATCTGTGGCAATGTTTGTTTCGGCGGCCCGAAACGGAACCGACTTTTTATGACCGCCAGCCAGTCGCTGTATGCGGTCTACGTGGAGACCCAAGGGGCGGGGGTTGCATAACATCATGCATGAAACTAGCCAAACCAATCGACGCGAACTCCTTGCTCAAACCGCCCTCCAAGCGGCCGGATTGGCGACCGGGCTGTCGTCAAGCTCCGTGCTGGCCGGCCAGCCGTCGGCCACCAAACCCGGAAGCAGACCGAGGGTCGCGGCGATCTTCACCGAGTTTCGGTTCCGTTCGCACGCGTTCAACTTTTTGGAAAACTTCCTGAGACCATATTTGTTCTGCGGAAAGCTCGTCGATCCCGGCGTTGACGTGGTTTCGTTCTACGCCGATCAGTTTCCCGATGGCGATATGGCCCGCGAGGTCTCGCGACGATTTCAAATTCCGCTCTTCGCGTCGATCGACGAGGCGCTGTGTCTCGGCGGCAAGGAACTGGCCGTCGATGCCGTGCTCTCCATTGTCGAACATGGCGAGTACCCGACGAACGACCGCGGACAGAAAATGTACCCGCGCAAAGAATTCTTCGATGCGGCGGTCGCCGTGATGCGGCGCTCGCGGCGGTTCGTGCCGTTCTTCAACGACAAACATTTGGCGTATCGCTGGGATTGGGCAGAGGAAATGTATTGCACAGCCCGGCAGTGCGGCATTCCACTGATGGCGGGCAGTTCCGTCCCGCTGGCCGAACGGCGGCCACCGCTCAAGATCCCCGCGGGGGCAAAGTTGGAAGAGGCCGTGTCGATCCACGGCGGCGGCGTTGAAAGTTACGATTTCCACGGTCTCGAAGTGCTCCAGTCCGTCATCGAATCGCGCAGCGGCGGCGAGACAGGCATCGCTTGCATTGAGTTCCTCGAGGGCGACGCACTCTGGCGTGCAGCCGATCAGGGACGCTGGTCTCGCGAATTGGCCGATGCCGCCATGGCCGCCGAACTGGGAATAGCCCCTCGCGAGCAACCGCCCAAAGCGTCACATGGGCTACTCATCACTTATAATGACGGGCTTCGCGCGACCGTACTCAAAGTGGGGTCGAGCAGCAACCGCTGGAATTTTGCCTGCCGGCTCAGGGGCGAGCGAAACATCCACGCCGTTCGTTTCCTTAACGGTCCGTGGGGCAACCGCAATCTCTTCAAGGCCCTGTCGCACGCCGTGCAATCGCTGATCATCAATCGCCGCTCGCCCTACCCCGTCGAACGCACATTGCTGGTCACCGGAGCACTCGATGCCGCCATGACCTCGCGCGAGCTGGGCGGTGCCGCCGTCTCCACGCCGCAGCTTCAGTTCTGCTACCACCCCACCGATTTCCGCAGCTTCCGAGAAAACGGCGAGTCGTGGAAGGTCATCACTTCCGAGACCCCTGAAAAGAAGACCTTCGAGCCGGGTGATTCGTGAAAGTCGGGTCGTAACGGTCCGGCAGCCAACGCCAGACGACTCAAAACTGGTAGTTGATCAGCCGTTCCGTCATAATCGACTCAGATCTTGAAATAGCCGCACGAAAGCAGAATTGGGTCGTCATGCAATTCGCTGAAGAATTTCTCGATGTTCGCACTCACGGCTTTGCCCGCGTGGCAGTGGTCATCCCGCGGGTTCATTTGGGCAATCCGCGGGCGAATCGGTTGAGCCATCGCGAGGAATTGAAGAAGGTCTGCGATCGGGGCGCGGCGTACGCGGTGTGCCCCGAGTTGGGCATCAGTGCGTACTCCTGCGGCGATCTGTTCCACTCGCAGGCGCTGCAGGAAGATGCCGCCGAGGCACTTGCCGGCCTGATCGATGACCTGAAAGATTCCGACATGTTGGTCAGCGTGGGCATGCCGATGGCCACTGACGGAATGCTTTTCAACACGGCGGTCACGTTCTACAACGGTCGCATCGTGGCCGTGGTCCCCAAATCGTACCTGCCCACCTATCGGGAGTTTTACGAGCAGCGATTTTTTGCACGAGCTTGTCAGGCCCTCAACCCAGTGGTTCGGTTGTGCGGACAGGAAGCCCCGTTCGGAACAGACATTTTGATTCGATCGGCCCGCATGCCTGGTTTCGTGTTGCACACGGACGTGTGCGAGGACATTTGGGTGCCGGTGCCGCCCGGAACTCTGGCCGCGCTGGCCGGGGCGACCGTGCTCGCCAATCTTTCGGCGTCGAACATCACGATCGGCAAGGCCGACTATCGCCGCATGCTGGCGGCGGGGTCATCCGGCAAAAACATTGCCGTGCAACTTTACAGTGCCGCGGGTTTTGGCGAATCGACCACCGACCAGGCTTGGGACGGACAGGGGATCATCGCCGAGCGCGGCACGATTCTCCGTGAGTCCGTTCGCTTTCAGACAAACGGGACGCACATCGTGGCCGATGTCGACCTGAAGACCCTGGAACTCGACCGCATGCGACAAAATTCGTTTCGCGAGAATGCTGCGGATCATCGCCGGCTGTTTCGCGAGGTCCGTTTTGGCGAGAAGCCCGACCGTCGAGATGCCTCGCTGTATGCAAATTTCTGCCGGTCCATCGATCCGCATCCGTTTGTGCCGAGCGAGCGGACGCGACGCGACGAGCGCTGCCACGAGATTTTTATGATCCAGGCAACCGGCTTGGCCCGCCGGCTGCTCGCGCTGCCGGAACAATCGCGCCGGGTCGCGATCGGCGTCTCCGGCGGCCAGGATTCTACTCACGCGCTCAACGTGGCGGCCTACGCCATGGACCTGCTCGAACTGCCGCGCTCGAACATCCTCGCCCTCACTATGCCCGGCTTCGGCACGACCAACCGGACCTACAACAATGCCATCACCCTGATCCGGGCCGTGCGGGCAACGTTTCAGGAAATCAGAATCACGCCGATCGTCGAACAGATTTTCACGTGCATCGGCTACGATCAGAGCGAGCTAGGGTTAGTATTTGAAAACTGCCAGGCGTGGACGCGGAAGCTTTTGGAGCTTGCCGTGGCGTGCCACAAGCGCGGGATCGATCTGGGCACCGGCGATCTCTCCGAACTCATGCTCGGCTGGACAACGATGTTCGGCGACCACGCCGCCCACTACAACGTCAACGTCGGGGTGCCCAAGACTCTTGTGTCATTCCTCATCGCCTGGACGGCGGACGAGGTTTTCCAAAAGGAGCCGGCGGTTCAAAAAGTGCTTCGCGACATTCTGGCCACCGACATTTCGCCGGAACTCCTGCCGCACGACAACGGCAAGATCACCCAAAAAACCGAAGAGGTGATCGGGCCGTACGAGCTGCACGATTTCTTTGGTTACTCTTTCGTACGATTTGGCTTTTCGCCGACACGGATCGCCCGGCTTGCCCTGGAGGCGTTCGGCGGCAAGTACAAAATCGGCGACATCAAGAAATGGCTTCGCGTTTATCTCACGCGGTTCTTCGACAACCAGTTCAAACGATCCTGCCTGCCGGACGGCCCGAAGGTTGGTGGGACCTGTGTTTCCCCGCGCGGCGATTGGCGCATGCCGTCCGATGCGGACGCCGACACATGGCTGAGAAACCTGGATCACGTGCCGGATTCACTCTGATTTCGATTAGCGATCGTCCAGCGCTTGCAGCGTGAGCGGAAACTCTTTGACTCCACCGTCTCGTTTTACTTTCACTCGCACCGTGCTGCCGACCTTGTATTTTTCCAGTGCGCGAAACAGGTCGTTCTTGGTCTCGATCTTGGTGTCATCGAGGCCGATGATGACATCACCAAGGTGAAGCCGGCCGTCTGAGTCTCGGCGCGTGGGCTGGATACCGGCCTTTTCGGCGGCGCTATTCGGCATCACGTCGAGCACAACGACGCCGTTCAATCCCGCGTGCTCCGCGAAGCTGTCGCCGGCGATGTTCACGCCCAGGCCCGGCCGCACTTCGCGCCCGTGCCGAATCAGTTCCGGCACGATCCGGTTCACCGTGTCCACGGGAATGGCGAAACCGATTCCCGCGTACACGCCCGACGGGCTGGCGATGGCCGTGTTGACCCCGATCAGCCGGCCGGCACTGTCGAGCAGCGGGCCGCCGGAATTGCCCGGATTGATGGCCGCGTCGGTTTGGACAACGTCATGAATCGGCCGGCCGGTGATTGACGTGATCTCGCGACCGAGCGCACTGATCACGCCGGTGGTGAGCGTTTGGTCCAGTCCGAACGGGTTGCCAATTGCGAACACTTTCTGGCCGACCGCGAGATCGCGCGAGCTACCGACGAGCATTGGCCGCAGTTTTTCGGACGGCGCTTCAATGGCCAACACGGCCAAATCGTGGTGGGGCGCTTGGCCGACCGGCCTGGCTCGCCAGTTCGAATGATCCGAAAGCGTAACCTCCGCGGTTTGTCCCGTCCCGCCCTCCCACAGCGTCCGCACGACGTGGTAATTCGTGACGATGCGGCCGGAGTCGTCCCAGATAAACCCGGAACCTGTACCTTCCGGAATCTCGAACAGGTTGAAGCTAAACGCATCACGCCGCACGACCTTCGTCGTGATGTAGACGACCGACGGCGACGCCCTGCGAAACAACTCGACCGTGGTCTTTTCGTCGTGGGCCAGATCGCCGCGCGGGGTAACCGGCCGAGCCTGGGCGTCCGGATCGTTGAGCCGTCGCCAGCGTGGCCCAGCAACCTGCCAGGCAAGCGCCAATGCCAGCATGGCCAAAAGCAGCGACGCCCAGCGAAATGCCCTGCCCGCAAAATCGCGTCCGGTATCGAACCCAGAACCCATGGCCGATGTCCCTTTCTTAGAGCTTCGATGGTAGCAGTCGTTTGTCCGTTTCGTTTGAAGTCCGTGGTTTTCTGTTAGTTTACAGAACTTGAAAGCCTCATGCCGACCCGACTTGCGGCTTTCTGCTCTGAACTGCCGCCCAAGCCGCTATGGAAACCAAACCGACCCCTAAACTTCGTCGAGGTCGGTCCGTATAAATAAGTGACGTGCCGCAAGTTGTGAACTGGAGGATGCACCGTGATCGACCGCTGGACAGAGAAGAACACATCGATTGAAGAAGACAAGGACTTCGAGGCATCGGCCCTGATTTCCCAGCCGGAATTGTCCCCCGATGAAGTGAGTGTCAACGAAACCCAGCCGCAGGAAGATTCCGACGACGAGGAGCCAGAAAAGGAGGATCGCCGAACGGTCATAACGGATGACCCCATCCGCTTGTATCTCCTTCAAGCCGCGGAATTGCCCCTGCTGACTCGCGCGCAAGAGATCGCACTGACCCGCCGCGTCGAAGAAACGCGCCGCCGATTTCGGCGAGCCGTGCTGCTTTGCCCGTATGCGCAGCGTCAAGTCGTGGAAACACTGGAGCGCATGCAGGCGGGCGAGTTGGCCGTGGATCGCACGGTTGAAACCTCGATCACCGGCCAGCGTCAGACGCATCAAATTCTGGCCCGGCTGCCACACAATCTCCGCACTGTTCGTCACCTGCTCGACGAGGAGTTTAGCGAGTTTCGCAAGGTCGCAGGCCCTGCCACTCGGCGATCAATGGACGCAGGCACGCTACGGGCGATGCTTTTCCGCCGACGCAAGGTCGCCGTACTGCTCGAAGAGATCGCGCTGCGAACACCTCGCCTGGTCACGCTGATGAATAAACTGAACGAGCTTTCGCTGGAAATGGCGGTGCTAAAGGACCGCCTGGCTAAGACCCCTCGGCCCACGGAGCCAATCAATCGAACAGACGTCAAGCAGCAGCTCCACGACCTGATGTTCCAAACGTTGGAGACGCCGGAGACGTTGAGTCGGCGGGTTCGGGCTACCGAGGCGCGATTCCGAAGTTGGCAGGCGGTGCGCAGTGAGCTGGCCGAACGAAACTTGCGGCTCGTCGTGGCTGTCGCCAAACAGTATCGCGGTCGCGGCTTGAGCTTTCTCGATCTGATCCAGGAAGGAAACGCCGGGCTGATGCGGGCGGTGGACAAATACGAGTACATGCTTGGCTATAAATTCAGCACCTACGCCACGTGGTGGATTCGCCAGGGCATCACGCGGGCCCTTGCAGACCAATCGCGGCTGATTCGCATTCCGGTACATCAGGTGGCCAAGGCCACCCAGATCTATCGGGCGGCCGGCGCGCTGGAAATGCGCGAGGGCAAGGTACCGTCAATCGAGGCTATTGCCCGGGCGAAAGGTGTCGAACTCGACAAAGAAGAGGTGGCCAACCTTGCCCGCGTGGCACGACCACCACTGAGCCTGGACCACACACTGAGCGACGAAGACGTTCCATTCGGCGATGTGCTAGCCGATAAGTCGGTAGCCGCCCCAGCCGATGCCGCAAACCACGCCCTGCTCCAGGAGCGAATCGCACAAGTCTTGCGATCGTTGACCGCTCGCGAGGCGGAAATCATCCGCATGCGATATGGCCTGAGCGGCAACGCGCCGAAAACACTGGAAGAATGTGCCGCCGTCTATGGCGTCACGCGCGAGCGAATTCGGCAAATCGAGGCTCGCGCCATGCGCAAGCTGCAGACGCCAGCCCGAAGCGGTCAACTGGCCGGATTTGTGGACTGGCCCGAAGGCGGCGCGGCGTAACGACCACCGTAGCCATCACGCTCCGCTGATGAAATCCCGTCACGCGGAGCGTGACGCCTACGAGAGCTGCATACTCATCAAAAACTCGGCATTGGTCTTTGTCTTGCGAAGCCGGCCGGTGATGAGTTCCATTGCCTCCGCGGGGTTCATGTCAGAAAGGACCTTGCGCAGCAGCCAGATTCGGCGAAGTTCCTCCGGGTGCAGCAGCAGCTCTTCGCGACGAGTGCCCGATGCGTTGATGTCGATCGCCGGCCAGATTCGTTTGTCGACCAACACGCGGTCCAGGTGCAGCTCCATGTTGCCCGTTCCTTTGAATTCCTCAAAGATGACTTCGTCCATGCGGCTTCCGGTGTCGATGAGTGCGGTGGCCAGCACGGTGAGCGTAGCCCCGCCGTCGATGGCCCGAGCGGCTCCGAAGAATCGTTTGGGCTTATCGAGCGCCCCGGCCGCGACGCCGCCGCTCAGAATCTTGCCGCTCGTGGGCATTTCGGCGTTATAAGACCGGGCCAGCCTCGTGATCGAGTCGAGTAGGATAACCACATCCTGGCCGAGTTCTACCATTCGTTTCGCCTTCTGCAGCACAATCTCGGCCACGCGCGTGTGTTCGTGAGCTGGTTCGTCGAAGGTCGAGCTGATGACCTCGGCCGACGGCCCGGCCACGCTTCGCCGCATGTCGGTGACTTCTTCCGGTCGTTCGTCGATCAACAGAACAATGACGTAACATTCCGGGTGATTTCGCAAAATGCTGCGGGCCATTTTTTGCAGCAACACAGTTTTGCCCGCTCGCGGCGGCGACACGATCAGCCCGCGCTGGCCCTTGCCGACCGGCGTGATCAGATCCACCACCCGCATGTTGATTTCGTCGGCGTCGGTCTCGAGCTTGAATCGCTGGAACGGATGCAACGGCGTCAGGTCCTCAAACAGCACACGCTGCCCAACGTGATCGGGATGCTGACCGTTGACCGACGTGACTTCCAGCAACGCACAATACTGTTGCCCTTCCAACGGCGGTCGGATAATCCCCTCGACGATCATGCCCGTTGCCATGCCCAGCCGGCGAATCTGAGAGGACGATACATAGATGTCCTCGGGCGACGTGAGGTAGTTCCACTCAGGCATGCGCAGGAATCCGTAGCCGTCGGGCAGCGCCTCGAGCGTCCCTTCCCCGTAGATCGTGTGCCCCCGAGCACTCCGCGTGCGAATGAGTTGAATGATGAGCTGCTGTTTTGTCAGTCCGGCCGTTTCCTTAATGCCTTCCTCGTGCGCCAGGTTCAGCAATTCAGATACGTCCTGGCGTTGAAGTGTCGTGAGAAAGGTTTCGCCGAGACCCCTAGGCTTCCTGGCCTTAGCGGCAGATGCGGCACTCTCCTCCGTCGCTGATTGTGCCGCCTCGACTTCAGTGAGTTTACGTTCTTTGCTGGATGCAACCATGATGTTCTTTCGTTGTAAATGCGAACGATACGGGTGGCCCAAACGGGGAATGGGGTTCGCCGCTGAAAACTGAACCGGGCCGTATGGCCAATCTGGATGGAAACCCCTGAGTGTTCCTGGCCCCCCTTCAGCGTGCTACTTCGTCAACGATTGAGCGGGGCCGCTTCAGATTGCGTTCCCAAGACGAGTACCGCGGAAGGAGAATCGGCCAACATGCGGCCAAAAGCACTTGCTACTGATTACTGCGACTGATCGGCTACCACGGCCGGCTGATTCCTGGCGCTGTTTGGCGGACGGTTTCCGGTCGTTTCTGGACAGAATCGCCGATGAGCTGGAACTGGCTGCGGTGAACCGACGCAGAGATTGTGCGCCTTGCGCGGCGGTTGGTCAAGGGCCAAAACTCGGCTATACCGCAAGCGGCGATAGATGAGACACTTTCGTTTAATCCGGGAGCGCCGGGAAAGGCGCCGGCTGCACATGGCTACGATAGTGCATCAGGGGTCGCCTGTCCCGGCGCGCCGCGTTAAACGAGCAAAACTCAGCCGCGTGCGGCATGACTGCGGCGACGGACATGAGGGGTAAGCTGGGAGTCGTCCAGCACGTCGTGAAGTTTGTCCGGCAGCTCGGTCGCCTCGGAACGGGTTGTTCGCAGGCTCGCGAGCACGGTGCTCTGGTCGGGGCCGGGACGGAGCTTGTTGGAGCCCGCGCCGCCATCGAGCGAGTCGTTGCCGGAGTCGCCGGAAAGGCGGTCGTTGCCGGCGTCGCCGACGAGCGTGTCGTCGCCGTCGCCGCCGCGAAGCGTGTCGTTGCCGTCGCCACCCAAAAGCTGGTTGGCCAGCTCATCGCCGATCAGGAGGTCCGCTAGCCCGGAACCGATGACGTTTTCGATCGCGGCCAGTGCGTCGTCGCCCTGGCCATGCGAGGTTCCGAGCGGCAAGTTGACGCGCACGCTACGGGCTGAGCCGCTGAAATCGGCCGTGTCGATGCCCGGGCCGCCTTCTATCTGATCGTTGCCGGCATTGCCCGCCAGCGTGTCGTCGCCCGCACCACCGATCAGCGCGTCGTCGCCCGAGCCGCCCACGAGCAGCTCGGCTTCCGGGCTGCCTTCCAGGCGATCGTTGCCCGGACCGCCCAAGAGCGTGATGTGACCATCGGCCGTCGTGAAGCCATCGCCCACGCTCAGGATGTCATCGCCATCCAACCCCTGAAGCTGAATCGCCAGCACCGTGGCGGCGGTCGCTCCGTCCAGCCGCGGGTCGTAGCTTGCGGAGTCGGGGGCGCTCGAATGCGCTGCGTCGTTGATCGTGACCGTCACGAATCCCTGTGCCGACAGGGCGAGTGCGATCTGGTCGTCGGTCGGCCCGGTCTGGTCTCCGGTAACGACGAGGGTTCCGGTGGCCGAGTCGAAGTTCAACGTGGGCAGCGAAAAAGCGGCACGGACCGCGCCGTCGCAGGCACCGTTCGTCTTGGTCACGCGGGAATTGCGATTGTTTCCGCCGCCGCCGATCAGTTGGTCGCGGGCCGGATCGCCCACGAGCACGTCGTTGCCGCTGTTGCCTTCCAACACATCCGCGCCGCGGCCGCCGTCGAGCCAGTCGTGACCCGCGCCGCCGACGAGCGTATCGCCGTCGCAGCCTGTGCCCCCCCGGCGGTCGAGACTGCCGGTCGAGCCGCCGAACGGCGTGCGGTCGCCGCCGCCGCCGTCCAGCGTATCGTCCCCGCCACCGCCATCGATCCGGTTCGGTCCCGCATCGCCCACCAGATCATCGGCGAACCGACTGCCGATCAGGTTTTCAAACAGTCCGTTCAGGGCCACCGTGTTGCGATTGGCGTCCACCACTTGGCGCTGGCCGGCATTGCGACCGAGATCGAACCGGATCGCCCGCGCGGCGCGTGCGAAATTTACCGTGTCCATGCCGCCACTATCGCGCAAGACGTCGTCGCTGCCGGGCGACTGTTCGTACACGTCATTGCCGCCGCCGCCATCGAGCGTGTCGTCGCCCATCCCATCGGCCAGCGTATCGTCCCCCGGCCCGCCGAGAATCGAATCGTTGCCGTTGCCGCCGTCCAGGTAATTGTTGCCATTGCCGCCGACCAGCGTATCGTTGCCGTCGTTGCCGAGAATCGAATCGTCTCCGTCGCCGCCATCGAGCGAGTCGTTTCCGGTGCCACCGAGCAGGGTGTCATTGCCGTCGCCGCCCAGCAAGGTTGCCGGGACATTGACCGACGCGGCCACTTCCACATGATCATCTCCAGCACCGGTTTCCGCCTCGAAACACGTCACCTTGTCGCGGGGGAAGTCAAACGAACTGCCATTCACTATCAGCCGTGCCGTTGTGGCGTTGACGAAATCAAACGAAATGTTGTCAGGCCCCGATTCTTGGGGTTGGCTCGGATCATCCGCTGTAAGAGCCGACACACAGTCGGAATAATTAGTCAATGTGATTTGGTTTGTCCCTGCACCACCGTCGATGGTGTCCGTGCCGGCATCGGCCCAAATGCTGTCGTCTCCGTCGCCACCCACAATTGAATCCGCTTCCGTCGCTGAAAAGCCGGGTCCACAAATCTGACTCTCATTTGGCCCCACGATGCAACTGCCCAAGTCCATTCCGTCAAGAACATCGTTTCCTGAGTTACCAATCAGGGTGTCATTCCCTTCAAAGCCGAGTATGGCGTCTACACCGCCTCCGCCGACCAGTAAATCGTTGCCCTTTCCTCCATAGATTTGAACCGTTATCAGTACTTCGATTCCAATCGTTACTTGGTCGTTACCTTCTCCGGCAAGAATACTGAACCAGGTAATATCGCTCCGGGCGAAGTCGAATGTTAGTTCGTTGACCGTGAGGCGAGCTGTCTGTGAGTCGATGTACTGAAAGCTCGCGACATCGTTTGCACCGTCTAGCCATACATGGAGCTCACCGGAGTCAATCCAGGGCTGAAATACGAGCGCCAAGAGGGAACGGCCTTCTAAGTATTCAATACTTCTTCTCGGGTGTTGTGAACTGCGAGTTGACGGTCCTGTTTTTCGCTCAGGACTTCGTGAATACATTGTTTGCTCCTTTGCGACAAACCCCGAGTTGTCATCTCGGCATCTGGCAGCTCTTGCCGTCGGACGAGACAATTATGCTATGCGGCCATCAGTTTCGATTACGTCGAGCAGTTGATCGATCAGCTCTTTCTTGCCCTGTGCCCTGTCAATTCCTTGACCCCCGGTCAACGAATCGACGTCCCCATCGAGATCACCGACGTCCAATACGTCGTTCCCCTTTCCCTTTCCGCCAAACAGGGCGCCGAAAAAGGGGACAGGTCCAATTTGTGCGCAGCACCCTTCGGGCCGTTCCGGCAAATTGGACCTGTCCCCTGTTTCGGCTCCCGTGACGATAAGAGTGTCATTGAAAATAGCTGGACAGAAGTTCCCAGAATTGCCTGGATTCATCTCGGCTTATTGGGTTAAGCACGGCGTCAATCGCAAGTACTACGAGAAACATGGAGGAAAACATGAAGAGAAGTCCATAACTCAGAGATGCGAACGGATGACCGTTTTCATGGGCAACACGGCGGGCCAGCTTCATGCAAACTGCAATCGCAAGGAATGTAAGAAATGGTAAGAACATGACTGCAGACACGGCCATGAGGGCAGTTGCTGTCTCGTCATAAGGGGCGAAATGACGGGCAAGGATGTCTATGGCGAAAAAGAGGGGCACAACGAGCCCAACAATCAGCATGTATTGGCCCCCGCTCTCTTTTAGGTACTGCCACCGTTGAATCCAGGACCACTCGCGTGGCCAAAAGAAACTCTCGCCCCGCTGAACCCGCTCTCGACCTTCTTGAAACTGAGCCTTGGTTTCCGCCCATGCTTGCGAGTAAGTCTTTGATGGCATGACAAAGTCCCAAAACTATGCATCTTGATCCATCTACTTCGATTGCGGCGATGTTTACCCCTGCTGCTGTTGCTGCCGCTTCTGAAGGTTCTTCTTAAAATCTGACGGAGGCGATGGCGGCCCCCACCACCAACCTTTCTTCTTACCGACGTACCACCCAAGTCCGACGAGGATCCCAACAACCACGACCACGGTGATCAACGCCTCGAGGTCCCGGCTTCCGTGTCCTTCGGACCTACTTCTTTTTGACCTGATTGAGCAGTGTTTAGGAGCCCTCTGTGTCGCCAGTGGGCAGCGGCTGCCAAAGTAACCACGGCGGAGACAACACAGGCCACAGCGACTACCAAGATATAGCTCAGCAAAAATTCTCGGAATGGCATGAGATACCTAAAATGGCCTACACCCTGCATGATCAGCCCCATGATGCCTTGTACGAGAACCGAGATGGAAGGGAACAGGCAGATTGTGGAGCGGCCCTTCCACGCATAATAGACGGTCACGCAAATGCACACACCGGCAGCCAATACCGCTGCGCGCCCTACTGAATGAACATGGGCGTCACGTGTAGAGTATGCCGCCAAACGGGACGCAAGAATCCCTACACACACAAGGACAAATCCAGCGAGGGCCGACAGAAGAGCCGGTTTTGAATTGGCCTTCTGCGCCGCATCCATAGTTTGAAGTGACTCATCCATCGCATGCTCCTGGAGTGCCGCCGGTACGCACAAAGCCGCCGTTATTCCTGTTTAGGTTCCTCCGACACCGTCTTTTCCTGTTGTCTGAAACCTTCCGTTCGCACTAGTCCTCGTGGGGTACTCTTGCGCCAACGAAAAAGTATGAACCCGTAAGTGCAAGCACGGGGATGCCGGCCGGGATCAATTAGTAAGTGAGTGGCCGCCTGCGTCACTGCAAGTATTTTGGGTCGCTTATTAGGTCAATCGAGCTCCTCGAACATCTTCTTCTGCTTTATTTTATGCGATTTCTCTTTCTCTTCTGGCGGCACATCGGTGGCGGAGTAAAAGTATGCTGCAAGCCCAGCACCCACCGCAACAGCGACCGCCCCAGCAACAATCCACGGATTCCAAGTCACCTTCCATCTCCCCGTCGGATCTACCTGGTTTACGGGGTCCGCCCCGACGTAGAGGTAGCGATGCAGACTCTGTGGGTCGAATGGAAATCCCAGCCAGGTATCTGCGGTGATAAACCTCCCCACCTGCGGATCGTAGTAGCGTGCGCCAACCAGGAGCAGACTGGCATCGCCGTAGTCGCGATAACCCCAGATGCCCGCAAATCTGTAGGGATTGGTCGCCGCGCCTGTCTGATTCAGAAGAATGCCGAACCCATCGAAGAGATAGGTGGTGATGATGGCCTGAAACGCATCGCTAACTTGCCGCGTGCTGCCAAACGCATCCGGCATGTTGTATTCGTACGAACTGCCGTTATCCCACGCGATAAGCTCAGTGCCGCCGAACGTGTAATGGGCGACGATCGTTGCACCTTGCTTTTCCACAGTTGGCCGGATGCCGTCAAAGAAGATGGTTGTTGAGACTGCGCCGGCCGTGCGGCCGACCCGGCGCCCCAGTCCATCGTAAACGAGGGAGACGCTGGTCGGGCCGCTGAAGCTGGTAAGCTGGTCATCGAAATCGTACGCGTAATTTGTGGTGACGCCGCTTTGCGTCTTGCTGATTTGGTTTCCGTTCGCGTTCCAACCGTAGGTCGTGCTGCCTGCGGTCAAGAGTCGGTTGGCATCATCGTAGGTGTAGGTAGTTCCGACACCGTTCAGAACCTTATTCAGCCTGTTTCCAGCCGGATCGTACCCGTAACTGATCGTGTAGGGGTTGGTCCCCGCCCGTACCTCACTGGTGAGCCGATGAAGCGGATCGTAGCCGTATGTAACTTGGCTCCCGTCGGCTTCGGTGACGCTGCCGCGAAGTCCGTCGGTGTTGTAGGCATAGGTGAAGCTGCTCAGCACTGTGCCGTCGCTCTTCTTGTTGACGACGCTTGTAAGCCAGTCGGCTGAGTTGTAACTGAGTGTGACGGTAGTTCCGTTCGGATTGGTCTGGCTTGTCAGATTGCTGTTCGCGTCGTACCCGTACGTGGCATTCCAAGTCGGGCCGCGGCTGGCTTTGGTCAGTCGGTTTGCACCATCGTATTCGTAATCCACCGTCACGCCGGCTTGGTCTGTAAGACTCGTGCGGCGACCGCCAGCATCGTACGCGTGGGTGATACTGTTCGTGCCTTTGGTTTCGCTCATTACCCAGTTCAGGGAGTTGTAGGCCCATGTCGTCGTCCCCGAAGCATCGGTCATAGCTGTACAATTGCCGTTCCCGTCGTACACAAAATTCACTGTGGAAGAATCAGGATAGGTGACGGTAGTCAGCCGTCCCATGGTGTCGTTGGCGTAATTCGTCGTCCGGTTCAAAGCATCGATCCGAACGGTCTTCCATCCCACGACGTTGAAGGTGAACCGGGTCAAATTCCCCCAACGGATCGGTGATCGATGTCAAGTTACCGTGTGCGTCGAAACCGAAGCTGGTCGTCTTGCCATTGACCGTCTGTGAGGTGCGGTTTCCGAAGGCGTTGTAGCCGTAGGTGCTCACGTTTCCTGCAGGGTCCGTAACCTGTGTCAGTTTCTGCTGAGCGTCATAGGCGTAGTTGTGCTGGTGGCCTGAAGCGTCGCGTGCCGAAGTCATCCGGTTCGCCGCGTTGTAGGTGAATGTGGCCCGTGTGATGTCCGGGTCAAGCCGGGTGATCGGGTCTTCGATGGTCAGCATGTTCCCGTTGGAGTCCCATGTAAACTCCCAGACTGACCCGCTCGGTCGTGTGTACGAGGTGAGGTTCAAGTCAGCGTCGTATGTGTAAGTGTCGGTGAGAGGAAATCCCGGTCCTGGCACCGTCTGATGTCCCAAAACCTGTCCATCACTGCCGAATGTGTACGAGGAGGTGTTTCCGTTCTCATCGGTCACGTCCGTTCCTGTCAGATAGAAGTAGCTGCGGCTGTTTGATTCGGGATTCGTGACACGCATCACGCGCTGATACATCTCGATGTACTCAACCGTCCACACATTGCTTCGCTTGTCTTTCAGCGAGGTAACCCGCTCTTTGATGTCATAGCCAAACTCAATGAAAAGCGCGCTGGGCGATGGCTCGCTGGCCCTCCAGAGATGCTTGGGTGTCCCAGAGTAACTGAACGTGAAGACGCGGCCGATTGGGTCCGTTACGGACGTGAGGAATCCAGCGGCATCGTAGGCGAAACCAAGCGTTCGCCCGCTCGGATCAGCCAGGGTCGTCGGTCTTCCAGCTCCATCGTAGCTCAGGCTGATCGAGTTGTTGTTCAGGTCAACGATAGAAATGAGTCTGCCCGAGGCGTCGAAGTTCCATTTGATCTGTTCTTTCCGCGTGAGCCTGAAGGTGCCGTCTGCGTTCTTGATGAAGATGTGTTTCCTGCCGTCACCTTCGGTTACTGTCACGTTGCCCGTGTCAGGGTCCTCGGCCAATCTCGTCCGATACGAGTGTGTCCAGCCGTATCCTAATGGTGGAGCCTCTGGCGGTGATTCAGGGGGCGGGGCATCGGCCATGTTGTGGTAGAGCGTGAAGTCAACGGAAAGCGCCCCCCCGGCACGTCCAGCCAACGATTGGAACAACGGTGAGCTGATTGCCGTCATGAAGTGTTGCCTGAGAAAAAGGACTGTTCTGGTCCGCCCGCTGCCAGCGTTCTGGAAGACCGCTCATAAGTACCCACCTTCATTGCTGGACCATCATTGAAATGAACTTTGTCACGACTCGTCTTTGGGTCGGAAATGCTGGGTCCAATGATATTCTCGATCGGACAGATTTGTCAACATTCAACATTAAACTTCGTTGACCGACACGGAACTCGAAATCACACTCCAATTCAGTCGCGGGATCATTGACGCGGATCAGCTTGCCGAGTGCTTCGGTATTGGGCTCGGAACAACCAAGGTCCACCTGCGTTCCATCTACGCGAAGCTCGGTATACACAGCGATGCGGAGTTGCAGATGTTGCTGGCCAAGTCCACACCGCGGGTCGGAACTGTCGGGGGGGGGTATCATCGAAGGAATTTGTGAGCCAAAAGTGCTACAGGCAGTCTCGGCCGGCTGAACTTGGGGGAAGACGATGATCATACTGCACGCGGCTTGGTCTGACTCGTCTTTCAAAGAACTGTGGGTTGGCTCTCCGAGCCGACAGATCCTCTTCGACATTGGGTCGGCTCGGAGAGCCAACCTACGATGCTAACCCGCATTTCTCACAACCCACACAAGCCCGACGCGCAAGCGAGGAACTGGCCGAGACTTCTCCTCGCTTGCGCGTCGGGCTTGTGTGGACACAGTGTTCAGCACGCGACGGGCTGGTGAGAAATTCGGACTAACGCGAAGCCGTAGGCGACCGCACGTGCAGAATCTCAGCCATGTTCAGCCGGCGCCTTTCCTGGCGCGACGGGATTAAACGAGAACGTCTCAAGCCTGACCGCGCGAGGTATATTCTAATTATTGTTGGCGGCAGGTTTGGTCTTCCGGCGCAGTTTCCAAACGTCGCTTTCCATGTTGTTGCCGGCGACCATCCACAAGGCGCCTTCGTGTACGAACACGCTGGCGGCGTGGCGAGGCTTCCACGGCGTGTTCGGCACCTCGTGCCACTCCACACCGTCGGCAGAATACCACACGTCGTTGCGATTGGATTTGTTGTAGCCCTCAAGGACCCAAAGCCGGTCATCGAACACGGCGACTTCGTGATACTGGCGCGGCGACCAGGGGCTTTGCTCCAGGTGCCGGGTCCAATTCACGCCATCCGGCGAACTCCACACGTCGTTGTAGAAGTTTCGCGCGGGAGTCTTCGGTGTGTCGTAGGTGCCACCGCCAAGCACCCAGATGCGATCCTTGAAAACCGCGCTGCCGCCAATCATGCCGCGGGCCGACCAGTACGGCTCGCGCGGTTTCACTTGAACCCAGTTCACGCCGTCGTCGGAGTTCCAAATGTCACGATAGAAGATTTCTTCGGATGGTGAAAACGCCGGCATGGTCTGCCCGCCCATGATCCAGATTTTCCCTTGGAACGCGACCGTGTAGTGCAACGCTCGCGGTCCCCAAGGAACCGGGCGGTCCCGGTTGACGAGATTCCAGTTTCGACCGTCCGACGAATTCCACACGTCGTTCTGATAGTGACCTTGATTCACATCGCCGCCCACAATCCACATTTTTTCCTTGTGGACGACGTAACCGGCTGTGTGGCGACCCTCCCAGTCGCTCGCGGGGTCAAAGTTCTTGTCTAGAAATGTGTTTGGCTTTTCCATCGTCCACGCGACACCGTCGCGCGTACTCCAGACTTCGTTGTTGCAGATTCGTGGGAAATGTTTCTTGTCGCCCGGGTTCCAGCCGCCCAGCAGCCACATACGATCCTTGAACGACAGTGCCCCCGCGCCGTCTCGTGGGGCAAATGCAGCCTTGCCCGTAACCTGGACCCATTCGTATTCTGATACTCCATCGCCGCGCGGGGCCGAAAGGCATGGAACGACACCCAGCAGCAACATTGCCGGCCACTGCCCAAGGTATTGCAACATTGAAAAATCCCTCCTGGAGCTTCCATACAAAATGACCTGGAGCCAATCCTGTTCTCCGTGCCGGCTTGGCGTAGCGCTTGGGATTGTTCTGGCCACGAGCTTCGGCTGGCTAGCTGCCCAAGAGACACGCTCCGCCAAGCCACAACCGGCGGAGATTGATTTCGTACACGACATCGTGCCGATCATCAAGACTCGCTGTGCCGAATGCCACACGGACGGAACGTATAAAGGCTCCTTCTCGCTAGATTCGCGAGAGACGGCGCTCAAATCGAAGGCCATTGTGCCGGGCAAGAGTGGCGAAAGCGAGCTAATCGATCGAATCACAAGCGACGAGGCGAAGTTTCGCATGCCTCCGAAAGGAGATCGGCTCACGGCGAAACAAGTTGAACTGATTCGTCGCTGGATCGACCAGAACTTGCCGTGGCAAGCTGGGTTCACGTTCAAGGCAGCCGGTTATGTTCCGCCGCTCAAACCACGACGACCGGAATTGCCGCCGGCAACGAACGGCCGCGAGCATCCGATCGACCGCATCATCGACGCGTATTTCGTCAAACACGATGTCGCTCCGCCGCCCGAGCTCGACGATGCCGCGTTTGTGCGGCGGCTGTTCCTCGACACCATCGGACTGTTGCCGACGCCGGCTGAATTCGCCGCCTTTGCCGAAAAAGCCTCGGAGACACAGGCGGCCGGTGGACAGGAAACCGGAGGCAATCTCGGCCGAACCGTGACGCGCACCGAACTCATTCGCCGCGTGCTCGACGACAAACGAGGCTACGCGGAACACTGGCTCACCTTCTGGAACGACCTTCTGCGAAACGACTACAAGGGTACCGGCTATATCGACGGGGGCCGCAAGCAAATCACTGCGTGGCTTTACAAGTCGTTGCTTGAGAACAAGTCGTTCGACCAGTTCGTTCGCGAACTAATTAGCCCATCGCCTGATTCGGAGGGTTTCATACTCGGCATCAAGTGGCGGGGCCGCGTGAATGCCAGCCAGGTGCGCGAGATTCAGTTTTCGCAGAATGTGTCGCAGGTTTTCTTCGGCATCAACATGAAGTGTGCCTCGTGCCACGACAGCTTCATCGACCGCTGGAAACTCGACGACGCTTACGGGCTCGCCGCCGTGATCGCCGATGAACCGCTGGAGATTCATCGCTGCGACAAGGCGACGGGCACACAAGCCAAGCCGCGATTTCTCTGGCCCGAATTGGGCGAGATCGATGCGTCGGCCGAAAAGCCGAAACGCCTGGAACAGTTGGCACTGCTCGTCACGCACACGGAAAACGGGCGCTTTGCCCGCACGATCGCAAACCGAATCTGGCAACGGCTGATGGGCCGCGGCATCGTTCACCCCGTCGATGTCATGGCGAATCAACCCTGGAGCGAAGACCTGCTCGACTACCTGGCCGTCTATCTGGCGGACCACCAATACGACCTCAAGCAGTTGATCGAGCACATTGCGACGTCGCGGGCATATCAATCACGTCATTGTGTGGACGAAGCGGAATCGTCGGCCGACGAATTCATCTTCCGCGGGCCGATAGTGAAACGGATGACTGCCGAGCAATTTCTGGACGCCGTTTGGATGATCACTCGCACGGGCCCGGCCAAGCGGGTCGCCCCACTCGAACCCCCCGACTTCTCCGACGCCACGCCGCCTGACCGCAAATTTCTTCGTGCGGCACTGGTCGATGCCGACCTGCTGCAGCGTTCGCTCGGACGCCCCAACCGGGAACAGGTCGTGACCACCCGCCCCGACCAGCTCACGACGCTGCAGGCACTGGACCTTGCCAATGGTCAAATCCTCTACGATACGCTTGCTCGCGGGGCCGCCAACCTGCTCAAGATGAATTCGGACACGTCCGGCGATCAACTTGTTGAGTCCCTTTTTGCCGGCACACTCAGCCGCCGGCCCACCGCCGACGAAATGGCCACGGCCCGCGAGATTCTTGGGGCATCCCACACACCGGAGTCGCTCGCGGACTTGCTGTGGACCGTATTCATGCTTCCTGAGTTTCAATTGATTCGATAGGATTGATGCCATGAGTACCGTTTCCCTCCTCGACTCGATGTGGACTCGCCGAAAGTTTCTCCAATCCGCGAGTGCCGCCACGCTGGCGACTCTGGCCGCCGGCGAACCGCGCGGGCTGCGAGCCGACGAGCCGGTGAAACATCCGAACCCGACGGCCGACACGTGCATCGTGCTTTGGATGGCCGGCGGCATGGCCGCCCCCGAGACGTTTGACCCCAAGCAGTACACGCCGTTCGAGGTCGGGGTGCCCGCGGAAAAGATCCTCTGCACGTTTCCGGCAATCGACACGGCAGTTGACAACATCAAAATCACGCAGGGACTCGAAAATATCGCCAGGGTCATGGACCGGGCGACGCTGATTCGGTCGCACGTGGTTGCCGACCTCGGTCACATCTTACACTCGCGCCATCAATACCACTGGCACACCGGCTACGTGCCGCCGCAAACCGTTGCCGCACCGCACATCGGGTCGTGGATCGCCAAGGTGCGCGGGCCGAACAATCCCGCCATCCCCGCTTTCATCAACATTGGTCAGCGGCTGGAGGGCATCGGCGAATCCGAGGAGTTAAAGGCATTCACGACAGCGGGGTTCTTCGGCAGCGAGTTCGGCCCGTTCAACTTGCCGTATCCAATGGATGCCGCCGCGGCCGTGCGACCGCCCAAGGGCATGACGCACGATCGATTCACGCTGCGCGAACTGCGATTCAAGCAACTGGTCCGGCAGGGCCCGCTCGGCGATCTGGCCAGCGACTTCCACCAGGAGTCCATGCTGCGGGCATTCGAGAACGCCCACCGGCTGCTGAATTCACGGCACCGCGACGCTTTCGATCTCTCGAAAGAGCCGAAGGAGAGTTTCGACACTTACAACACCGGTCGATTTGGACTCGGCTGCCTGCTCGCCAGGCGATTGACCGAGGCCGGCGCTCGTTACATTGAGGTCACAACCGAATACGTGCCGTTCCTGAGTTGGGACACACACGAAAACGGACACACGACCGTTGAAGAAATGAAGAAGGCAATCGACCGACTCATCGCCCAGCTCATTCGCGACCTTGAAAATCGCGGGCTGCTCAACCGCACGCTCGTGATCCTCGCCAGCGAGTTCAGCCGCGACATGATGATCGAAGGGGTGCCGGGCAGCACGGCCAAGGACCAGTCGCGTGCCAAGGCCGATTTCATGGGCGAGTTGAAACAATACGGCTTGCACCGCCACTTTACCGGCTCGGGCTCGGTGCTGCTCTTCGGCGGAGGCATGAACCGCGGCCTGATTTACGGCGAGACTGCCGACGAACGGCCGCTGCTCACGATCAAGGACCCCGTCACGATTCCCGACCTGCACGCGACGATCTATACCGCAATGGGCATCTCACCCAAGACAGTTTTCGACGTCGAAAAACGCCCGTTCTATGCGACGGAAGACGGCAAGGGCCGGGCAGTCGAAGCACTCTTCGCTTGAGGCGCAGGGCGCGATTCTTGTTTGAACGGCAAGCAACTTCTTACTTGCAACACGCATTGCACGGCGGCAGCCGTTTCATGTTGAATTCGCCGCGGTCACGAGACGATGTATATGTCGCCTTGAAATCCGTCTCCGTCGCGGTGCCTTCAAAACTGAACGTACCGCCAAAGAGCGGACCCAGATCCTTGCTGGCCTCTAATTTTAATGCGTCCCCCTCTTGCTTGGTCGTGAGCATCACGCTGTAGCGAAACGGAAAGACGCGCCAGAAGTCACCGGAGAATCGGGCGCAGTAATGCGTATCGTCCACTTTGGTGATCGTCGCCCGCAGCTTGCCGTCGTGCCCGTTGCAATCGCTCCGCCAACAGCCGGTCCAACAGCCGGCGAGGTCCGCAGCGAAGGCGGCTGAATCCAAAAAACAAAAGCCGAGAACCAGCGGCACACTCAAAATGACTTGGCGAAGCACGGGAAAGTTGTTCAGGCCCAATTGATTCATGGCAACCTCCGTTTGATTGAACCTTGGCCAAACGTGCAGGCGTGGTAATGGCCGGAATTCGTATGGCGGGAAATTCGTAAGCTCGTCAGCGATATCGGACGTTACTTCCGGCGACCTTGAGTCCGCACTATCCATCGCTTGTCGCGTTGGTCTGTTTGTGCTGGTTAGCGCAATTGGGAGTTGAAACCAATTTCGCTAACCTCTGTTGGCAACACCTTCTGCGGCATTTCGAGGAAAATCCACGGCTCGTTCCAAATCCCACGCCTTCGCAATCGAATTAACGTGCGAAGAACAATTCAACGTCTGCAGGATCTCGAAGGGGAAATGGCTGCAAGGGAGGCAGGATATCGATCGCGATGTGAGGTGTGCTACCAAGGCGGTGTTCTGGTTCGGCGCCGTAGCAATCGACACAGTCTAAAGGGCCAGAGCCGTTGGCAGAAGCCTCGCATTCGCGACAGGTTGATTCTGTCGCAATGGTTGACAGGCCGATTCAACCTGCCCATCATGTGCTGCTTGCAATTCCCGCTGCGCAGTCCATCCTTCTTGCGGGGTCCACCGGACGGAGTCCCCAAAGCATTGGAAAGGAACTGTCATGGACTTTGTATACCTCGGTTGCGCGGTGCTTGGTGGAACAGTTCTCGTCTGCCAGTTTCTCATGACACTCGCCGGACTCGGCGGCGACCACGACGTGGGTGGCGACCATGAAATCGGTGGCGATCACGACGTCGCACATGATCATGGCCACGAGCACGCGGCGTCCAGCTCGTGGTTCATTGGAATTCTGACCTTCCGCACGCTTGTCGCCGCGCTGGCGTTTTTCGGGATCGCGGGCAAGTTTGGCATTGCCCGCGGCTTCGAGCCGCCTGCAACATTTGGACTCGCACTCGTCGCGGGATTGGGTGCCATGTTTATCGTCGCGTGGATGATGAAAGGCCTGATCAAGCTGCAAGCTGAGGGCACAGTGCGGATCGATCGTGCGGTCGGGAGTTCGGGCACTGTCTACTTGACTGTTCCCGCGAACAAGTCAGGCGTCGGCAAAGTGACGCTGACCGTTCAAAACCGCACGATGGAATACCAGGCGGTCAGTTCGCAACCGAACGAACTGGCCACGGGAACGAAGATCGTCGCCGTGGCCATCGTCGGTCCCGACACGGTGGAAGTCGCTCCGGAACCTTCTTCTGAAAGGGTCGCTCATGTTTAATCTCGCGCTGTTCGCACAAAGTGGCTCAGGCCTGCCTGGCAGTTCAGGCTTGTCCGGTGGCTTCTACCTCACGCTCTTCTTCGTGTTCATCGGCATCATGGGATTTACCTTCCTCATGCTGCTGATCAACCGCTACCGCCGCTGCCCATCGAATCGCGTGCTCGTCATCTTCGGCCGCGGCACGGGCGTGAACGCGGCAAAGTGCATCCACGGCGGCGGCCGTTTCGTCCTGCCGCTCATTCAAGACTACGCTTACCTCAACCTGGAACCGATTCAAATCTCGATTCCCCTCAAAGACGCTCTCTCGATCGAAAACATCCGCGTGAACGTGCCCAGCGTATTCACGGTTGCGATCGGCACCGAGCTGGCGGTCATGCAAAACGCCGCGATCCGCCTGCTGGGCCTGAACACGCAACAGATCACGCACAACGCCCAAGACATTATCTTCGGCCAGCTCCGCCAAGTGATCGCGTCGATGAAGATTGAGGACATCAACCGCGACCGCGAGAAGTTTCTGCACCAGATTCAGCATTCCCTGGAGCCGGAACTGCAAAAGATCGGCCTGGTGCTCATCAACGTGAACATCACCGACATCACGGACGAGTCGGGGTATATCGAGGCGATTGGCAAGAAAGCGGCCTCCCAGGCCATTCAACAGGCGCGCGGCGACGTGGCCGACCAGGAGAAAATGGGTGAGATCCGCGTGGCCGAGGCCGAACGGGAAAAGATGATCCAGGTTGCCAGCGCGAACAAGCTCCGGGAAATCGGCATTCGCGACGCGCAACAGGAACAAGCCGTTCGAGTGGCCCAACTCGACAAATCGCAACAGGTCGGCGAGCAGACGGCAAACTTCGAACGCGAGGTCGAAGTCAAGAACGCCGAGCGCGAAATGCGTGTCCGAACCGCCGATGCCAACGCCAAGGCCGTGACGGGCGAAAACAAGGCCCAAGCCGAGATCGCCGGCTCGCAGGCCGAACTGCTCGTGAAGAAGGCTGAAGCCTATCAGATCGGCGAGACCCGCAAGCGCGAAGCGGAAGCCGCCGTGCAAGAAGCACAACACCGCGCGATGGCCAAGGCCGCATTGGCCGAAGCCGAACGAATCGAAGCCGAACAGCGAGCCTCACTTGAGGCAACTGCGAAGGCCACCAAGGCCAAGGTCATCGTGGAAGCCGAGGCCGAAGCCGAAAAGCGCCGCATCGAGGCCGAGGGCCAAGCGGCGGCAACCTTCGCCAAGCTCGACGCCGAGGCCCGCGGCCAGTACGAAATTCTCGCCAAAAAAGCCGAAGGCCTGCGACGCATCGTCGAGGCGTGCGGTGGGTCCCAGCAGGCGTTCCAGATGCTTTTGCTCGAGCATCTGGATACGCTCGCCCAAACATCCGCCCAGGCAATCTCGAATATCAAATTCGACAAAGTGGTCGTCTGGGAGAATGGCGGCAATGGCAACGGCACAACCGCGACCTCCAATTTCATGCAGGGCCTGGCTCGCACGATGCCGCCCATCATGCAAGTCATGAAGGATATCGGCGGCGTCGAGATCCCTGAATACTTCGCGCGGCTGTCGCCGGAATCACGACCCGCAAGCAACCCGACCGCCGTGGCGAAAGGCGACGGTCCAACTGCCCCGGCACAACCAGGCAAAACATCCTAATGGGGCAGTAATTCTACTTTGAGGTGATCGACCGAGAATGCTCCAGCTAATTGTCTGGAATTTCTCCGCAAGCCTGCAATGCCCGCACGACGAACGCGGTGCCCGAATTGGACGGCAGGTTCTGGAGTGTGTTGGTGCTCAAGGTCGGCGTGAACCTGCGGCCGCTCAGGCGCGAGTTGGCCTTGAGCCAGGCGACGCCGCGCTGGAGTCGCGGGTCGGCGGCGAATGCCAGGGTCACGCTCTCCAGTTCTCCACGGGTAGACCAGCTACGGCAGCGAGATCGCTGTCGCTGGTATCGACGGAGCAGTTGCCCAAGGTGAGTGCGATGGCGGCGATCATGATGTCTGGTGTTTGAATCGTACGGCCGCGTCGCCGAAGTGCCGACGCGATTCGACCGTACTCGGCCGCTGCCGTTTCCGTAAACGGCCAGACGGTCAGCGTGCCCAGGGCGACGCGTAGCCGCTGCAGATTTCGTTCGCTGGAGGCACTCAGCTCGACTCCGTAGAACAATTCGGCCAACACAGGCATACCTATGCCGATGCGGTTGCCTTTCGCCACTTCCTCGCGGGCACGCTCGAAGACGCCGTGGCGACGATTGATGTAGTCGCCCGCGATGCCCGTGTCGAGAAGGTAGCGCTTCATTGAAACGCCCCCTCAATCCGCTGACTGCGCTGCTCTAAGTTCGCAATATCGTATTCCCTCTGGGCCATTCGAGCCGCCTGCCATGCGGCCTCTTCTTCTGATGTCATCTCCAGCGGTTGGATTTGGTCCATCCGGGCTAAGTGCTTAGCGATCCCATCGGGGTCGATGGGCCAGTCATCATCCCGAAGACCGAGACAGGCGTGCGCCGGGGCCGGTTCGACAATCAGTGTGGTTCCGTCCGGCCAGTCAGCCGGCTCTTCGAGGAGAATCTGCCCGTCCTGCCATGTTCCCTTGATCGCGTTCATGTTCGCACCTTCGCTGAACTGAAACGAAATGTTATTTATCGCTGACCATCTTACCTGCCGTTCGCCGAGCCGCGTAGACGAACGCCAAAAGCCGGAACTCTTAGTTCCGTCAACGAGAGCGCGGCGAGTTGCATGCCGTCTAATCAAAATTTGCGGGCGGGCGATATTCCGCTCATGGCAGCGTATTTCGCCGCTATTTCTGAGACTTCTCGCTGATCTCCACCGTCCCCGGCCAGCTTGCCTGGCAGGAACGCATAATTGAGCGGCTAGGGAGCGGCAACACCCAATCCTTTTTTCTTCTTCCTCCACCCCCGCCACAGGCGGGGGTGGAGGAAGAAGAGAGAGAGTGGGCCACGTCGCGTTATAGCCCGCTAGTCGCCTTCACCAGCCGGACGAGCCGGCGGGGGTCGGTGGGGATCAGCGAGAAGTCTCGAAATTACTTCACGGTTTCGCGATACACCCGCCTGAAGTGCGGACTAATCGGAATCGTTCAAAGCCAACCGCATGCTTGAACGCTTTTGAAACAACACGGCGATGGGATCGGCGTGGATCGCCTCCCAATCCGGCGATTCGCGCAACTTGCGAGCCAGGGGCAGGTCCGGCCGGATGAGCACGTGCTCGAACTCGTACCGCTCCAACAGCCGCTTCCAGGCCGGCCCGTTTTGCAGGGCTTCGAGATATTCGACGAGGAATTCGCGCCCGTACAATTCAAACCGGTCATCGGCAAAGACGGGACGCAGAGGATCGGTCGCGAGGAGCAGGTAGCCGCCCCAATTCAGATCGTGGAAGAGCGGGCCGGTCGATGGCTCCTCATTGAGCCGTTCCACCGCCGCGATCGGCCACCGAACGGGCGAAAGCCGCGCGGTTCCGATGCCCAACGCCGGCACGCGGAATCCGAAGCTGATCGCCAACACAAGCAGGACGCTCGCCGCCACCGGCCAGACGGGCCAATGCGCGGCCCGTTCCGATTCAGTCCAGGCGCGTGCCCGTGCGCCGAGCGATTCGATCCAACGAAACCATCCTCCCGGTGCAAATCGTTCGCGAAGGGCTATGCCAAGTTCGGGCGTCAGGCCGGCGAGCAGCGGAGTTACGATGAGCGCCGCAAAGGCGACTTGGCGCACGGCCGACAGGCTGAAGTGAATCCAGACAACAATGTGCAACAGCGAGAAGAGATCGACCCGCCGTCGTGCTATTGCTAGCAGAACGAGAGTCAAAAGCAACAACACTTCCAGCGGGCGACTTTCGGCCAATTGAAAATCCGGAGATCGCCATTCATCGATCAGGTCTCGCACCTGGCTCGTGAAAAGCAGTTTGCCGAGATGGGTGTGCAAGTGCCAACCGTACGGATTGGCCAGCGTCGCTGCGACAGCGACGGCTAGGACCGCGGCAAATCCGGCAAGTCGTCTGCGCCATTGATCGTCGCGCGGCCCGCTCAAAACTTGGCCCATGAGCGAGCAGCCGATCACGATCAGGCCCGCCAGAAACCCGCCGTGAACGTTGCACCAGAGGGCAAACAACGGCGCCGCCAGCCAAATGATTCGACTGCCACTGCGAAAATACTCGCAGCACCAATGAAACGTGAGCACGAGGAACCAAAGGCTCAAGAGGTGCGGCCGTGCGAGCCAATGCGGTGCGGCACAACCCGCGGCCAACATGGTGAGTACTGCCGCCCATGCCACGTTTGCGCCACTAGCGAGGATCACGCGAAACAGCGAACGGTAGACCCAACCCAGCACAAGTGCCGAGGCGATGACCAGTCCATTCCACGATGCCGCATCATACAGCCACGAGAACAGGGCATCGCACAGCCAGTGCTGGCTAATCCACGGCGTCCCGTTTCGCGTGAAGCTGAAGCTATCGACGTGCGGAGGGCCCGACTGCCACACCGCTCGCCCGACCTGAATGTGCCAGCCCGTTCCGGGATCATTGAGCAGTTCGGTCTGGCCAAGCTGAAGGGCCAGAAAGACCACCGCCAAGAAAATGAGGTCGGCAACGCTTGGCTGATACCAAGCGACATGGGAACCCGAGTCATCCGTAACCGAGTACACGACGGTCATTCAGAAAACCTACAAGCCGGCCGCCACGGGATCAACCGGCGGTTTCTCCCACGCGTAGTTGATCCATCCGATCATCATTTCTTCCCACGTCTGGTCGCCCCAGCGAACTTCTTTCGCCGGGTCAGGATTGGCACGGTTCGCGGTGGAATTGTCGAAGTGGGCCGTGCAGTGAAGCTTGGTGCCCTTGGGCATGGCGAGCGGTTTTTCCAGGAGATACGTGCCCTGCCAACTGAAATTGTAGCGCGGCACCGAAAGCAGAGTTTCAGTGCGACCGTCGGGATAGGTCGCTTCGTAGATAAAATCTTTGCCCCGCAGGTGCATGTGCGGCATGAAGGAGTACAACAGTGCGTCGGCGGTAAACGTGTATTCCGACTCAACCTGGTAGTTTCCATCTCCGGGCGGGATCGCAAATCGGCGTTGCGCAATGCCGCGCGAGAGCACGTTGTGCTTGGGAGGCTCCTGTTCCTTGTAGAATACGAGTCCGAGTTGCGAGCGATCCTTTTCGACCTTGCCGGTGGGCGTGTAGTGCATCTGCCAGATGAGCGTCGCGCCGGCGGGGATTTTGCGGGCCACACCGGGCGGCAAGATCAACGGCATGTCGCCCGGCGCGGTGCCGACGATGTGCCCGTTGCCCAGCACCGCCCCACCCTGACCCCGAGGGGCTTTGGGATCGCGAAACGCCACGATGATGTGGTGTACGACCTTGCGGTTCCCCGGCCGGGCCTCGGCCGCCTGGACCCACACGTCTTCCGTGAAATCCGTCGGCGTCGTGTAGTACTGATACGGAACAGTGCCGGTCGCCTGCACCGTCACTTCCTCGGGCATCTCGAAGATCACGTCCGGCTTGCCGATCATCCAACCTTCCGAATACTCCCGCGCCGGCGGCAGATCCTTTTCGTTCCCCAGCGGCATGTCGGCATCGATCCACTTGATCAGGGTCGCTCTTTCATCGTCGCTGAGACGCCGGTCGTTCCTGAACTTCCCAAACCGCGGGTCCGCGTGCCAGGGCGGCATGCGCTTCTGCTCGACGACCTCCTTGATCGTCTCTGACCAATCCGCGACATCGTCGTACTTCAGCAACGAAAACGGCGCTGTCATTCCCGGCCGGTGACACGTCTGGCACTTGTTCTGAATGATCGGCGCGACGTGTTTGGCGAAGGTAACTTCGTTGGGGAACTTGGGGCTGTCGGTGGCACCGTCTGGCTGTTTTGCGACCAACAATTGACTCGACCCTGAGTTCAGTCCGACCCCCAAAACCATGGTTGCACAAAAAGCGA
>Ga0247727_10004208_pt1 | contig 30782 bp, 27 predicted proteins | sample WisWelCaveWW1625_FD_202498 | JGI IMG/M metagenome (GOLD analysis project Ga0247727, IMG submission 202498) | Biofilm microbial communities from Wishing Well Cave, Virginia, United States - WW16-25 | ecosystem: Environmental > Aquatic > Deep subsurface > Groundwater > Cave microbial mat | place... | reverse complement strand
TATTTTCACTATATATGCCTGTGTATTATTTCCATAACTGAAAGTTTCTCCTGCCAGGATATATCCACCATCGGTTGTCTGTTCTGCCCAATAGGCAAAATCCCAGTCGCTGCCGCCATACGATTTTTGCCATTGAAAATTTCCCATCGAATCTGTTTTCACAAGATAGGCATCATAGCCACCACTTCCCAAACTGTTTGTATATCCGCAAATCACAAAACCCGAATCGCTTGTCTGCTGAACAGAAAAAGCATTTTCAATGTTAATACCTCCGAAAGTATTTTGCCAAAGATATTTTCCATCGCTGTTAATTTTCAGGAGATAAAAATCTGTATTTCCCATTCCGTAACTGCTGGTCGGACCGCAAACGATATATCCTTTGTCATATGTTTGGCAAATACCTTTTCCTCTGTCATAATTGTATCCTCCGTAAACTGCAACCCAAGTGTTTGGTTGAGCAAAACAATTGAGAATTGAGAATTGAGAATTGAGAATTGAAATGCAGAAAAATCTAATGAATAAAAAATTGCTACTTTCGAAAAACTTTGAAATGAATTTCATGAATTGAAATTAGATAATTCAAAGATACATAATTCGCAGAACTTATGATTCACAAAGAAGGATACCCAACCATCGCAATCGCATTGATTTTCATCGCAGCGTTGAATGGAGTTACTTTTTTTCTCGATGGGGATGAAATGGTAAAATGGATTGGATATTCTATATCTGCATTTCTGCTCATTATTGTTTTGCAATTCTTTAGAAACCCTTCCCGAAAAATTCCTTACAACGAAAAGCATATTCTATCTCCTGCCGATGGAAAAGTGGTGGTGATTGAAGAAGTTTTTGAAGATGAATATTTTCATGATAAAAGAATCCAGATTTCCATTTTCATGTCGCCCATCAATGTGCATGTGAATCGTTATCCCGTGAGCGGAAAAATTTCTTATTACAAGTATCATCCGGGGAAATATTTGGTGGCGTGGCATCCGAAATCATCTACTGAAAATGAAAGAACAACTGTAGTTGTTGCCTCTTCCCTAAAGGGAGAAAGCATTTTATTCAGACAGATAGCAGGAGCATTAGCGCGGAGAATTGTTTTTTACGGAAAAGAAAATGAAACCGTGAAGCAGGGAGAGCAATGCGGTTTCATAAAATTTGGCTCGCGGGTGGATGTGCTTTTTCCGCTTGGAACAAAATTAAATGTGAAGTTGAATGAGGTGGTAACAGGAGGAGAGAGCGTGATTGCCATTATGTAGCGCAGTTTATTTCTGTTCATAAACCGAATAAATTATTTCCCGCCTGTCATCATTAGCGGTTAAGTGGAATAGATTAACTAGTTTGGGATTATTATCAAGTTGTTCTTTTGTAATGCCACTTTCAACCACAGCAAACCAATTTTCCCAAATAATAATATCTCCTTCTTTTATCTGATTTATACTGTTGTTGTCAATATTTAACTTTTTGCTTTTATCAAAGCAATCAATATTTAATATTTCGCTTATGTATGGATGAGCAAAAATAAAACGATGATTCGCTCCTTTATTGTGAATAATAAAACCAGTTGTTTTCACAGCGGCTTGCTGGTCTTTGGATAATGTCATATCCCTTTCCCAATTTATGGCAGCGGGATTGGAAGTGAAAGGGAAAATAATTATGTATGCTGACAACAGTCCCTGAAAAATTAATTTCAGATTTTTCTTTTTTTCTAAAAATTCTTCTGTGATTAAATTAAATCCCTGCAGCGCAATAATTGCAATCATCGGCATTACGCCAATCATTACTCTTTTTAATCCCATTGAATTGAATATTCCGAAATACCAAAATAGCGAGTGGGCAATAAAAAAGGAAATAAAACCAAGGAAAACTAAAATCTGTAGTTCGAGCGTAATATTTTTTTTTACCGACCTCCATAGTATGCTGGCAATTCCCAGCCCAAACAGAATATATAATGGAACTCCGATTACATATATTAATTGCACTGCAAAATGAGACAGTTCCCCGTGTCCATACGGGCTGCTCATGTTTGCATAAGGGATTTTATTAAATACCCAGAACAAATCGTGATGGACAAAGAAACCAGCAATCGAATAAACAAAATGTCCGGTTAAAAGGAACGGCAATAATTTCCATTTTCTTTTCAGCAATAAATACAACGCGAATACACCAATTATTATTAATCCTTCTGAACGGATAAACGGCAGAAATGAAATAACCAGCGCTGCAGTTATATATTTATGTTTGATGCTTGCATATAAACCAATGCTGATAAATAAAGCAAACAAAGGTTCTGTTAATCCTGAGAATGTAAGTATGTAATATAGCGGAGAGAATATTAAAATTACAGCGCAGATAATTGCGTTTTTAAGATTTAATTCCTGAGCGGTTTTATAAGTTAAAAAAATGGTTATAAGAGATGCAATTACATTAAAAATTTTTGCACCGGCAAATCCGAATTGAGAAAAAGGGCAGGTTAATAATACATATAGAGGTTTCGCCCAATGATTCAAGAAAAGTTCAGGATGAACCGGGGCGTATTTTCCATACAGGTAATGCTGCACGCTGTCTCCTGAATCACCGGTGCCATTAAAAAAATATATAGTAAGTCCTGCTAAGACCGCATAAATAAATAAGACGATATAAATAATATTTCTCAAAATATTTACTGGTGATGAAAAAGTTTTATTTTTATTCGTTGATTTTGATTTCTCACGATTTTTTTTGTGAAGGCATTCGCTTGAAATATTTTGAGTTTTATCTGCTTAACAATTTTTAACAAAAATAGAAGATATGCAAGAACTGAGATAGGAGTTTTTGGCTATCTTTACCTTGTAAGCAAGCAACACTAACCAATTAATATAAAATCTATGAAAAAATTATTTTTTGCCCTTGCGCTCACAGGATTTGTTGGCGCGGCAACCATCAGCATGGTATCTGCAATGACTCATTCCAAAATTGTTGTGAGCGGAGGAGAAGAAGATAAAAAGAAAAAAGACAGTAAGAAGTGCGCAAAAGGCACTGAATGCTGCAAGTCAAAAACAGGCGCAACGGCTGATGCTAAATGCACAAAAGGCGAAGCAAAGAAATGCTGCTCTTCAAAAACAACTTCTCAAACAAGTTCCTGCACAGGAAAAACAGCCACTACCGAAACAAAAACGGATGTTAAAAAAGTGGAAGACATGAAGTAAAAATTTTAAATCACAATTTTAGAAACCCGTTTAGCGCAATCTGAACGGGTTTTTTACTTTGGAAGATGTATGTATTGCGACAGTTTAAGATACTGCGCCAGCCCGTTAAGTATAAGCGACCAAATGAGAAGAGAAGTAATGAGAAGTAATATGTTTCGCATTTTCTTCCTGTAAAAACGATGCGTTACAAAAGTTCCAATCGGAATTGAAATGATGCAAGGTGTAGTGATGACCAAGCCCCAGAGACCAAACCGCATTTTTGTCCGCACAATAAATTTTTTAATCCACGTAAATTTTTTCTTGGGAGTTTCTTTTTCCTTCAATGGCTTTTTGAAAAAACCAATAAGTTTTTTCCAGCCGAAAGCAATTGCGTCTCCAATGAATGTAAACGCAAGGATTCCAATTACTCCTCCGGTTGTAGTGATTGTAAACGCGTCTTTGAAATTGAATCCATAACGTTCCGCTTCAAATGGCGCGAGGACAAATTTTATTGACGCAATCAATACGACTTCAAGAATCTTCAGCAGATAAATTACCTCTTCATCCATACATCAGATTTTATTTCCGAAGGCAAGATCACCTGCATCGCCTAAGCCGGGCACGATGTATGCCTGCGCTGTGAGTTCATCATCAATTGCGCAACACCAGATGGAAATATTATTGGGCAGATTTTTTTTGATATAATCTACTCCTTGCGTGCTGGCGATGACGGAAGCGATGTGAGTGTGTTTGGGTCTGCCATTCCGCATCAGCGCTTTATACACCAATTCAATGGATGCGCCTGTGGCGAGCATCGGGTCGCAGAGAATAAGAGTTTTGTCTGTAAGGTCGGGGCATGACATGTATTCCACCTGCACATCAAAAGTTCCATCCTTGTGATGTTTACGATAGGCGGAGATGAAAGCGTTTTCCGCTTTGTCAAAAAAATTCAGCATGCCCTGATGAAATGGCAATCCTGCTCTGAGAATGGTTGCAATCGCTGGCTGTTGTTTCAATACAGAAACTTCCGAAGTTCCGAGCGGTGTGGTTACTTCTTTTTTTATCCACTCTAATTTTTTACTGATTTCATACGCGCAGATTTCTCCCGAGCGTTCAAGATTTTTTCGGAAACGCATTTGGTCATTCTGTACTTCCACATCGCGCATTTCAGCGATGAATTGATTGAGAATAGTGTTTTCTTTTCCGAGTTCGTGAATCATAAATTATCCTTTAAGCCAGCGAAAAATTTTAGGTAAATTATTTTTTCTTACCTGTAAATATACATTTTCCTTAGAGCCGAATCCTTTGTATAATCTTGCTACACCAGGCAGATTAGAACCTTCAAAATCAAAAATCATATTGTTTCCAGCATTATTGCGGATAAAATTATCTATGAGAAAAAACATGGCGCCATTTTCTTTCGCATGAATGTCTGTTGCGGAGAAAACAAAAATTGCACGATTATTTTTTACCAGCAAAATAATGCCGGCACAGAGATGATTCTCTTTTGTGAAAGCACCCCATGCTTCACCATATCCTTTTTTAACGGATGTGTTGATTAGATTTAAAAGCACTTTGTAGTTTTTGTCTTTCAGGTTGGAAATGCCTTTCCCCCTTGTTTTTCTGAAGATGGTAATTAAATTGGAGAGAGAAACATTTTTTTGGAGACGCACTTCATTCTTTATTGCCTTTTTAATATTTCGAATGGTGAGGCGCGAATAATTTTTACGCAGCGTGCCATAGGCTACGTTAAGCGAAAGTTCCAGGTTGATATTCTTTTTCACCTTGTATCCGGAAAACTCGAACGTGTTCTGCGTGTTCAAGCAAACTTCCATGAACTTATAATCTGAGGGAATTGAATTCAGAAATTCTTCAACTTTTTTCTGAGATAACTTTTCTTTTGAAAAAACCCCGAGTTGCTGCGCGAAATAAGGTGGATACAAATAATGCACTCCGTATTTTTTATTTCCTGTGAGAGGCATCACGGATTTGTAATCATCTTCCACCAGCGCATTCCAATTCGGGCAAACAATATCCAGATACCATGAGTAAGAATAAATAATATTGTTGACGCTATGGTCAATGCAATTATCCCATTTCTGTTTCTCAATCTCGTTATGTTTCAGATATTGAATCATAATGCGATTTGAATTACTTTTTCATAAACATTTTTCCATCCTTTCCATTCTCTCCAATCGCTCAGCGTTTCATTGTGCCAGATAGTGATAAATTCTCCATTTACATTTTTTATTTCGTTCGCAATTTGTTTTACTTTTTCAATTGCCTGCTCAGGAGAAAGTTGCAAATAATTATTTAATGTGCCATCCATCATAGCAAAAGGATGAATTGTAAGATTAGTTTCTTCTTCTTTTTCCAAATCATAAAATTTATATGGAGTGCAGATTCCTGCTCTGAATCCGCTTTCATCCGCAAAGCCCATCGTATAATCATCTGTTATTCCTGCGGCAATCAGATTTCTGTAAGTGTCAGGAAATTTTAGTTTTAAAAAATGCTGTCTGCTTTTTGTGATTTCATTTCCTGAAATTTCCCCCAATCTTTTTTTCTCAACCTTAATCTTTTTGGTATTTTGATTAGATGCAAACGATGGATGAATTCCTGTTTCTGCTTTTTGGGAAATATTTTTTATAAGTGATTGCATCAGTGGATTTGCATGCGGAAGATTTTTATCATTTGGTGCATAATCGCCTAGCAGAAAAAAGTAAATTGGTTTGAGATTGTATTTCTTGTGGAGCGTAAATTGAAAATCATACGTATCGTAGGGATCTTTTTCTTTTCCTGACAATACATTTTTTCTTCTTAAAAAATCATCCGAATCAGATTTCACAAGGGCTTTTGCATAACCTCCCGCGGTTCTTGAAAAACTTTTTCCAAGATAGGCGTAAGCATTATCTATGTCAATGGTGGGAGTGTAGCAGTATTCTTTTTCAGGAAAAATAAAGCCAGGATATCGCCTGGTAATTATTTTCTGAATTTCCTTAGCATTTATATTTACCGTAGGCTTGTGCAGGTAATTGTTTTTGTATGCATGTGACTGTTTCGCTGAAAATCTTCCATAATCATCTCCAGCGAATGGAAGATATTCTTCATATCGGCTGACAAGAAAAAAAATATGTGCAAAAAGGTCTTCAGAATTTTCTAGCCCCCTCTCTTTTTGGGTAGAGGATAGTGGTGATGCATTAATTTTTGATTCAAACAACAGATCACTGCTTCGAAAACAAAGTTCATCATCCCCGACCGGTTTCTCAGTGTAACTTATTTTTGCTCCTTCAAATTGTTTGAACGAATCGGCATTTGTTGTCAGTTCATAATCAATCCCTAAAATGGATTTAAATAATACGTTGAAAGTATACCTGATGCGATTGGTAATCTGGTGTGTGTAGATAAGAAGCATTGCGTGAGGAACGATTAATCGGCAGAGAAATTTTTTACGAGTTCATGGCAGATGAATTCAGATGCGTGCCCATCACCGAAAATTGGAGGAAAAGATAAATTCTTTTTATTCCTAAATTGAACAAATGCGTTCATTATTTTTTTCTCATCCACATCTGTGAGAATAGCGGTTCCGCATTCTACAAGTTCCACCCATTCAGTTTCAGGACGAAGAATGATGCAGGGTTTTTTGAAGAAGAAAGATTCTTTTTGCACACCGCCAGAATCGGTGCAGACGAGCATGCAGTTTTTTTCCAGCACAATCATTTCGAGAAATGATGCTGGAGGCATTAAAATAAAATTTGGATTTGAACGAATGGCATCGTAGACCTCTTTTTTCAGATTGCTTTGCAATGCTTTTGAAGTTCTCGGGTGTAGGGGAAGAACAATTTTTAATTTATTTGAAATTGAAATTTTGTTCAGCGTGAGAAAGATGGAGGCAAACCGTTCAGGATTATCCGTGTTATTGTCTCGGTGGATCGTTGCGAGAATATAATTATCGGACGTAAGTTCGTATTGCTTCAGGATGTCGGATTTTTTTTCCGCAAGTTCTGAAAAATAAATTGCATTATCGTACATCACATCTCCGCAATGATAAATTTTTGGATTGTCTGAAGTATAAGGTGTTTTATTGAATTCCGGAAAACCTTCTTTTACAAGATTAATATATCCGTTTTTTGTGGGAGAGAAAAGCAGGGTAGAGCAGTGGTCGCAGACGATGCGGTTGATTTCCTCGGGCATGCTTTTGTTGAACGAACGAAGTCCCGCTTCAATATGCACAACTGGGATATGAATTTTCACAGCGGCTACTGCACCTGCAAGGGTTGAATTGGTGTCTCCATAAAGCACAACGCAATCGGGTTTTTCTTTCAGCAAAAGTCTTTCAATTCCAGAAATCATTGCAGCTGTTTGTTTTCCGTGAGAACTGGAACCAACTTCCAAATTATAATCTTCCTTAGGAATTTCCATTTCCTCAAAAAACACGCGTGACATATTATCGTCATAGTGCTGTCCTGTATGTACAATCACTTCTTTTATCTTGCCAGAAAATTTATTTCGGATGGCACGGCTCAGCGATGCTGCTTTAATGAACTGAGGGCGCGCTCCGATTATGGTGAGGATTTTTATCATAAAGCCCATCCTAAATCCTTCCACAAGGAAAGGACTTAGGATAATTTTTACGAATGTACAAATTCTTCTCCTCCCCTTTGGGGAGGTTGGGTGGGCTTTCACATCATGCCTTCATCCGCAAAACTAAAATAACCTGTATTCGAAAAAATAACATGGTCGAGAATAGGAATTTCTAGAAATCCCCCTGACTCTTTTATTTTTTTTGTGAGTGAAATATCTTCTGCGCTTGGTTTCAGATTTCCTGAAGGATGATTATGACATAGGACGATGGAACTTGCCAAATGCTCCAGCGCGATTTTGAAAATGATTTTTGGGTCAACCACTGTTCCTGAGATTCCTCCACGGCTGACGAATTCTTTTCGGATAACCATGTTCGAGCGATTCAACAGCAGCAGGTGAAATTCCTCGTGAGGCAAATCCATAAACTGCGCACGGAAAATTTCAAATATGTCTTTGCTGGATGTAATTTTTTCGCGCTTCCCTGTTTCGGTTTCTTTTCTTCTTCGCCCAAGTTCCAGTGCGGCAACGATTGAAATGGCTTTTGCTTCTCCGATGCCTTTGAATTTAATTAAATCTTGTACTGAAAGTTTTGCGAGTTCGTTAAGATTATTTCCAAACTGAGATAGAATTCTTTTTGCCAGTTCAACCGCGGTTTCGTTTTTTGTTCCCGATCCGATGAGAATGGCTATGAGTTCTGCATCGGTAAGTACATGTCTTCCTTTCAAAAGAAGTTTTTCCCGAGGACGATCTTCTTCTGCCCAACTTTTTATCGTTAACGATTTTTCCGATCCTTCCATCGAAACGAATGTAAATAAAAAATCCCCTCCGACAAGTCGGAGAGGATTTCAAATCTTTTCCCCCTGATTACTTCAGCGCGTTAACGTGCCTTGTAAGTTTTGATTTCAGGTTGGCCGCTTTGTTTTTATGAATGAAATTATTTTTTGAAAGTTTGTCAAGCAGAGAAGAAACGGATGTTAACTGTTCTGATGCGCTTTTCTTGTCTTTATTCAATCTCAGTTTCTTAACTATGTTTTTCACTGCGTTCTTGCGAATGCGATTGCGTGTACGTTTTGCCTCGCTGGAGCGATTGCGTTTTTTTGCTGACTTATGATTTGCCATTTTTGTTTATTGTTTTATTAAGGATGGCAAAGATAGAAAGTTTTCAATTCGACACAGGGGAAAGCGAATAATCCTGAATGACATTATATAAGGTATCGCGTTCAGCGGGTGTTCTTCCTGCCTGCTTTATTAAGTCAACAATTTGTTCAGTACTCATGGATGGATTCTGGTCTTCTGCGCCAGCCATGGAATAAATTTTTGTGGAATCATTTATTGTTCCGTCTAAATCATCTACTCCGAATTGAAGGGAAAGTTGTGCGGTATTTTTTCCGATCATAGGCCAGTACGCTTTGATGTGCGGAAAATTGTCCAAATAAATTCTCGTCACTGCATAGTTTCTCAAATCCTCAATCACGCTTATTTCATTCATGTGCGACATCTGATTGTTCGCATTTCGGAATTTCAGCGGGATGAAACAATTAAAGCCGTGCGTCTTGTCCTGAAGTTTTCTCAACCGCTCCATGTGGTCAACGCGGTGCTCAAAAGTTTCGATGTGCCCGTACAGCATTGTAGTATTAGAATGAATGCCGAGTTGATGTGCTGTTTCATGAATCTCCAGCCATTGCTCAGTAGTGCATTTGTCTTCACAGATTTGTTTGCGGATGGTATCATCAAAAATTTCTGCTCCGCCTCCTGGAATGGAATCGAGTCCGTGCTCTTTCAGAATTTTTAATCCTTTTTCGTAAGAAACTTTTGCCTTGCGGAACATGTATTCCAGTTCTACAGCAGTGAACGCTTTGATATGCAAATCAGGGCGGAAGGATTTTATTTGTTTCAGAAGGTTGGCGAAGTAATACAAATCCATTTTTGGATGAACGCCCCCCACAATGTGAACTTCGGTAATATGCTGGTCATGATTTTTTACTGCTTCCAGCATTTGTACGTCTGTCATCTCCCAGGCATCGGCATCGCTTTTTTGTTTCAGCAGGCGCGAGTAGGAGCAGAATTTGCAATCGAACACGCAAAGGTTGGTGGGCTCGATATGAAGATTTCGGTTGAAGTAAGTATAGTTCCCGTTTTTCTTTTCTCTAACGTGATTAGCAAGCATCCCAAGAAATCCAAGTTCTCCTTCCTTATATAAGGTGATTCCTTCATCAAAAGAAATTCTTTTTCCTGAAAAAACTTTATCTGCGATTGAAAGCAAATGTTTTGGCGCTTTTTCTAATATGGAAAGTAAATCATTCATCTTTCGCAAAGTTAAAATAAAAACGCCCCACATTTCTGTGAGGCGTTTCAATGAAAATAAAGATTAGAATTATCTATTAATAATAATCTTCTTCGTAATCGTTCCTTCAGAAGTTTTTACTTCGAAAAGATAAATTCCGTCAGGGTTATTGCTCAAATTAATTTTTGTTTCACCTGATGCGGAAACATTTATTTTCTTCGTAACAACCGCTTCTCCGATTGCATTGTAAACTTTCAAATCCATTGAATGGATGTTTGACATAGTAGTAATTGAAACTTCTCCTGTTGATGGATTTGGAAAAATAGAAATATTGTCAGATGAGAATACCTCATTAATACCTGTAACAGCGCAATTGGTGACAGCAGAAGTTTTCAATCCAACTCTGGTGCTCCCATTCATTGCGGCAACTATTTTTGCTTTTTGCCCATTCGTAAACATATACATGCAGGCATCATCGGTGTAGTCCATGTAATTCATCCACATATATCCGGGAGATGCAGTTGAAGAAGGGCTGCCATCTGAACCGGCACCACAAGATCCTGTCCTAACTGTTCCAGCAGCCCAACATTGATAATTTTCACCTCCCTGATTAGGGGTGTCAGAACACTGATCGCTTCCTGTACATGCAGTTCCATCATCGCCCCAAATGTGGTAAAGACCGAAGAAATGTCCTAACTCATGAGTGGATGTTCTACCCAGGTTATAAGGAGCAGTGCCACAGCCGGCAGAACCAACCATGTATTGATAGTCAATTACAACACCATCAGTAGAAGCGCCTTGTCCGGGAAACTGTGCGTATCCTAAAAGACCTCCTGAAAGATCACACACCCATATATTCAAGTATTTGGTTCTGTCCCACACATCTTTTCCGCCCTGTGCGGTAAACTTAACAGGGTTACCAGACATTGCGAATGGTGATGCGGTGGTTTGAGTCCTTGTGATTCCTGGTGTAGTCATAGTAGCACCGGTTGGATCTTTTGTTGCAAGGCAGAATTGAATTTCACAATCCGCAACCAAAGCCGCCCATCCCGGCTGTGTAACTTTTGTCCAATCAGTGTTTAACTTTCTGAAATCAGCATTAATAACTGCCAACTGTGCATTTATACAAGCGGTGGTAACATTTTGAGCCGCGGTTTCCCAAACGACATGGAAGACAATAGGAATTGTGTAAATCACCCCTTGAGTAGTTGGCGGATTGCTTTTAAGATACGCCTGTGCCTGTTCTTCAAGGATTGCCATACGGGATTCCAAACCAGGGTCTTGTTGTTTCATCATTTCAAGATTTTCCATGGTGCCGCACCCTCTGTTAGGTATGCTGGCTTCTTGGGCAATCATGTTTTGACAGGCAAACACTGCGAAGCACGAAACAAGTGAAGTGAGTAATGTTTTTTTCATAGTAGTTGGTTTTTATTTAGACCTGATGTTTGTTGATAAGAGAGAGTAAAGGTAGTAACTATAAAATAATAAACAAACAAAAAGCGACTTTTTTTATAAGTTCTGATTAAACAGTTTATGTGTAAAATATTGACTGATAAGCATTTTATAAATTAACTTCCTGTTTTCTAAATCATAATACACAATACCCATATTCGTTAAAGCGGATGTTTAAATCATTAACCCTGTTGTTTCAACTATGAATCCGTTTGTTTCTTTCGTGAACGCTGTTGTTGAAATCATTAACTCTGTTGTTTCAAATAGTAAAGCGTTTGTTGATTTTATTAATCCTGTTGTTTACATCATTAACCCTGTTGTTTCAAATGTGAACCCTCTTGTTTCCTTTCTTAACCTGTTAGTTTACAAGCAACACGCATTTGGCTCATAATTTGTTATGTTTCCTGCATATCATGGAAACACACATTGGAAACATCATTGAAAACCTGCTTCGCAAAAAACCGATGAAGGTGCGCGAATTAGCGGAAGAAATAAATTACACACCGCAGGCGGTTTACCGAATGCTGAAACGAAAAATGCTCCATCCATTTCTGCTTGAGGCGATTTCAAAAGCGCTTAACCATAATTTGTTTCAATATGTTTATCAGCCGTCAAAAGAAATGGTTCGGCAAAACGAAAGCGAGAAACTGCAAAATCTGAGCAAGGAAAATGATGCCCTGAAAAAAGAAAACGCGTACCTGAGGGAGATTAATGAACTATTAAAAGGAAAGAAGAAGTAACTTGCTTTTCCCTAAAGCAAAAAAAGGCGGGATTGCTCCCGCCTCTTGATGAAAAAGAATATTTCTCTTACTTGCTTATCATCACTTTTTTAACAGCAGAGCCGGCTGGAGTTTTTACTTCTACAAAATACATTCCGCCCGGCTGGGAAGACAAATCAATTTGCTGATGTGCTGATGTGCTGATGTGCTGATAAATACATTCTCCGTACACAGTATAGATTTTCATTTGCACATTTTCAAATTTACTCATCTGCACATTGAAAGTTCCGTTTGAAGGATTGGGATAAACAGAAATATAATTGTCAATATTTAGTTCATTTACACTCACAATGCTGGTGATGTTGATGTCATCCACAAACATGTTGTTTTCATAATCGGTGGTGTGTCGGAATTTTATCAGCATGCTCGCAGTGGGAATATATGACGTGAGGTTAATAGTTTCCATTCTCCACTGAGATGCGTTGGGAACAAATTCAGTGGTGCTGAAAGTGGGAGTGACAGTGGTTAATGCAGTTCCAAACTTATTATACACATTTGTCCAGGTAACTCCGCAGTCAGTGGAAATAAGAACGTTCAGCGTGTCGGAAAAATTAGGGCTGGTGGATGGATTGGTATACAACTGGTATGCCACTTCAAAAGTCATTTGCGCGGAAGTAGCAGCAGAAAAGTTGAGTGGAGGAGAAACAAATTCATCCACCTGCCCGTTTGCTGCGTAATCAAAATTATCCATATACATAGAAGCAGAACCGGTTTTGAAGGCGGTGGTTGTTCTTTCCCATGTGGTGGCAGCATCCGAATTGTTGAGCGTCCATCCTGCAGTTGGAAAAGTTGCGTTCTCAATTCCTTCCACGATAGGAGGATTTTGTGCAGCGCCTGCAACCGTGAAGGTGCTTGCATTCTGGTCGTTGCCTGGATTACCATCCGTAGAAGCATTAGGGTTGCTGGTGAAACTTGTGAAGGTGTGTGCTCCCGCAGTAGTAGTCATGCTTGGCAAAGTAATATTTATTGATGCCGCTGTTGCAAGCGATCCTGTCCAACTGAATGTTTGATTGGGATTTGCGTCAATCCTATAATTAATTGTGCAGGAGGTGAGCGTGGTGGCTCCGTAGTTCTGCAATTTTACAACCGGAATAAAAGTTGTATTGCAGGCAATTCCATTTGGAGATATTATACTGTTTATACCTGCATCAAGCGCTGCGGCAGGTCCGCAAACAACGCTTGCATTATTTGCAATCGTCATCAGGTAAGATGAGATAGCAGATTGACATCTGGTTTTTTGTCCTGTGGTAAACATATTATAGCACATGTCATCAGAGTAATCCATGTAGTTCATGTACATGATGCCGGGAGAAGTTGGACTGCATGCATCGGTGTGTGGAAAACTAAAACATCCTGAAGTTGCATCTGCCTGATTGGGAGTATCTGCAACATTATCAGAACTGGTGCAGGCGCCATTATCATCTGCCCATATATGACTGAGCATAAAACAATGTCCGATTTCATGAGAGAGGGTTCTTCCGTAGGCAAACGCACCGCAAGTTCCCGGATTAGTTAAACTTCCTACCGTGCAGTAATTAACAGCAGTGCCGTACGAACTACTGATAGGAGGGAATTGCCCGTATCCAAGCAATCCGCCACCTAAGTCGCAGGACCATATGTTAAGATATTTGTTCACATCCCATGGGTCACTGCCACCGGTTGCATTGGACTGAACATCACCTATGGGGAAAGTGGTAACAGAAGTATTCTTATGAATGATTCCTGTGGTTGGATTTCCGCTTGGGTCTGTTGTCGCAAGGCAGAATTGTATTTCCATATTAGCCGCAACAGGAGGCTGCCAAACAGCAGGAGTATTTCCTGCATCTGAATTGGTACGCGCCCAATCTGCATTCAACTGTGCAATCATGGCATTCACTTTAGCATCGGATACATTCTCTGCGGTTGTATTCCACACCACGTGAACTACAATAGGAATGATGTATGAGGCAAATGGCTGCGGATTACCGTTCGCTTTTGCTGCTTCAATTTCTTTTTCTTTAGCGGCAATCGTCTTCATTACTTCTTCTTTTTTTATATCATACATGGGATCTTTGGAGCGAAGATATTGTTCGTATTCAAGTGTTCCGCAGCGCCTGTAATTAACCTCATCTTTGTTTTTAGGAGCGGCATTTTGCGCTTGCAAAAAAAAAGCACAGTTAATGCCTGTGATCAGCATCAGGCAAAGTGTAAAAACTTTTTTCATAGTAATTAGTTTTTAGTTGGGTTGGAATATGGAGTGTAAAGGTATTTTTTTGATTTACAAAAGCAAATTATTTTGAAACAAAAAATTCCACCGTTGTTAGAATCTCAAAACTTCACTTATTATGTAACCCAAACAAAACTTTTCAACATCCTTCTAAATCAAATCAGCATTATCTATCTTCGCTTCCCTTTTCGGAAAAAATCTGCAATGAAGTTCAGCCACCTCCATGTCCACACGCAATATTCTCTCCTCGATGGAGCGGCAGATATTTCTGAACTCTATAAGAAAGCAGTGAGCGATAATATGCCAGCCATCGCAATCACCGACCACGGAAACATGTTTGGCGTTTTCAGTTTTGTGGCGGAAGCATCAAAGCCAGAATATCAGAACAAGATAAAGCCCGTTGTCGGCTGTGAATTTTATGTGGTGGAAGACAGACATAAAAAACAATTTACGAAAGAAGTTAAAGACGTGCGCTATCATCAATTGATGTTGGCAAAGAATGCGGAAGGATATAAAAATCTTGTCAAACTCTGCTCGCTCGGATATATTGAAGGCGGCTATGGAAAATATCCGCGCATTGATAAGGAATTGATTTTACAATATCACAAAGGACTGATTGCAACCACTTGCTGTCTCGGTGCGGAAGTTCCGCGCACGATTTTGAAAAAGGGAGAAGCCGAAGCAGAAAAAATTTTCAAGTGGTGGCTGGATTTGTTTGGCGAAGATTATTATGTGGAAGTCCAGAATCATGGAATTCCGGAACAGATAAAAGTGAATGAAGTGCTTCTGCGATTCGCAAAAAAATATAATGTGAAGATTATCGCGTCCAACGATTCTCACTATGTGAATGTGGAAGATTCCAACGCACACGATATTCTTCTGTGCATTAATACAGGAGAAAAGCAAAGCACGCCATCAGCAAAAGATTTTTCAGATGACGATACATCCAGCATGAAAGGAAAACGTTTTTCATTTTTCAACGACCAGTTTTATTTCAAGAACACGGATGAGATGACAAAACTTTTCAGCCATGTGCCCGAAGCGATTGACAATACGAATGAAATTGTTTCCAAAATAGAAACGCTGAAACTCAAGCAGGATATTCTTCTTCCTAACTTTCCCATTCCTCCCAAATTTCAGATACATAATAAGGAAGAGCGTATTGACGACAAAACAATTCTGAAACCTGATACGCTCAATCAATGGGAATATCTGAAACACCTTTCTTTCGAAGGAGCGAAGAAACGCTACAAAGAAATTTCTCAAGAAATTGAGGATCGCTTGAACTTCGAACTTTTCACAATCAAAACAATGGGCTTCGCGGGATACTTTCTCATCGTTGCCGATTTCATAAAAGCAGGAAGAGATTTGGGTGTCTTCGTTGGTCCGGGAAGAGGAAGCGCGGCAGGTTCTGTAGTTGCGTATTGCACCGGAATTACAAACATTGATCCGATAAAATATAATTTGCTGTTTGAAAGATTTCTAAACCCCGACAGAAAATCAATGCCCGATATTGATACGGACTTTGACGATGAAGGAAGGCAAAAAGTTTTGAATTATGTGGTGGAGAAGTACGGAAAAAATCAAGTAGCGCAGATTATTACTTACGGCACCATGGCGGCAAAGATGAGTATCAAAGATGTGGCGCGCGTTTTGGATTTGCCTTTGAATGACGCAAACATTCTCGCGAAACTTGTTCCTGAAAGGCCGGGCATTGAACTTGACCGATTGATAAACGCACCGCTAGGAGGTGCAGGAAGTTTGACTGATAAAGAACGCGAAGGTTTCGGTTCGGAGGATATTGAATCGGCAAAACGTTTGCGCGAAATTTATAACAGCGATACTCCGCAGGGAAAAGTGCTGAAGGAAGCGGTTATCCTCGAAGGTTCAGTGCGCGGAACGGGCGTGCATGCGGCAGGAATTATTATCGCGCCAAAAGATTTGACGGAAATAATTCCTATCGCCACCGCGAAGGACAACGAACTTTATGTAACGCAATTCGAAGGAACAGTAGTGGAAGACGCGGGCGTATTGAAGATGGATTTTCTCGGACTGAAAACGCTCACGATTATGCGCGACACGCTCCGGCTGATTAAAGAAAATCACGGAATAGATTTGGACCTTGACAACATTCTGCTTGACGATAAAAAAACTTTTGAACTCTATCAGCGTGGAGATACCAATGGAACTTTCCAGTTTGAATCGGCAGGAATGCAAAAACATCTCAGGGATTTAAAGTCCGATACGTTTAATGATCTCATCGCGATGAATGCACTTTATCGTCCGGGTCCGATGGCATATATTCAAAATTACATTGCGAGAAAACACGGACGCGAAAAAATTTCCTATGACCTTCCTGAGATGGAAGAGATATTGAAAGAAACGTATGGAGTTACAGTTTATCAAGAGCAGGTGATGTTGCTTTCGCAAAAGTTAGGCGGGTTTACAAAAGGAGACGCGGATTATTTGCGTAAAGCGATGGGAAAGAAAGACAGAAAGACGCTCGACAAAATGAAAAGTAAGTTCATTGAAGGAGGAAAAGCAAATAAACTTCCAATAGAGAAACTTGAAAAAATATGGACAGACTGGGAAGCGTTTGCGCAATATGCTTTCAATAAATCTCACTCTACTTGTTATGCGCTGGTTGCGTTTCAAACGGCCTATTTAAAAACGCATTACACGGCAGAGTTCATGGCGAGTTTGCTCACACATAATCTTTCAAACATCGACAAGATTACTTTTTTCATGGAGGAATCGCGCAGAATGGGAATGCCCGTTCTTGGTCCCGATGTGAATGAATCGAACTATCAATTCTCAGTAAATAAAAAAGGAGAAATACGTTTTGGTTTGGGTGCAGTAAAAGGAGTGGGCGAGGCGGCAGTGAATGCAATCGTGGAAGAAAGAAAACGAAACGGATCTTACAAAAACATTTTTGATTTCGTGAAGCGTGTAAATCTGCGTTCGGCAAATAAAAAAACATTTGAAAGTTTAACGTATGCAGGTGCGTTCGATTCATTCGGACTTTCGCGAAGCACCTATCTTGCTCCTGATAAGGATGGAATTTCTTTTCTGGAAATGCTTCTCAAGTGGGGTTCGCGCACACAGGAATCAAAAGCGGGAGCCCACGCTTCTCTCTTCGGAGATTCGGCTGACGCGCAGATACCTGATCCGATTACTCCAACTGTTGAACCATGGGGAAATCTCGAGCAGTTAAAGTTTGAGCGCGAGGTGATTGGATTTTATTTATCCGGACACCCCCTGGATAATTACAGAATAGAAATGGAAACTTTTTCCAAGAATAAACTTTCAGAACTGCGCGACATGGATAAAATGAAAGGCAAAGAATTTTCTTTTGGAGGAATGGTCTCTATGGTGAATCACCGCATTTCCAAAACAGGAAATCCATTTGGGAATTTTACACTTGAGGATTATTCTAGCACACACGAATTTATTTTGTTCGGTAAAGATTATGTAGACAATAAGTTGCACATATCCATCGGATATTTTGTTCATATAAAAGGAAAAGTTCAGGAAAGATGGAATCAATCCGATCAAGTAGAATTCAAAATCACAGGCATGCAGTTGCTTTCCGAAATGCGCGAGAAAATGCTCAAGTCCATTACACTCAATGTTCCTATAAAAGAAATTTCAGACAAGTTCATTCAAAATCTTGAATCGCTGGTGAAATCAAACACAAAAGAAAAAGATGGAACTTGTTATCTAAAAATTAATGTGATGGATTCAGAGGAAGGAATTCAACTCACGCTTCCTTCCCGCAAAGTGCGCGTGAATCCTGACAATTCATTCCTGAGTACAGTTCAGAACATGCCGAATGTGACGTATAAGTTGAATTAGTATGTCAGCGTGTCGGAGAAAAAGATATGGCAGAATTCTTGAACGCTCGTAAAACAAATTCATAACTTTAACAAAAAATATTTTATGGCAATAGAAATCACAGACGCAAACTTTGACGAAGTAGTTCTTAAATCAGACAAACCCGTGCTCGTGGATTTATGGGCAGAATGGTGTGGGCCTTGCCGAATGGTTGGACCTATCGTGGAAGAACTCGCAAAAGAATACGAAGGCAAAGCAGTTATCGGAAAACTAAATGTGGACAACAATCCGAATATTTCTGTCAAGTACGGAATCCGCAGCATACCCACGCTTCTGTTTTTCAAAGGAGGACAAATGGTTGACCGACAAGTCGGACTGGTTCCAAAATCCGTTCTGGAAGGAAAATTGAAAGCACAACTATAATAAAAGTTAATCGTTCATCGTTAATGGTTAATCGGCTGTTACGAATAACGATTAGCAATTAACTATTAACATGCCTTTAGACCAGCAAAAACTCCAGTCATTATCTCACCTCGAATTTTTATCGAAGCAGGTTGTAGAAGGATTTATTACGGGTTTGCACAAAAGTCCTTTTCACGGATTTTCCGTTGAGTTTGCTGAGCACCGCATTTACAATACAGGCGAACCAACCCGCCACATTGACTGGAAACTTTTTGCCCGCACGGATAAACTTTTCGTGAAGCGTTACGAAGAAGAGACAAATCTGCGATGCCAGATTGTGATTGATGATTCTTCCTCGATGTATTTCGGAAGCAAGGAAGGAACAACCAAACTAATATTCTCTATTCATTGTGCTGCTGCGCTTGCATATCTTCTGAAAAAACAACGAGATGCTATTGGGCTTTCAATTTTTTCTGATAAGGTGGAATTACACACGCAGGCAAAATCAAATTACGCACACCAGAAAATGCTTTTTGCCGAACTGGAAAAACTACTTGCTCCGATTTCAGAGGAAACGCATAAAAAATCTTTTACAGCGAACGCACTCCATGAAATTGCAGAATCCATTCACAAACGTTCGCTCGTAATTATTTTCAGCGATATGATGGAGTCAGGAAAGAAAAGCGAAGAACTTTTTTCTGCTCTACAGCATTTGCGCCACAACAAGCACGAAGTAATTTTATTTCATGTAGTGGATAAAAGTAAGGAACTTGATTTTGAATTTGAAAACCGTCCCTATAATTTTATAGACATGGAAACAGGAGAGCGTGTGAAAATTCATCCTAATGAAATCAAAGAAACATATGTTCGCTCCATGGCTGAATATAAAAAAGAATTAATGCTTCACTGCGCACAGTACAGAATTGATTTTGTTGAAGCGGACATTAAAGAAGGATTTCAGCAGGTGTTGATGCCGTATCTTATTAAAAGGAGTAAGATGCAGTGATTAGGTTTTCCTCACAAACAACTGCGCAGTTTCAAATCTCACCACTTCAATTTTTTCATCTTTATCTATGTAACCCATTTCTGCAGTGGCATCATAAATATTTCCGTCAATTTCTACTTTTCCGGAGGGGCGGAGAATAGTAAATGCAGTTCCTGATTTTCCTACAAGATTTTGTGAAGTCATGTCAACTCCCATAAATCCTTCTTCCTTGGAAATTTTTGATTGAACGGATACACGGCTGAACAGGGATGATTTTATAAATCTTCCGAAAAGATAAAATGACAAACCGATGGAAATTGTCATGGAGGCAAGAACAATAAACAGCGCTTTCACAAATGCATTTCCATCAGGGAGATTTACAGGAAAGTTTGTTGACGGAACACTTTTTATTAGTGAAAGAGTCAATCCTAAAACAATAAATAAAATTCCAAGGACGCCCGCAACTCCGAATCCGGGAATGACAAAAATTTCCACTGCGAGCAAAATCACCCCGACAATAAAAACAAGTATTTCCCAATTCTCCGCAAGTCCTTGTAAATAATGCGGAGCAAAGTAGAGGAGAGCAGCAACAATAGAAGCAGCGATGGGAAAAATAGTTCCAGGCGCCTGGAATTCATAATAAATCCCAGCGATGATTATCATAATTAAAATTCCGCTGATGAAAGGATTGATGAGCCAGTCAATTACTGTTCCGACTTTTGTGACTTGGTATGTTTGTATTTCGTAATTGTCAATTTGAGCGAGTTTTAAAACTTCCTCTACCGTTTTTGCTTCACCTTCGCAGTAATTATTTTTTATTGCTTCGCTGGTGGTGAACGTTAAAACTTTTCCTGAATCATTCACACCGGGAATAAATGTGCGTGTGTCGTTCATCGCCTCAGCAATTTTCGGATCGCGGCCGCTTTGCTCAGCAGTAGCGCGGAGCATGGAGCGCATGTAACTCTGGTATTTTTCAGGTGCAGGTGCACCATCCTGCCCGACAACAGTTGCCGCACCAATACTTGCACCTGGAGCCATGTAAATACTGTCGCATGAAATGGAAATAAGCGCGCCTGCTGATGCAGCGTTGTTATCAATGAACGCATGCACAGGTACTTTGCTATTCATGATAGCAGTTCGCATTTTATCAGCGTCATCCACTGTTCCCCCATAAGTATTCAGATGAAGAATGATATAATCTGCTTTTACTTTTTCCGCTTCGTTAAATCCTTCTTTAATGTGACGGGCAGAGGCAGGACCAATTTCTTCCATGATAGGAAGAACAAATACAATTTTTTTCTGAGCAATGACAGAAGTAGAAAGCAGTAAGAAACAAGTAAAGAGAAATAAGAAATTATTTTTTTTCATCTGAATAAGTCTGTGGCTAAGTTGTATTTTTCCTATGAAGATTACGGAAATAAAATATTCCAATGCTTCCAAGAATAACGAGAAGTATTGCAATGATTTCTGCCTGGGTAATATGCATGCCGAAAATATTATAAGGTTCGTTAATGCGGATTTTTTCTATGAAGAATCTTTCAATGCCATTCAGAATGAGATAAACTGAAAACATAACGCCAGGAATTGTTATTTTTTTTCTCAAAGACCACATAACAAAAAATAAAGTAATGCAGATGATTGCTTCCCAAAGAGGAGTAGGGAAGACAGGATTTTCCAGCACCGAACAAAATTTTCCTGTGCAATCTGGAATCGGAACACCCACATTGTTCACATTGTTAGGATAGGAATATGCCCACGCCCAGTCAGGAAGAACAAACCATGATGGTTTCTCGGAAATATTTTCAATTCCCCAGTCGCCATCGCCCGCCATTTGACATCCGAGGCGTCCTGTTCCGTAGGCAAGCATGAGCGAAGGCGCGCATGCGTCAATGAGATGAGAAGTTTTAATTCTGTTTTTGTGAGCGTAATAAATTACTGAGAAACTGGCAACAATAAGTCCTCCGTACATGGTAAGTCCGCTGAAAGAAATCAAACTTTCTATCGGGTCGCGCATGAACTCGTCTAAGTTTTCGAGGTTATGAAAAACTTTTGCTCCGAGAATTCCAGCGATGGCTGCTATGAGCGTCATGTTCGGTACATGCTGATACGGATGAAGAGTTTGTGTTACCCATTCAGGTTTTGGTAATTGTTCTTTTTTCTTTTCACGGTAACGCATATAGGCGAGCAATACTGCGCCAGCAATTCCTCCTATTAAATTTCCCTGAGTGGACAGAATAAATCCCTGTGTGTCCTGCGTGAAAGAAGAAAAATTCAGAACGATGTAAACGAGTTTGAAAAAAATAATGAAACCGAAAATGGCTGAAAAAAACAACTCGGAAGTTTTTGGTGGTTCTCCTTTCAGGAATTTTTTCTCTGTGGATTTTACAAGTCCTTCTTTTTCTTTTCGCTGAAGTTCTTTGGAGAAAAAATAAGCGGCAAATAAAAACGAAATTGCCACCAGCACTCCGAAACTCTGGAAGATTTGCAAAAAACCAATCTCAACACCGAAGATGTCTTTGAATAAGTAATAGAGATTTGGATACATGGAGGAAAATTACGAATTACAAATGACGAGAGACGAATCAAGTTCTTCTATTAATACATTTCCATCGTTGTCAATTTTTTCCAAATAAACTTCGGCAAGTTGATTTATCAGTTCGGGATTGAATTTGGTTTTCACTTTTACATAATTCTCCGTGAATCCGTGAATGAATCCATATTTGTTTTCGCTTTCAAACAAAACAGTTTTTTCTTTTCCGATATTTTCAGAATAAAATTTTTGCTGTTTCACTGTAGAAAGATTTCTCAGTACTTTATTTCTTTTTCTCCGCTCTTCCATAGGAACGACTGGTTTAAAATAAATCGCCTCTGTGTTATCTCTTTCGGAATAAGTGAAAACGTGCAGGTAAGAAATATTCAGCGAATCAATAAAGTTGTAAGTGTCTAAGAAATCTTCCTCCGTTTCTCCTGGAAAACCGACAATCACATCCACTCCGATACAACAATCGGGCATTAATGATTTTATTTTCTGAACGCGCTCTGTGTAAAGTTCGCGCTTATATCTTCTTCTCATCAATCCTAAAATTTTATCCGAACCCGATTGAAGCGGAATATGAAAGTGCGGGACAAACTTTTCTGAATTCGCTATAAACTCAATGATTTCATTCGTGAGAAGATTTGGTTCAATGGAAGAAATTCTAAATCGTGAAATGCCTTGCACTTTGTCAAGAGCATGAATCAATTGTAGAAAAGTTTCCCCATTCTTCCCGAAATCTCCAATGTTTACTCCCGTCAAAACAATTTCTTTTATTCCCTGCTCAGCAATTTTCTCTGCGTTATGCACTACATTCTCAATCGAATCGCTTCGGCTGGCACCGCGAGCAAGAGGAATGGTGCAATAAGAACAAGTATAATCACAGCCGTCCTGAACTTTCAGAAAGGCGCGTGTTCTGTCGCCAGTTGAATAAGCGTCAACAAAAAGATTTGCGTCTTCAATTTCGCAGGAATAAATTTCTGCCTTTTCTTTTTTATGTCCGCCATTCAGAAAATTAATCATATTAAATTTCTCTGTAGCACCTAATACTAAATCAATTCCTTTAATGCTGGCAATTTCTTTGGGCTTTAATTGAGCGTAACATCCTGTGACAATCACAAATGCTTCGGGGGAATTTCTGAGTGCGCCACGTACAATCCTCCTGCATTCGCGGTTGGCATCCTCTGTAACGGAACAAGTGTTAATCACAAACACATCCGCGCCATTTTCAAAATCAGTTTTGGAAAAACCGCTTTGTTCAAACTGCCTTGCTATAGTTGAAGTCTCTGCAAAGTTTAATTTGCAACCGAGTGTGTGAAAGGCAACTGTTTTCTGAGAGTTCATAATGGGAGGCAAATATAACATATGTTAATAAATCTGTTTATCATTACTTATATGGTAGAATGATTACTCGGTTTTGTTTTCCTAACATTGCTTTTCATTAAAATGATTACACCTATTCAAAATAGATTACACCAATTCTGTATTTGTCTATTGTCTATTGTCTATTGTCTATTGCATTTCTCCTGTGGAGCGCCAGAAGAAAACACAGAAGAGAAATTTTTTCGTTATAACGAGTCAGGCGGAATTGCTTCTCTGGATCCTGCTTCGGCAAAAACGGTGGAAATTATTTGGGCAGTGAATCAGATTTTCAACGGGCTTGTGCAACTCAATGACAACCTTGAAGTTATTCCCTGCATAGCAAAAAGTTGGGAAATTTCTGACAGTGGAAAAGTTTATACGTTTCATATTCGCAGCGATGTTTTCTTTCACGACCATCCCCTTTTTCCGAGCGGCAAGGGAAGAAAAGTGGTGGCGCAGGATTTTGTCCTCTCGCTTTTCCGCCTGATGGATATGGATGAGGAACAGAGCGCGAAATATCTTTTCTCCAACATTGCGCGGGATGAGCGTAGTGATAATCTTGGTTTCATCGCGCCTGACGATTCTACATTTGTGATTTATCTCAACGAGCCGTTTCCTCCATTCCTGAATATTCTCACGATGCAGTATTGCTCTGTGATTCCGAATGAAATCGCTGAGCATTTCGGACCTGACTTCCGCAGAAATCCTGTAGGCACGGGACCATTTGTGTATAAAGCGTGGGAAGAAAACATAAAACTTGTTTTGGTCAAAAATGAAAATTATTTTGAGCGCGATGGAGAAAATAGATTGCCGTATCTTGATGGCGTAACAGTAAATTTCATTAAGGACAAACAAAATGCGTTTATTGATTTTGAAAAAGGAGATGCAGATATGATTTCTGGCGCTGACATGGTGAATATTGATTTGATAATTGATAAGGACGGAAAATTAAAACCTGAATACGCGGGTAAATTTAAAATGCAGACAGGTTCATATCTGAAAACAGATTATCTCGGATTCATGATGGATATGGATTCTGCCATCGTGAAAAAATCTCCACTAAGAATAAAAGAAGTTCGCGAAGCAATTGGTTACGCTATTGACAGAGAAAAAATAGTGAAGCATCTGCGCAACAGCATCGGAACTTCCGCTATGCAGGGTTTCATTCCGAAAGGAATGCCTTCGTTTGATTCTACGCTTCAGGGTTTCGCTTACAATCCTGATAAATCACGCGAACTTTTGAGGAAGGCGGGTTTTCCTGGCGGAAAGGGAATTGATGAATTAACTTTGCATATAACGGAACAATATCTTGAACTTAGTCAGTTTGTTGAGCATGAACTGGAGGAAGTGGGAATTCCTGTAAAGATTTATCTGAACCGCCCCATTGTTCAATTAGAAATTATCGCCAACGCGCAGGTGAATTTTTTTCGAAAAAATTGGATAGCGGATTATGCGGATGCGGAAAATTTCTTTGCGTGCTTCTATAGTAAAAATCTTTCTCCGAAAGGTCCCAACTACACTCATTTCAAGAACAGAAAATTTGATGACCTCTTTGAAAAATCTCTGAATGAATCTGACGATACAAAGCGTTTTGAAATTTATAAAGGGATGGACAAAATTTTAATAGAAGAAGCGCCTATCGTTCCGCTTTTCTATGATCAGGTGTTCCGTCTGGTGAATAACAACATCGAAGATCTTACGTTGAATCCGATGAATCTTTTGAATTTGAAAAGGGTGAAGAAGAAGTGATTCGTTATTGCGAGCGAAGCGAAGCAATCTTCCGGAAAAACATCACAAATTTTTTAGAAGAAAATATTTCTGTGCGATTACTTCATCACTGCGTTCCTCGCAATTATGGTGCTGACAGGATAATGATCAGACAATTCCTCCGAATGGACTTCAAAGTTTGACGAACTGAACTCAGAAGAATGAAAAACATAATCAATCCGATATGAAGGCATTCTTCCTATATAAGTCTTGCCAATGCCGCTTCCGCTTTCCATGAAAGCATCTTTATATTTTTCAGCAAAGGCGTGATAGGTATATGAAAATGGAGTGTCATTAAAATCTCCGCAGAGGATGACAAGATATTTGCAGGCGTTGATGTGTGCGAGAATTTTTTCTGCCTGAGTGGTGCGTTTGATGAACGCCCGCTTGATTCGTCTGAGAATATTTTTTGAAGCGATTCCTATATCTTCAACATCCAGCGTGTCGTTATTTTCTTTCAGCGCCTCAATGAATTTATAATCTGCATTACCAAAACTGATGGATTGCAGATGCATGTTATACACGCGCACGGTATCGTCACCGATTTTTAAATCTGAAAAAATGCAGATGTTGTTGCTTTTGTATTTGAACGGAACTTTTCCTTTAAATACTATAGGGTATTTGCTGAACGTTGCAATTCCCCAATGGTGTTTTTTTTTGCGTGAGAGGGTATACTTAATGTGATGGTCAACTGTCTGAGTGGCTTTGATTACCGTATCAAGCGTTTCAAAATATCCGCTATCACCCTGAAAAAATTCCTGCAGGCAAACGATGTCAGCCGATTCATTTTTAAGAAAAGAAAATATCTTGTTGCGGGTTTCTTTGTTGTGTGTCCAGTTATACAAATCAAAATTTCGAACATTGTAAGACAAAACTTTGATTCCGCCTTTTATATTTTCAATTCCGCTTCCGAAGTGAAACAAATTTTTCATGTTGTTCCACCCGATGAGAATGAAGATGAGCGATAACCAATAGAGTTTTTTCCATCGGATAATCCACCAGATGAGGAATAAAACATTTACAAGTAAAAGCCATGGATACGCCAGTCCGAAGAAAGCAAAGACCCAGAATGATTTTGGATTTGCGTAGGGCGCGAAATAGGAGAGAAGTAAAGCAATCAGGCAAATAAAATATGCTACACGAATACAGAAAGATAATATGGTTTTTAATTTCTTCATCGCCTCTCCTCAATCCTCTCCGAAGGAGAGGACTTTTATTTCATTTGTATTTTTTATTCCCTTCCCTTTGGGAAGGGTTAGGGATGGGCTTCTAGTTTCTTCCACTGGCTTTAAAGAGGAAGTCCTTTTCTTCCTTCGTCAGCGCTTCGTATCCTGATTTTGAAATCTTATCAAGTATCGCATCAACCTTTGCCTGCTTTGCTCTTTCATTTGTATGGTAATCATCATCGCTTGCTTTTCTGCGGTAACTGATTTTTATTTTTGGTCTTCCTGAGAAAAGAGATTGCATCCATTCGAGAAAATTTGTTATGTGTTTTGTAATATCGTTTCCGTTTTTGTACTGAAGCATGAATATCATTCCAAACATTGCGCCACCGATGTGAGAAATTTTTCCGCCAGTGTTTTGCGAGATATCAAGAATACTTGTAAGGATAAAAGATGCAAGCGCGAGATATTTTAGCCGTACTCCACCGAAGAACAACAAATGAATTACATAATCAGGAAGGAGAATTGCAATTGCGACTACTACCGCCATCACACCTGCCGATGCACCAAGCAAAAAAGTATTGTAAAAATAAATAGGAAAAACCATCGAGGTAAGTATGTAAAGAATTCCTCCACTGATTCCACCAAGAAGATAAACGCCAACTAATCGTTTACTGCCGACATATTCCACAAAAATTTTCCCCAGCCAGTAGAGCCAAAGCATGTTGAATAGTATGTGCATCAACCCTTCGTGCAAAAACATATAAGTGATGAATGTCCAGAAATGTTTAAGAGCAAGCATAGCATCGCCAGGAAGAGCCAGCCAGTAAATCAGCGAATGACCACTTTCTGTGAGTTGTATCAGAGCGCCAAGAATGTTAACAAGGAGGAAAACAAGCACATTGATGAGGATAATTCTCGTCAATCCGCTGCCTGTGCGTGTGAAAACATTTTTTAAATCATCAACAAACGACATAATTATTTTTTTCAGGGTTCAAATTTAATTTTATTTGCCGACATTTGTCAAATTAACCAAAAACGAATTGGTGCGAATTTACGAATGAGAAAAACTATATGAGTTTACAATTCCAAAAATTTACTCTTGATAATGGTTTGCGCGTAATTTATCACGAAGACCGTTCCACACCGCTCGTCTGCATGAACATTTTGTATGATGTTGGCGCGCGTGATGAGGATGCTGACCGCACCGGCTTCGCGCATTTGTTTGAGCATCTGATGTTTGGCGGAAGCATCAACATTCCAAGTTACGATGAGCCGCTTCAAAGAGTAGGAGGAGAGAATAATGCGTTTACCTCAAATGACATTACAAATTATTATCTCACTGTTCCCACTGCGAATCTTGAAACGGCTTTCTGGTTAGAGAGCGACAGAATGTTATCGTTGGCGTTTTCTGAAAAAAGTTTTGAAGTGCAGCGGAATGTGGTGATCGAAGAATTCAAACAGAGATATTTGAACCAGCCGTATGGCGATATCTGGCTGTTGATGCGGCCACTCGTTTACAAAGTCCATCCGTATTTATGGGATACTATCGGCAAAGATATTTCTCATATATCCGAGGCGAAGATGGAAGATGTTCACGCGTTTTTTAAAAAATTTTACTGCCCGAACAATGCCATCATGGTGCTGTCCGGCAATGCTTCGCTGGAAGACGTGAAACGACTTTCTGAAAAATGGTTTGGTATCATCCCGAAAGGACCGGATAATAAACGCAATCTTCCGGCTGAGCCAGAGCAAAAGGAATTCCGTTCGCTGACTGTTGAGCGCGAAGTTCCGTTCAATGCGCTTTATCAAACTTACCGCATGTGCTCGCGGAAGGATAAAGAATTTTATTCTGTGGATTTGCTTTCTGATATTCTCTCGGATGGAAGTTCATCGCGCCTGTACAATGAACTGGTGAAGAACAAAAAAATGTTTTCTGAACTTAGCGCGTATGCGGATGACAGTATGGACAAAGGAATGTTTGTTATCAGCGGAAAACTTTTGAACGGAATAAAAATGGAAGATGCGGAAAAAGCAATTGCGGAAGAGTTGGGCAAACTGAAAAAAGAAAAAGTTCAGGAAAGGGAATTACAGAAAGTGCGGAACAAAGTAGAAGCAACGCTTGAATTTTCAGAAATGAACATTATGAACAAAGCGCTGAACTTCGCCATTGCAGAATTATTTGGCGATGCAGACCTTGCTAACAAAGAAGCGGAAAAATATCTTGCTGTTACCACAGAACAAATCCAGCAGCAGGCACAACAGATATTCAGAAAGGAGAATTGCTCTACATTGTATTATCTGGCTAAAAATAATTGATAAGCATGGAAGTATTAGACAGGAATAAAAGTCCGCAGATAAATCAGATAAAGAAGATTGACATCCTCCGCGCTTCAGAAACAAAACTGAAGAACGGAATTCCAGTTTATCACCTCAATGCAGGCACACAAGATTTGGTAAAGATAGAATTGCTATTCCCTGCAGGAATGTGGCATCAGCCCTCACCGCTGGTGGGTTCTGGGGCAAGCACGATGTTAAACGAAGGAACTTCCAAGCGCAGTGCGAAAGAAATTGCCGAGATGGTGGATTACTACGGAGCGTTTCTTCATACAGAAATCACGCACGACTTTGCAACGGTTGGAGTTCATTCTCTGAATAAACATTTGCCGAGTGTTCTGTCCATCATTGAAGAAATAATTTCCGATTCTGTTTTCCCACAAAATGAATGGGATGTTTATATAAAGAACAAACAACAGGCATTCATCGTCAATAATAAAAAAGTAAGTTTTGTTTCCCGAAAAAAATTCGCTGAACTTCTTTTCGGAAATGAACACCCATATGGGCACAATGTAATCGAAGAAGATTTCGACAAACTGAAAAGAGAAGATGCTTATAATTTTTACAAACAAAATTATTCTGCAAAAGATGCTATTATAGTTGCTTCGGGAAATGTGACGGATGCTACATTACAACTGATAGAGAAACATTTCGGAGGTATTGCCTCACCCCTTACACCCCCTTTCCTCGAGGAGAGGGGAAAGAGGAGTGAGGCAGGAGGGCAATATCTCATTGAAAAAAAAGATGCTCTGCAATCCGCCATTCGCATAGGCAAAATGCTTTTCACAAAACCACACACTGATTATCCTGCCATGCAAGTAGTGAATACAATTTTTGGCGGATACTTTGGCTCACGCCTGATGGCAAATATCCGCGAGGACAAAGGATATACTTACGGCATTGGTTCAGCGATAGTGTCATTCAGTCATGCTGGATACTTTACCATTTCTACGGAAGTAGGAACAGAAGTTACCAAAGATGCAATCAAAGAAATCTATTTTGAACTCAACAAACTCCAGACAGAAAAAGTTTCTGAAAGTGAATTATCTTTAGTCCGCAACTATATGCTCGGAACTTTTCTCCGAAGCATTGACGGACCGTTTGCCCTGGCTGACCGCTTTAAGGGAATTCATTTCAGTGGGCTCAGTTATGATTATTACGACAGATACATCGAAACTATTCGCACAATTACTCCTGAACAAATCCTTGAACTTGCGAATAAGTATTTGAAGAAGGAGGAAATGATTGAGTTGGTGGTGGGCAAAAAGTAGTTTACGGTCTACAGTTTACGGTTGAACATCCAATCATTACAGCCCTTCACATACAAATCCCTTCTTTGAAAAGTGTTCCAGAAACTTCGGGAGAACGTAAAATAAATTCTTCTTCGCTTTCGCGCTATCATGAAAAACTATGATAGAACCTTCGCGGGTTTTGCTGATCACATTTTTTAAGCATTTTTCTTTTGAAAGTTTTTCGTCAAAGTCACCGCTGAGCACGTCCCACATAACAACAGAGTATTGAGTATTGAGTATTGATATTTGAGATTGCTTCATTCTGCCGTAGGGAGGACGGAATAACGGTTTAGGGTTTACGGTTTCCTGTCTACGGTTGTTGTTTAACTGTAAACTGTAAACTGTAGACCGTAAACTCTTTTCAAATTTCTCAACATTCTCAAGATACTCTTTTATTTTTGTCTTCCAGCCGTTGAGGTGATTGTAGGTATGGTTGCCGATGGAATGTCCTTCAGCAATTATCTGCTGGAAAATTTCAGGATGCTTTTCAATGTTTATTCCTATGCAAAAAAAAGTTGCTTTGGCTTTATAATCTTTTAAGAGTGAAAGAATCCAAGGAGTTATTTCTGGAATTGGTCCGTCATCAAACGTGAGAAAGATTTTTTTCTCTTTAGTAGGAACACGCCAAACGGCTGACG
>Ga0247727_10004207_pt1 | contig 30782 bp, 28 predicted proteins | sample WisWelCaveWW1625_FD_202498 | JGI IMG/M metagenome (GOLD analysis project Ga0247727, IMG submission 202498) | Biofilm microbial communities from Wishing Well Cave, Virginia, United States - WW16-25 | ecosystem: Environmental > Aquatic > Deep subsurface > Groundwater > Cave microbial mat | place... | reverse complement strand
GGCTGCGGGGCAGGGATTCGAACCCCAACTTCCTGGTCCAGAGCCAGGCGTCCTGCCGTTAGACGACCCCGCAACGGCGCGCCGATTCTAGATGCTAGCGGTCACGCCTTCGATCCATCCGGATCGCCGATCTCGAGCCGGTAGACCGGCACCAGGCGCTTCTCCGCTTCCGTGTCGATCCGAGCGATGACCTCCACATAGGGCTCGAGTCCCGAGCCGGTGAGCTTCGCTTTGAGCAGGCCGTCGACCTGGTAGATGCCGGACGAGTTGTTCATGACGATCTCGACCATCACGGGACGGCTCTGACCGTCTGCGATCTTCACCTCGTCGATCGCGGCCGCCGAGAGCGAATGGATCGAAAAGGAACCGCGCTCGAACGGGATCCGCGAGCGACCCTTTGCCATGTCGAGCGCGTCCGCGACGCGCAGGATGCCGGCCTCCAGCGACAACGGCTCGCCGTCGGCGCGGTGGCTCGTGATCGCCTGCAGCGCCTCGGAGACGACGATCGTGCGCTCGGGCTCGTCGTAGATGTCCGCCAGCAGCTCGCGCATCTTGGGCTCCGCGAGCAGGAGGCTCCAGTCCTCGTGATCGCGACGATGGATCGACATGCCGACGTCGTGGAGAAGCGCCGCGAGCACGACGACGACCTCGGAGTCGTCTGGGGTCATGCCGTAGTCGCGCACGAGCGACGGCTGGACGCCGTGCTTCACGAGCAGGCGGCAGAGCTTGAGTGCGATGTTCGTGATGATCTGGATGTGCACCCAGGAGTGGTCGTTGATCGCCAGCCGGACGACGGCATTCACATTGGCCGCGTGCCACCAGGCCTTGATCTGCTTGTCCCCTTCGACGTTCTCGAGCAGCCGGCGGAGCTTGCGGTTTCCGCGCGTCGGCACGCGCAAATGCATTGCCGCGACGGCTTCGGCCGGCGTCATCCTGGCGTCGGGCACCGCGTCAGGAATTGGAATCTCGGCGGCGTCCTCCGTCTCGGGCTCTGGAGCCATATCGTGAGCTTAGAGCGTGAGGAGGCCGTCGCTGTGGATGACTCATGCCTCGAGATCGCCGTCTCCGGGGCGTGAGCGGGCCGCTCGGGGGCGATGGGAGAACGGTGGCGATGCTGGACGCCTCGGTGCCGCGCTCCCGTCGCGAAGCGCACGCCTGCACGAGGCCGCTTGGTGGCCTCAGCCCGGGCGGAAGCGGCCGCGACGCGCCAGATCGCGCAGCCGGACGCGCGAGATCGTGGCATCAGTCATCTACGCGACGTCGGCGGCCCAGTCGCCGTACAGGCGTGTGTACGGCCCGCGCGCCGCCATCAGCTCGTCATGGGTTCCCTGCTCGACGATCCGCCCGTGATCGAGCACGACGATCAGATCGGCGCCACGGATCGTCGACAGCCGGTGGGCGATGACGAAAGCCGTTCGGCCCGACAGAAGGCGGCGGAGCCCGCCCTCGATGCGTCGCTCCGTTCCGATGTCCACCGAGGACGTGGCCTCGTCGAGGATGAGGATGCGCGGATTCGCGAGCAGCGCACGCGCGAATGCGATGAGCTGTCGTTGACCGAGCGAGAGCTTGAAGCCGCGTTCGCCCACTTCTGTGTCGTATTCGTTCGGGAGCTCAGCAACGAATCTGTCCGCGCCGACGGCGCTCGCCGCCGCCGCGACCGCCGATCGGGAGGCCTCCCGGCGACCGAAGGCGATGTTGTCGGCGATCGTCCCGGAGAAGAGGAAGCCTTCCTGCGGGACGATCCCGAGCTGCCTTCTCAGCGATGACTGCGTGACGTCGCGGAGATCGTGGCCGTCGATCGTGATTCGCCCAGCGCGGGGATCGTAGAAGCGTGTGAGCAGCTTGGCGATCGTGGACTTCCCGGCCCCGGTGTGGCCGACGAGCGCGACTGTGGTCCCGGGCTCGACGTCGAGCTCGAAGTCGTGGAGAACGTCCGGCAAGTTTGCGTACCCGAAGCGAACGCCCTGGAAATGGACCCGACCATGGATCTCGGGAAGCTCCCGCGCACCTGGGGCGTCGATGACGTCGGGCTCCTCGTCGAGAACGGTCGTGATGCGGTCGAGGGCTGCGGTCGCCGAGAGGAACGTGTTGTAGAGCTGCGAGAGCTGCTGAACGGGGTCGAAGAAGTTCGAGAGGTAGAGCATGAAGGCGAGCAGGGTGCCCTCCGAGATCGAGCCATCGATGTAGAGCAGCCCGCCAAGGCCGAGGACGATCGCCGTGCCGACAGACGAGAGAATGTCCACGACCGGGAAGTAGACGCCGCTCACCACGACTGTCTCGTAGTTCGCCTGCCGATAGCGCTCGTTGATGCCGCGGAAGGTGGCCTGGCTGGTCGGCTCGCGCGTGAACGACTGGACAACACGCATTCCGGATATGTCCTCGGCGAGCGTCGCTGTGACGAGGCCGAGTCGCTCGCGGACCCGCTTGTATGCCCGATTCGATCGCGAGCGGAACCAGACGGTCGCGACGGCCATGAGCGGGAGGACGATCAGGGTCGCGAGCGCGAGTCGCCAGTCCAGCACGAAGAGAACGACGACGGTTCCGACGAGCACGAGCGAGTTCTGGACGAGGCTCGAAATTCCATCCGTGACGAGCTGGTCGAGCGCCTCGACGTCGTTCGTGATCCGGCTGATGATCGCTCCGGTGCGGTTGCGCTCGTAGTAGCCGAGTGAGAGGCGCTGAAGGTGGTTGAAGAGCTGGATGCGGAGGTCGGCGAGCGCCCGCTCTCCCACCCAGCCCGTGAAGTACGTCTGCGCTGCCGAAAGAACGAACGCCGCGATGCCCGCGGCCAGGAAAGCCGCGACCACGACCGTGAGCGCGTCGAGGTCTCCTGTCTCGATCCCGTCGTCGACCGCAAGCTTGACGAGATACGGGGGAAGGAGCGCGACGAGCGTGTAGCCGACAAGCGTGACGACCGCGAGCGCCGTTCGACCCTTGTACGGACGCGCAAGGCGCACGAGTGTCCCGAGGCGGCGGCGCGTCTGCTGCCAGGACCAGTCGTCGATTCGGGCGTCGCGCTGGTCCGTGAGGTGGCTGCCCGCCTGCCAGACCCTCATTTTCGACCCGCCCCCTCATGGGGCACCCCGGCCCACCACCCACTGCGAGCATAACCCCGAAGTGCGCGTGGATGGGAAACGGCTTCGAAACAATCGTGTGCCAATCGGCGGGTGGTGTCGCGCCGCACGACGAGCGCCGGTTGGGCGGGTCGACTCATCCCGCCACCACCTGCTGGAGAAGTCCGTGGTCGTGGATCTCTCTGAAGACCGCGCTCTCCTCGAGCAGCTCTGCCTGTGTGCCTCGCGCCGCGATTCGTCCGTGGTCGAGCACAGCGATCTCGTCGGCGAGCGCGATCGTCGACAAGCGATGCGCGATGATGATCGTCGTTCGACCCTTCATGACCTCGCGAAGGCCGGATCGGATCCGCGCCTCGGTCGTTGCGTCAACGGAAGCGGTCGCGTCGTCGAGAATCAGGATGCGCGGGTCGATGAGGAGCGCGCGAGCGATCGCGATGCGCTGCCGCTGGCCGCCTGAGAGCGTGATCCCTCGCTCACCGATGACGGTGTCGTATCCCTGCGGGAGCTCGAGAATGAAGTCGTGCGCCTGCGCGGCGCGCGCCGCTGCCTCGACGGCCTCGTGCGACGCATCCCGCAGCCCGAAGGCGATGTTCTCGCGTACCGACGTCGAGAACAGGAACGGGTCCTGCGAGATCACGCCGATCTCGCTCCGCAGCGACCGTCGCGCGACGTCCCGAACGTCTGCGCCGTCGACGAGGACGCGTCCGGCTGTCGTGTCGTAGAAACGCGGAACGAGCGCGGCGAGCGTAGTCTTGCCCGAGCCGGTCCTCCCGATAAGCGCCACCGTGCGTCCCGCCGGGATCTCGAGGTCGATCGCTTCGAGGACTGGCCGGGCGGGGTCGTAGCCGAACGACACACCCTCGAAGACCACTTGGCCGGGGCCTGGCAGAAGCGTCTCGGCGGCAGGGCGATCGGCGATCTCCTCGGGCTCGTCCAGGATCTCGAAGATTCGCTCACCTGCGCCGACAGCCCGTTGCGCCTGGCCGATCCACATGCCGAGCATCCGCAGCGGCATGACGAGCATCGCGAGCAGCAGGTTGAACGTGAAGAACGCTCCCGTCGACAGCGACCCGGAGATCACCATGCGACCCGCCACCAAGAGCACAAGCGCTATCGCGACCGAAGGAAGGAACGTGAGGAGCGGCACGTACAGAGCGCGCTGTCTGTTCGCGGCGAGCGTCTGCCCGAAGACGGCGTCCGCGGCGCTCGTGAAGCTCTCGGAGCGCCGCTCTTCCTGTGCGAACGACTTGACCACGTGCACGCCCGAGATCGATTCCTCGGCGACCGTGGCGACGTCCGCGAGCTTTTGCTGGACGTCGCGGAGCACGGGATGGGAGACATGGCTGTAGCGATACGCGGTGAGCACGATCAGCGGCGTGATCGAGAGCGCGACCAGCGCGAGCTGCCAGCTGTACACGAAGAGCACCGCGGTCACGACGACGACCGTTACCACGTGCTGTGCGAAGAAGATCAGGCCGTAGCCGAGGAAGAACCGCACCGACTGGAGATCGATCGTCGCTCTCGACATGAGCTGGCCCGTCTGGCTGCGGTCGTAGAAGCCGAACGAGAGACGGAGGAAGTGCGAGTAGAGCTCGTCGCGAATGTCGTACTCGACCGCGAGCGCCTGCCTACCCGAGATCACGCGCCGTCCGTACATGAGCACACCGCGCACGAGTCCGAGCCCGACGATCGCCGCAATCTCGCGCGCGAGCACGCGCGTGTCGGCGTCGCCCCTGAGCTCGTTGATCACGACTCCGGCGAGGACCGGCACGAGGATTCCCGCGATCTGCGAGGCGATCGCGAGGAGCGACGAGACGATCAGCGACGCCTGGTAGGGGCGGAGGAAGCTGAGCAACCGTACGAAGGTGCGGCGTCTGGTGTGCCGAGCGCTCGTAGGATCATCACCAGGCACGGCCTCGTAGGGTACGGGTCGTGCTCGAGGCTGTGCCCAACGTCTCGGAGGGGCGCAACAGCGCTGTCCTCGCGACGATCGAGCGCGCGTTCGCGAAGGACGCGCGGGTGCTCGACGTCCACACGGACCCAGACCACCACCGCTGCGTCTTCACGCTCGTGGACGACGCCGGCGTGCTTGCAAACGCCCTGCTCGCGGGCATCTCCGCCGCAGTTGCGCTCGTCGACCTGCGTGCGCACGCGGGGGTCCACCCGAGAGTCGGCGTCGTCGACGTCCTCCCGGTCGTTCCGTTCCCGGACGACGATATGGAGCCCGCGAAGGCGACCGCCCGCAGCATCTCCGGCCGGGTCGGAGCCGAGCTCGGGCTCCCGGTCTTCCACTACGGAGAGATCGGGGGCGGGCGAAGACCTGCCTTCTTCCGGGCGGGCGGGCTCGAAGCTCTGCAGCGACGCGTCGAGAGCGGTGAGCTCGTGCCCGACGCCGGTCCGCGGCACGTCGACCCGAGATCGGGGGTGGTGCTCGTCGGAGCCCGACGCCCGCTCATCGCCTACAACGTGATCCTCGAGACCCAGGACGTCGGCGTCGCGCGCGAGATCGCCGCGGTCGTCCGCGAGTCCGGCGGCGGGATGCCCGGAGTGCAAGCAATCGGGCTGTTCCTCCCGAGCTCCGAACGGGTGCAGGTCAGCATGAACATTGTGGACATCGAGCGCGCTCCCCTTCACCAGGTGGTCGAGCGAGTGCGCGCCGAGGCAGCGTCCCGTGGAGTCGTCGTCGGGGGAGGCGAGCTCGTCGGGCTTGTCCCCGAGAGCGTCCTTCGCGCGGCGGTCGAGGCGGGCGTCGAGGTGCCCGGGGTTGGCGAGTCGCGGGTGCTCGAGCGCGTTCTCGGATCCAGAGGACCGACCACTACACTCGAGCCGTGACGCGGGCGATCGTCCTGACCGGCGAGGATCTCACTCTCGCCGACGTCTGGGACGCTTCGGTCGGCGATGCATTGGCCGAGGTGGCGGAGCGCGCGAAGGAACGGATGCGCGCTGCACGCGAGCTCGTCGACTCGATTCACGGCGAGCACACGTATGGCGTGAACACCGGATTTGGTCGCTTCGTGTCCACGCACATCCCCGAAGAGATGACGGAGGAGCTGCAGGTGCGACTTCTGCGCAGCCACGCCTGCGGCGTGGGCGAGCCGTATCCGGACGAGATCACAAGAGGGGCGATGCTCCTGCGTGCAAACACCCTCGCGAAGGGCTTCTCCGGCGCGCACGTCACGACGGTCGAGCTGCTCGTCGAGTGCCTCAACCGCGGTGTCGTCCCGGTGGTGCCGGCGCGCGGGTCGGTGGGAGCAAGCGGCGATCTCGCCCCACTCGCGCACCTCGCCCTTCCTCTGATAGGCGAGGGTGAAGCGATCGTCGGCGGCGTGCGCCTCGACGGCGGCGAAGCGCTGCGCAGCGTCGGCCTGACGCCGATCCGGCTCGCGAGCAAAGAAGGGCTTTCGCTCGTCAACGGAACGCAGTTCATGGCGTCGATGGCTGCGCTCGGGATCGTGCGCGCACGCCGACTCGCAGCGACGGCGGATCTCGCCTGCGCGCTCTCCCTGGAGGCGCTCCAGGGGTCCAGGACGAGCTTCACGCCCGCGGTTCACCGCGCGAGGCCGTTGAAGGGACAAGGGGACGCGGCGGCCAACGTGTGGCGACTGCTCGAGGGGTCGGCCATCATCGAGTCCCACCGCTGGTGCGACAAGGTCCAGGATGCGTATGCACTTCGCTGCGCCCCACAGGTGCATGGGGCATGTCGCGATCTGCTGGACTACGTCGAGTCGACCGTGGAGGTCGAGCTCAACTCGGCGACCGACAACCCGCTCGTCCTGCTCGAGGAAGGCGAGATCGTGTCGGCGGGGAACTTTCACGGCCAGCCTCTCGCCTTCGCGCTCGACACGCTCGCCATCAGCGTTTCGGAGCTCGCGAGCATCTCCGAGCGCCGACTGGAGCGGCTCGTCAATCCCACTCTCTCCGAAGGGTTGCCGCCGTTTCTCGTCGAGGAGGGCGGATTGAACTCCGGGTTCATGATCCCGCAGTACGTCGCGGCGGCTCTCGTCTCCGAGAACAAGATCTACGCCCACCCCGCTAGCGTCGACTCGATCCCGACGAGCGCAGGGCAGGAGGATCATGTCTCGATGGGCAATGCGGCCGGGTTGAAGGCGCTTAGGGTCCTCGACAACGCCGAGCGGACATTGGCAATCGAGCTTCTCGCCGGTGCGCAGGCGATCGAGTTCCTGGCTCCGCTTCGACCGGGTGAGGGAGTGTGTGCGGTCCACGACGTCGTCCGCACGCTCTCGGATCGGCTCGTCGAGGACCGCTCCCTGAGCGCGGACATCGAGCGCGTTGCGTCGGCGATCCGCTCGGGGTTCGTTCTCGCTGCCGCGGAGAGCGAGATCGGAGTGCTCGCGTGAGCGACGTGCACGTCGCGGACGCGACGGTCGAAGCGCTGTGCGGCGACCTCGGCGCGATCCGGGCTCCGCGAGGCACGACCCTGAACGCGCGTGGCTGGCAAACGGAGGCGCCGCTGCGCATGCTCCTCAACAACCTCGACCCCGAAGTCGCGGAGCACCCGGAGCGCCTCGTCGTCTACGGCGGCACGGGGCGTGCCGCGCGGAGCCACGCGGATCTCAAAGAGATTGTGCGGACGCTGCTACGGCTCGAGTCGGACGAGACGCTTCTCGTCCAGAGCGGGAAGCCGGTCGGCGTCTTCCGCACGAACGAGTGGGCGCCCCGTGTCCTCATCGCGAACTCGCTCCTCGTGCCGCGCTGGGCGACCTGGGACGAGTTCCGCCGGCTCGAGGCAGAGGGGCTGACCATGTTCGGCCAGATGACAGCAGGCAGTTGGATCTACATCGGGACGCAGGGGATCCTGCAGGGGACGTACCAGACGTTCGCCGCTGCCGGCGAAAAGCACTTCGGGTCCCCCGATCTCGCGGGTCGGACGATCCTCACGGCGGGGCTCGGTGGGATGGGCGGGGCGCAGCCCCTGGCTGCGACGATGTGCGGAGCCGTAGCCCTGTGCGTCGAGGTCGATCCGAGCCGTATCGAGCGACGGCTCGAGACCCGATATCTCGACGAGGCGACGGAATCGCTCGACGACGCCCTCGCACGAGTTCAAGCCGCGGCTCGAGACGGCCGGCCGCTGTCGGTCGGACTCCTCGGCAACGCCGCGGACGTCGTGCCCGAGCTCGCACGGCGCGGTGAGCTGTTCGATCTGGTGACGGATCAGACGGCCGCCCACGATCCACTCACGGGCTACGTGCCGCAGGGGCTCGACGCCGCCGAGGCGGCGGAGCTGCGATTGGGCGACCCGGATGAGTACCTCCGCCGAGCGCGCGAGTCGATCGCAGCTCACGTCCAGGGCATGCTGCAGTTCGTCCGAAGCGGCTGTTACGTCTTCGACTACGGCAACAACCTCAGAGGGGAGGCGTACCAGGCTGGCGTAGAGGACGCCTTCTCGTACCCGGGTTTCGTTCCGGCGTATATCCGGCCTCTGTTCTGTCGAGGCGTCGGGCCCTTCCGGTGGGCTGCCCTGTCAGGGGATCCTGCGGACATAGCCGAGATCGACCGTGAGCTCGGGGGGCTCTTCCCGGACGATCTGTTGCTCAGGCGATGGCTCGAGCTCGCTCCGGGCCGGGTCGCGTTCCAGGGGTTGCCGGCACGGATCTGCTGGCTCGGCTACGGAGATCGTGCGCGCGCGGGCCTTGCGATCAACGCGCTCGTTCGTTCGGGCGCGGTGTCGGCTCCCGTCGTCATCGGACGTGATCACCTCGACTCCGGCTCGGTTGCTTCTCCGTACCGCGAGACCGAGGCGATGCGGGACGGCTCGGATGCGATCGCGGACTGGCCGATCCTGAATGCCCTGCTGAATGTCGCGGCAGGCGCGACCTGGGTGAGCGTTCATCACGGCGGTGGAGTCGGGATCGGCAACTCGATCCACGCCGGCATGGTCGTCGTCGCCGACGGCTCCGAGGCTGCGGCCGAGAGACTCGAGCGCGTCCTGACGACCGACCCAGGCACGGGCGTCATGCGTCATGCTGACGCAGGCTACGAGGAGGCGCTGACGACGGCACGCGAGCTGGGTGTCGACCTGCCGTCGATCCCCGACCCCGAGCTGTGAGTCAGAACGGCGAGCAGCCGGCGCGCCTGCTGATCCGTGATCTCTCCGAGGTCGCGAGCCCGGCCGGCCGGTCGTCTCCTCTTCGGGGAGCCGAGGTGCGCGCGATCGACCTCGTCGCGGACGCGTACATCCTGTGCGAGGACGGTCGGATCGCAGACGTCGGGCCGATGCGGCGGCTCCCGCGGCTGGCTGACGACGTCGTCGAGGTCGACGGCCGCGGACTCTCCGCGGTCCCCGGTCTCGTCGACTGCCACACGCATGCCTGTTTCGCGGGCGACCGTGTCGAGGAGTTCTCGCTGCGTGCCGCCGGGGCCACGTACGAGGAGCTCCATGCGAAGGGCGGGGGGATCCTCTCGACGGTTCGTGCGACGCGCGCTGCGGGCGAGGCCGAGCTCACGGAAGCCCTCTCGCGGCATCGAGCCTGGATGTTGCGAGCGGGCACGACGACGTTCGAGGCCAAGTCGGGATACGGGCTCGACCACGAAACCGAGCTCGCACAGCTACGCGTGATCAAGAACGCCGGGGGCGCGCCCACCTGGCTCGGTGCACACGCGGTGCCACCGGAGTTCGCCGACGCAGGCGCCGACTCGTACGTCGACTTTCTGATCCAGGACGTTCTTCCGGATGCGGCGCTGCTCGCCGAGGCGGCGGACGTCTTCCTCGAGCGGGGTGCCTTCGATGTGGAGCAGGCTCGCCGCGTCCTGTCGGCCTGCCGCTCGGCCGGGCTCGAGCTTCGCCTCCACGGTGATCAGTTCACCGAGGCCGGTGCGATCCCACTCGCCATCGAGCTCGGTGCGAGATCGGTTGACCACCTCGAGAGCACCGGCCCCGCCGGCATCGCTGCGCTCTCGTCCAGCGCTGTCGTTGGAGTGTTGCTCCCCGCGAGCGCCCTCTTCCTCGGCCGTCCCATGCCTCCCGGACGCGCTCTCGTGGATGCGGGCGCGGCGATCGCGCTCGCAACGGACTTCAACCCCGGAAGCGCATTCTGCGAGAGCTTGCCGCTCGTCTGCGCGCTCGCCGCGACGCAGCTGCGACTGGCTCCGGAGGAGGCGCTAGCCGCCTGCACCGTCAACGCCGCGCACGTCCTGGCCCGGGCAGACCGGAAGGGGCGCCTCGCTCCGGGGTTCGACGCCGACATCGTGCTCGTGGCAGCCGGCGATTGGCGCCATCTCGCGTACCACCTGGGAGGCGACGTCGTGCACACCGTTGTCCGAAGCGGCCGGATCGCGGCGACCGCGCGGGCATAATCGCTGAATGCCGACGCGAAAACAGCGCCGCCGACGCGCGAAAGAGCACCGTCACGAGTACGTCTGGGAGGACGGCGAAGGGAACGAGCTCGATCCGCAAGATCCCACTCCTCCGAAGGAAGGATCGCGCTCACGTGCCGCACCGGCGCGCTCGGGAAGAGTGCCTCAACCCCCGTCGTGGCGCCGGACCCTCAAGCGCGGCCTGATCTTCGCGCCGATCATGCTCGCGACGGTGATGCTGCTCTCGAGCAATCTCACGTTGACTCAGCAGATCACCCAGGCGGCGCTCATCGCCGCCATCTTCGTCCCGTTCAGCTACTTCCTCGACGGCGTGTTCTACAGGAACTACAAGCGACGTCTGGCGCGACGCGAGCAGACGGACGGCCGGCGCGGGAGCTGACGGAGCTAAGAGGCTTGATGTGGGTTAGAAGCACATCTGGATGGGGGCCTGGGTCGGCGGATCGTGCCCGCTTCGGCCGGCACCAAGGCGTCCAGCCTTGCCACCGTCCGAATCGAACACGCTCCTTGGCCCAGGCCCTCCCCGGCCGCACTCCTAACCCACATCAAGCCTCTACGTGACGGCGCTGCGCGTCGAACAGCTTTCGCTCGGACCGATCGGGACGAACTGCTACATCGTCCAGGCGAGCCCGCAGGCAGCCGAGGCCGTGGTGGTCGATCCGAGCGGCGACGTGCCGGAGCTCCAGCTCCGGCTCGCGAAGCTCGGGGCTCGCTGCACGGCGATCCTGGTGACCCACGGACACTGGGACCACCTGGTTGGCGTCGCCGACCTCGCCGAGGGTGTGGGAGCGCCGGTGTACATGGCAGAGGGAGAGCGGCGCCTTCTCGAGGATCCAGGCCGATTCACTCCTCCGACGATCTCGCTCCGCGCGTACTCGCCGGACGTGCTCCTTGCCGGTGGCGAGTCGATCGTAGGTGCCGGGATCGAATTCGCCGTCGTCTCCGTTCCCGGTCACTCGCCTGCGCACCTGGCGTACTACGCGGACGGCTGTCTTTTCTCAGGCGACGTGCTCTTCGCGGGCTCGGTCGGTCGAACGGATCTTCCCGGAGCTGACTGGGACACACTGCTCGCGTCGATTCGCTCCCTCGTCGAGATGTTCGGGCCGGAGACGATCGTGTATCCCGGCCACGGTCCGACGACCACGCTCCGAGAGGAGCTCGAACGAAACCCGTTCCTCGCGGAGCTGCGCACGGAGCAGACCCTGTGAGCGACGCGACGAAGATCGAGCGCCCGCGCGGCACGCACGACATCACGCCCTCCGAGCAACCGCGCTGGCGTCGCGTGACCGGCGAGATCGAGCGCCTGTGCGCGCTCTACGGGTATCGGCCGATCCAGACGCCCGTGTTCGAGGACACGGCCCTCTTTCAACGCACGTCCGGCGCGGGGTCCGACGTCGTGCAGAAGGAGATGTACACCTTCGCCGACCGCTCCGAGCGATCCCTGACGCTGCGGCCCGAAGGCACCGCGCCGATCTGTCGCGCGTACGTCGAGCACGGGCTGCACCGTGAGCCTCAGCCGGCGAAGCTCTTCACGATCGCTTCGATGTATCGGTACGGAGCGCCAGGTCGAGGCCGCCACCGCGAGCACTGGCAGGCGTCGGTCGAGGCGATCGGAACCGACGACCCCGCGATAGACGCTGAACTGATCCAGCTCTATGACACGCTCCTCGGCCGACTCGGCGTGAAGCGCTACCACCTCGAGCTCAACTCGATTGGCTGCCGCGAGTGTCGACCTGCGTACCTGGCTCTACTCCAGGCATGGCTCGCCGCGCACGGCGATCGGCTCGATGCCGACACGCTGCAGAAGGCGGGCACGAGCCCGCTTCGCATCTTCGACAACATTCAGGCGAAGCCCGAAGCAGTCCGCGCTGCGCTCGCGCAGGCACCCACGATCGGCGACTCGCTCTGCCCCGTGTGCGCCGAGCGGTTCTCTGCGGTTCGCGCGGATCTCGACGCGGCCGGCGTCCGCTACAAACTCGTACCGACGCTCGTGCGCGGGCTCGACTACTACTCGCGGACGACGTGGGAGTTCGTCGGCCCGCTCGAGAACGAGAACGCCACGCTCTCCGGAGGTGGGCGGTACGACTACCTCATCGAAGAGATCGGCGGGCCACCGACACCCGGCGTCGGCTTCGGGGCCGGGATCGAGCGACTGCTGATCGCAATGGAGGAGGAGGGGGTCGCCGTAGCGGACACGCCGACGATCGACGTCTTTTTCGCGCTGGAGCCAGGTGCGCCTCGCGTCCTCGTGACCCAGTGGCTTGCGAAGCTCCGGGGACGTGACCTGTCCTGCGACACGGACTACGCAGGGCGTTCGCTGAAAGGGCAGCTCACCCAGGCTGCGCGGCGCGGAGCAGCGACGACCGTTGTCGTCGGTCCGGAGCGGGCAACGATCCGGCGAACAGGCGCAGCCGACGAGGACGTGCAGCACGACGATGTCTTGGGGAGACTGTCCCAGTGAGCTGGCGCGATCTCATGTGCGGCGAACCGCGCGCGGAGCACGTCGGGCAGACTCTGACGCTCGCCGGCTGGGCAGCGCGCAGGCGTGATCACGGCGGTCTCGTCTTCATCGATCTCCGAGACCGGCTGGGGCTTATGCAACTCGTCGTCAACCCGGAGTGCGCTCCTGCAGCCGCCGAGCTGGCGAAGGAGATTCGCAACGAGTTCGTCCTGAAGGTGACGGGGGAGGTCGTCGCCCGCTCGCCGGATACGGTGAACGCAAAGATGCCGACGGGAGAGGTCGAGCTCCAGGTCAATGAGCTCGAGATCGTCTCGCGCTCGACGCCGCTCCCGTTTCAGCTCGACGAGGAAGGCGTCGACGAGACGCTGCGTTTGCGCTACCGCTGGCTCGACCTGCGGACCGATCGCATGCAGCGGAACCTCCGCTTGTCCGGCGCAGCAGTCTCGGCGATTCGCCGACGAATGGAGGAGCTTTGCTTCGTCGATCTCTGGACGCCGAGTATGACGAGGGCGACCCCTGAAGGAGCACGCGATTTTCTCGTTCCCGTACGCCTGCAACCCGGCACGTTCTTCGCGCTGCCGCAATCCCCACAGCTCTTCAAACAGCTGTTCATGATCGCTGGGTTCGACCGCTACTACCAGATCGCCACGTGCTTCCGAGACGAGGATCTGCGTGCGGACCGGCAGTTCGAGTTTCGACAACTCGATGTCGAGATGGCCTTCGCCGAGAGGGAGGACGTCCTTGCTGTCCTCGAGCAAGCGGTGCGTGCGGCGTTCCAAGCGCTCGACCGCGAGCCCCCTGTAACCCCGTTTCCGTGGCTCACTTGGAACGAGGCGATGACGCGGTTTGGCTCGGACAAACCCGACCTGCGGTTCGAGCTCGAGATCCAGGACGCGACGGAGTTGACGCGTGAATCGGAGTTCGGGGTGTTCGCGAACGCTTCGTCCGTTCGCTATCTCGTCGCGCCGACGGTGTACTCGCGCGGGGCGCTCGCGCGTCTGGAGGAGCTCGTCAAGGAGTGGGGAGCGAAGGGTCTCGCTTACCTCGTTGTCGACGAGTCCGGTGAGGTGCGGTCACCCATCGCGAAGTTTCTCTCCGAGGGGGAGCTCGGGGTGCTTTCTGGTCAGCCCGGGTCGACGGTGCTGTTCGCGGCCGGCGAGCCGCGTGCAGTCGCCCGCATACTCGGTCTGCTGCGGTTGCACCTCGGTGGCGAGCTCGACCTCGTCGACACGGGCCGCGACGAGTTTCTTTGGGTCGTTGACTTCCCACTGTTCGAGCCAGACGAGGAGACAGGAGGATGGACGTTCAGCCATCACCCGTTCACCGGAGTTGCCGCGGGTCACGAGGAGCTGCTCGAGAGTGATCCCGGGTCAGCGCTCAGTCAGGCGTATGACCTCGTGTGGAACGGCTGGGAGCTCGGGTCGGGCTCGATCAGGATTCACCGCCAGGACGTCCAGCAGCGCGTCTTTCGTGCGCTCGGCCTGACGGAAGAGGAGGCGAAGGAGAAGTTCGGATTTCTGCTCGACGCGCTGCAGATGGGTGCGCCACCGCACGGCGGGTTCGCGCTGGGCCTTGACCGCTTCGTCGCACTACTCGCCGGAGAGCCGAACATTCGCGAGGTCATCGCCTTTCCGAAAGTGTCGAGCGGATCGGATCCACTTACCGGCGCGCCCGCATCCGTACCTGAAGAGCAGCTCGCCGAGCTCGGCATTCGGCTCGTCGAAGAGCCGCAATAGCGGCGGCGCGCTGGCATCGCGTTGGCATTGAATCGGCTCGAAGCCGTGACCATTCGTTACGCGATCCTCGATAGCTGACCGCAGGGGTCTCGGGGATCCCCTGGGGGTGGTTGGCGAGATGGTTGGCGGTGCATCCGCCTATTCGACGAGTGCGTCTCGATTCCGGAGCGCCATGGCGACCCGTCTGGTCATCCCGAAGCGCTCGTAAAAGGCGACAAGCTCGTCGTCGCACAAGAGATCGATCATGTAGCTGCCCTCGAGAAGAGCAAGCATCCTGCGCACGAGCTCCGATCCGATGCCACGCCCCTGATACTCGGGCAGGACCTCGAGCAGCGGAATGAACGAACTCAGGACGCCGTCTCCGACGGCGGTAACGAAACCGACGACTCGTCGGCTCTCGGCCTCTCGCGCGAGCACGACGAAGTCGCTGCCGTACAACAGCCTCAGATGCTTCGCAGGAGAGGGCGCCGTGGGCCAGCCGACGAAGAAGCCGACGAAGTCTCGCTCTCGGACGCTCTCGAGCGTCGTCTCGTAGGCGATCACCCGGCCACCGTAGCCGCTTCGTGCGCCACACTTCTCCCGTGACCGAGTCCTTTCCGCAACGCCTCGTCCTCCTTGCGGCCGTCGCGCTTGTCTCCGCCGTCTCTACGCTGGCCATCATCGAGCAACGCGCATCCGACCCGGGCGGCGCCGCGCTGACGAGCGCGCCCGCTCCCGCGGGCTGGAACACCGCTTTCGCGGGGTCTCGGGGCGCCTCCGGCGACGCGCAGCGGACGACCTGCGGGCAGGTTCTCGCTCCGGAGTCGCTTGGCGCCACGCACCCGGTGCTTCCGTGTGGTGCGAAGGTCATGCTCCGCTACGGCGACACCCGAGTGCTCACCGAGGTGATCGACAACGCGCTCGTGGAGCCCGGGAGGCAGCTCGAGGTCACGGAGGCTCTGGCGGGAATGCTCGGCCTCGACGGGACGGTCGAGCTCGAGTGGCGGTTCGCAGCCGAGAGCGGTAGGTAGGATGGCATGGCTCGACCCTGTGCGTGGCCGCGGCTCAAACGTGAACCAACAGACACGTGAAGGGAGCCGGCGTCGGAGCTAGGTGGTACCGACGCTCCGCACGGCACCCACCTGGCTGAGCCAGGTTCTCGGGAGCCGCGGCTTCATCGGCAGGGTGGAGCACGTCTGAGGACACCCGTCGCCGCTAGCCTGGCTTCGTGAACACGGTTGAAGTCTTCGGAGACGCAACGCGGGGCGATGAGTGGGCCTCCGTCCGCCTCTGGGTGCACGGCGAGGTCATCGTCGATGCCCATGCAGAAGGGCTCGAGCGCGCACTCGCGGGATTGACGCTGCTCGACGCGGCACGCGTCACCGGCGAGCCGCTCGCCGTCGAGGCGCTCGCGTCGGCTCTCGGCCAGGTTTTTGTGGCGGTGCCCCGACCAGGTCGAGCGGTCGTCGCGATGAGCGGCGGCGTGGACAGCGCGGTCGCCTTGCTGCGTGCCGGGCCCAACGCGATCGGCGTGACCTTGCGGCTCTGGCAGGACCCGGCCGCTCCGAACGCCGAACGCGCGTGCTGCTCCTCGGCTGCGGTTGCCGCCGCACGCAGCACGTGTCATTCGCTCGGCGTGCCACACGTCACGCTCGACCTGCGAGAGGAGTTCCGCCGCGCCGTCGTCGAGCCGTTCACGGATGGCTACGAGGCGGGGGAGACGCCGAACCCGTGCATTCGCTGCAACGGCGCATTTCGCTTCGACGAGCTGCTGGCGTTCACGTCACGCGTAGGAGCTGAAACGCTCTGGACGGGCCACTACGCACGTGTTGTCGAACGCCAGGGGGAGTTCCTCGTGGCGCGAGGCGTCGATGCTCACAAGGACCAGTCCTACATGCTCGCCACGCTCGGGTCGGAAGCGCTCGAGCGCGTCCGATTTCCGCTCGGCGAGCAGTCGAAGGAGCAGACGCGCGCGGAAGCCGCCGCTGCCGGCCTCGCGGCGGCCGGACGGTCCGAGAGCCAGGAGGCGTGTTTCCTCGGGGGTGGCGACTACCGCGACTTCCTCGAGCGGCAAGGCTTGGCCACCGCAGTCGGCTCGATCCTCGACGAGGGCGGGAACATTCTCGGCCGGCACGACGGATACTGGAGATTCACTTCGGGTCAGCGTCGCGGGCTCGGGGTGGCGGCTTCGCGACCGCTGTACGTGATCCGGACCGAGCCCTCGTCGAACACCGTCGTCGTCGGCTCGAAGGACGATCTCGCGGTCACGAGGGTCGATGCCGAAGGTGGCCTCTATGTCCCTGTCTCGCGCGGCGAGGCCAAGCTCCGCTACGGATCGCCCGCCGTTGGTGCCTCGGTCACCGCCGCGCACGGTGGCTTCTCCCTCGATCTCGAGGAGCCGGCCTACGCCGTCGCACGCGGTCAGGTGGCTGTCGTTTATGCGGACGACGCCGTCGTGGGCGCCGGTGTGATCACGGACGTTGCCTGAATCGACCATCTAGGATCCCGGCGATGACAGTCCTTGCCTCGACTTCCGGCGACATCCTCCACTACGCACTCTCCGTGTTCTTCGTCGTGGGGGGCCTCGCGCTCGCATACATGCTCGTACGCATGGGCGGCACGTTCGCGCGGCTCTCCTCGTTCATCAAAGGCGCCGAGCGCGACGCGCTTCCCGTCGTCGTGAAGGCGGGTGGAACCGTCGACCGCGTGAACGACCAGCTCGACAAGCTCGACACCGTGACGGACAGCGCGGTCGCGATGGCGGACAGCGCCGACACGGCGGTGCGCGCGGTCTCGACGGCGATCACGACGCCTGTGAAGAAGGTCAGCGGGTTTGCCGCCGGCGTGTCGCATGGCGTCGCCGCGTTCCGCTCGCGGCGCGATGCGGGCGAGGCTGTGCGCGTTGGGAAAGACGCAGCGGCGCGGCGTGAGAGCGAGCTCGACGAGGAGCTGCGCAACGCTGGACAGGGTGCGCCCGAAGATCCGCCGCCCGCCACGTAGCGGCACCGGCTCCTCGCGACCCATTCGTAGAATCCCGGGATGCGCACGACCGCCGAGCTTCGTGAGGGCTTCCTCTCGTTCTTCGAAGAGCGGGGCCATCTGCGCTGTCCGTCGTACTCGCTCGTGCCCCGCGCCGGCGACGACTCGACGCTCCTCACGACCGCCGGCATGCACCCCCAGATGCCGTTCTTCCTCGGCCACGAGGCTCCACCAGCAACGCTGACGACCCTTTCGCAGAAGTGCTTCCGTACCGTCGACATCGACGAGGTCGGCCTCGACGGCCACCACCTCACGTTCTTCGAGATGCTCGGCAACTTCGCGTTCGGGCAGTACTTCAAGGAGGTCGCGATCGAGTTGGCCCGCGAGTTCGTACAGGAGCACATGAAGCTCGACTGGGAGCGGGTGTGGGTGACGGTCCACGCTGGGGATCCGCAGATGAAGCTCGGGCCGGACGAGGTCGCGATCGAGCTCTGGCAGGGGGTCGGGATGCCGATCGAGCGGATCGTGCCGCTCCCGACCTCCGAGAACTTCTGGTCGGTGGGCGGCCCGGGCCCGTGTGGTCCCGACTCCGAGATCTACTGGGATTGGGGTGAGGAGCGTGGGTGCGGCGAGCCCGACTGCGCGCCCGCTTGCACGCGCTGCAATCGGTTCCTCGAGTTCTGGAACCTCGTCTTCATGTCGTACGAGCTGCATGCGGACGGCACGCTGACGCCGCTCCCGGCCCAGAACATCGATACAGGCCTCGGCCTCGAGCGGGGGGCCGCGATCCTTCAGGACGTGATGTCGGTCTACGAGACCGACGGGTACCGCGAGATCATGGATTGGATTGCAGCGGAGTCGGGCGTCGCGTACGGCGACTCGGTGGCAGCGACGAAGGCGCACCGGATCCTCGCCGACCACGGCCGCGGGATGACCTTCCTCGTCGGAGACGGCGTGACGCCGTCGAACGAGGGTCGCGGCTACATCCTGCGCCGCATTATCCGGCGCGCGGTTCTGCAGGCGCAGCGGATCGGCCTCCAGGACGTGCATCGGCTGTCGGCCGTCGTCGTCGACCAGATGGCTGCGGCGTATCCCGAGCTGCCGGGTCAGGCGGAGGAGATCGCGCGCGTGCTCCGGCAGGAGGAGGAGCGCTTCGGCGAGACGCTCGAGCGCGGACTGCGGCTCTTCGAGGAGCTCGCAGGCAGCGAGTCGATTTCGGGAGAGCAGGCGTTCACGCTCGCGGCGACGTACGGCTTTCCGCTGGAGCTCACGTCGGAGCTTGCCGCGGAGCGCGGCCAGATTGTCGATCTCGACGGCTACCACGTCGAGATGGAGCGCCACCGCGAGATCTCGCGCGTAGGTGGGACGACCGAGCTCCAGCGCGCTGCCGACTTCGCTCGCGATGCGGGATTCGAGACGGAGTTCGTCGGGTATGCGAAGACCGATGTCCTGACCCAGATCGGCGCGCTCGAGGAGATCGAAGACGGGCTGTTCCTGGCGAAGCTCCGTGAGTCACCGTTCTATCCCTCGGGGGGCGGCCAGGTGACGGATCACGGCTGGATCGAGCGCGACGGCGACTCTGGGATCCGAGCCGAGCTCGTCGAGGCGTACCGCTTCGGCGACGACCAGAGTCTTCTCCTGCGGGGTTCCGGTATTGCGACGGGAGACCGCGTGCGAGCCGTGGTGCCGTGGGCGACCCGTTTCCCGACGATGGCGAATCACACAGGGACGCATCTCCTGCACCAGTCTCTGCGCGACGTGCTGGGCGACCACGTCCGCCAGGCGGGATCGGCGGTACGTCCGGACAAGCTCCGCTTCGACTTCACGCATGAACAGGCGCTCACCGCCGACGAGCGCGAAGCAGTCGAGCGCGGAGTCAACGAGCGAGTTTTCGAGAACCTCCCGGTCCACGTCTTCGAGACTCCGATCGAGGAGGCGCGCCGCCTCGGGGCGATGATGCTGTTCGGCGAGAAGTACGGCGCGATCGTCCGGGTCGTCGAGGTCGCGGGGTGCTCCACCGAACTGTGTGGCGGAACGCACGTCTCGTCGACGGCCGAGATCGGGCCGTTCGTGATTCTCTCGGAAGGGTCCGTAGGCGCCGGCGTGAGGCGCATCGAGGCGGTGACATCCGGGTCTGCCTGGGCTGTCTTGGACGAGCGCTCGCGCGAGCTGGGTGCGCTCCGTACTGAGCTCGGGACGCTCCGCAAAGGGCTGCAGAGCGTCGCTTCGACTACTGCAGCTCGATCTGTTGTGCCGGAGCCGGAGATTCGCTCGGAGAGCGGCATCAACGTCATCGTCCAGCCGCTCGAGGGACTCGACGCAGACGAGCTGCTCGAGCTCTCCGATCGCTACAAGCAGAAGCACGCTCCCGCGGCGATCGTCCTCGGCTCGCAGGAGGATGGGAGGGTGCACCTCGTCGCGAACTTCGACTCCTCGGTCGCTGAGCGGGTGAGCGCCTCCGATGTCGTTCGCCAGGCGGCGGCCATCGTCGGCGGGGGCGGCGGAGGTCGTCCGACCATGGCGCGAGCGGGCGGCAAGGATCCCGCGAAGCTCCCCGAGGCGCTGGCCGAGGCTGAGCGGCTCATCCTGTCCGCGCTGTGAAGGTGCTCGCGCTCGACTTCGGCTCCGCGAGAACCGGCGTCGCCGTCTCCGATGCCACGGGAACGATCGCGCGACCTCTCGGCGTGGTCGAGCGCGCGGCTTCGCCCGACGGCCTGGCGAGGATCGGCGAGCTCGTGCAGCAAGAGGGGGCGGAGCGCGTTGTCGTCGGGCTCCCACTGACGCTTCGCGGCGAGCACGGGAGCCAGGCCGAGGCGACCGAAGACTTCGTTCGTGCGCTGCGTCTAGCTATTCAGGTCCCGGTGGAGACGTACGACGAGCGCTTCACCACGATGCTTGCGGCCAATGACGGCGGACAAGCTCCCGAGGATGCTCGAGCCGCCGCGCATCTGCTCGAGAGCTATCTGGCACGGACGCACGTCGAGTGAGCGTCCGGACGCTCGTGACCACAGTCGCGGTCGGCGTGCTTGCGCTTGCCGGCTGTCGGCATGAGAAGCCTCCGCCTCCGCCGGTAGAGACGGCGCCGCCTCTCGCGCGCCTGCGGATCATCTTCCCGGAGGGCTTCACGCGCCGCGAGATGGCCGAGCGGGTCGCGGCTGTGCGTGAGATCGCGACCGACAAGCGGGGAGTTACGCCGCGTCTGACGGGCACGGGATACATGCAGGCGAGCGCGGTCGCCAAGCCTCCCGCGGAGTTTCGGAAGGACGCGGCGGGCCGGTCGATCGAGGGCTTTCTCTTCCCCTCGACGTACGAGTTCAGCCAGTACACGCCCTCGACACGGCTGGTCCGCGACCAGCTCGCGACGTTCAAGCGCCAGTGGAGCAGGGTGAGTCTTCGGTACGCGAAGTCGAAGAATCTGACCCCATACGACGTTCTCATCATCGCGTCCATGGTCGAGAAGGAGACGGTCGTGCCCGAGGAGCGGCGCCTCGTCGCCGCAGTGATCTACAACCGGCTCCGGAACGGGATGCCGCTCGGGATCGACGCGACGATCCGTTACGGACGCGGCGTGCCAGGCACGGAGCCCCTCAAACAGTCCGATATCGAGAGCGACGACCCGTACAACACGCGCAGGCGGCCGGGGTTGCCGCCGACGCCGATCGCGAATCCAGGCCTGGCCTCGATGCGGGCGGCCGCCAACCCTGCCCGTGTGGACTACCTCTACTTCGTCCGCAAGGGGGAGAGCAAGCGTCATTTCTTCACGGCCAGCGAGTCGACGTTCTGCCAGAAGTCGCTCGAGTACGGATTCGGCGGCTGCTGACCGACGCGGGCTCGTCCGCGAGAGCGTCGTCTCCTATGATTCGCGCCGGTTAGTCTCCGCGCCGATCGACCGAGGAGGAGCGATGCGCCACGCATTCATGTCCATCGACAAGGCCTTTGGGACCTATTCGGAGGGTATGAAGCGTGTCGCAGAAAGAGCTGAACCTTGGAATCGTCGCGCACGTAGACGCAGGTAAGACAACTCTCACCGAACGGCTGCTGTACGGAGCCGGTGCGATCGACGCGGTCGGTAGCGTCGATGCGGGGACCGCGCAGACGGATTCGCTCGAGCTGGAACGGCGGCGTGGCATCACGATCAAGTCGGCCGTTGCGTCGTTCGCGGTCGACGACGTCCACGTCAACCTGATCGACACGCCGGGCCATCCGGACTTCATCGCCGAGGTGGAACGGGTGCTGAGTGTCCTCGACGGTGCGGTGCTGGTGATCTCGGCGGTCGAGGGTGTCCAGCCGCAGACCCGCATCCTGATGCGCGCGCTCCAGCGGCTCCGCATTCCGACCCTGATGTTCGTGAACAAGATCGACCGTCCGGGAGCCGGCGACGAGCGCGTCCTGCAGGCGATCTCGGAGCGGCTGACTCCTGCAGTCGTCCCGATGGGAACGCTGCGCGAGCTCGGTACGCGCGCGGCGTCCTTCACGCTCGCTGACGCGGACGATGCTGCCTCCAGTGCCCGGCTGGTCGACGTGCTGGCCGAGCGGGACGACGCGATCCTGGCGGCGTACGTCGAGGACGAGGCAGGCGTTCCGTACCGCCGCCTCCACGAGGAGCTGGCGGCCCAGACGAAGCGGGCGCTCGTGCATCCCGTCTTCTTCGGCTCCGCGATCACCGGCGCAGGCGTCGAGCCGTTGCTGACCGGCATCGCCGACCTCCTGCCGGCAGCCGAAGGTGATCCCGACGGCCGGGTCGCCGGGACGGTCTTCAAGATCGAACGAGGCGCGAACGGCCAGAAGATCGCCTTCGTCCGGATGTTCTCGGGGACGATACGGACGCGCGACCGCGTGAACTTCGGCCGTGACCTCGATGCCAAGGTGACTGCGATCGCGGTCTTCGAGCGCGGGCTCGCAGCGCAGCGCCCGTCGGTGTCGGCCGGTGCGATCGGAAAGCTCTGGGGCCTCAACGAGGTACGAATCGGCCACCGGATCGGCGAGCAGCGTGCGGACGGAGCGGGGAGCCAGTTCCCCCCGCCGACGTTGGAGTCGGTAGTTGTCGCCCGCGACCCAGACAACCGCGCTCGGCTTCATGTCGCACTTGCTCAGCTCGCCGAGCAGGACCCGCTGATCAACGTCCGGCGGGACGACGCCCTTGACCAGGTGTCGGTGTCTCTTTACGGCGAGGTGCAGAAGGAAGTCATCGGGGCGACGCTGGACGACGACTACGGCATCGGTGTCGAGTTCCGTGAAACGACGACAGTCCATATCGAGCGGCCGGTCGGAACCAGCGAGGTCGTGGAGGTCCTCTACGCCAAGACGAAGACCAACGTCACTGGCAAGAGCTCGCCGACGAGCTCGAACCCTTGGCCCGCCACGCTTGGGCTGCGCGTCGACGCTGCTCCGATCGGCTCCGGCATCGAGCTTCGGCTTGATGTCGACGTTCGCCTGGTGCCGATCTACATCTACAAGACCGTTGACGTCTTCGTCGACCTCATGGCGCAGTACGTCCGCGAGGCGCTGGGAGAGGGGCTCTATGGCTGGCAGGTCACCGACTGCACAGTGACCGTGACCGACTGTGGCTATCGGGCCCCCGGCACCACGGCCGCGGACTTCCGAAAACTCACGCCACCGGTTCTGATGCGGGCGGTGGAGGGCGCCGGAACGGTGGTCTGCGAGCCAGTCGTCCGAGGCAGGCTCGAGATTCCGGCGGAGTCGATCGGTGTGGTCATTGCTGCGTTGGGCCACCTCGATGCCGTCGTCGAGACGCAGTCGCTGCGCGGAAGCCTCTCCACGATCGAGGCGATCTTGCCCGCCGCGCGGGCCCACGACCTCCAGCGGCAGCTGTCGGGCATCACGGGCGGCGAGGGCGTGCTCGAATCCTCCTTCGTCGGGTACCAGCCGGTCAGCGGTGAACCGCCGACCCGGCGCAGGACGACGGCAAATCCGCTGAACCTCGCCGAGTACACGATGCATCTCGCAGGTCGCGCTGCTCCTGCCGGCGGCGGGCCGTCGAAGGCGAGCGACTGAAACGGGGATACTTCTCCGCCATGCCCAGCTGGTACCGCGATCCGGACGCGCCCGAGCCCAATATCCCTCGCAGAGTCGGTGTCACTGCCCTCATTCGGCGCAACGGCACGTTCCTCGTAGAGCGCCGCATCGACGATGCGGGCGTATGGGCGTTCGTCGGCGGCACTCTCGAGGACGGCGAGCCGCTGCTCGATGCGCTTCATCGGGAGGTGCGCGAGGAGACCGGGTTCGAAGTCGAGGCCGCGCGACTCCTCGGTCTGTTCTCGGATCCGAGCCGGATTATCGCATACCCGGATGGCACGGTCTGCCGGGTTCTCTCGATTGCATTCCTCGTGAGCGTGGCAGGAGATGCAGAGCCCCGCACCAGCTCCGAGTCGGCCGGGATGCGATTCGTCACTCGCGACGAGCTCGCCGACCTTACGTTCTGGCCGGCGCAACTCCCGATTCGTGCCACGCTCCTTGCCGGTGGAGTGGAGCCAATCGTCTGGTGACGGCGATTTCGGGATCGACGAAGCTCGTCGGGATCATCGGCTGGCCGGTCGACTACTCGCTTTCGCCGCGAATGCACAACGCCGCCTTTGCGGCGCTCAGGCTCGACTGGGCGTACGTTCCCTTGCCGACGCCACCCGAGCGAATCGCCGCCGCAGTCCGCGGGCTCAGCGCGCTCGGATTCGTCGGCGCAAACGTCACCTCGCCGCACAAGGTCGAGGTCGCCGCATTGTGCGAGACGGACGCACCCTCGGTCAACACGCTCGTTGTTCGGGGCGACAGAGTCGAAGGCTGGACCACCGACGCCGCAGTCCTCGCCGGTCTGCCCGACGCACGCCCCGTCATCGTCGGCGACGGCGGGGCGGCGATCGCCTTCCGCCAGGCACTTCCGCGCGCGCGGCAGTTCTCCCGGCGCGGCGCCTGGCCACCGGAGACCGAAGGCGCCGAGCTCGTGATCAACGCGACCTCCGTCCGAGACGAGGTGGTCGTCCGCGTCGGCGCGGGTCAGACGCTCGTCGACCTTCCCTACCCGGAGACCGCCACGGCAGCGGCTGCTCGGGAGGCAGGCGCGGACGTCGTGAACGGGCTCGACGTCCTCGTTGCGCAGGGAGCCGCCTCCTTCGAGCTCTGGACGGGGCTGCCCGCGCCGATAGACGTCATGCGCGCGGCCGTCGAGGGCACGTAACAGTCTGTTTCCAGGCCGTTGCCGTCTAGAGGCTCGATGTGAAATTGGCGCGCAGTCGGGGGCGGTCTCGACCAAGCCGGGCGTCGCCCTCACGCGTCGTCAAAGGCTTGAAGCCTGTGCGACGCGCGAGGGTGGCGATCCGGCGCCGTGTCGTGGCCGTCATCCGGCCCGCGTGAATTTCACATCAAGCCTCTAGGCTTGCGGCGTGGCACTCGAGCTCGTCACCGCCGGTGAGTCCCACGGGCCTGCGCTCGTCGCGATCGTGACGGGGCTCCCGGCCGGTCTGCGGCTCGATCGCGACGCGATAGACGCTGATCTCCGGCGGCGACAGGAGGGATATGGCCGAAGCCCCAGACAGAAGCTCGAGCAGGATCAGGTCGACGTACTGACCGGGCTTCGCCATGGCCTGACGCTCGGGTCGCCACTCGCGCTGGTGGTCCGCAACAGGGATCACGCGAACTGGGCGTGGGGGATGAGCCCATGGCCGCCCGAAGGAGAGCCGACGGGGAAGGGAACCTCGGCCGTCACACTTCCGCGTCCGGGGCATGCGGACCTGGCAGGCGTCCGCAAGTTCGGGCACGACGACGTTCGCAACGCGCTCGAGCGCGCGAGCGCGCGACAGACTGCCGTGCACGTGGCGGCGGGAGCCGTGGCCAAGGCCTTGCTCGGTGAGATCGGCGTCTCCGTGACCGGGACCGTGGTGGAGATCGGTGGCGCGGAGACGGAGGAGGGCTGGAGGGAGGCGACGGATGCGGCTCGCGCAGATCGAGACACCCTAGGTGGGGTTGTCGAGGTGCGCGCGGAAGGGGTGCCTCCGGGCCTCGGCTCGTATGCAGACAAGCGCGATCGGCTCGACGGACGGCTCGCTGCGGCGCTGATGGGCATCCAGGCCGTGAAGGGCGTCGAGATCGGGGAGGGCTTCGCGCTCGCTGCCAAACGCGGCTCAGAGGCGCATGACGAGATCGAGCCCGATCTACGGCGCGAGACGAATCGCGCGGGCGGGCTCGAGGGCGGAGTCACGAACGGCGAGCCGGTCGTCGCGCGCGCCGCGATGAAGCCCCTGCCGACGCTCATGCGTCCCCTCCGCTCGGTGGATCTCGAGAGCGGCGAGCCCGGCGAGGCGCTCGTCGAGCGAAGCGACGTCCAGGCCGTGGAGGCGCTCGCGGTCGTCGCCGAGGCGGCGGTCGCATGGGAGCTTGCGCGCGCGGCGCAGGAGAAGTTCGGCGGGGATGCGCTCGTCGACTTCGTCGCCGCCCACGCCGCGTACCTGAAGCGGATCGCTTGGCCACAAACGCACTGAGCCGACACGTCGTGCTCGTGGGCTTCATGGGTGCGGGGAAGTCGACGCTCGGACCCGCTCTGGCGGAGCGACTCGGCCGGCCGTTCGTCTCGATCGACAAGGTCGTCGAGGAGCGCGCGGGATCGAGCGTCGCGGAGATCTTCGCCGCTCGTGGCGAACCGGCCTTTCGCGAGCTCGAGGAGCGAGCGGCGCTCGAACTCCTTGGTCGGCGACCGCTTTCCGTGATCGAGCTCGGCGGAGGCGGCCTCGGATCTGCGACGACGCGCGGAGCTCTCGAGGCGAGCGCGTTCACGCTGCACCTGCTGACCACCCCGGACGAGGCCTGGGATCGAGTGTCGGCGAGCGGCCGCCCGCTCGCGCGCGACCGTGACGAGTTCCAGGCGCTCTTCGAGGAGAGGCGCGCGCTGTACGAGGCTGCGAACGGGAGCGCGGGCGATCTCGACGGAGCGGTTCTTGCCGCGGCCGGCGCTCACGTCTCGAAAGGAGCGCTCGAGCTCCTAGACCAGCTCGTGCCAGGTTCAGGAGACGTCGAGCTGGTCGCCGACGAGCGCGTCGACTCGCTCTACGGCGACTCGGTGCGTGCCGCCCTCGGCTCACGTGTCGCCGGATCCCATGTGGTGCCGGCGGGCGAGCGCGCAAAGACCGCGGAGGAGGCCAAGAGGCTGTGGTCCGCGCTGGAAGTCGGCAGAGACGGCACGATCGTCGCGCTCGGGGGCGGTTGCACGATCGACGTCGGGGGATTCGTGGCCGCGACGTACCTTCGCGGCGTCGCTTGGATCTCGGTGCCGACCACGCTGCTCGCCCAGGTCGATGCGGGCATCGGCGGCAAGACAGCGATCGACCTCCCTGAGGGCAAGAACCTGGTCGGCGCGTTCCACTGGCCGGCCCGAGCGGTCATCGATCCGGAGGTTCTCGCCACACTGCCCGCCGCGGAGATCGAGAACGGCCGTGCCGAGGTGGTGAAGACCAGCCTCCTCGCCGGCGAGCCGCTCTGGGAGCTCGAGACCTTCGAGCAGGTCCGGCGGTGCGCAGCATTCAAGTCAGCGGTGTGTCTTCGCGATCCGCACGACCGCAGCGACCGGGCCCAGCTCAACCTCGGCCACACCTTCGCCCACGCGCTCGAGGCCGCTTCCGGGTTCTCGATATCCCATGGGCACGCGGTCGCGCTGGGGCTTCTCGCGGCTCTTCGGCTCTCGGGCTTGGAGGAGGACGCGCGAATCGTTCAGAAGGTCCTCCGGCCCGAGCCCGTACGTGTCGACCGAGAAAAAGCCCGGGCCGCGCTGGCACGCGATAAGAAGGTGCTGGGTGGCAATGTGCGACTCGTTCTTCTGGACGCACCCGGGCGGCCGAGGTGGGGCGTCGAGCTGCCGACCGAGAGCGTATTCGCGGCACTCGACTCTATACTCGCCGCGTGAGCGAGGTTACGACAGGAGGCTGCCTCTGCGGTGACGTGCGGTACGTTGTCACTGCCGCGCTCGGGGATGTCGTCTACTGTCACTGCTCGATTTGCAGGCGTTGGAGCGGCGCCGCATCGGGTCCAGGGGCGGCTGTCACCCGCGACCGGATGGAGCTCGTCGAGGACCGCGGCCTCCTCTGGTACGTCGACCGAAACGACCGCAGCCGTGGGTTCTGCGGAACGTGTGGCTCCGGGATTTTTTGGTCGAGGGACGGAGATCCCGAGATCTATGTCTATGCAGGATCGCTCGACGAGCCCACGGGGCTCCGCACAGGGGGTCACATGATGGTCGACAGCCGGGCCGACTGGGAGGACCTGACCGGTGTCGCGCCGATGTACGCCGAGAACTTGGGTGAGCGCCTCGTGGATCCGGCCGACATCGTGCGCGCCTAAGGTCGCGCCCTGCGGATCCTCGTCCTCAACGGCGTCAATCTCGACGTCCTCGGGCGTCGCGATCCGGAGCTCTACGGAGGGCTCGGGATCTCGGAGCTCGAGACGCGCCTGTACGAGTGGGCGCTTCGGCTCGACTGCACGGTGACCTGCCGCCAGACGAACCACGAAGGGGAGCTCATCGACTGGTGCCACGAGGCGTACGGTTGGGCGGACGGCGTGATCATCAATCCCGGCGCCTGGTCGCATTACTCGTGGGCGATCAGGGACGCCGTGGAGCTCTTCACCGTCCCCGTCGTCGAGGTGCATCTCTCGAACATCCTCGAGCGCGAGGAGTGGCGGCGCTTCTCGGTGCTCGAGGGCACCGTCTCGGCTCGCGTCATCGGCAAGGGGCCCGAGGGCTACCGCGAAGCGCTCGAATACCTGGTCGCGGCCCGCGAGGGGAGTGCGTGACGCGGATCGAGCGGCTGGCAGCCCTCCTCGACGAGCCGCTTCTCGTCGCCGGGCCGCCATACGTGCTGGGCGGGCAGGCGAACGTCCGCTATCTCACCGGTCTCCAGAGCTCGAACGCGGCCGTGCTCGTGGAGCCGGACGCGAGCGCGACGCTCTTCACCGATTTCCGCTACGCGGCTCGAGCGCGTGAGGTCCCCGATGTCGCGTTCGTCGAGACCTCCCGGAATCTTCTCGCGACTATCGGGGAGCGCCTGAGTGGGCGTCGCATCGCCTTCGAGGAGGCGCACCTTCCGTACGGGGGATACCGAGCTCTCGCGGACGCAGGCGTCGAGGCGGTGCCCTCGTCGGGTCTCGTCGAATCGCTCCGAGCCGTCAAGGACGAGGCGGAGATCGCGGCGACGCGGCGGGCTGGCGCGCTCTCCGACGAGATCTTCGCTGCGCTCGCCCGTGAGCGCTTCACAGGGCGAACCGAGCGCGAGCTCGCATGGTGGATCGAGCGGAGCTTCCGCGAAGGCGGCGCCGAGGGCGTCTCCTTCGAGGCGGTCGTCGCCGCAGGAGTGACCGCGTCGTCACCCCACGCAGTCCCTGGCGACCGACCCATCGAGTCGGGCGTGCTCGTCACGATCGACGCCGGCTGCGTCCTCGACGGCTACTGCTCAGACTGCACGCGCACGTTTGCGGTGGGCGAGGTGCCGGATCGGCTCTCGGAGCTGCACGCACTCTGCCTCGACGCTCAGCTCGCCGGTCTCGCTGCCGTCGCGCCCGGCGTGCACGGCCGCGATGCGGACGCCGCTTCCCGCGTCGCGATCGAGGACGCCGGCCTCGGCTGGGCCTACGGGCACGGCCTCGGCCATGGTGTCGGCCTGCAGATCCACGAGGCGCCGGTGCTTCGCCCGGAGTCGACCGACGTGCTCGAGCCGGGCAACGTCGTCTCGGTCGAGCCCGGGATCTACCTCCCCGACGACGCGGGCGTCCGGATCGAAGATCTCGTCCTCGTCACGGAGGATGGCTGCGAGCGGCTGACGACGTTCACGAAGGAGATGATCACCGTCTCCTGACTACACTGGCCGACGCCATGGCCGAGACGGTTTCCACCAATCAGTTCCGAAACGGGATGCACATCGAGCTCGACGGCTCCGTGTGGCGCATCGTCGAGTTCCAGCACGTGAAGCCGGGCAAGGGCGGCGCGTTCGTGCGAACGAAGCTGAAGGCGCTCGACTCGGGCGCCGTCGTGGATCGCACGTTTCGCGCCGGGGAGAAGTTCGCGCGCGTCCATACAGAGGTGAGGAACGTCCAGTTCATGTACGACGACGGCTCCGAGGCCCATTTCATGGACGAGGAGACGTACGACCAGTTCGGGCTCGCGCGCGCGGACGTCGCCGACGAGCTCGCGTATCTCGTCCCGTCGAGCATCGTGCAGATGCTCGCCGTCGACGGCAAGCCGGCGGGGCTCCAAATGCCGGCGTCCGTCGAGCTCGCGGTCGCCGAGACCGAGCCCGCAGTACGCGGTGACACCGTCTCGAACGTGACGAAGCCGGCGACGCTCGAGACGGGCGCGGTCGTCCAGGTGCCGCTCTTCGTTGACCGCGGAGAGCGCATCAAGGTCGATCCGCGCGAGGGCCGCTACATCTCCCGGGCCTGACGGGCTTGGCCGAGTTCTTCACGAGCTTCGACGAAGCCTGGAATTCTTTCCTCCGGCGTGTCGAACCGCTGGAGGAGTTCTTCGCCGATTTCGACGAGGACGAGGACTCCGTCAGCGAAGGCTGGGTGGTCGAGCCGCCGGGCCACGTCAGGCTCGCTGCGGGAAGCGTCCAGGATGCCCTGTCGCACCTGAGCTGGCTCGTCCCGGTACCCGACCACTTCCTTCATGTGTGGATCGGTCTCGGTGACCGGATCGGGCAAGCCTGGGAGGGCTGGAAGTTTGTTGACGATTTCTCCGTCACGTACGGCCGAGTCAACTGCTTCCACTCTGCCGTCGTCGTCGAGGTCGACGGGCCGATGCGACGCCTCGTCGCGGGGACGCCAAACGACCTTCCCGCTTTTCTTCCGCACATGACCATCGCGGTCGTCCGCGAGTCTTGCGTACCAGGCGAGCTCCGCGAGATCCTTCGCCCGCTGCGCGAGACCCAGCTGGGCGAGCAGGTCGTCCGAGAGGTGAAACGCGTTCGCTTCCCGGCTGCACAGACGACGCTCTTTCGGCCATGGACAGTGGAGCAGCTCGTCCCGCTTCGCTAGCTCGCTAAGGTCCCGGGTCGTGGCCAAGCTGGTCGACACGACGATTCGCCTCCTCTCGCAGGAGCCGCTTACCGGCAGCCTCCCGACGGCGGAGGTCCTGCGCGTGGCCGAGATCCTCGACGGAGCCGGGTTTGCCTGCCTCGAGGTCTCCGGCGGAGGCGTGTTCGACGCGACGGTGCGCCGTCGCGTCGAGAGCCC
>Ga0247727_10004206_pt1 | contig 30787 bp, 29 predicted proteins | sample WisWelCaveWW1625_FD_202498 | JGI IMG/M metagenome (GOLD analysis project Ga0247727, IMG submission 202498) | Biofilm microbial communities from Wishing Well Cave, Virginia, United States - WW16-25 | ecosystem: Environmental > Aquatic > Deep subsurface > Groundwater > Cave microbial mat | place... | reverse complement strand
TGCAGGGTGCGGTTCGGGGCAAGACGTTCAAGACGACGATTCCGGACACCGCAGCTCTTCGTCCACCGGACCTGGTGGATCGCAACTTCACCGCCACTCGTCCGAACCAGTTGTGGCTGGCCGACCTGACCTACGTCGCCACGTGGCGTGGCCCCGCAGCGGGCCGTAACTCCCGACGGCTACTCCGAAACGTCGCGGTCCCACAGCAAGCCCTGGAGCCCGCGCACGAGATCCGCCATGCGCTCGTAGTCGAGCGTTTCCGGTGTGTCGTCCGCCGCGTGATACCGGCGGTTGCGCAGGAACGCCGTGTCGGTCACCAGCACGCCGGGCAGCCCGAGCTCGCGAAACGACCGATGGTCCGACCACAGGACCCCCGGTACGAACGCCGGACCGCGGAACGAATGCACCATCAGGTCGGACCCGGACAGCAGGCTCTGCTTGACCTGCCGGATCCACGGTCCGGCCCACGTGTCGCCGACCACCGCGATGAAATTGCCCCGCGACGGGTAGAGCAGGCCGAGACCGGGGAAGGGAAAGCTCTGCGATCCGGCGGCCTCGTCGAAATAGCCGACGACGTCGAGGGCGATCATGAGGTCGACCGCGATCCCACGCTCGACGAGGCGCTCGGCGAACCGGCGGCTTCCCATGTCCGAGGTGGCGAAGAACGGCGGCTCCTCCGTCGAGAACGCGACGAAGTACTGGCCGTGTCGAGGCGCCTCGGGTTGCAGCGTGCGGACGACCTCGAGCAGCACGGCGACCCCGCTCGCGTTGTCGTCGGCCCCGGGGTGGGGGCCGTAGGCATCGTAGTGGGCGCCCAGGACGCGCACCGGCGCCGTCGGTTCAAGCCCGGCGCGAAACCCGATCACGTTATGGTAGAAACTCCCGCGAGCGTCGTAGGTCTGGATCTCGACTTCGAGCCCCGCGCCGCGCAGCTCCGCAGCGATCCACGCCGCAGCGCGGTCGAGATTCGCCGGATTCGTCGAGTCGCGTGGCACGAACTCGCGGGCGAGACGCACGACGTCGTTGCGCAGGCGCTCGGCCGAGACGTCGATCGTCATCTTGAGCCGCGGCTCCTTGCGCGCGATGACCGGCCCCGTGATCCCGATCGCGAGCAGCGAGCCAAGGAACAGCGCCCCGAGAATTCCGTAGAGGACGGTGCGGACGACGACGGGCCACCGCACGCTCACTGGCCCACACGGAACGAGCGGAGGACACCGACGAACCGCTCGCGCTCCGCCCGCACCACCGCCTCGGGCCCGGTCATCTTGAAGAACCACGGCGCGTCGGGGCCCTCGACGATCCCGCCGAGCAGCATGAACCCCGGGCTCGGCGTTGCGGGCTGATCGGTCATCGTCATGCCACCGTCGTAGGTCCCCGTGACCTCGACGAGTCGTACCGGGACGCTCGCCCCCTCGATGTCGACGATCTTCATCCGCTCGCGCGACGACGACCCGTCGGGCTGCGTGAACTGCCCGGCCCAGCGCTCGGCATTGGCCATCGCGCCCCCGCCCTGGTTCGGCCCGAAGTAGAACACGACGCACTCGGCCGCACCGCCCTCGCCGTCGACCCTGTACTGCGCGACACGCATCGAGCTTGCAGGCTCGACCTCGGTCCATCCAGCCGGCGCGTCCCAGCCGACTTCCGGCGCGCTCGCCGCATCGTCGAGCGGCCGCTGTTCCTGGGAGGCCGTGTCGGTAGCCGGTCCCGGGATCGCGAGCGTCCGGGCCGGTCGGATCGGGCTCGCGCCGCTCCCGGCGCCGCCCGCGGGATCGGGCGGAGCGCTCTCCCCGCCGCAGCCCGAAGCGAGCCACGATGCGGTCACGACGAGCGCGACGGTGCGGAGCGGAGCCCGGCGTGCGGTCCGGATCATCCCTGCACCGCGGCCTCGAACGCCGCGTCCTCGGGAGTGCTCTCGGCGGAATCGGGGGGAGAGTCCGGTCCGCCGAGAACGAGCCAGCACGCGAGGGCCTCGATCGCTCGAGCGTCTGCGCGACACAACCAGGCCTCGAGATCGTCGCGCGGCGGCTCGCCCCATTCCCGCGGATCGCTCGCGTTCACCGCCCGCCGGTCGGCGCCGTGACGGTAGCGGCGGAAGAAGTCCTGATGGAACGTGAAGAACTGCCGCGCTCGCGTGCGCCCGTGCTCGTCGTCGCCGAAGTGCTCGATCGCCAGCTCGATGTAGCGGCGGAGCACCGCGAGCCGCTCGGCCGGCGTGGGCATGAAGTCGCGCCGCTCGGCGTACTCGCGGAAGATCCACGGCTTCACGAGGGCCCAGCGACCCACCATCACCGCGGCACAGCCCGTCTCGACCATCCGCTCGTCCGCATCGCGCCAGCTCAGGATGTCCCCGTTGCCCACGACCGGCACCCGGACGGCCTGCACCAGGTCTCGAACCGCCGACCAGTCGGCCGGCCGGCGGTAGCGCTGCGCTCGGCTGCGCGCATGGAGCCCGATCGCGTCGACCCCCGCGGCCTCCGCGGCGCGCGCGATCTTCAGGAACGTCGGCTTGGCGTCGGCCCAGCCGAGGCGCATCTTGATCGTGATCGGCACCGGCACCGCGGACTTCATCGCCTCGACGATCGCACCGACCCGCGACGGCCGTTCGAGCAGCGCCGCCCCGAAGCCACGGCGTGTCGTGTCGTCGATCGGGCAGCCCAGGTTCACGTCGAGGAAGTCCGCGCCGTGATCGACGGCGATCCGCGCCGCCTCGGCCATCACCTCGGGGCGCTTTCCCGCGAGCTGCACGCCGAACACGCGCTCGGACGGATGACGCCGCAGGAGCGCTCGCTCGCTCCGCTCGCCCCCCACGACCTTGTGCGCGTAAGCCATCTCGCCCACCGCGACCGGGGCACCCCACTCCATCGCGAGACGACGGAACGGCAGGTCGGTCCCGCGCGTCATCGGCGCCATGACGAGCCGCCCGCGGAAGATCTCGTCCGCTGTCACCGTGCGCTCACTCCACGGGTCCGTTGCCCAGGAGCGGCTCCTCGGGCGACTCGCGCTCGAGCTGCTCGGTGATCGTCCGCACCTTGACCTCGGCCGCCCGGATCTTGTCGCGGCAGAGCGTGACGAGACCGGCGGCCTCCTCGACGAGCCCGGACAGCTCGTCGATGTCCACCTGACCTTCTTCGATCCGCCCGAGGATCTCCTCGAGCCGCGCCGCGGCCTCACCGTATCCGACCTGCCGCTCGGTCTTGGCGTTCTTGCTCATGGCTCCACCCGTCGTTCGTCGAGCGGCTCGGGTCCCTCCGACCGTAGCCGCAACACTCCACCGCGCATCTCCGCCCGCACGCACGATCGCGGCGGGGCTCCGTCGATGCTCGTGATCACACCCCCGGACTCGCCGCGCAGGATCGCATAGCCGCGCTCGACCACCCGGCGCGGGTGCACGAGCACGAGACGCCTGGCGCGGCCGTCCGCACGCTCGGTCTCTCGCGCGATCGCCGTCCCCGCCCGGGCTTCCACGTCCCGCCGGATCCGGTCGAGGCGCTCCCGCGCCGCGCGGAGATCGCGTGTCCCACCATGGCGCAGGACCTGCACCGCATGCACGAGGAGCTGCGCCTGCCGCTCGAGCGTTCGGCGCGCGTCGCGTGGGATCAGCGTCGCGGCACGGTCGAGGCGCGCCCAGGCGCGATCGATCGACCCGCGCGCGCCGAACACGGCCCGGCGGCGCCGCAGGTCGAGCGCGTCCCGCTCGCGGCCGAGCCGCTCCCGCGCGGCGAGCGCGAGCCGGCGGCCGCCGTCCAGGATCCGCGCGCGCTCGGTGACGGTCGTCGCCGCCGCTGCCGAGAGGACCGCATGACCGAGCGTCTCGACCGCGTCGAGGTAGGCCCGAACCGTGTCGACGAGGAACCCCGCCGCCGCTGTGGGCGTCTTGTAGCTCCGCGCGACGGCGTCGAGCACCGATCGGTCCTGCTCGTGGCCGATGCCGACGACGATCGGCACCGGGAATTCGGCCACCGCGCGTCCGAGCGCCTCGGTGTCGAACCACACGAGGTCGGTCCGCGAGCCTCCGCCGCGGCAGATCAGCACCACGTCGAGGCGCTCGGCCAGCTCGCGAAACCGGTCGAGCGCGTTCAGGACGGACGGCTCGGTCGAGTGTCCCTGAACCCGAGCGCCGTGTACCGTGATGTCGAACGCCAGGCCCGACTCCTTCAGCGTGCGCAGGACGTCGTTGTACGCGTCCGATCCGAGGCTCGTGATCAACCCGACACGCAGCGGGATCGCCGGGAACGGGAGCCCGACGTTGCGGCCGAGGAGGCCAGCGGCCGCGAGCCGCCCGACGATCTCGTCGCGCCGCCGCGCGGCCTCGCCGAGCGTGTAGCGCAGGTCGATCTCCTCGACGACGGCGCGGTACTGACCCCACGGCGCGTAGAGGTCGACGGTCACCCGGGCCCGGACGGTCACCTCGTCCGCCAGGCGGAACGGATCGCAGGCCAAATGCAGCGCGGCCTCGACCTCCTGTCGCGTGGTCTGAAACAGCACGGCCGGGACCTTCGAGACCGCGCGGCCGTCCGCCGTACGCTCGACCAGCTCGAACGTGACGTGCCGCTTGTGCGCGCTCTTGTCGAAGCCGCTGATCTCTCCGACGACCCATACCGTCGACGGGAACGCGGCCTGGATCGCATCGCGCACTCGCTCGTTGAGCCGCGACACCGTGAGATCGTCGGGCGCGCCGGCCACGGCGTCGTCCGCGGGAAAGAGCGACGGTTGATCGGCGTCTGCGGGCAGGGCGCGTGCGTTGCGCGGTGCAGGCTCGCGCAGATCGCCGCTGCCGCCGAACGACCGGTACAGGTCGCACGTCGCCCGATCGAACTCGAACCCGCGGCCGAGGAGCAGCTCGACGAGCGGGATGACATCCGAGTCGGGCACCGACCAGAACTTGTCGTCCGCGTTCCAGCGGCGGCTCGGCAGGCTCTTGACCAGATCGACGAGCGCGCGGTCGAACGGGAAGCGCACCTCGAGGCGCCCCGCGCCGTCGTGGGACACCTGCCGACTCATGCGACGCCCTGCGCGCGGCACGCGGCGACCGCGGCGCCGATCCGGTCGGCGGCGACGTCGATCTCCTCGGAAGTCGTGGGGCGCCCGACGGTGAGGCGCAGCGTCGCGAGCGCGAGGTCCTCGGGTACACCCATGGCGCGCAGGACCGCCGAGGCGCTCGGCCGTCGGGAGTGGCACGCGGCTCCCGCCGCGATCGACACGCCCTCCGCCCGCGCGGCGACGTCGAGGGCGCGAGTCCCCGGAAGCGCCACGGACAGCGTGTTGGGGAGCCGCGGGACCGCGCCGCCGTGGACGACGAGATCCGGGACGACACGGCGCAGCTTCGCCTCGAGCCGGTCGCGCAGCTCGGTGAGATGTCCCGTCCGGGTCGGAAGCTCGCGCGAGGCAAGCGCGCAGGCCGCGCCGAGACCGACGATCCCGGCGACGTTCTCCGTGCCCGACCTGCGTCCCGCCTCGTGTCCCGCGCCGCGCAGGAGCGGCGCGAACGGCGTGCCGCGACGCACGATGAGCGCGCCGACACCCTGCGGGGCGTAGAGCTTGTGCCCGGCGACGGTCAGGAGATCGGCGCCGAGGTCGCCGACGCTCACGGCGAGCTTCCCCACGCTCTGCGCCGCGTCCGTGTGGAACGGGATCCCGCGCGCCCGGGCGAGCGCACCGATCTCGGCGACCGGCTGCAGGACCCCCGTTTCGTTCTGCGCGTGGAGGACCGAGACGAGGACCGTATCCGGGCGAAGCGCGGCCGCGACGTCCGTCGCGGCGACCCGGCCGTCCCGATCGACCGGCACGCGGGTGATCTCGTAGCCACGGTCCTCGAGCCGCCGGCACGCCTGCTCGACCGCCGCGTGCTCGACGGCAGAGATCAAGAGGTGACGGCCGCGCAGGGCCAGGGCGTCGGCCACGCCGAAGATCGCCGCGTTGTCCGACTCGGTCCCGCCGCTCGTGAACAGGACCTCATCGGGCTCACACGCGAGGAGCGCCGCGACCTCCGCGCGCGCGTTCTCCACGGCCGCGCGCGCGCGGCGACCGTACGCGTGGGCCGACGACGGGTTGCCCCAGGCGTCCCGCAGGGCCTCGAGCATCGCCGCGAGGACCTCGGGGGCCAGGGGCGTCGTGGCGTTGTAGTCGAGATAGATCGGCTCACCCATGACGGCGGTCATTATAGAGATGCCGGCCGCGAGCGACCCGCCGGGTTTGCTACGATCCGGACGCAAGGGGGGAGAACCCGGATGACGGACGATGGAGAGCGCCTCGACCGGCGTGAGATCTTCGACGGCCGGGTCGTGCGACTGTCGGTCGACCGCGTGCGCCTGCCCAACGGCCACGTGACCGAGCTCGAGGTGATCCGCCATTCCGGCGCCGCCGCCATCGTGCCCGTGACCGCGGATGGATCCGTGCTCCTCGTGCGTCAGTACCGCTACGCGGCGTCGGACTGGCTCCTCGAGGTGCCGGCCGGGAAGCTCGACCCGGGCGAGGCGCCGGAATCGTGCGCGCTCCGCGAGGTCGAGGAGGAGACCGGGCACCGGCCGGAGCGCCTCGATGCTCTCGGCTGGATCTTCACGACGCCCGGGTTCACGGACGAGAAGATCTGGCTGTACCTGGCCCGCGACCTCGCGCCGACGCGCCAGGATCTCCAGCACGACGAGGTGCTGACGGTGGTGCGCATGCCGCTCGTCGAGGCGGTCGAGCGCGCGGTCACGGGTGACATCCGCGATGGGAAGTCGGTCTGCGCGCTCCTGCGGGCTTGGCGCGCCCTCGAGGGCGCCGGACGATCGACGACTCAGGGGGGCGTCCCGACGCCGAGTCGCGGGCCATAGAGCCGCGTTACGTTCTCTCCGACCGCCTCGGCGACCGCCTCTTCTCGCTGTCCCTTCAGCTCCGCCACGGCGCGCAGCACGACGCGCACGTGGGCCGGCTCGTTTCGCTCCCCGGGTACGGCGCCGAGCACGGGGCTGTCCGTTTCGAGGAGCAGCGCCGACAGTGGGAGGCGGCGAACGAGTTTCTGCTTCTGGGCCGAGCGGACGACGGAGGGCGGCACCGAGAAGAGGAACCCCGCCTCGACGCCCGGGAGCGCGCTCGCCGGCCGGCCGTCGAACGCGTGGAGCTGCACGCGCCGGGCGCCCTCGTGCAGCAAGAGCTCGACGGCATCGCGGCCGGCCGAGCGGGAATGGACGTTGAGCGGCAGGTCGAGCTCGATCGCGAGGCGCACCTGGCGCGTGAAGATCTCGCGCTGGAGCGCTAGCTCGGCCGGCTCGCGGACCTTCCAGTGATCGAGCCCGACCTCGCCGATCGCGACGAGCCGGTCCCGGTGCTCGCGGATCAGCGCTTCGACGGCAAGGGCGTGCTCGACGTCGAGGTGCGTCGGGTAGAGCCCTGCCGCGGGGCGAACCGCCGCGTGCAGCTCTGCCAGCGCGAGGTTGCGGCGGGCGTCGTCGAGCGTCTCGCCGACGGCGACGACCGCGATCACGCCGGCCAGGCGAGCGCGCTCGAGGACCAGTGCCCGGTCGGCGTCGAACGCGGGATCACACAGGTGGGCGTGGCAGTCGACGAGGCCCACGGGCATGCGGGGCGGGTGGGGCATGGCGGGCCCTCAGTGTAGCCCGGCCCCGGAGCCACGCCCCGGTGGATCATCGCCCGCAGGTGCGCTCGACTCGTCAGCGGTTGGCGACGAGCCCGGGCACCGAGACCGGGCTCACGGCCTGGAACTGGAACTCGCCGTGGGCTGCGCTGCCGTAGCCAAAGAGCACGAGAGTTCCCCGCGCATCGCGCAGGAACGTCAGCGAGCCGCTCTCCTCGTCTCCGGCACCGGCGACCCGATCGGCGCGGAGCACGCCGACGAACTCGGATCCGGCCCACACCTCGCTCAGCGATGTCGAGGGCGTGTAGTCCTGGAGGTGCTCGACGACGAGCGAGCCTGCGGCGTACAGCTTGCCATTGATCTCGAAAGGCTCGTCCATGCGCGCGGTGAGCTTGTTCCCCGCGGCGGCCGGGCCCGCCAGCAGGACGGCCCATACGAAGGCGGCGGTGACGGCGGCGAGCTTGCGTGAGTTCGTTCTCATGGTGGTCTCCCTCTCTCCTCTTTAGTTCTCCCGGCCGGTTTCATCGCAACCCCGGTGCCAGGTGCGAAGCGGTCGGCCCGGCCGGGCCTCGACTACGAATCGGTCAGCGAGCGTAGGGACCGCGATCGGCGGAACGACGCAGGGCTCAACGAGTTGGCCGCGTTCGCGACGCGGATCCGCGCTCGGGCTGAGCGAGGCGCCCGGGGCCGAGTCCCGAAAAGGCCGACCGGCGGCGGAGCGGTCTTCCGACACGAGTGTCGGGCGGTGAAGGATTTCGCAACCGGGGCGTCCGCGTACTAAGATGGCCGGCGCGGCCACGCGGGAGCTCGGCGAGACCGGGCTGAGAGGGCAGCAACGGGCTGCCGACCGCCAGGACCTGAACTGGGTAATGCCAGCGCAGGGATGCGACGCCATCACCCCTCGGTCCTCGCGATCTCCCCACTGGACGCCGAAGGAGCGAGCCCCATGAAGATCGAGAGCGTGATGACCCCGCGCGCGGCGGGACGGAAGGTCTACGTCGAAGGCGCCGGCATCGTTCGGGTCCCGGTGCGCGAGATCTCGCTCGCGCCACCCAACGAGCCCGTTCGGCTCTACGACACGAGCGGCCCGTACGGGGACCGGGCCTACGTCGCGGATCTCGCCGCGGGGCTACCGCCCCTGCGGCGGCCGTGGATCCTCGGGCGTGGCGACGTGGACGAGCTTGCCGAGCCGAGCTCGGCGTACCGCCGCGAGCGCGAGGCGGACCCGGCGACCGCGGACCTGCGCTTTCGAGCGACGCCCCGGCCGCTGCGGGCCAAGGCGGGGCGACGGGTCACGCAGATGCACTACGCGCGACGCGGGGAGATCACGCCCGAGATGGAGTTCGTCGCGCTGCGCGAGGGCGTCGACCCCGGGACGGTGCGGGACGAGATCGCGCGCGGACGGGCGATCCTCCCGGCGAACATCAACCATCCCGAGAGCGAGCCGATGCTCATCGGCCGTGCGTTCCTGGTGAAGATCAACGCGAACCTGGGGAACTCCGCCGTCAGCTCGTCGATCGCAGACGAGGTCGAGAAGATGGTCTGGGCCACGCGGTGGGGTGCGGACACCGTCATGGACCTGTCGACCGGTCGGAACATCCACGAGACACGGGAGTGGGTCCTGCGCAACGCGCCGGTCCCCGTGGGCACGGTCCCGATCTACCAGGCGCTCGAGAAAGTCGGGGGCAAGGCGGAAGACCTGACGTGGGACCTGTTCCGCGACACGCTCATCGAGCAGGCCGAGCAGGGTGTCGACTACTTCACGATCCACGCCGGCGTGCGCCTGGCGTACGTTCCGCTGACCGCCGACCGGGTGACCGGGATCGTCTCCCGGGGCGGCTCGATCCTGGCCAAGTGGTGCCTCACGCACCGCCGGGAGAGCTTCCTGTACACGCACTTCCGCGAGATCTGCGAGATCCTCGCCGCGTACGACGTGAGTTTCAGCCTGGGGGACGGGCTCCGGCCCGGCTCGATCGCGGACGCGAACGACCGGGCACAGTTCGCCGAGCTCGAGACCCTCGGCGAGCTGACCGCGGTCGCGTGGGAGCACGACTGCCAGGTGATGATCGAGGGTCCGGGTCACGTTCCGATGCACCTGATCCGCGAGAACATGGACCGCCAGCTCGCGGTGTGCCGCGAGGCGCCGTTCTACACGCTCGGGCCACTGACGACCGACATCGCGCCGGGCTACGACCACATCACGTCGGCGATCGGCGCGGCGATGATCGGCTGGTTCGGCACGGCGCTCTTGTGCTACGTCACGCCCAAGGAGCACCTCGGCTTGCCCGACAAGGACGACGTCAAGCAGGGGATCGTGGCGTACAAGATCGCGGCGCACGCCGCGGATCTGGCCAAGGGTCACCCGGGCGCGCGGGCGTGGGACGATGCGCTCTCTCGCGCGCGGTTCGAGTTCCGCTGGCAGGACCAGTTCGACCTGGCGCTCGATCCCGAGACCGCGCGGGCGTTCCACGACGAGACGCTGCCCGCCGAGGGGGCCAAGCTCGCCCATTTCTGCTCGATGTGCGGGCCCAAGTTCTGCTCCATGGAAATCACCCACCAGATCCGCGAATTCAGGGGACAGCTACCCGAATTGGAGGGAGTCCCGGCCGGGCCCGAAGACCCCGCCTTGCCATCCGGATAAAAGCGCGTTCGGCTGTCCCCCGAATTCCTGGTATGCTCGCGCGCCTTGAGCGACGCTTCGACCACGATTCCCGCTTCCGGATGGGCCCGTCTGAGCGGCGGGTTCAACCGCACGTTCTGGGTCGCCAACACGCTCGAATTGTTCGAGCGCTTCGCGTTCTACGGATCCAAGGCGATCCTCGTCGTATACCTGGCCGACCGCGTGGGGCTCGGACCGCAGCTGGCCGGATCGCTCGCCGGCCTGTTCTCCGGGGTCCTGTACTCGCTCCCGATTCTCGCCGGGACCGTCGTCGACCGCTACGGCTTCCGCAAGAGCCTCGCCACCTGCTTCGGTCTGTTCTGCGTCGGCTACTTCCTGATCGGCCTCGCCGGCCTCGAGTGGGGCCAGAGCATCGTGACGGTGATCGGCCACAAGCCGTACGTCATCTCGGTGCTCCTACTGACCGCGATCGGCGGCTCGTTGATCAAGCCGTGCATCGTGGGCACCGTCGCCCGCACGTCACGACCGGAGGTGCGGTCGCTCGGATTCTCGATCTACTACATGCTGGTCAACATCGGCGGGGCGATCGGTCCGATGCTCGCGCTCCAGGTGCGCCAGAACCTCGGGATCGAGTACGTCCTCGTCATGTCCTCGATCACGTCGGGCCTGCTGCTCGTCGGGACGTTGCTGTTCTTCCGCGAGCCCGAGAAGGACCCCGACGAGAAGCCGCCGACCTCGATGACGCGCGTGCTGCGGGACATGCTCCTCGTCTTCCGCAACGGCAGGTTCATCGCCTTCCTCGTGATCTTCTCCGGTTTCTGGATCATGTTCTGGCAGATCTTCTACTCGCTGCCGTTCTACCTGCTCCACGTGCTGAAGTTCGAGCGCTTCGAGCTGATCGAGACCGTGGACGCCTGGGGGATCATCCTGCTCACCGTTCCCGTGACGGCGCTCGTCAAGCGTTGGCGCCCGATGCTGGCGATGAGCCTGGGCTTCGCGCTCGCGAGCGCGTCGTGGCTGTTGATCGTCGCCGCGCCAACCTGGCAGATCGTGGTCGTGGCGATCGCGATCTTCGCCCTGGGCGAGGCGATGCAGGCGCCGCGGTTCTACGAATACGTCGCGAACCTGGCGCCGCGCGAGCAGGTAGGAACGTTCATGGGCTTCGCGTTCCTACCTGTCGCGATCGGGTCGTTCGTCGGCGGCCCGCTCGGCGGGAAGCTCGTGCAGCACTTCCTGCACGACACGGCGAATCCCGCCGGCATGTGGTGGACGATCAGCGGAATCGGCTTCGCGTCGACGCTGCTGATGATCGCCTACGACCGTCTGCTCGCAGCGAACCCTAAGGCGTAACCGTGACCGGTGCGGTCAGCTCGACCTGTACCGGCGTTCCCACCGGCAATTCGATGTCCTGACCCTTGGTCGCTCCGGCGATCGCCGTGCCGATCACCGCCCCTGCGATCGCGCCTTCCTTCGTTCCCTCGGCCCGATCGCTGTCCTTGAGGATCCGGCCGAGGATCGCGCCGCCGACCGCGGCGCCGCCGATCGTCGCCGCGTCCTTCGTCTTTTCGCCACGCTTCTCGAGGCGGTACGTGAAATCCACGGGAACGCGCGCCCCCTGCGGGGTCTCGAGAGTGTCGAAGTGCAGGCCGAGGCTCGAGATCCCGGCGAAGCGGTTGGCCGGATTGGCCTCGGCGACCGTTCCGGAAACGATCGAGCCGGCCGGGACGATCACCTCGCCGTCGACCGTCACATCCTGGACGATGCGCGCCGAGGTCACGTCGCCGACCGCGCTGGTCTTGGACGACACGGCGTCGACGATCTCGAGGTCGAACACGGTGCCCACCGGGAGCGTCACGGTGCGAGGCGGTGGAGGCGGTGCGGGCCGGCTCGCAACGACGGGTTTCGCCGGCGCCGGGCGTGGCGGGGTCGTCACCGTCTTGGGCGCGGTCGCCGCTGGCGCCTGCGCGGCGTGCGCCGGTGCGGCGTCGTGGCCCGCCGCCGGGACTGCGCTTCCTGCCGCGGCGTCCGGTTGACTCGTGGGAGTCACCGGTGTGGGTGCCGGACTCGTGTTGCAGGCGGCCAGCACGGCCAGGGCCAACAGGGACAGGACGATCGCGAGCTTCTTCATCGGGAAACCTCCTGGTATTGCGAGTTGCAAACATAGGACACACATCGCCAGCCCGTCCACCCGGCGACGGCCCGGCCAAAAGCCCCTGCGTGGTATGGTTCGCGCGCCCTGCCGTGAGCGAGCGCGTGAGCTACCGATCCGTCAATCCCGCGACCGAGGACGAGCTGGCCTCGTATCCGTGCCACTCGGGCTCGGAAGTCGAGCAGGCCCTCGCCGGCGCGGTCGCCTCGTTCGCCGACTTCGGGAGGCGTCCCGTCACCGAGAGGGCGCGACTCGTCGCCGGCGTCGGTCGCTGGCTCGACGAGCGCGCAGACGAGCTGGCTCGCCTCATGGCGCTCGAGATGGGGAAGCCAGTCGCACAGGGGATCGCCGAGATCCGGAAGTGCGGCTGGGGTTGCCGGTATTTCTCCGAGAACGCCGAGGCGTTCCTCGCCGCCGAGCCACGCGAGTCGGACGGATCGGAGGCGTGGGTCACAGCCGAGCCTCTCGGCCCCGTGCTCGCGATCATGCCCTGGAACTTCCCGTTCTGGCAATTCTTCCGGTTCGCCGCGCCCGCGCTCGTTGCCGGCAACACGATCCTGCTCAAGCACGCACCGAGCACGCCGCAGTGCGCCCTCGCGATCGAAGGCGCGCTGACCGCCGCCGGCGCGCCGCCCGGCGTCGTCCGGAACCTCTTCCTGTCGAACGAGCAAGTCGCGCAGGCGATCGGCGACTCGCGTGTCGCCGGGGTCACGCTCACCGGGAGCACAGCGGCGGGGCGGGCCGTGGCCGAGGTCGCCGGTCGGCACATCAAGCGCACGGTCCTCGAGCTCGGCGGGGCTGACCCGTTCGTCGTGTTCCCCGACGCCGATCTCGATCGGGCGGTCCCGGCCGCGATCGAGGCGCGCTGTCAGAACAGCGGCCAGAGCTGCATCGCCGCGAAGCGAATCTTCGTGCATCGGTCGCGCATCGACGCGTTCCGCGCCGCGTTCGTCGACGGGATGCGGAGCCGCGTCGTCGGCGACCCGCTGCTCCCGGGGGTCGATCTCGGGCCGCTCGCGCGCGCGGACCTGCGCGACCGGCTCGACGAGCAGATCGCACGCAGCGTGGCCCTGGGGGCCGAAGTTCTGTGCGGGGGATCGCGCCCCGAGGGGCGTGGGTGGTATTACCCGCCGACCGTTCTCGAAGGCGTCGCGCCTGAGTCCCCCGCGGCGCAAGAAGAGATGTTCGGACCGGCCGCGACGCTCGGCACGTTCGACACGGACAGCGAAGCGGTCGCCCTCGCGAACGCCACGCGCTACGGTCTCGCGGCCAGTCTGTGGACGGGTGACCTCGAGCGCGCGCGACGTCTTGTCCCCGCGATCCAGGCCGGCGTCGTGTTCGTGAACGGCATGGTCCGGTCCGACCCTCGGCTTCCGTTCGGTGGGACCAAGGACTCGGGGCTGGGCCGGGAGCTGGGACGGGAGGGGATGCTCGAGTTCGTCCGGCGCAAGACGGTCTGGATCGCCTGACTCGGCTCGGCTCGCGCGAGGTTGACCGGGGACCCGGGCCGGCCGATGTTCGACGTCGGTCCGGGGGCCGGGGGCCGATTCGATCCTCCGGCACGGAGGTGGTCCCATGCGTCGGCTCGCGCTCGCCCTCTCTGTCCTGATCGGGCTGTCGGCGCCCATCGCGGCGAAGGAGCTGCAGTCCGACGTCACGAGCCGCTGGCTCGGAGCGTGGGTCGTCGTGTCGCTCGACACGTACTCCGACTGCGCCGGGACGTACACGAACAACCGGGTGAACGGCCCGCTCGTGCGCAGCGGCGGTGGCTGGAAGTTCGCCGCGGGCGAGCTCGCCCGTGTCGACAAGGTCGATCTCAAGCGGTCGCGGCTCGACGTGCTCCTGAGCCTGGTCGAACCCGTTCTCGCGCCCTACGAGGACGGGCCGTTCCGTCTGTACCGCGAGGCGTCGTGCCGCGTGGAGCTCGAGGTCGAGCTTCCGCGTTCCGAGGTCAAGGGCAAGGACGCACCGGCGATCGAGTCGCGCCTGCTCGAGTTGCTCGACCGCCATGCGAACGAGGCATCGGCGCGGGCCTCCGACCGCTACAACCGCCGGGAGCGCGACCCGTACCCCACGGACTATGCGCGGACGGTGCGTCGTCATGCCGTCTGGCGCGCCGAGCAGGACAATGCGGTGGTCCAGGCGCGCATCGACGCGGCGGTCGAGGAGACGGCACACGCGGTGCAGCGGGTCCAGGACGATCCGGCGTATCTGACCGGCTTCGGCGACGGTGTCGAAGCGGCACGTCACGCACGGCTCGACAACTGCGCCGCGATGCTGGCGATCGACCTCGCGGCGATTCGCGCGACCGCGGCCCAGGCGCGGCCCGGTGTCGAGTCGGAGCTGGCCCATGGGTTCGGGGACGGGCAGCTCGTGGCGTTCGGAGTCGAGCTCGTGCGCCGACTCCCGGAGTGCTTAGTGTCCGTCCCGTCCGACGACGAGTCGGATCGCCGTTGCGATACCGCGCAGGGGAACGAGCCGCGCTGAGCGGGGACCGTCGGCGCGATTTCGACATCGTCATCGCGAGTTCCAATGCGCGGCATGTCGACGCGGGCGCAGCGGGTGCTTCGTTGCAAAGCGCGCCGTTTCAGGTGTGGCCCGCGACTTGCTAGTCGACTCGGGCGCAGAGGGTTTCCAGGTGTCGGGGGCGTCGGGACGAACGGGCGCGAGGGTGCGCGAGAGGCGCGCACCACCGACTGCCCACAGGGGACCCGGGATGCTTGGAGGACCGTCATGCCCTTTCCGTCGTTCCGCTTCCTCCTGGGCTGCATCGCCCTCCTCGGCGCTGCCGCGATCGGCCTTTCCCCACGGGCCCACGCGGATCCGATCGACGCGCATCGAGTCTGGGTGCGCTACATCGACGGCCGCTTCGTCACGCTCGCCCTGGACGAGATCCGCGCGGTCGTTCCGCCGTCCGATGCGCTCGCGACCGGGACCACGGCGCTCAGCGGGTTCTGGGTCGAGCTACGAACGGCGGCAGGCGACCTGCGCTATCGCCGGATCCTCGGTGATCCGATCCGGCTGTTCTTCGAAGGCCGGAACCTCGGAGCGCCGGCCGCTCCGACGACCCTCGACCGCGACGAGGCGATCCCGCAGTCGCGCCTGTTCACGTTGTTGCTCCCTCGCGCCGCGGCATCCGACGAGCTCGTGCTCTTCGCAAGTCCGCTCGTCGGTGGGTTCGACGAGCAGCCGGCGTCCGAGATCGGGCGGCTGAGGCTCGACACGGGGAGCGCGCCATGAAGCGACACACACGTGCCCGTGTTCTCGCGGCCCTCGTCCTCGGCGCCTCGGCCCTGGCGGCACCTTCGACCTTCGCCGGGACGACCGATGGAACGGTGATCGGTGCGACGAAGCTGCTCGACAACGGCTCGGACGCGGAGCGATTCGACATCGTGATCGTGGGGGATGGCTATCGCTCCACGGAGCAGGCACGGTTCGCCGTGGAGGCACAGGCGTTCCACGACCGCCTGGTCGGGACACCTCCGTTCGACCGGCTCACTCGGGCTTTGAACGTGTGGCGCCTCGACGTCGAGTCGATCCAGTCCGGTGCGGACGACCCTCTGGCCTGTGGCGGATCGGGGCTCCGGCCACGCACCTACTTCGACGCCTCGTTCTGCACGGGATCCGTCGAGCAGGGGCTTCTGACCGTCAACCACCTGCTGGTGCTCGGCACGGTGGACAATTTCGTGCCCGCCTGGGATCAAGTGGTCGTGCTGGTCAACAGCGCGATCCCGGGTGGGCTCGCCGGCAGCGTGGCGATCACGTCGGTCGCACCCGAGTGGCAGGCGGGGCTGCTCCACACGATCGGCCACTCGGCGTTCGGCCTCGCCGACGAATACGATCACTTCGACGGCTGCGGTGTCGATGTCGGCCGCGAGACGCATCCGGCGATCGAGCCCGTCGCGCCGAACGTGACCGTCGAGACGTCGCTGGCGCTCCTCGAGTGGGCCGACCTCGTCGATCCTGCGACTCCCGTCCCGACGACGAGCAATCCGGACGAGAGCTGCACCTCCTGCGACGCCCGCCCCGATCCGTACCCCGAGGGCACGATCGTCGGGCTGTACGAGGGGGGGCACCATTTCCCGTGCGGCGCGTTCCGTCCCGCGTTCCGCTGCGCCATGCGCGATCTCGGGCCGTTCTGTCCCGTCTGCGCGCGCCGTATTGCCGAGACCTTGGCTCCGTTCCTGACCGATGGGACGAACCAGCCTCCGGAATGCGACGCGGGCGGTCCGTATCACGCGGAGTGTGACGGCCCGTCGACGGTCGTCGCGCTCGACGCGTCGGGATCGAGCGATCCCGACGGTGATCCGCTCCTCTACGAATGGTCCGGCGCGTTCGAGGGCCAGACGACCGCGGGCTCACCGGCGCAGGTCGGGTTCGGGGGCGTAGGAGGGTTCGCCGTGACGCTCGTCGTCGACGACGGTGTCGAGGCCGCGACGTGCATGGCCGAGGTCGTCGTCGAAGACACGATCGCTCCGACCCTCGCCGCGCCCGCGGACGTCCAAGTGGAGTGCTCGGGGTCGGCTGGCACGAGTGTCGACCTGGGTGCACCGACCGTCGAAGATGCCTGCGACCCGGCGGTGCGCGTGACGAACGATGCGCCCGCGGCCTTCCCGGACGGGGAGTCCACGGTGACGTGGCGCGCCGTCGACGCGAGCGGCAACGCGGCGACGGCGGCGCAGCGCGTCACGGTCGCCGACGATGAGCCGCCGGCTGTCGAGATCCAGGTATCGCCGAGCGTCCTGTGGCCGCCGAACCACCGGCTCGTCCCGGTCGTCGTCACGATCGCGGTGACGGACGAATGCGATCGGCAGCCGGTCGTGCGGCTCGTGTCGGTGTCGAGCAGCGAGGCCGAGCGCGAAGCCGGAAGCGGCGCCACGGAGGCCGACATCGTCGGCGCGGCGATCGGGACGGACGACCGCGAGATCCGGCTGCGCGCCGAGCGCGCCGGAGGTGCGGGCGGCCGCGTGTACACGATCGTGTACGAAGCGATCGACGCCGCTGGAAACCGCAGCGAGCACGTCGCACAAGTCCTAGTTCCGCCGGATCGTGGAGCGCATTCCGAGGGCGGCACGCCGCGAGCCCGCGGAAGGAGCCGCCGCTGAGGCGCAGAGGGGCCGCTCGCTTGCCCCGAGTGCGGCAGTAGGGAACTGGGTCTCCCTTCGCGGTATCCTCGGCGCGTGTTCCCGCTGCGCGACGAGAACCCGACCGAGATCACGCCGATCTTCACGATCGCCCTGATCGTCGCCAACGTGGCGGTCTGGCTCGTCCTCCAGGGCGCGGGAACGGGGGAGCGGTTTCTCGAATCGCTCTGCGCGTACGGCGCGATCCCCGGCGAGATCACCGGCGCGTTCGCCGCAGGAGAGCGGGTGCCGCTCGGTCCCGGCACGTGCGGGATCGGCGGCCTCGCCGGCTCGGCGCTCCTCACCTCGATGTTCCTCCACGGGGGCTGGCTCCACCTCTTCGGCAACATGTGGTTCCTGTGGGTGTTCGGGAACAACATCGAGGACTCGATGGGCCACCTTCGCTTCGTCGTGTTCTACGTGGCGACGGGGCTCGTGGCCGCAGGAGCGCACGTGCTCACGGCCGCGGGGAGCGGCGTGCCGGTCGTCGGCGCGTCGGGGGCGATCAGCGGTGTGATGGGTGCCTACCTCGTTCTGTACCCACGCGTCCGGGTCGATACGCTCGTCGTCCTCGTGGTCTTCGTGCAGGTCGTGAAACTGCCGGCGGCCGCGATGCTCGGGCTGTGGTTCGTGCTGCAGCTCCTGCAGGGGGCCGTCTCTTCGAGCGTGGCCGGAGGCGTGGCGTTCTGGGCCCACGTGGGTGGCTTCGCCGCGGGCGCTCTGCTGATCCGTCTCTTCGCCCGCGCCAAGCTGGTCGACGCCAAGCGCGCGCACCGGCGCTTGACCCGGGACGAGCTGGGGCGCTGGGAACGCTGGTAGATCATCAGGAGGGAGCCGTGGAGTCGTACGAGAAGCTCGGCGCGTTCTACCTCGGCCGCGCATTCGACCCGGTGGGTCGCCGTGTGACGGACGACCTGATTCTGTACGACTCGCGCCACCTCACGACGCACGCCGTGTGCATCGGGATGACGGGCAGCGGCAAGACGGGGCTCGGTCTGGCGCTCCTCGAGGAAGCGGCGATCGACGGCGTGCCGGCGATCGCCGTCGACCCGAAGGGCGATCTGGGCAACCTCCTGCTGACGTTCCCCGATCTGCGTCCCGAGGATTTCCGGCCCTGGATCGACCCGGCCGACGCGGAGCGGGCGGGCGTGAGCCCAGACGAGCACGCCGCCGTGGTGGCCGAGCGCTGGCGGCGCGGTCTGGCGGAGTGGGGCCAGGACGGATCGCGGATCGCGCGCCTGCGCTCGTCGGCGGACATTTCGATCTACACGCCCGGGAGCACGGCGGGACGTGGCCTGCAGGTCCTGCGGTCGTTCACCGCGCCCGGCGCTGCCCTCCTGGCCGACGGCGATGCGCTGCGCGAGCGGATCCAGTCCGCGGTGTCCGGAGTCCTCGCGCTCGCCGGTGTCGCATCGGATCCGCTGCGCGGTCGCGAGCACGTGCTGCTGTCGACGATCCTCGATCGGGCCTGGAGCGAGGGACGCGACATGGACCTGGCGTCCTGGATCCGCGAGATTCAGTCGCCTCCGCTCGAACGGATCGGCGTCCTCGATCTCGAGTCGTTCTTCCCGGCCCAGGAGCGATTCGGTCTCGCGATGGCGCTGAACAACCTCGTGGCGTCGCCGTCCTTCGCCGCCTGGGCCGAGGGCGAGCCGCTCGACGTCGGACGCCTCCTGTGGACGCCTGCGGGTCGACCGCGCATCTCGATCCTGTCGATCGCGCATCTGACCGACGCCGAGCGGACGTTCTTCCTGACGCTCCTCCTGAACGAGGTCGTGGCGTGGACACGCGCTCAGACGGGGACGTCGAGCCTGCGCGCGATCCTGTACATCGACGAAGTGATGGGGTACGTCCCGCCGACGGCGAACCCGCCGACGAAGCTGCCTCTTCTGACGCTGCTCAAGCAGGCGCGGGCGTTCGGGGTGGGCGTTGTCCTCGCGACCCAGAACCCGGTCGACCTCGACTACAAGGCCCTGTCGAACGCGGGCACGTGGCTCCTCGGGCGCCTGCAGACCGAGCGCGACAAGGCACGGGTGCTCGATGGCCTCGAGAGCGCTTCGGCCGCCGCCGGCACGGGATTCGACCGCGCGAGCATCGACCGCACGCTCGGCGGGCTCGAGTCGCGCGTGTTCCTGCTGCACGACGTCCACGAGGCCGTGCCGGTGTTGTTCCACTCGAGATGGGCGCTGTCGTATCTGCGAGGCCCGCTCACGCGCGCGGAGATCCAGCGGCTGACGAAGGCTGAGGCGGCCGCGGTACCCACGACGTCGGCACCGTCCGCGCCACTCTCGGTCGAGGCCGTGCGCCCTGTCCTCCCCCCCGAGATTCAGGAAGTCTTCGTAGCCGCGGGCGAGGGCGCGATCGACCTGCGCCCGGCGATTCTCGGAGAAGCGCGTCTGCACTACGTCGATGCCAAGCTCGGGGTCGACCACTGGGAGCGCGTGACGCTCGTTGCGCCTCTCGCCGGAGACGCCGGAGACGTGTGGGAGGGCGCGGGCGTGCTCGATGCCCCGATCGTCGAGTGCGCCGCGCCCGCGGTCGCGCGCTTCGCCGCGCTCCCGGCCCGGGCGAGTCGGCCCAAGACGTACGACACGTGGGCTCGTGAGCTCGTCGGCCATCTCTCGCGCGTGCGGACGCTCGGGTTGTTACGCGCGCCGGAGGCCCGGCTCGTCTCTCGACCCGGCGAGAGCGAAGGGGAGTTTCGGGGCCGCGTGGCGCACGGCGCGCGCGAGAGCCGGGACGCCGAGCTCGCCCGCTTGGAGAAGCGGTACGGACCCAAGCTCGCGGCGATTCGCGAACGCGTGCGCCGCGCCGAGGAGCGGGTGGGCCGGGAGCAGGCCCAGCTCGGCCAGCAGCAGCTCCAGACGGCGATCTCGCTCGGCGCGACGGTGCTGGGCGCGCTCTTCGGCCGAAAGGCCGCGAGCGTGGGGACCGTCGGGCGGGCGACGACGGCCGCGCGGGGCATCGGCCGCGCGGCGAGGGAAAAGACCGACGTCGCCAACGCCGAGCGCGAGGTCGAGGAGCGCCGGAGCGATCTTGCGGCACTCGAGCGCGAGGTCGAGGAGGCGACGACGGCGCTGCGCGTCGACGTCGAGCCGACGAGCCTGACGATCGAGCGCGTCGAGGTCCGGCCGCGGCGCTCGGGCGTCGAGATCGTCCGCGTGGCCTTGGCCTGGTGCCCGGTCGGCTCGGTCATTCGCTGAGCGACCGTTACACCTTTTCACGCCCGCCCTTGACGAGCCATGGGACCATCGAGTCCGGGGCGTGGAGGACTCGCATGCGCCGATCGAAGCCGGATTCGAGAGCCCGTCGGTTGCCTTGCGCGAGCCGGGCTCGCACCGCTGCGCACCGACCCGGCCCGGCGCCCCGAGCTGCGCGCGCTCCTCGGCGCCCACGTTCTGGAATCGGATGTCACGATCGTGGGGGACGACGAGCCGGGCGAGCGCCTGCGGCTCGACCTCGAGGTCGTCGAGCGGGAATCGGGTCGCGCGGTCCCGGGTGCACGCGTCTCCGTTTACCAGACGGACGACCGAGGCGATTACGCTCCCGAGGCGGGTCGGGCGGGCGAGGGGGCCGAGAACCCGCGGCTGTTCGGCTTCGCGCGCACGGATGCCGTGGGGCGCGCGACGATCCGCTCGGTTCTCCCCGGCGCCCATCGAGGCACCCGCAACGCGCGCCGTGTGCACGTGCGGATCGACCGCGCCGGCACGGAGGCGTACGGTACGACGATCTGTCTCGACGTGGATCCCCCGCCCGACGACGAGATCCGGGAAGAGGCCGCGCGGGGGCAGGTCGTGCTCGCCCAGGTCCGGGCCGAGGCCGGCGCGGCCCGCTCCCACGCGCGGGTGGCTCTGCCTACGCCGCCTTGACCTCGGACGTGCAGTGGCCGCACCGCTTGGCCTGGATCGGGATGTCCATCAGACAGTGCGGGCACGATCGAGTCGTTGGCGCGGCGGGTGGAGCCTGATCCTTCTTCTTCATCCGGTTCATCGCCCGAACGAGCAAGAAGATCACGAACGCCACGATCACGAAGTCGATCACGGCGTTGATGAACACGCCGTAGTTGATCGTCGCTGCCCCCGCCGCCTTGGCCGCGTCGAGGCTCGCGTGGCCCCCTCCCGACAGATCGAAGAACAGGCTGCTGAAGTCGACGTTCCCCATCATCTTCCCGATCGGTGGCATCAGGACATCGCCGACCATCGACGAGACGATCTTGCCGAACGCGGCGCCGATGATCACACCGACCGCCATGTCGACGACGTTGCCGCGCATGGCGAACTCGCGAAACTCCTTCATCATGCTCATATCGTGCTCCTCGTTCAGAAGTTGACCACGAGAGAAACGGTGAAGATCGAGTCCAGCTCGTCGAGTTGGGCCAGCTGGGTCACGGGTGGGACGACCGGGTTCCCCGCCGAGTCGACCGACGCGGTCAGGAGCTGGAACGACGGCTCGTGGTCGTAGAGCCAGCGCAAGCCGACCTTGAGCGCGAGCCGCTCGCTCATCGCGACCGCGATCCCCTGGAGCATGTCCGCCCGCCAGTCCGATGTGTCGTCGAGGTTCTGGTCCAGGATCAGGTCGTTCGTGTAGGTCGTGTTCGCCCCGAACCGGTTCCGGTAGGCCCACGAGACGCGCAGGCCGGCGAATGTTTCTTCTTGCCCCGGGATCGCGACCACGTTGTCCTGCCGGGTGACCGTCACGCCGTAGTCGGTGCGGAACAGCAGGTCCTCCCGGTCCCACCACCGCTGGCCGACGCCGCCGACGGCGCTGTACCGGTTCTCGATGCCGGCGAACTCGTTCCGATCCCAACCGGCGCCCGCGTACCAGAACAAGCGTTTCGACACATCCCGATCGTACCGCGCGGTCAGAAGGTAGGACTCGGCTGTCACCCGGGTGTCCTCGAGCACGAGCAGCGCCGGCGGATTCGCGGCGTCGACGACCGTCGTTTTCGTCGTCGACTCGGCGCGGAGCCCGGCGAGCTTGCACTCGAAGCGAGCCGCGGTCCAGGTGCGCGTGAGCGTGTTCCGGAGCCCGAACGTGCTCGACTCCGAGTTACCCGCCGTGGAGACGAAGCTGAGCTCGGCCGCGTCGGCCCAGCCGAGCTTCGGTGAATCCGCCGCGAGCGCGCCCGGGTCCGCCACGAGCGCGCAGCCGGAGACGGCGAGGAGCAGCACGAGCCCAGGGCGAGACACGACGAGCATGGTGTGACCTCCGGGTACGGCGTTGGTAGTTCGAGAGATACGGTGAGCCAGGATCCCGCACTCTACCGAAAACGGCGACCCGTTTCCAGGCCGGCTCGTCGGCCGGTCCGCGCGCTCGTTGCCCCGCGTGGCGTATCATCTCGGGCTCGAGATCGTCGCACTCGGACCTGAGCCGGCGGCGACGGCAACGATGCGCGTGCTCGACTCTTCGAACCCACTGCCCGAAGCGATCGCGGCGGTCGATCTCGGATCGAGCAGCTTCCATCTCGTCGTCGCCCGCACCACGGACGGGCAGCTCACGATCGTGGACCGGCTGCGCGAGGCGCTGCACTTCGCCGCGGGCCTCGATCCCGCCAAGCGGATCTCGGCTGCGATGCGCGCCCGGGCGCTCGAGTGCCTTGGTCGATTCGGCCAGCGGCTGGGGCACATGCCGCCCGGCAGCGTGCGCGCGGTGGGCACGAACACGCTGCGGAAGGCGCGGAACGCGGCATCGTTCCTGCGCGCGGCCAAGCGGGTCCTGGGGCATCCGATCGAGACGATCTCGGGCGTCGAGGAGGCGCGTTTGATCTACCTCGGCGTGGCGCATACGGTCGCCGACCGTCCCGGCCGCCGCCTCGTCGTCGACATCGGCGGCGGCAGCACCGAGCTCATCGTGGGCGAGCGCTTCGAGCCCCGGCACATGGAGAGCCTGTACATGGGCAGCGTGTCGTCGAGCCGCCAGCATTTCCCGGATGGCCGGATCTCGGACGCCGCGCTAAGGCGCGCCGAGCTGGCCGCGCGGCAGGAACTCGTGGCGGTCGAGGCCGGTCTCTCCGAGCGCGGCTGGGACGAGGTCGTCGGATCGTCGGGGACGATCCGCGCGGTCGCATCGGTGGTCGACGCGGGCGGATTCGGCGAGGGCGGAATCACGCGCCGCTCGCTCGTCTGGCTGCGCGAGGCGCTCGTCGAGGCGGGTCACGTGCGGCGGCTCGAGCTGCCGGGGCTCGGTCCCGACCGGCGCGACGTGTTCGCGGGCGGCGTGGCGATTCTCTTGGCCGTGTTCGAGTCGCTCGGAATCGAGCGCATGCTCGTGTCCGAAGGCGCGATGCGCGAGGGGCTGCTGTACGACCTCGTCGGTCGGATCCGGCACGAGGACGCCCGGGGGCGCAGCGTCACCGCGCTCGCCGACCGGTGCCACGTGGATTGGCGCCAGGCCGGACGGGTCGAGTGCACCGCGCTCGTGTGTCTCGGTCAAGTGACCGCGGCGTGGGGGCTCGGCTCGCCCGACCTGCGCCAGCTCCTGTCGTGGGCCGCAGCGCTCCACGAGATCGGGCTCGACGTCGCGCACGCGCATTACCACAAGCACGGCGAGTACATCGTCGCGATGGCCGACCTGCTCGGCTTCTCCCGGCAAGAGCAGCGGCTGCTCGCCGCCCTCGTCCGGGCGCACCGGCGGAAGTTCCCGGTGGAGATGATCGACGGGCTACCGGACGCGTGGCGCCGGCCGATCACCCGACTCGCGATCGTGCTCCGGCTCGCGTGCGCTCTGCACCGGAGCCGCAGCCCAAAGCCGCTGCCCGAGATCCGCTTCACCGCGGCCAAGCGCTCGCTCGGGCTGCGCTTCCCCGCGCGCTGGCTCGATGACCACCCGCTGACGCGCGCCGACCTCGAGCAGGAGGCCACGTACCTCGCCGCCGCCGGCCACCGCCTCACCTTCCGCTGATCGAAAATGTACAATCGGGCGGCGGTGGGGGAGCATACGAGGGTCCGGGGCGCGCTTCTCGCGGTGGTCGCCGCGATGCTCTTGGCCGCCTGGCCCGCCCGGGCGGCCGCCGAGCGGTTCGAGTTCGCGCTCATCGGCGACCTCCCGTACAACGCGATCGAGCTCGCGCTGTTCCGCGACATGCTCGCGAGCCTCGACGGGATGGACCTGGTGTTCGTCGTGCACGACGGCGATCTCAAGTCGGCCGGATCGCCGTGCACCGACGAGTTCCTCGAGAGTCGGCGCGCGCTTCTCGATCGATCGGCCCACCCGCTCGTGTACCTGTTCGGCGACAACGAGTGGACCGACTGCCACAGGAAGAGCGCCGGCGGCTTCGATCCGCTCGATCGCCTGGCGCGGTTGCGCGCGCTGTTCGCCCAGGGGAACGCGAGCCTCGGAAAGCGTCGCCTGACGCTCGAGCGCCAGGGCGCCGCAACGCCCGAGAACGTGCGGTGGAGCCATGGTGGCGTGCGGTTCATCGGCCTGCACGTCGTCGGGAGCAACAACAACCGCGGACGGACGAAGGAGATGGACCGCGAGTACGACTCGCGCACTGCCGCCAACCTGGCCTGGCTTCGCGGCTCGTTCGCGCTCGCCCGGGAGGAAGGCGCGGCCGGCGTCGTCGTGCTGTTCCAGGGCGACCCGCGGTTCGAGCTCGCGCCGGGGAGCCCCAGGCGCCTGGGCTTCGACGACACGATCGTGGCGCTCGAGGCCGAGGTGGTCGCCTTCGACCGGCCCACGGCGCTAGTGCACGGCGACACGCATCGGTTCCGGATCGATCGGCCCTTGCGCGACTCGCGCAGCGGTCGAACGATCGAGCGCTTCACGCGCGTCGTGACGTTCGGGTCCCCGCACGTGCGGTGGGTTCGCGGAACGGTCGACCAGGCGGACCCGGCGCTGTTCAGGTTCGAGGCGGGTCCGGAGCGACCGCGGCCGGAAGCAGGTGCGGCAGGATCGCCCGCAGGTCGTCCGAGCGCACGACCACGGAGGCGACCGAAGCGAGGTCGGCGCAGCGCGGGTTCCATGCGACGCTGAACCCGGCCGCGCGCGCGGCCCACACGTCGTTCGAGCTGTCGCCGACGAACGCGCAGCGGGCGAGCGGGACGCCGGCTCGGTCGGCGATCTGCCGTAGCGCGCGGGCCTTCCCTTCCATGTCGTGGGGCGTGGCGCGCCAGCCGGCGATGCGCCCGGCGTCGTCGAAGTCGATTCGATTCGTGTGCACGTCGTCGAACGGGTGGTCCGGCCATACCGTGTCGAGCAGCAGATCGAGCGTCCCCGAGATCACGGCCAGCCGGCAATCGCTCGCGCGGAGCGCCGCGATCGTCTCTTTGGCGCCGCGCACCAGATGCAGCGCCGCGAGCTCCTGTACGAGATCGGCGCGCGTCGCGCCGGCGTCGCGCCAGCCCCGGACATCGAGGGCGACCCAGTCCGCGTAGCTCAACTCGCCGCGCCGGTACCGTGCGTACCGCTCGCGGTTCACGTCGGGGGTCCCGAAGTACCTGCGGTTCAGCACCTCCCACACGGTCAGCCCATCGGGCCCCTCGATGAGCGTCCCGTCGACGTCGAAGGCGACGAGCGCGAATCGGCTCACGGCACGATGCGCGCGGCGATCGACTTGAACGCCGGTGTGCCCGAGGCCGGATCGACGCGCCGCGGCACGAGCACGTTCGCCTCGGGGTAGTACATCGCCACGCTGCCCCGGCGGATATCGGTGCAGGCGACGACGACGCGCATCCGTCCCGCGTCCGTCTCGACCGTCACCGGATCGCCTTCGCGGACCCCGAGGTCCGTGGCGTCAGCGGCGTGCATCAGCACGACGTCCCGCCGCGTGGTCCCGCGGTACAGGTCCTCGTCCTCGTACACGACCGTGTTGAACTGGCCTTCCGAGCGCAGCGTCGTCAGGCGGAACTCGCCGGCGGCGGGGGACCACACGGCGCCCCGCGGGACGAACGCGCGCAGCTTGCCCGAATCGGTCGGGAAGCGCGGCTCGTGGAAGGTGCGACCGTCGATCTGGAACTCGCGCCGCGTCGCATCGATCGTGCCGATCGCGCCGAGCCCGGGGACGACGCGCGCGATCGCCTCGCGGATCGCGCGGTGGCTCGTCATGCGCTCGAACGGGAAGGGTCCCGGGGGAAGGACCCGCGCGGCCAGGGCGCACACGACGGCGACCTCGCTGCGTGCCTCGCCGGGCGCGGGGGCGCCCCCGTCCGACAGGCGCACGAAGCTGAACATGCTCTCCTGCGTCGTCGCCTCGGTCTCCTCGTCGCGCGTGCGAACGGGCAGGATCAGGTGCAGCCGGCCGCGCCCGTGAACGTGCCCCGTGTTCAGCTTCGTCGACAGGTACGCGGTCGTCCCGATGCGCGAGAGCGCGTCCGTGGCCCAGTCGGCGTCGGGGTTCGATCCGTACAGGTTGCCGCCGAGCAGCACCGCGCAGCGGATCTCGCCGCGCGCGGCCGCGAGCATCGAGCCGTACGTGTCGAGCCCGGGCCCACCGGACGAGCGGATGCCGTACGCGCGCTCCATCTCGCCGGCGAACGCGGCCTTCAGGGCCGGAGTGAAGCCGACCGAGCCCACACCCTGGACGTTGCTGTGGCCGCGGATCGGCATCAGCCCCGAGCCCGGCCGCCCGACCCAGCCGCGGGCCACGGCCAGATTCGCCAGGGCGAGCACGTTGTCCACGCCGTGCTCGTGGTGCGTGAGACCCATGGCCCAGAGCACCATCCCGTGGCGCGCGGCGACGAGGCGCTCGGCCACGGTGTCGACATCGCCGCGCTCGAGCCCACAGGCGCTGAGGAGCAGGTCCCACGACGCGGCGCGCACGTCGGCCTCGACGGCGTCCCATCCGTCGACGTGACGATCGAGGAACGCGCGATCCGCTCCGCCGCGCTCGATCACGGCCTTGAGCAGCGCGCGGAACACCGCGACGTCGCTGCCGACGTGAGGCTGCAGGTACAGGTCGGAGACATCCGAGCCGAAGAGCAGGCTCCGCGCCTGCGACGGGATGCGGAACCGCACGAGCCCCAGCTCGCGCACGGGGTTGACGACGATCACGGTTCCGCCCCGGCGGCGCAGCTCGACCAGCTTCACGATCAGACGAGGGTGGTTCGACGCCGGGTTCGCCCCGGCGAGCAGGACGAGGTCGGTCCGGTCGAGGTCGTCGAGCATGACGGTCGCCGTGCCGCTCCCGATCATCCGCGCGAGCGCGACTCCCGACGCCTGGTGGCAGTAGCTCGAGCAGTTGTGGATGTTGCGGGCGCCGTATCCGCGGGCGAGCGTCTGGAGCAGGAACGCGGCCTCGTTCGACGAGCGCCCGGAGGCGTAGAAGAACGTGGCCTCGGGCGGCGCGGCCCGCAGCGCCGCGGCGACCCGGTCGAGCGCCTCGTCCCAGCCGATGCGCCGGAAGTGCGTCGCGCCCTCGTCGGCCGCCACCGGGAACGCGAGGCGCCCTGTGGCCTCGAGCCGCAGCGGGCTCCACGTCCTGAGCGCGCCGATCGAGTGCTCGCGAAAGAACGACTCCGGGATCGGCCGCTGCATGTCCGCGGCCTGGGCCTGGATCGACTTCTTGCACACCTCGGGGAAGTGGCCGGCCTCGTTGACCATGCCGCCCTGCTGGCCGCCCATGCCGAGCGCGCACGTCTTGCACGCATTGCGCGAGCGCAGGCGCCGGTAGAGGCGCAGGAGGCCGCCTGCCTCGCGGCCCTTCTTGATGCTGTAGGAGAGCGCGGCCAGGCCGCCCCCAGCGGATACGCGAGGTTTCGGCATCGCCGAATCATACCGGAGTTGCGGGGACAGCAACCGGAACGCCGTCCCGGTGATGGGCCACGTTCGTCGTACTCCCTGCCGGCAACTCGGCGCTCCGTGTCATCTCGTTGCCCGGCGCTGGTTGGCGCGCCAGCTGGGGCGCGTGGGTCGAGGCAGATCCGGAATGGAAGCGGCTCGCGCCGGTGCCTTTTCCGCGGCGTGCGTCCGCCGCCGACCGAAGCCCGGGCGAGGCCAAGGCCGACGCGGATCGACAAAACGAGGCGATCCTCGACGCGGTCAACCGCGACGGGTGCAGAACGGATCGAGTCGCCCGCGCACGACCACGGCCGGTCACTCGAGGGCCGGGTGTCCGCCGACGGACAGGGCGGGCGGCTGCCCGCTTGCAAGATGCGATTCCCGTTGCCGCAGTCCTTGACCACGAGGTTCTTCTCCTTGACCGTGTTCTCGAACGACGCGGGCGTGAAGATTCCGAAACGGAACGTGTCGGCGGTCACCCAGGACAACGACAAGGGCGAGCACGAAGGCGTCGCCGCGATCAAGGTCGAGAAGAAGGCGTAAGGGACGGGGCGGCTCACGGGGCGTCCCGGGCCAGGAAGGCCCGAGGACGCCCTGCGTGACACGGGGGTGGGGATGGAACGCTGGCTCGGACGGTACGCGGATGGTCTGTACGCGCTCATGCGCATCGTCGTCGGCGTGCTGTTCGCTTGCCACAGAGGGCAGAAGCTCTTCGGAGTGCTCGGTGGGCAGAGCCCCGCTGCCGCGACAGGTCCAGGGTATCATCCTGACGCCTTCGGGAAGACCCGGCCGAGTTGACATTAGCGCCCATTCCCGGACGTAGGCAGGGGGGACCGGAGCACCGACCTGCGAAAAGGCCGCTTGATTCGGGGTACCCGCGAAGAATTGCCCAAGCTCGAATTGAGCGAGAAAGACGTAATGCACGTCCTCGAGCTGATGAAGCGCGACTCCAGGATCGATCCCGACCGCATTTACCTTGCCGGTCACTCGATGGGAGGCGGCGGCGCGTGGTATCTGGCGCCGAAATACCCGCAAATCTTTGCGGCCCTCGCACCCTTCGCCGGCGGAGGCGATCCCTCGACGATGGCGCGAATGAAACACATCCCGCAGTTCGTGGTTCACGGCGATGCGGACGCCACGGCATCCGTCGAGCAGTCGCGCGCGATGGTAGCGGAAATGAAGCGCCTCGGCATGGACCATCAATACATCGAGGTTCCTGGCGGTACGCATGGGGGCGTCGTTGCTCCGAACCTTCGCGCGATGTTCGACTTCTTCGACAAGCACCGGAAGCCGCGGTAGAAAAAATGCCCGTGGGCCTGAAGACTCTTCATTGCGACCGGTTTCCTCGGGCGTCGCGCTATAACCCGGAATGGGTGATGTCCAGCGTTAGCGGCGCCGCCAATCCCTTATGGATGAGCGAATGGCTTGCTGAAGCGCTCGACTTGAGACCGGGGATGCGGGTGCTGGACCTCGGCTGCGGGCGCGCGGCATCCTCGATTTTCCTCCATCGTGAATTCGATGTTCAGGTTTGGGCTGTGGACTTGTGGTTCAGCGTTTCGGAGAACCTTCAGCGGATACGGGACGCCAAAGCCGAAGACGGCGTCTTTCCTCTCCATGCCGACGCCCGCGCGCTGCCATTCGCGACCGAGTTCTTCGATGCCATCGTCTCTATCGATTCGTTCTTTTACTACGGTACAGACGATCACTACTTGAACTATGTCGCGCGATTCCTCAAGCCGGGCAGCACGCTGGGAATCGCCGGCGCCGGGTTGATGCAGGAATTCGACGGTTCCGTGCCAGAGCACCTGCGCGACTGGTGGACAGCGGACATGTGTTGCCTGCACTCCGCCGCATGGTGGCGGCAACATTGGGAATCGACGGGAATCCTCGACATCCATCTCGCCGACACCCTACCCGATGGCTGGCAGCTGTGGCTGGCGTGGTTGCAAGCAATCGCGCCGGAGAACACGACCGAAATCCAAGCCGTCGAGAGGGATAGTGGCCGGACTCTTGGATACGTTCGGGCGATCGGACGCCGGCGATCGGACGCCCCTTTAATGGAGCCCATTACCTCAGTACCCACGCAATACATAACGAAACCGATCCAATGATCGTGCGGGCTCGGCTGGCGAGCAACGCCACGGGAAGAGAGGACTTCATGAAAACCAGGCACTGGACCCACGTGCGCAAGCTCCTGGGCTACCTGCGCTACGACAGTCCCCGGGCGCTCGAGGCGATCAACCGCCTGTATCGGAACGAGCTGCGGCTGCTGCGAGTCAAGCCCATTCCTAGTTGAATCTCTCGGCGGCTCTTGATTTCCTGTCACGCGATCTTCTTCGCGGACTTCTTGCCTTCGATCTTCAGCTCCCATCTCAACGCCTCCCGCAGCCGATCCAGATGTCGGTGCCCTCGCACCCGTCGCAGTCGTGGCTCGATGCGATCCACCAGGTCCGGTGGACGAACGGCCGCGGTGTCGGGAATCGTCGTCTTGAACGTCTTGCCCCGAACCGCACCCTGCAGGCCCATTTCCCGCATCAAACGCTCGACCGTGCACCGGGCCACGTCGATCCCTTCCCGCTTCAACTGCCGCCAGACCTTCCGCG
>Ga0247727_10004205_pt1 | contig 30798 bp, 13 predicted proteins | sample WisWelCaveWW1625_FD_202498 | JGI IMG/M metagenome (GOLD analysis project Ga0247727, IMG submission 202498) | Biofilm microbial communities from Wishing Well Cave, Virginia, United States - WW16-25 | ecosystem: Environmental > Aquatic > Deep subsurface > Groundwater > Cave microbial mat | place... | reverse complement strand
GGAATGAGAATTAAATTCACGCCGACGTTGACGACGACGGCGAGGATATTGACGATGACGATGTAGCGCAATTTGCCGATGACTTTCAACGTCAAACCGTTGAAGCCGAGCGCGGCGCTGAAATAATAGCCGAACGAAATCAATTGCAGGTAAACCCACGAGTCAATGTAACGCGCGCCGTAGAGAAACTGCGTCAACGGTTTGGCCATTGAAAACGTCAGCGCAAAAATCGGAAAGGTGAGAATTCCCAGCCACACCGCGGTGCGCCAGTACAGATCGTTGATGCCCTGAAAATCATTTTTCGCGAAGAGCCGCGCCGCGAGCGGCGTGTAGAGCAGCGCGAAGCTAGTCATGACCAGCTTGTTGAAATGTGCAGCCGGCAAAATAACGGTGTATTTTGCGACTTCCGTCGGATTATGAAAATATCCCAGCAGCAGCGTGTCCGCGGAGTGCGTCAAGATGTTGACTAGATCGGAGGAGAGCAGCGGAATCGTAAACGCAAAAACTTCCCTGGCTGGGATGGCGATGTTATTCAGGCGGAGATGCTCAAACAGGCCTTGTTGGCGCAACAATCGAATGAGCAGCACGACGTAGAGCAACACGCAGGCGGCGTAAGTTCCGATATACCCGTTGGCGAGAAAGTTCACGTCGCTTTGGGTTAACATCAGCAGCACGACAACGGCGAGCTTCAGCAGCGGGCCGAGCAGATGCTTACGAAAAAAGATGGCGCGCGGGTTAGTAAAGCTGGCAAACAGCCCCGTTAGCAAATGATCGAAAGCTTCGATGGGCACGAGAAAAATCATGATGAGCAGCAGCGTGATCGGATGCTCTTTTTCATTGACGAGGCGCGCGAGCTGCTCCGGAGCGAGATGAAAGACGGCGACAATGGCGGCGCTGATCAGGAGGATCGTTCCAAAAACCAATATGAGCGTGCCGAAGAGTTTGTTGTACTCTTCTTTTTCCTGATAGATCGGGATGAAGCGCGTGATGGCGCGGTCGAGGCCGAACACGGCTATGTTTTGAAAGAAGGCGACGACCGACAACGCGTAAGCCCACGCGCCGTAGTCAGCGGTGGACAAATAGCGCACGATCAAAACCTGCGAGCCGAAGTTGATGCCGACGGAGAGCAGCTTGCCGGCGAGCAACAGGCTGGAGCCGCGAATTTGTTTTTTGGTCGCGTCGCGCTTGCCTTTAGGTTTGGGCGTTGCCGGTTCGGCAAGCGCTGGTGAGTCTGGTATATCGGTTTCCAAAGACATGAGTTCCAAGTTCGATATTTAAAGCGTTTGCCCAACGGATAAAAAGCGGCCAACGGATTAAAAACTGTTGGCAAAACAATTGTGACAAAATTATTATTTCAATAAATTATTATGTCAAAAACAGTTTGTTTCAATTATTTTTCATGCAAGCCGTGCTGCGCCCAGATCATGGCGGTGACTTCCCGCTTGACGACTTCGGCCTGCTGGGTCGCGTCGACGACGCGCATTTGCGGGACGCGATCTTTGAGCGCGAGATAGCCCAGGCGCTGCTGTTCGAGCCATTCGGGCGTGTGCTCGTGTTTGCGGTCCCACAGCATTTTGCCGGGGGCGTCGAGCAGGACGACGAGATCGGGCGTCGGACAAATCGATTCGAACATTTTCCGACGCAGGCGTTTCCACGGGGTTGTCGCGGGTTTGTTCAGCCACGAGTCGTAGATGTAACGATCGAAGACGACGAGGCGACCGCGCAGCAAGTAACCCAGCGCGGCGCCGGCGCGATACCATTGCTCGACGAGACGGTTGATGAAACTGAAAACTTTCAGTGCGATGAAGCCGAGATTTTTTTTCTTTTTCCTGACGCCGTTGCGCGCTTTCAGCCGCTCGTGGAGCCATTGGGTGGTGGGCAGGCCGACGGTGCTGGCGGCGATATTGCTTCCCATATAAACCAATTTGGCGCGCAGAAAATTATCCTTCGTCAATGATTGCGCGAGCGTCGATTTGCCGGCGCCATCCGGCGCAAGCAGCGCGACCGAGACGCCGCGGCCACGGAGCATAAAGAGAAGCGGCCGCAAACGGCGAAGCACAATTGTGGAAATCTGCCGCCACGCGCTGGCAATCGGCGCATGGCGAAAGAGCCGACGCACCACGGCTTTGCGGCGCTGCAAAATCGCTTGCCAGTCGTCTTTATCAATGGCCGACGCCAGCATGTCCCATGTGATAGCCGGCGCTAAATAACGCGCGATATATTCCGCCACGCTTTCCTGCATGGCGTTATCGTTGCGCATCTGCTTGCGCAACTCGTTGAGTCGTTCACGACGCGCGTCGCGGAAATTGCCTTTGTCAAGCAGGCAATGCAGGAAGAGCGTGAAAAATTCATCAACGGGCGCGAGCACGTAAGTGTACTCTCGGCGTTGGCGATTTCGCAAACACGTCGCAAGCAGATCGACGCGCAACGTGCGAAACGGCTTGCCGTAACGCAGGTCGGTCACGACGTCAAATTTGAGCCAGCTTCCGCCGGCGCGATCATAGGCGACAAAAAAATGATGCGGGGCATGTCCCCAGGCGGGAAGCGCGACGAAACCGCTCGCTTCTAAAGTTTGGGCGAGTTGCGGCAAATGCGCGGGCGCCACCAGTAAATCCACTTCGCTGCTTTCCGCCGGCAATTCCGGCTCCTCAAAGCCACGCAACAAAGAATAGGTGATCTTCGCTTCATCGAGCGCCGCAAAAACCTGGCGCAAAAAACTATCCATGCGGTTTGATTTTCCTAAACTGAAAACTGATGAACAAAAGAAAACCCAGTGCGAGAATCAATTCGACGACTTCCGAATACTTTGAAATCTCGAAATAATATTTCTCCGGCAATTTCCAGAAACTGAGATAGACGCGCCAGATCAAGGTCACCAGAAAATAAGGCAGCAGCGTATAATGCGGCGCCAGCAGGGAAAAATTATTTTGATAACTTGCCGACTTCCGCGCGCGAAAAAAGAACGCCGGCAGAATCGTTCCGTACGCGCCGATGAGCAAATAAAGCGAGCGGAACGTATCGACCATGCCTTCCAGGCTGTGAATGTTGGTTTCATGCTGCCGGTTGACGGCTTTCAAGGCTTCCGGCGTTTGCCAGCCGAACAGCCTTTGTCCCCAGCTCACCTCTTCGCCGATAATTACAAAAATACCGGCAGTGAGGCAAAAATACAGAAACGCCATGCCGTACCGTCCGGCCTGGGCGAGGCGAGAAATGACGAGCCAGCCCATGCCAAACGCGAGCAGCCAGCAGTAAACCTGCAAATTTTCCGCGAGGCGGTCTTCGCCGGTGAGAATTTTGTAAACGTTGCCGCCGATCAACGCCGCGGCAAAACCGATGAGCAAAATTACCGCCGGCGCCCAAAAGATCACGGCGATGAGGCCGGGCGGGAACTTCCACTCTTCGGCGCTCTCGGCTAACAACCGTTTGAACAGGCCGGTGGTGGCGGCAGTTTGCTGTTGCGTTGGCGGCAGCGTCAGCAAATCGTCTTTCATGATAGGCCGTTGGTTCGCGAAAGTTTGAAAAAATTCTAAAATTTTTTGTGCCCAACGGATGGAAAAACGACCAACGGATTTAATAGCTTTGTTTTTACATAAAGCTTGATCCCATTGCGGCGGGGCAATAAGCTTTATCCGTTGGCCGTTTTTTAATCCGTTGGAAAATTTTTTAATATCTGCGCCGTGCTTGAGAATAAACAAGATGCTTCCAGCATGACATTTAAACGGCATATCAATCGGCCTGCGCGGCAAATTCATGCTCGACAACGTCGCAGAGCGCGTGCGCGACCGTGAGGTGAGCTTCTTGAATATGCGGCGTGCTCGATGACGGCGCGTGAAAACAAAAGTCGACGCCGTTTTTCAGCTCGCCGCCGTTTTCGCCGGTGAAGCCGACGGTGATCATCTCCAGCTTTTTGGCGGCCTGCATGGCTTTGATCACGTTCTTCGAATTGCCGCTGGTGCTAATGCCGAAGGCGACGTCGCCGGGCAATCCGAGCGCTTCGATTTGCCGGGCGAACACGTTGTCAAAACTGTAATCGTTGCCGATGGCGGTGAGAATCGAGGTGTCAGTGGTCAGAGCAATCGCCGGCAAGGCTTTGCGTTCGCGGAGAAAACGGCCCACCAGCTCGGCGGCGAGGTGTTGCGAATCCGCGGCGCTGCCGCCATTGCCAAACAGCAGAATTTTGTTTCCCATCTTCAGCGCTTTGATGAGAATTTCAGCGATACTTTCCAGAACCGGCACGCTTTTCTCGATGACGCGTTTTTTGGTTTCGATACTCTCTTCGAGCGCGACGACGATTTGCAGGGCGAGATTGTTTTTTGTGGTCATCATTTCACTCTGTGAAAATGCGCAGATTAAACTAGCGAAGGTAAACCGGAATTTTTCCAACGGCTGGATGAACCCAATCCCGCAAGGCGGGACTTTTTCCGTTGGGTTCATCCAGCCGTTGGGCAATAAAAACCTGCAGATTTCTCTGCGGTTGAGCACGTTGAGGCTTAGTGCCGCGCGGGCTTGAGTCGTTCTCTGCTATTGAGCACCGGCTCTTCAACCACTCGCGCGGGTGACTCAGCGCTTTTAAGGCTGCGAAATTGAAAGAATACGACGGCGAAAAATGCCATTGCCAGAACCAGCTCCATCACCTCGGAGTATTCGGTGATGACGAAATACAGGCTCTTCGGCGGTTTCCACAAATTGGCCTGCAGCCGCCAGACGAGCGTGGTGAAAAAATACGGCAGCAGCGTAAAATGCGGCACGAGCAGCATCACGGCGTCGAGCGGCCGGGCGGTCATTTGCGCGCGCAGAAAAACCAGCGGCAGGATGGTGCCGTAGGCGCCGATGATGACGTGAATCCATTTGATTTTATCGCCGATGCCTTCGATGTTATGAATGTTGGTTTCTTCCTGTTTGTTGATGGCTTTCATCTCTTCGGAAGTTTCCCAACCGAAGAGGCGCTGGCCCCAACTCACTTCTTCGCCGATGATGAAGAAGAGGCCGAGACACAGCACCATGTACATGGCGGCGAAGAGCTTCGCGCCGGCTTTCCACAGGCGGCCGATCACCGGGAAAGTTAAAATCCAGGCCAGAACAAAGAAGAGCACCTGGAAATTTTCCGCGGCGCCGTCTTCGCCGGTGAACCATTTGTAAGTTTCCTTGCCCAGCAAAGCCGTTGCCGCGCCGGCGAGCATGGCGATGGCCGGAAGAATCAAACTGATGAAAAGCATCGCGCCGGCTGATAATTTCCACGCGCGAGCGCCGCGCGCTAAAATATTTTTTAGCGCTAGGCCGGCGATTTCAGCGTCGACCGCGTGTGGCGCTCTGACGTTGGAACTGGATGCCTGTTTCATGACCTGACCTCGTGAAAATAAAGTGAAAGAGATGAGCGTCGTCCCACCTTCGCTGTCCTGTTTTGCGCGCGGCAAAAGCGGAGCGAATCGGCATCCAGCCATGTGAAAATTTCAGCCCCTGACGAAGTGGCGACAAGTTTTGAGAACTAATGCGTAAAACTAAAACGTAAAAAAGACGTTGTTATTATTCAGAGAAGCGTTATCATAAACTCAATGGACGTAGTCGATAAGCCGCAACATATCAAATCCCCACGGATTGAATCCCGCCGCGGCGGGACACGGATAAAAATATGAAAAATAATCAGCGGGGTTCTTCAATCCGCGGGGAAGCAAAATTAAAATTTTAATCAAACGACTGCGGCAGCGGGCGTTTCTTTTGATAGTGCTGCATGATCCGCTCGGTGACGCCGGCAAAAACTTTTTCCAGCGGCTGCGTCGCGTCGATTTGAAAAAAGTTCGGCGTTTTTTTGCCTTGCGCAATGAACGCCTGCCGGCGCGAATCGAGCCATTCCAGCGTAAACTCGCCTTTGCGCGCGAACAGCACTTCCGCGGGCGCGTCGAGATAAATCACCATGTCGGGCGCGGGATAAACTTTCGCTAGAAACCAGCGATGCAACCAGTCGGTGAAAGAGGTTTTTTCGCCGGGCAATTTGACTTTGTCCAATTCAAAATCAAATTTATAGTGCCGGTCGTAAACGACGACGTGGCCTTTGCGGCGATAATTCCATGAGAGATACTGGCGATACCATTCTTCGGCAAGCCGGTTGGTGAGTCGCAGCATCGCGCGCAGGCCGGATTTTTTGTGCTTGCCCCGCAAAGCGGGGCGACGATTCGGCGGCACGACATTTTTCGCCACAGTCACGCCGTTCTTTTTGCGGTGCAGGCGCTTGAAATATTCAATGGCGCGCGTCGTCGGCAACGCGATGTTGCTGGACTCGACGCTGACGCCCATGTACAGGTACTTGATCGGCACCGGAAAGGATTTTTCGATCATGCGGGCGATGGTGGTTTTGCCCGCGCCGTCCGGGCCAATCAGGGCAACGGAAATCATAGATAGCTTCTAAATTAATTTGCACCGAAAAGGGAACCGCAACAAAAAAGCATGCTTTCCAACTAAATGTCATTCCGGAAGAATCTTTTTTCGCACCAGAACAGTGCTTGAAATGAAAAAAGATTCCTACGGAATGACAGTATTGCCTCGCCCATTCGCTTTCACCGCGGCGAAGCACATTTCTTCGAGCTTCGCAGCACTGCTGGACCAGACAAAATGGTTTTCAACAAACCACCGTCCCTCGCGGGCGAGCCGCTGGCGCTCTACTTTTTGTCCGAGCAGTGCGACGACACTCGCAGCAAATTTCTCTTCGCCGTCGGCGACGATGACAGGCGGAGCGCCGGCGCCATCCACGCGCAGGCCGGCGGCGGCCAACGTGGTGGTGATGACGGGCACTTCCATCGACATGGCTTCGAGCACTTTGTTTTGAATGCCGGAGCCGTAGCGCAGCGGCGCGGCAAACACGCTGGCGCGCTCGAGCCAGGTTCGCACATCATCGACGAAACCGGTGACGGTGACGCCGGGACATTGCTTCGCCTTCGCTGTCAACGCGGGCGTGGGATCGCGACCGATAAGGAGAATTTCCAAATTCGGAATCTGGCGGCGAACCAGCGGCGCAATTTTATCAATCAAATAAATAGCGGCATCTTCGTTCGGCGCGTAATTCATGACGCCGGTAAAAGCCAGGCAATGGGGCCCGGGACTATGCGTCTGGCGCGTCCAGTAGCGATGATCGACGCCGATGGGAACGACGCGGCCATGATTTTCCGCGCCGACCGCCGCTTCGCGATCGCGCCACGAGACAAAGGCGAGGTGCGGCGTTTTGGCGATCATGCGAGCTTCGATTTGTTTGATCTGCCGGTAACGCAGCGAATACCAGAGGCGTTTGGCCCCGTATGGCGGGGCGTAATCCATTTTATTCTGATAGCGCATCGAGGTGGCGTCGCAGAAATCCACGACGAGCGGGCGGCCGTTCCAATCTTCGATCACGGAAAAAATGCTTTTGCCGTGAAACAGCACGACGTCAAAGGCTCCTCCCTGCACCAGTTGCAGGAAGGCTTTTTTCATTTCCTCAATACCGGCGCGACGCTGCAGGACGCGTTTGACTTTTTTTCCGACCACCGGCACCCGCCCGAAAGCCGCGGCGGCGGGAGAATTCGACTTGCCGTTGGCGCTGAAAATCTCGATGCGCTCAGTGTAGGCGACCATCTCGCGCATCGGCGCTTCCGCCACTTCGCAATTGGTCAGCGCCAGCAAGGTGATTTTATGGCGTTGTGAAAGCTCTTTGATAAAATGATAACACCGCGTCGGCCCGCGCATGGCCGGATGTTGAAAAGACGGGGTGATATACAGAATTTTCATTTTGATGACGATAAAGCAATTTATTTTCAGTTAAAAATTTTTAACCGAACTGTTTTGTGCGAGATTGTTATTTGGAGTCAAACTGGCCACTCGCATTGTCCCTGGCCTGCCACCGCGAGACGCAACTAAAGGCGCACGGCACAACGAGCGCAGCCAATCCATGGCAAGAGTTCGTGCGTGATAACTACGTGGTTATTCGTACCCGCAACGGCGAGAGGTTGCAGAAACTATGATGTTTGTTTCCCGGTTGTTAAGCTCTTATCCTTGTCGAAGTAAATTGTTGAATAATTGGGTTTGCTTTTCCACAAAATTTTTTGTAGCTTAACTCAGAATTTGGACGCAAGCACCTTAATGAATTATGGCGATTCCACCACTGCAGGACGATGGACATTTGCCGCCAGGCCTGTACCTGGCGGATATGAATGAAATCGAAGACTGTTTCGGCAAAAGCACGCCGCGGCGCCAAGAGCTTTTTGAGCGCTTGCGCACGTTTGTCGAGTTGGCCCGACATTGCGGGGCGCTGCGGGTGTTTGTCAACGGCAGCTTTGTGACCGCAAAGCCGGAGCCGGGGGATGTTGATGTGGTAATTTGGATGAGCGAAAAATATTTTGAACTTCTCGAACAAGCTGATAAAGATGCAGTTCTTTTGGAAGAAATGTTTGATAAGCGTGAACCCAAAGAAGCATTTTTGGCAGACGCAGAGTGGAAATGGAATGGCTGGGTTGAATTCTTTTCAAGGGTTCGAGGAGAGTTAAGCAAACGAAAAGGCCTTGTGGAGGTAAAACTAACATGATTGAAACTCAAGAAGGTCTCATACTTTCTCAAGAACAGCTTGCCAAGCTGCGGGACTGGGAAGAGAAGATTGCCAATGACCTTAATCAACACCCGCGCCTCAAAAAGTCCGAACTGGCCGGTATTCGCAGCATGATGGCGGAGATCGAGCGGGAAATTCGGGTTTACAATTTTTCGCGTTTACAAAGCTCGATCCATGAATTGGAAGAGCAGGTACAAAAGCTCGATGCTGAACAGTTGCCTCTTGCGCTGTCTCAAAAGATCCACTTTATACGAGAAACAGCCGATGCCATGCAACCGGTCATATAAAAAAATATGGCTACTGCATTCCATCCCAACAAAGCGCCGTTTGCTCGACGCTAATCGAACAAACGGCGCTTTCGTATTTAAATAAAATTTAGCGACCAGCCAATCCTGGCAATCATCGCCGCGACCTCGAACCAACGACCTCGGACTCCAGACCTTATTTCATCAACACGATGCGCCGCACCAGTCTCGTCTCGCCGGCCTGCAGGACGGTGAAGTAATTGCCGCTCGGCAGAGGCGCGGCGTTGAACATGACTTCGTGACGGCCGGCGGATTGCTCGCTGTCGACGAGCGTGGCCACGAGCTGGCCGTTGAGGTTATAAACTTTGAGCGTGAGACGTGCCGCACTCGGCAGGCCGTACGAAATCATCGTCGCCGGATTGAATGGATTCGGATAATTCTGCTCAAGCAGAAAAGCCGAGGGCATTTCAACCGGTTTGGCATTCTCCGCGGTGCGGCCTTTTTTGTTCAACGGCGCTTCCGGTTTAATTTCAATAGCAATCGCGACCCAATCGACTGCACCGTTGAATGCGCCATTGACCGTGGCGGTTGATGCGGTCGCAATATGGCGATCTTCCAGCGCGACAGTGGTGTTGAGACTGCCGCCGGCTTGTTGCGCCTCGACAAGTTCGGCGTAACCGGCGCCGGGCGTGTGCGTGCGCGCTTTCAATGCGACGGCGTTATAAATCAGCGCGCCATTTGCCGCGGTCGTGAGATTAAATGAGTACGCGCTGTTATCGACACCGCCAGTGCAGACCGCGGCTCCATTCACGCCGACGGTGTTGGCGGCCACGATGTTGCCAATCGGCGCGGAAATATCCACGCCGGAATAACGCGACACCGTGATCACCGCGGTGGTGGGCGCGCTCGCGAAAATCGCCTGCACCGAGTCATCGCGGCTCGGCTCGCCCTGCGCCATCCACACCTCGATGCCGGTGGTGTTGCGCCCGGCACATTTCGCGCGCACCAGCGTCCAATTCAAACCGAGGCCGGTGACGCTATTCACTTTTACTTTCGGGCGCATGGAAATCGCGGCGAGATAAACGTGATCGCTCACGCCGGCCACCAGCGCCGAAGTTTTCACCAGCGTCGAATTGGCCGAGCCACCGGTCTGTGTTTCTTCATGCACAATCGAGCCGTTGGTCACAAACGTGGCGGTGACGGTTTTGTTGCTATCGATCATCACCGTCGCGGGATTATTCAATCCGGTCAACGCGCCGCTCCAACCGTTGAATTGAAATCCGGTCCCGCTTTGCGGGATCAATGTTACCAGGGTACCCTGGTTGTAAGTTCCTCCCGGCGGATTCAAGGTCACGCTGCCAGAGCCGGCCGTATTCACCGTCAAGGTATATTGCGAAACAAGGCGCGGTTTGATTTCCAACGCCACCATCGCCCAATCCACCACGCCGTCGAATGAGCCGTTGACCGCGACCGTGGCGGGCAAAGCAATGGTTTTGTCTTCCACGGCGAGGCCGCTGGTGTTCGTGCCGCTCGCCTGCTGAACTTCGGTGCGTTCCGTATAACCCGCGCCCGGCGTATGGACGCGCGCTTTCAAGGATATAGCCCCATAAACCACTGCGCCATTCATCGTTGTGGCAAGATTGAACGAATACGAATTTTTATCGACGCCGCCGGAACAAGCCCCGCTTGTATTTACGCCGTTCGTATTGCCTGCAAGTGAATTGCCGATCGGATTCGACGTCGCCACGCCGGAATAACGCGAGACCGTGATCACCGCGGTGCTCGGCGCGCTGCCAAACGTCGCCATCACCGCGCCGTTTCCAGTCGGGGTGCCCTGCGCCATCCACACTTCAATGGCCGTGGTGTTGCGGCCGGCGCATTTCGATCGCGCCAACGCCCAATTTAGCCCGAGGCCGGTAACGGAAACCACGCTGACTTTGGGCCGCATCGAAATCGCGGCGAGATAAAGATGGCCGCTCGCCGCGGTGAGATTCCCCAGCGTCGTCACCGTCGTCGAGTTGGAAGCGCCGCCGATTCTCGTTTCCACGTGCGTAACCGTCGCCGGCAGTTGTGTAAAAGTCGCGGTAACGGTTTTATTCGCATTCATGATCAGCGAATCGAGCGGCGCCGAGCTGTTCAGATCACCGCTCCAGCCGCTGAACTCATAATCTTCCGCCGGCGTGGCGAGCAATCGGATTTTGGTGTTTTCATTATAAACGCCGCCAGCCGGATCGAGCGCCACAGTGCCAGAACCGATTTTATTTAGGGTCAAATTATATTGCGGCGGCGGCAACGGCGTGAAGATGGCGGTCACCGTTTTATTTTCGGTCATCGTGAGCGAGTCGGGATTGGCCGAGCCGCTCAAATCGCCGCTCCAGCCGCTGAATTGAAATCCCGTTGTCCCGCCTTGCGGGATGGCGGTTAATCGCACCAACGTGCCGTTGTTGTAAATGCCGCCCGCCGGATTCAGCGTGATCGTTCCAGATCCCACGGTGTTCGTCGTCAACGTCATTTGCGGCGTGAAAATCGCGGTCACGGTTTTGTTGCTGTTCATCGTCAGCGTGGCGGGATTATTTGAGCCGCTCAAATCGCCGCTCCAGCCGCTGAACTCGAATCCGGTCGCGGGCGTTGCGGTCAACGTCACCACCGTGCCCGGATTGTATTCACCGCCCGGCGGATTCAGCATGACGCTGCCGGAGCCGGTGGTGTTCAAAGTCAATGTGAGTTGCGGCCGCATTTCCAACGCGACCACGGCCCAATCCACATTGCTGCTGAGTGTGCCATTGACGATGATCGTTCCTGCCGTCACGAAAGCCTGATCTTCAATCGCCACCGACGCCGCGGTGTTGCTGACGCCGCCCTGCAACACCTCGGCACGCTCGGTGTAGCCCGCGCCCGGCGCATGCGTTTTCGCGCGCATCGCCGCGGCGTTGTAAACCATGGCGCCGTTCGTCGCCGTCGCGAGATTAACCGAATAGAAACTCGTATCAACGCCACCAGAGCAGGCGCCGTTCACGCCGTTGGTGTTACCGGAAATGATACTGCCAATCGGCGTCACACTTTCCACGCCGGAGTAGCGCGACACGGCGATAACGGCATTGTTCGGCGCGCTCGCGAGTGTGGCTCTTACCGTGTCGTTGCTCGTCGGTGTGCCGAATGCTTTCCAAACTTCGACGCCCGTGGCGTTGCGCCCGGAGCATTGCGATTTCACCAGCGTCCACGCAAGGCCAAGTCCGGAGATGGAGGTCACACTCACTTTGGGGCGCGTTGAAATGGCGGCGAGATAAAGCTGGCCGCCAACCGCCGCCAGCGTCGTTGAAGTTTTCACTTTCGTCGAACTGGAAGAACCGCCGGTGCGCGTTTCTTCGTGCGTGATTTGCCCGATCGGACTCGTCGCCGTAAAAATCGCAGTGATATTTTTATCGGCGGCCATCGTAAGCTGAGCAGGATTGCTTGATCCGCTCAAACCGCCGCTCCAACCGGAGAATTGAAAACCGAGCGCCGGTGTGGCGGTCAATGTGACCAACGTTCCGGCGTCATAAATGCCGCCGGTCGGATTGAGCGTGACGCTGCCGAAACCGAACGTGTTCAACGTCAAAACATAACGTGCCATAAAATCTGTCGCGCTGGCGCCCGTACCATTCGCATTCGTCACGCGAATTTTGCCGGTTGTAACGCCAACGGGAACTGTCGCGCGAATTTGCGTAGCGTTATCCACCACGAAACTCGCAGCGCCTAAATTGTTGAAGGTGACGCTCGTCGCGCCGGTAAAATAATTTCCGGCCAGCGTGACTTCCGTTCCCGCCGCGCCTTCGATGGGACTAAATGAGGTGATGATCGGAATGCCGTCGCTCACTTCGATGGTTATTTCATCATTCGTTTGCAAAACGCCGTCGTTAGCCGTAAGGCGTAAAACGTAAAGGCCGGCGCTGCTGAAACTCGCGGTGGTATTGAGCGCATTCGCATTGCCGAACGTCACCGCGCCCGGACCGATGATTTTGCTCCATGTTGTGGTGAGCGTTCCTGGCGGATTGGGGTCGCCGTCATCACTCGCGCCTGCATCAAGCGTTGCCGTTTGCGGGAAGACAATCGTTTGATCCGGCCCGGCATTCACGCACGGCGGCATGTTGACGATCGTCTGGCTGGTCCACGGATCGCGTTTTAAAACAAACGCGGTGGCCGGCGAAGTCATGTCCATGGTGACGGTGACTTCGACCGGGTCTTCGGCGGCGCCGTTGTCAACTTGCACGCGAAAAATATTCGGTTCGGGAAAAGGATAACTCGTGCTCCAGGCGTGGCCGTGTCCATGCAGAAACAGCACCGGCTTGGCAAAAGTCGCGGCGGCCTGGCGAAACGGCGTGGAGAATGTCGTGCTCTTGTCCGGCGCGAGATGAGATAAAATCACGGCGGCGCGAACTTGCGCTACATTCGCTTCAAACTGTTGCGTAATCCAATCGGCGTCGAGTTGATACGGGCTGCTGCCGCCGACCATGTTGATGCCGACAAACAACACGCCGTCTTTGACAAAGGCCCAATTCTCGGGTCGCGCGGTTTGATGCACGGTCGCCGTGGCGCCACAAAAATTTTGTTCGTAGTTAATAAAATACTGTTTCCACGTGGAAAGACCGGAGATGGAATCGCAGTCGATGGTTTCGTTATCGCCTGGCACAATGTAAACCGGAACAGCGAGACTCTTCATCATGTTCGCGATGGGCGCATAATGCGCGCTATCGCACGGCTCGCCGCCGAGAAAAATATCGCCGAGGTGCACGAAAAATGATGACGGGCTGTATTTGTTATGATTGGCGAGCTGCTGTTGAAACGTCGCCGTCTCCGCAGCGTTATAAGGCACATCGCCGGTGGCGGAAAAAATAATCTGCTGGCCTTGCGCCCATGCCGAGGTTCCGGAAGCAAAAGCGCACGCCAATACGCAGAAACGCAAAGACAACATTGAGAAAAACTTTTTATTTTTTTTGCGAAGAGGTGAATCGTTACGCTCCGGCACTTCTGAAATTAAAACCGCTCTCACAGTCCGAAATAACCGTCGTCCTAAATTGTGCATAAATCTTCTCACCGCCGTGTTAAAAATTCCTTTCATAGTTTATTGCGCTCCCCGCCCACTTGATCAGTAATCGGTAATCAGTGACAAGTGACAACTGATCACTGGATACTGAATACTGATCACTGAATACCGGCTACTTCATCAAAACAATCCGCCGCACCAACTTCGTCTCGCCGGCGCGCAACACGGTGAAGTAATTGCCGCTCGGCAAATGCGCCGCTTCGAAAAGCACTTCGTGATACCCCGCAGCTTTACGCGCGTTCAGCAGCGTGGCGACGTGCTGGCCGGCGAGATTGAGAATTTCGAGCTTCACCTCGGCATCCTGCGGCAGGCCGAAGCGAATCACCGTTGTCGGGTTAAATGGATTGGGGTAATTCTGTTGCAACACAAACTCTGTGGGAATTTGTTCGGTAGAATTTTGTTTTTCAATTTCGGCTAACATATCATCCGGCATTTCGACGCGCACCGCGATGGTGTCGTGCGCCGCAGCCTTGCCATCGCCGGCTTTGACAAAGAGACGAGCATTGCCATGAAATTGCGGCGCGGTTAAAACCAGCGTACCGGTGGCGCGCTGAAAATTCCACTGCAGGCCGGGTTTGTTCGCGGAAAAGCGATAGAGCAAAAGCGAATCCGGCGTTTCGATGTCTTCGGCAAAGTCCCACATTTTAAGCTGTGTGGAAGCGCCTTTTTTGAAGGACAATGAATCGGGCATGTTCGTCAGTTGAGGCCTGTCGTTGACGGGATCGACTGTAATCACCAACGCAGTCGTATCCGCCAATTGGCTGGGATCGGCGACGATCACTTGCAGCGTATCGCGACCAAACCAGTTCACCGGCGCTGCGAACGAGTATCCTCGAGGGTGGCGCGTCGTCTTTACCTGCTTACCGGAGAGCACAGTGAATTTGAGCGTGCTATCGGCGTCATCCGCATCGGTGACGAAGTGATACAAATGGCGGATGAGATGAAACAAGGTTTTATCTTCGTTGAAGCGCAGTTCCGGTAGGGCGGCAAGGACCGGTGATGCCTGGGGCTCATGCCAGATGGCGAAGCGAGTGGAGGGAATGCCGCCGGCATATTTAAAACTTCCTCCAACGTATACCTTGTTCCCTTTGGCTAAGATGTCAAGAACTTGTCCGCTCACACCGCTTCCTAAAGACGACCAACTGCTGCTGTCAGGGTTCCATTTGGCAATGCTGCCACACGGCGTACTAAAACATCCGCTAACATATATCGCTTTACCGTTAGATGCAAGGCCATATGAAGAACCCTGGAAACCATTACCAACATTGGACCATTGACCCGTAACCGTATTCCATTTAGCAACATAATTTACATTAATATCGCCAGCTTGGGTGAAAGAACCGAGGACATAGAGTTCATTTTTTAAAATAGCTATCCCATTTACCCAATCATTCACACCATTGCCGAGAGCGGACCATTTCTTGCCGTCCCACTTGGCAATATTATTGGCAGGCCCATCGCCGGCAGAGGTAAAATAACCTCCGGCATATACCTCGTCTTTACTTACGACTATCGCATTGACATATCCTTCTTCCTTCACGCCGTCGCCTAAAGCCTTCCAGGTTTTCTTCTGAGTATTCCATACTGTAATGCCGTTTGCATTCAATCCACCGGCCTTAGTAAAATAGCCCCCAACAAAGAGTTGATTTTCGGAAACTGCAAAAGTAGTAACACTACCGTTGACTCCGTTATAGTTATTACTTATTATAGAAGACCAGCTTTTCGTGACGAGGTTCCATTTGGCAATATAATTGGCTGGAATAGCACCCGCTAAAGTAAAATTGCCGCCGGCGTAAAGCTCATTGCCAACAACCGCTAAAGCGGTAACGGGTCCATTGGTTCCACCGAGCGAAGACCAGGAGGAACCATTCCATATTTTTACGCCCGAGAAAGCGCCGCCTACATAGATATCATCGTTGACAACGGTAATCGCATAAACCCCGTCATAAAGAGTCCAATAATCGCCGCCAAAGCGGTCGTCCCAATAGCCAGTATCTTGGGATAGGGCAGCACGGCTGCTGATAAAAAGTCCCCAAATGAGCAAACAGAATTGCATCTGCAAAAGTTTTTTTTGTTGTGATCGATTTCTCATGACAAACCTCCCTTATTGATCGCGTCAATGGTATGGTTGTAGGACAAAAGTGTTTGCAGCGTGCATCATGATCGGTGCGGGCCTCTTAATGAGGCGGGTCGTTTTATTAAACTGTACCGCTCAAAAGTTACATTAGCGGAAAAACTAAAATGCAAAAACCGATGAGAAGGAAAACTTTTATAAAAATTTTTTAAAATTTCCGAAATTCGTCTTGCATCTCAGCAAAAATTTGTTTATATCTCTTCACATTTAATTTGTGGTAGGCCGTTCTTGCGGTTTTAACTTCCATGTTTGTGACCACGAAAAAGAGCACATGATGAGATAAAAGCTCGTTTATGTTTTAGAAGTTTTTGTCCGGTTCTTCTCGCACCTTCTTCTCGCACAGCGCTTGACGTACAAGATAAAAAATATTTTTATTTCTTGGGTTGTCATGTGCGCGGCATGACGGTGGAGGAATTTTCCCACCTTAGTTTTTTTTGATTTTGTAATTCCCATTTCATGCACATGTTCATCCATTCTGATTAGGGCAATTCATTTTCGCCCTTGACGCGGTTTTCCATCACGATACACGAGAAAATCGTGCCAGGACGACTATTTTCGAAACAAAATTTTTGTTTTAGCAATTACAACTCAACAAAAATCAGGAAAGGAAAACGCAATGAAAAAGCTCGGTTTTTTGGCTATGGGAAGCGCTTTGCTGCTCACCGTTCACAACACGGCGCTGGCGCAAACGACGGAAAAAACCATTCTTGACGATCCGATGAACAGCGCAACCTTTGTGAATCAGGCCAGCGATCCTTATAAATTCGTTGGGCGAAAAGCGGAAGGAGGCAGCTTCGGCAGTTTTCTAATTCCGTCGACTGGGCAAACCGTACAACAGGGTTGGAAACCGACCGGCGATGCAAATTTGGTGTGTTATGATCTTGGTCAATATATAGAAAATGGCTCGCTTGAAATTCAGGTCACTCAGTTCGAGCCTAGATTACAAAATAGCGCTCTCAGACACCACGTCCTGGCAATGTTTCGTACACCATGGCGTGGACACCATCCCGTCGAGAAACTGGACACTTTCTGGGATCTACATACAGGTACCCAACATGAAGGTGGCTTCAAATTTTTGTCTAATACTTATTATTCGAGCGATGAAAAAGACTCGCGTACCTCAAACGATATTTGGAATAAGGATCAAACTTATACCTTAAAAATTGTTTGGAATGCAAATTCAGTCGATTACTTTCGTAATGGGGTGTCGCAGCTACTGCCACCTATTGGTAACGGACCACATCCTCTTTTAAGCCAAATGCAATTGCGGTACATTTATGTCGGGCGTGATCGAACTGTGGGCGCTGATAACATAACGGGATTTATGAATAACCAATATCCAGCCATGTGGAGTGATGGTCAAGGCAGCGGCCCCGATGATCCGCCTGCTGGTCCGATTTATTCTAACTTAGTTGTAAAGGAATGGCGTTCTACCGAGACTGTTGCCCCTGTCATTAGTAGCCCCACCATTGTGAACCTTTATGAAAACGCCGCCAGGTTAAGTTGGTCATCAACAAACGAGCCGGCAGTGTGTTACGTTGAATATGGCCCAACGACGACTTATAGCAAGAAGGATACCGTACTCGGTCCGCCTGCGACTTCATTTACCACTTTACTGTCTAATCTCAATGCCAGCACGCTCTATCATTATCGAATTACTGCCATGGATGATGCTGGAAACGTGAGCCAGTCGAGTGATTTAACTTTTACTCTTCCAACCAATGGCATTTATGTTTTTAAACCGGTGGCGGATACTTATATTGAACGAAACCGCGATGGTGATACTGGAACTTATTCGCATTTATACGGCCCAACGCGAGCTTTGGGCAATTATGGTTGGATGAACCTGATGTCGGCGGATGGACGTTACTGTTATCTCAAATTCCAAATACCCAACAGCCTCAGCAATATCAGGCCGTTCACATTGCGTTTATATAGCCGGCAAGGAGGACAAGGCGGGGTAACTCTTTATCAATTTGATCCAGTTTCTCCTGATTGGGAATCCAATGTCACTTGGGCTGATCAAAGTAGCGTGGGAGGACAAAGCGGCGATGGTTTTCAAGACAGCGATGGTGGAAAAATTGGACGTGTACTCGGCTCGGTATACAGCCCAATGCTTGGCGGTCAATGGTACTCTTTTAATTTCGCTTCTCCTACTAAAGTCGTGTCAAAAGTCGAAGGGAATTTCATTGCCTATTATTTTGCTTTTCAAGGTTCCGGCGATACGCCGCCGGGCACCGCCAAGTTTACACAAGATGTTTCCTTCGATTCGCGTGAATCCACCAACAACCAGCCGGAATTGATTCTCAGACCCGTTTTTACCGAAATCACCACGGCTTTGCCGGGCGTATCCTATCCCGCCCTCGCGTGGGGAGATTATGACCGGGATGGCGATATGGATATTTTATTAACCGGCTCTTTAGGCGGCGCGAATGTTCATTCCAAAATTTGGAACAATGATGGCAGCGGCAATTTTACAGGCACCAACATCACCCCGGCGGTCTCTTCGGGCGCAGTAGCTTGGGGTGATTACGACAAAAATAATAGTCTGGACTTTTTATTGACCGGTCAAGATGCCGCTGGTAAATATACAAAAGTGTACCAAAACTCCGGCAGCCCTTCTTTTACTTTCGCCGCAATTTCAACATCATTGGAGGCGCTTAGTTATAATGGCGCGGCCTGGGGTGATTATAACAAGGATCGGCATGTCGATATTTTACTCTGCGGCACTCAGGCTGGCGGTACCGGTTTTGCTCAAATTTACAAAGCAACGTCAACCGGCGTATGGGTCAATTCAGGAATCGCTTTGGAGGCATTAAAAGATGCCGATGCGGAATGGGGGGACTATGATAGAGACGGCGATCTCGACGTTTTGTTGTCCGGCTTTACCAATGCTTCAGTCAAAAGGGTCATGGTTTATAAAAACCTGCTTGTCGAAAGTGGCGCTGCCAGTTTTGAATCTGCGTATACGACCACACCACAAGTCTTGAAACGGGGCGCGTGGGTCGATTACGATCAGGACGGCGATTTGGATTTCTCTCTTGCCAATGACATTTACGAAAATACCGGTGCCAGCTTTGTGGAAAAAAACTTCGGCATCCCGGACACTTATAATGGCGATTCTGCTTGGGGCGACTTTGATAACGACGGCGATTTAGACCTCCTCTTGACGGGGGAGCAGAGTAGTATTCCGGTAGCCAAAATATATCGCAATGATTTCGTCTTCCCAGTACGGACCTTTGTCGATATCTCAGAATCGGATATCATAAAACCGTTTGTCGGCCTTAAAAATAGCGCCGTGGCGTGGGGGGATTATGATGCAGACGGGGATTTGGATATTTTAATGGCGGGCCTGACTAGCGGCGGTGTTGCCACAACCAAGCTTTATCGGAATAACACGAGCACGACCAATGGCCTGCCGGCAGCGCCGGTAAACCTCGCCACAGTCGTAACAGACAATAATGTTAAATTGACGTGGAACCTTTCTACCGATGCCGAAACAGGGGTTAATGCATTGACTTACAATATCATGATGGGACCGACCGTAGGCAGCATTGCCACGGTTTCGCCCATGTCCATGGTCAGCAATGGCCGTCGCCTAATGCCGGCCGTAGGGAAAATCAATAGTAACACGAACTGGACGATGGTCGGTTTGCCGTTGGGAACCTACAATTGGAAAGTCCAAGCTATCGACCAAACTTTTAAGGGGTCGGTTTTTTCGGCCAACGCAAGTTTCACAGTTACGAGCAGCAGTCCAAAAATTGCTGAAACGGATTCGATTGTCGATGCCATTGCCAAACAAGCGATTCCGCAAACTTTCGCGCTTTCACAAAATTATCCCAACCCTTTCAATCCCACCACGCGCTTGAATCTTGAGTTGCCGGAGAATGGCCGCGTCAAAGCGATTGTGTATGACCTCACCGGGCAGGAAGTGGTGCGTTTGCGAGATGCGGCAATGACGGCGGGTTACAAGTATTTGAATTGGGACGGTAAAAACAATTTTGGCGCAACTGTTGGCAGCGGAACGTATCTGGTGAAGGTGGTGTTTGAAGGGGTGTCCGGAATGCGAAAAGAATCGACGAGCCGAATTTTGCTGGTGAAATAAGTAAGGTCCGAGGTCGCGAGTCCGAGGTCCGAAGTCAGCGAAATTGCAGGGCGTCTGAGCGCGGGTCGGCTCGGACGCCCTTTTAAATTTTATGCGGCGTTGCGGCGAGAGGTCAGTTAATTTCAAACGGGCCAGACGGGCCGTCTGGGCTACGCGCGAGCTATTTCATCAACACGAGGCGCCGCACCAGCTTCGCCTCACCGGCTTGCAACACAGTGAAATAATTGCCGCTCGGCAAATGCGTCGCTGCAAAACTCACTTCATAATATCCGGCCGGTTGCTCGCCATCAACAAGAGTCGCCACCATTTGCCCCGTGAGATTATAAACTTTGAGCGTCACGCGCATTTTTTGCGGCAACGCGTACGAAATTACCGTCGTGGGGTTGAACGGATTCGGATAATTGGGTGACAGCATTAAATTCTCCGGCGTTGCCAAATCCGCGCGAGGTTTGGTCAATTCGCCGCCGATGGAAATACCTGAGGACGCCGGTTTGATGGCCACCGCGATCACCGCCCAATCCGTCGCGCCGCTAAATGTGCCGTTAAACGTCGTCGCGCCCGCGGCCGGAACGATTTTATCGGCCACGGCAAGCGTCGCGATATTACTGTCGGTTCCCTGTTTGATTTCAGCGCGCTCGATAAAATCCCGCGAACGGGATGTGTGTGTTTTATTGCGCAGGCCGGCGACGCCATACACGGCCGCGCCCGCCTCAGTCGTGGTTAGATTAAATGAATACGAAGCGCTATCGACGCCGCCGGTGCAAACGCCGTTCACACCTTTCGTATTACCCGCAATCGGCGCGCCCAGCGGAGTCACCGTCGAAGCACCAGAGTAACGCGTCACCGCGATAACAGCATTCGTTGCTGTGGCCGCGAGCGTGGCCGTTATCGCGCTGTTGGAGGTGGGTGTGCCTTGCGCCATCCAGACTTCGACGCCGAGGTTATTGCGCCCGGAGCATTGCGCTTTCACCAGCTTCCAGGTTAATCCAAGGCCCGCCACCGAATTAACTTTGATTTTCGGTCGCGTGGTGATCGCGGCCAGATAAAGATAATTGGCCCCGCCGCTGAGACTCGCCGCCGTCGTGACCGCCGGCGAAAGGCTCGCACCGCCGGTTTGGGTTTCGTGATGCACGACGCGCGCCGCCGTGAAATTTGCCGTCACATTCTTGTTGGCGTTCATCAAGATCGTCGTCGGATTGGCCGTAACCGCCAGATCGCCACCCCATTCGAGAAAATGATGGCCGGTATCCGGCGTCGCGATTAAAGTCACGACCGTGCCGTTTTCATACGGGCCGGTCGGCGGAAACCAGGTAACTTTGCCGGCGCCGATAACGTTCATCTTCAAACTATAAACCGGCTTGAACGTCGCGGTAATATTTTTATTCGCGTTGATCGTCAGGCTGGCCGGATTGGTCGCGCCGCTCAAACTCCCGCTCGCGGGACTCCAACCGGTGAATTTGAATCCCGCCGCGGGTTTCGCCGTCAATGCGACGGTGGTGCCGCCGGCATAAACGCCGCCCGCAGGGTTTAATGTGACCGTGCCCGAACCCACCGGCGTAATCGTGACCGTGAAGTTTCCGCTCTTTACAAAATTGGCAGCCACATTCTTGTTGGCGTTCATCACCAGCGTGTCGGGGTTTTTCGTCCCGTTCGCGGGACTCCAGTTTTTAAAGGAATAACCGGCGTCGGGAATCGCGGTCAATTTAATCACGGCCAGACTGTCCTGATTAATGCCGAGCGCCCGAATTTCGATATCACCGTTGTTGTCGCTTTTGGTCAACGCATATTTCGCGCCGTAGAGCCAGTCCGTCCATCCCGCATTTTTGCCCGGCGAGGCGGGCATGGGCGCGGGAAAACTTGTGCCGTAAAAATGATTGACGATGTGCGGCAGCCATTCATCGTCGCCATCCGGCGGGTAATTTCCCTCATTATACAACCATTTCATCGCGCGCAGCAGCGCTTTATTTTGCCAGTTCCAGACGTCATAGCCGGCGCGATATAAAATCGTCGCCTGCATCAGCGCGCCCTGCAATGCGCCGTACACATAATTTTCCGGCACGGGCGGCCACGCAAACGGCCCGGCGCGGCGTTGATCATCGGGCAACACGCCGTCCACCGAATGGCCCTGAATCATCGCACCAACGGGATTGATGCCGACCGGCGCGGCCGGATTGGATTGCCACCACAATTCATTCACATCGTAAGAAAAATCCGCATACGTATTGCGATCGCCAAGCCAGCCTTTAAAAACGCGCGCGGTGCGCTCCAACTCCGTCGCGTCGCCGAGATAGCGCGCAATGGCCGCGCGCGTCGCGCCGCAATGCATGCCCCAGTTATTCGGCCGTCCCTCGTTTGAGGAACGCAACGATTGCGAGCTGAGATTTTTGGAGAGCATCGCGCGCAGCCCGTTGCGAAACGTGGCGTCTTCACTTGCTGGAAGCTTGACGAGATCCGCGGCGAGAACGTACGCGAGCAGCTCGCGGCCCAGCGCGAGGGTTTCCGTGCCTTCAGTGCCGATAGCCTGCATGCACGCCGTGATTACCTGTTGTCGATAGGTTTCATTGCCGGTGCGCGCATAAACCAGAGCCTTCGCGAGAATCGCCACATTCACCGAATCTTCATTGTCCGCAAGATTCGGCTTGCCAATCGGCTCGTCGGCGCCGGCTTTTAAATTATTCCACGTGAGACCGGCGACCGGAAGCTTGCTGATTTCCGCGGCGCTCGTCCAAATGCCGTTGGCAAAGCGTGGCGTTGGTTGCGATGAAAATGTTGCGGTCAAATTCTTATTGCCGTCGATCGTCAGCGTCTCGACATTTTTCCAGCCTTTGAATGCGCCGGTGTAACCGCTGAACACGTATCCGGTCGTCCCGCCTTGCGGGATGGCGATCAGTGTGATGACGGTGCCGTTGAAATAAACGCCGCCCGGGGGATTGAGCGTCACATTGCCCGCGCCGGCGACATTGACCGTCACGGTAAATTTTCCAATCTGGCGAAATTCCGCGGTGACCTTTTTGTCGGCGTCCATCGTGAGCGTGGCCACCACATTCGGGCCGTCCAGATGGCCGTTCCAATCATGAAAAAACCAGCCCGCCATTGGCGCCGCGGTCAACGTGACCACCGTGCCTTCATCATACACGCCGCCCGCAGGATTTAAAGTCACGCTGCCGGAACCGAGAGTAGAAATCTTGAGCGGCCGTTGCACGATAAAACTTGTCGGGCTGACGCCGGTGCCGGTTGAATTGGTCATGCTAATCGTGCCGGTGGTCGCGCCGGCCGGAACCGTCGCGCGAAGCTGCGTGCCGGAAAGAATAGTGAACGTCGCCGGCTTGCCATTGAAACGCACCGCGGAGACGCCAGTGAAGTTCGTGCCGACGATCGTCACCTGCGTGCCGGCCGCGCCTTTGGCGGGAGAAAAAGCGGAAATTTGCGGCGGGCTGTTCAGATCAATCTTGCCGTGCAAATAATAGCGGCTGTCTTTATCCGCCGCTAAAATCAAAAGGCCGGTGGCGCGATTGACATTCTGTTTGGTCGCCGCCGGATTCGAAATATTGATATCCGTGGCGCTCTGAATGATCGGCGTGCCGAGGCCGAGCGGAAAAACCAAATCACTCAGGCTCGCGCTTTTCAAATAAATGCCGGCCGGGCCGGTGTCGGTGCTGCGCGCCAACACGTGCAGCCGTTGGTTTTCACTATCGACGGCCAGTTGCGGCCGCGAATGATTCAAACCGACGGTGGAAAAAACATGTCGCGTCCACGCGCCGAGCGCACTACGTTTTAAGACAAAAATACCGGGCGATTGCGAGCCGGAAAGCCTGGTCTCCGTCGCCGCGTAAAGATTGCCGCTGCCGTCGCGAACCGGTTTCAAACAAAAATGATCTTCGGCGACGCGGCCCGTGCCGAGGCCGGAGAGCGCGATCTCGCGCGGTTTCCAGATCTCATCCGCGGCGCCGTCGATATGGACGGCGAAATAATTCGTCGAGTCTTTCTGGTTCGACCACATCACGCCGATCTTGTTGCCGCCGAACGCGACGAGGCCGGAAACATCATCGGGATCGGTGTCATGGCCCTGCACCGGCAAAACGAACGGCGTGCCCCACGTCAGATCGCTGCCGGCGGTGCGATTGATCATGACTTTGTTTTTTTCAATCCACGTGATCCACAGCTTGCCGGCCGTATCTTTGTCGAGCGTCAACGTTTCGGATTTCGAGCTGTTGATATTCACCGGAAAGCCGAGATCGAGGCTGTATTGTTTCGTGGTCGCATTGTAGCTGTAGCGATAGAGTTTGCTAAAATACGTCGAGGTGGTTGGGCCGGGGCTGCTCGAGGTGTAAAAATGCGAGGCAATATAAAGCCGCTGGCCGTCCCACAACACATCCGGTCTGGAGCCGTTGCGCGTATCCGCCGCAGTATTTGTGGCGATCCAACTCTGCGTCGCGCCATTCAAACGATGAATCTCATAACGGTTGGCCGCGGGATTCCACAGCACGCCCCACCATGAGCCGTCGTTCCACCACAGCTTGCTCTGGGCTTTGCCAAAGGTCGGCTCGGAATTGGTCGTCGCGCCAAAACTAAAATCGCGATAACCCGCGATGACCCCGCTTTGCGGGGATTGCGCCTGGGCGAATGACGTTATCCCGAGAATGGTCCCAAAAGCCAACAGCGCAAAAATTTCGGTTATCACGGCAAAATGGGCGCACGGTTTGACGGCCCGATCTTTTTCAATTTTGAGAAATCCTCTTCTCTCGCGCATGCTCAAGCTCCGTAATCGTGTCAATCCACTGCCACACATCGTTGTCGAAATGAAGAAGAGGTAATCGTCATCAAAAAAACAAACTTTCCATTTTTCTGTCTGTGTTTCTGTTGCTTGCTGCGATCGGCGTTGCCTGATCATTTCACAAAAACATTCTGATGACAGAAAAATGCAGGGCAGAAAGATATTTGCTATCGGGGAAACTGTAAACTTTATTTCTTAACGGACGCTAAAGCTTGTCGCGCCGTTTGTTGCTTATTCTGCTTTAGAAAAAATTGACCGGTCGCTGGGAGCGACCGGTCAATTAAAATAACCACTGTCATAGTTGGCGGGTTGACAAACTAAAGTTTGTCACTCCGCTTCGACTTTGGACTTCGGACTTTCGACCTCGGACCTTATTTCATCAATACGATGCGGCGGACCTGCCTGAAGGAGCCGGCCTGCAGCACGGTGAAATAGGTTCCACTGGACAAGCGCGCGGCGTTGAAAGTTATCTCGTGCCGGCCCGCTTCCTGATAGCCGTCGAACAGCGTTGCCACCAACTGGCCGGCGACGTTGAAGACTTTCAGCGTCACGCGGCTGCTCTGCGGCAGGCCGTACTCGATCGCGGTCGAGGGATTGAACGGATTCGGATAGTTTTGTGCGAGGAAAATCTCGGTCGGGATTTCTTCCGTCTCGCTTACTTCCGTTGCGCCTTTCGTCAGCTTATCGCCGTAATAGACTTCGAACTCGGTAATACGGTAACTGCTGGTCGCAAATTTCAGCATATTCAGGCGGACATAGCGCGCGGTCTTTTGGATAAACTTGATTTCCGCGGTGCCTTTTTTGCCGGAGGTATTGGTATAAAATGTCGTCCAGATCGAATCATCGTCGGAAATTTGCAGATCATAGCTTTTCGCATAATCGCCCGATTTCCACTTGATGATGACGCGGCCGATCTTTTGCGCCGAACCGAGATCGACCCGAATCCACGCATTCGGATTGGCGGCCGTAAGCGGCACGCTGCGCCAGAACGTATCTTTGTTGCCGTCCACGACGTTCGCCACCGGCGCGGTCGAATCCGAGCCGGAAGCCTTCATCGACTGCAGTTTCGCGATGTTCAGGTTCGGATCGGGTTTCGGGATAAACGTCGCGATCAGATTCTTTTCACCGATGATATTGAATGCCAAAGGATTGGCCGTGCTGGTGATGTCACCGCTCCAACCGCTGAAGATCGCGCCGGCGCCGGGCGTGGCGCGCAGCGTTACCAGCGTACCGGGCGCAAAAATGCTATCCGCCGGCACGACACCCACTGTACCGTTGCCAACCGTTTTGATTCTCAGTCTCGAGAGACCTGGCTTGAGCTCAAGGGCCACCACTGCCCAGTCGACGGCGCCGTTGAATTTGCCGTCAACGACAACGGCGGCGGGCGAAGTGAAATGCTTATCGAAAACCGCCAATGAAACCATGTTGCCGCCGGCACCCTGCGCCAGCTCGACCTGCTCGGTGAAGCCGAGGCCTGCGGTGTGCGTTTTAGACCGCATGATGACCGCGCCATAAACCAGCGCATCGCTCACGGTGGTGTTCAAATTCACCGCATAATTCGGCGTATCCACGCCGCCGGCGCAGGCGCCCGCGCTGCCGGTCGTGTTCGCCGCAATGATGGCGCCGATCGGCATCGTCTTGCTCACGCCGGAATAGCGCGAGACGATGATGACCATGTTCGACGCCGGGCTGGTCATGCTGGCCGTCACCGCTTCATCGGTCCCGCCTTGCGGGAGCGTGCCCTGCGCCATCCAGATTTCCACGCCGGCGATGTTGCGGCCGGAGCATTGCGAGGTCACCGGCGTCCAGTTCAAGCCAAGGCCGGTCACCGACAAAACATTCAGCCGCGGTTTGCTGGTAATCGCGGCGAGATAAAAATCGCCGGCCACAGCCGTCAACGGCAGAGAGGTGGTGACTGTCGAGGCATTGCTCGAGGTGCCGATTTGCACTTCCTCGTTAACAATCTGGCCTTTGGTGAAACTGCCTTTAAAAGTCACCTTGACATTTTTATTGGAGTTCATGGTGATCGTCGCCGGGCTGGTTGTGCCGAGCAAATCACCGCCCCAGCCCATAAACGTAAAACCGCTGTCCGGTGTCGCGGACACTGTGACCACCGTTCCGGCTTTGTAGGTGCCGCCGGGCGGGTCGAGAATCACCTGGCCGTGGCCAAGCGTGTTGACCGCCAGTTTATACAACGTCGGCGGCAGCGCCGCAAAGTTGGCATTCACGACTTTGTTGGCGTTCATCACGATGGTCACCGGACTGGCGGAGTTGTGGATGTCGCCGCTCCAGCCGCTGAACTTGAAACCTTTCATCGGCGTCGCCGTCAAAGTCACCGTGCTGCCGGCGATGTAACCGTCGACGGGCGGTTTGGGATTGACATTCACCGTGCCGGAATCAACCGCGTTTGCAACCAGCGTAAACCTGGTGTTGACGATCGGAGCGCCCAGCGGTCTGAGCTCGATTCCCACCGCGGCCCAGTCGGTAACGCCGTCAAAAGAACCAGCCACCGCCGCATTGCCGGCCGCGGGGAAATTCTTATCTGCCACCGCCACCGAAATCACGTCGCCGCCGATGCCGAATGTCACTTCAGCGCGCTCGGCATAGCCGGCGCCCGGCGAATGCAATCTGGAGCGCATGGTCGTCGCGGAAAAAACCGCCGAGCCCGCTGCCGTCGTCGACATATTCATTAAATACGTATTGCTGTCAACTCCGCCCGAACAATCTCCATTGAGGCCCGTGGTGTTTGCCGAAATAACATTGCCGAGCGGTTTCGTGGCATGCACGCCAAAGTATCTTGACACCAGGATAATCGCATTCACCGCCGTATCTGCAAAGGTGGCGGTTACCGGCGTCGCTCCCGTCGGCGTGCCCTGCGCCATCCAGACCTGCACGACGTTGCCGTTGCGGCCGGAGCATTGCAGTTTCACCGGCGTCCAATTCAGGCCGAGGCCTTCGACACGAACCACGCCCAATTTCGGTTTGGAGGAGATCGCCGCCAGATAAAGCTGGCCATTGGCGGGCGCGAGATTTTCGGAGGTGGTGACCACCAGCGATTTGCTGGCGACGCCAAATTTGGTTTCTTTATGCAGAACTTTGCCGGTCGCCGCACCGCCGGTGAAAGTCGCCGTCACGTTCAGATGCGCGTTCATCACAAGCGTGCGCGGGCTGGTCAAACCGGTCAAAGCGCCTTTCCAACCGCCGAACACAAAACTCGGCGCGGGCTTTGCGGTCAACGTCACCACGGTGCCGGCGCGATAGGTGCCGCCCGGCGGATTCAACGTCACACTGCCGTTGCCGAGGGTGTTGACATTCAAACGATATTGCGGAATAACCTGCGAGAACCTGGCGATGACGTGCTTGTGGGCATTCATCGTAAGCTTCACCGGATTGGCCAGGCTCGTCAAATCGCCGCTCCAGGCGTCGAATTTGAAGCCGGCCACCGGCAAGGCCTTCAAGGTCACTTCCGCGCCGGAATCATACGTGCCGCCTTCCGGGCTGACTTCCACACTGCCCAGACCATCGGCGTTCGTCGTTAAAGAGTATTGTATCGGACCGCCGGTCGCATTGGCCGGGCGAATTTCGAGCGCCACCAACGCCCAGTCCACCGGGCTGTTGAAGAAACCGTCGATCGTGGCCGAAGTCGCAGTCGGAATGCTCTTATCCTGCACGGCCATGGAAACCACGTCGCCGCCCGTGCCTTTGATCAGCTCGGCGCGCTCAATAAAACCGGGGCCCGGCTGATTGGTTTTGGAGCGCATGACGACCGCGCCATACACCAACGTGCCGTTTGAGCCCGTCGTCAGATTGAATAAATAGGAAAGAATATCGACGCCGCCAACGCAGGCGCCGTTGCTGCCCGTCGTGTTTCCGGAAATGACGTTGCCCAGCGGAAAAGTCGCATGCACGCCGGAATAGCGCGACACGATGAGGATGGCATTCTTCACCGAATCGGCGAACGTTGCCGTTACGGCTTCATTGCCCGTCGGCGTGCCCTGCGCCATCCAAACTTGTACGTTGGTGGAGTTGCGTCCGGAGCACTGCGCTTTCACTGGTTTCCAGTTTAAGCCGAGGCCGGAGACAGAGGTGACACCCAATTTGGGCTTGGTGGTGATGGCGGCCAGATACAGGTTGCCATTCGCGCCGATGAGGCTGGCCGAAGTGGTCACGGTAGGCGAGGGGCCTGCCGTCCCGAACCTGGTCTCTTCGTGGATGATTTGAGCGGAGCTCAAACCGGCGACGCCCAGTCCCGCGCACAGGACCATGACGGCCACGAGTCCCGCCACTTTGCGGGATTTCAACTTGTTCATACAAAGTCTCGCTTTTTTGTGGTTTAACGTAGCATCCCTGCGAGACCATTAGTGCTCTGCCTGCACTAACCAATTGATTTTAGCCTGCTCCGGCCCTGCCAAACTTTTTATATTACAGCCCCGACTCTCATTAATAAAGGTTTAAATGAAAGGTCGAGGCAGCATGTTGCCGATTTCAACCGAAAAAACTTAAGTAAGATGATTTAATGACAAAATCATTTAAAATCATTTTTCCCACCGATTGAAGAAACCCGCTGATGAAATGCTTTATCCGTGGGCTTCTTCAATCCGCGGGTTTTTGATCGAAAACTTTTTGGCCATTGCGCAGCAAAAGTTGGAAAAAATTCTGCGTTTTAAATTCCCAACCATTTTTTAATTTTACTGCACTTTTGGCTAACATCATTTATTACCAGCAATGGGCTATTTCAGCAGAATAATTCTTCGCGTTATTCTTTCAGCGCCGGCCTGCAATTGCAACAGATAAATTCCGGCGCTCATCGGCGCGTCGGTGTCGTCCGTCCCGTTCCATTGCACGAGGTTGCGCCCGGCGGATTGCACGCCGTTCACCAGCGTGCGCACGCGCTGGCCGCGGAGATTATAAATGTCCAGACGCACATTCATTTCAATTGAAACAAAAAATTCAATATTCGTTCCCGGATTGCCAAAGGTTCCCCGCCCAAGCGGGGAAAACGGATTCGGATAATTGGGATGAAGCTGCAGCGCGAAGGGCGGAGGCGGCTTGTCGTCCGGATCTTCAAAATCACCGGGCACGCCGCTCGCCTGCGGCCGGATGGCTACCGCCAGCATCGCCCAGTCGGTGTTGCCGTTGAAGGCGCCGTTCACCGTCGCCGTTCCGGCCGTCGGAAAAACTTTATCCTGCACCACGATCGAAGCCGTGCTGCTGCCGTTGCCCTGCTTTATTTCCACGCGCTCGAGGTAGCCCGTTCCCGGCGTGTGCGTTTTGTTGCGCATGCCGGCCGCGCCATAAACCACGGCGCCGTTCGCCACCGTCGTCACGTTGAACGAATACGACGTATTATCCAGCCCGCCGTCGCAGGGACCATCGAGACCTTTCGTGTTGCCAGCGACGACATCATCAATCGGATGCGTTGTCGACACGCCGGCATAACGCGACACCACGATGGCCGAATTATATGGCGCCGAAGCGAGATTGGCGTTCACGATGCCGACACTCGCCGGCGTGCCCTGCGCCATCCACAACTCGATGCCGATATTGTCGCGCCCGGAGCATTGCGCTTTCACCGGCGTCCAGTTCAGCCCAAGACCCGTCACCGAGTTCACCTTCGTTCGCGGTCGCGTCGTAATCGCCGCGAGATAGAGATGATCTTTCACTCCGGTGAGGTTCGCCGTGGCTGCCACCACAGCCGAGCTGATGGCGCCGCCGGTTTTCGTTTCTTCATGCGAAACGCGAATCACCGTGAACACGGCTTGCACGCGCTTGTCTGCATTCATCGTCAGCGGCGCCGGATTCGTTGCCCCCGACAAATCGCCGCGCCATTCGACAAATTGATAGCCGGTATCGGGAATCGCCGTCAACGTCACCACCAGCTCGGCTTCGTA
>Ga0247727_10004204_pt1 | contig 30802 bp, 23 predicted proteins | sample WisWelCaveWW1625_FD_202498 | JGI IMG/M metagenome (GOLD analysis project Ga0247727, IMG submission 202498) | Biofilm microbial communities from Wishing Well Cave, Virginia, United States - WW16-25 | ecosystem: Environmental > Aquatic > Deep subsurface > Groundwater > Cave microbial mat | place... | reverse complement strand
CCGCTCATCGCGATTTATGCCGGCGCCTTCGTCGTCTTCGCGTTCGACGCCGTCTTCGCGGCGCCCCACCGGCTCGCCGAGTGGTCGAAGGCGCTGCGCCGGGAGCGAGGGCCGGCGGCGGCTGGGCGGCCGCGAGAGGCCGGGTCCTAGGGAACAGGAACGCTCTCCAGCACCCGGCGCACGATGTCCTCGATCGAGACCTCCTCCGCCTCCGCCTCGTAGCTGACGATGACGCGGTGACGGAGCACGTCGAGCGCGAGCGACTTCACGTCATCGGGCGTGACGTAACCGCGGCCGCGGACGAAGGCGTGGGCGCGCGCCGCCTGCGCCAGGAAGATGGTGGCGCGCGGCGACGCGCCGAACGCGATATACGGCCGTAGGTCGCCCAGGCGATACGACTCCGGGTCGCGCGTGGCGTAGACGAGGTGCACGATGTAATCGCGCAGCGAGCCTTCGAGGTGGACGGCGCGCGCGGCCTCGCGAGCGGCGAGGATGTCGTGCAGGCCAGCGACCGGGCGCACTTCCTCCGGCTCATCGAGGACGAAGCGTTCGAGGATCTGCTTCTCTTCGGGCCGCGTGGGGTAGTCGACCAGCACCTTGAGCATGAACCGGTCGAGCTGGGCCTCCGGCAGCGGGTAGGTGCCCTCCTGCTCGATCGGGTTCTGCGTGGCGAGCACCATGAACGGCTCGTCGAGCGGGAAGGTCGTCCCGCCGATCGAGACCTGACGCTCCTGCATCGCCTCCAGCAGCGCCGACTGTACCTTCGCCGGCGCACGGTTCACTTCGTCGGCCAGCACCAGGTGGGCGAAGACGGGCCCCTTGCGCACGTTGAAGCGTCCGTCTTGCGGGCTGTAGATCTGCGTGCCGGTGATATCGGCCGGGAGCAGGTCTGGCGTGAACTGGATGCGCACGAAGGTCGCGCTGATGGCGCGGGCGAGCGTGCTCACAGAGAGCGTCTTGGCCAGGCCGGGCACGCCCTCGATCAGGATGTGGCCGCGGCAAAGCAGGCCGATGAGCAGTCGATCGATCAGGGCGTCCTGACCGACGATGACCCGCGCCGCCTCCGCCCTGACGCGCTCGACGAAGCGGCTCTGCTCGCGCACGCGGGCGTTGATCGCCTCGATGTCAACGGCCATGGGTCGATTTTAGCACGGGCCGGCCCGGCCGGAGGGGCGGCTAGGTCGCCGGGGCCTCGTACACCACCCGGCCCTCGCCGAGCGCTGTCTCCAGAAAGGCGCTGACAAGCCTGACGACTGTCCCTACCATTCTGCCGCCGCCCTCCGGCTCCCGCGGGGACAGAGTTGAAGCTCTGTCCGGCCCGCTCAGCAGCGCGTCATATATTGGTGGGGATCAAGTTGCACCAGCACTAGCCGGGTGCTGAAGACCTCTCAGGAACCAGTGTCTCTCTTCCCACCCACCCGCCCTGAGATGTTTGTTTGAATCTGGGGGACGCCCCCAGACCCCCGGCCCTCCGCTTCCGCTCAGGGCAAGCGCTAGGGCTGCGCCCCCTTCGGCAAGGTCAGGGCAGGCTCTCTGCACTCCCCTCTTTTCAGCACCCTCCCTCCAACCCGCGTGGACAGGCCTGAAGGCCTGGTCCTATGCGAAGGGAGGGGGCCGGCGAATGATTCGGATGTGGGAATGCGGCGTCAGCCGGCCTTCGCCTCTTCCTTCGGCGCCCACTGGTTCGTGAGGTCGTTGGTCACCTGCTCCGGCATGAGCTTCGAGAGCTCGTCCAGGCTCCAGCCGTGGTCGCTGCGGATGTCGGCCACCACTTGCGGCTCGCTGTAGAGGCCGATCTGGTTGCCGACAACCAGGAAGTTCCGGCCGTTGACGTTCGCCGCCTCGTCCGTGCAGAGCCAGACCACCAGCGGCGCGATCGCCTCGGGCGGGTTCGCCCGTTCGAACGCTTGGAGCATCTCCGGCGTCATGCCGGCGGCGCCGCCTCGCGCGGCCGCCTCGCGCATGTCGTCGCTGATCGTGAGGCGGGTGGCGGCGCGAGGACGGATGGCGTTGCAGCGCACGCCGTAGCGCCCCATGTCGCGGGCGACGGTGCGGGTGAGGCCGACGATGCCCTCCTTGGCGGCGCTGTAGTTCGCCTGGCCCATGTTGCCCAGGCCCGATTCCGACGAGGTGTTGACGATGACGCCGGAGCGCTGCTGCCGGAAGGCAACGCAGGCGTGGCGGGTCAGGTTGAAGTGGCCCTTGAGGTGAACGGCGATCACGGCGTCCCACTCCTCCTCCGCCATGTTGAAGATCATCCGATCGCGCAGGATGCCGGCGTTGTTGACGATGATGTCGAGCCGGCCGAAGGCGTCGATGGCCTGTTTCACCAGCTCCTCGCCGGTCTTGAACTCGGCGATGTTGCCGTAGTTGGCGGCCGCCTGGCCGCCCGTCGCCTTGATCTCGTCGACGACCTCGTCGGCGGGCGACTTCTCGCCTCCCTCGCCCGTGGCGCTGCCGCCGAAGTCGTTGATGACGACAGCGGCGCCTTCCTCAGCGAGCAGCAGCGCCTCTCCGCGGCCGATGCCGCGTCCGGCGCCGGTGACGATGGCGACGCGGCCCTTCAGTCGATCACCCATGATGTTCCCCTCCTTGACGTAAGCAGTGATACGGGCTGTTTGTACCCCAGGGCCTCGCTGAGCGCAAGCGAGCTCAGCGGAGCTGCCCTGAGCGGCTGGCGGCGTCGAGCGCTTTCCGGGCGGGGTCGGTCGCGGGCGGCGGGGTGAGGCGCCTGGCATAGAACGCTTGTACTCACCAAGACCAAGTGGTATCTTTCGCACTGATGGATTTCGAACTTGATGCGAGGATCATCGAATTGGTAGCGGCTGCTGCACAGCTCGGCGCTGCGGATGTCGGCGGCCCGCTCTCACAGAACGAGCGCCTCGTTCTGCTTCTTGCTCGGAATGCACCTGAGAGTGGGCGCTATAATAGGAATTTCCTTCGCCGAGCCATCTCCAAGGGCGAGGACCCTCTCGGAACGACCTACGCATATCTAAGGGATAGAAGCATGCGCAGGCGATCCGGGATGTTTTACACAGACCCACAGATCGTTCGCCCTATGGTGGATTGGATCTTGAAGCAAGCGCCAGAACGCGTCGTTGATGCGGGGTGTGGAAGTGGCAGATTCGGTTTCGCAGTCGTGACGCTAAGGCCGCGACTGCCGCTGGTTGCGGTCGACGTCGATCCGGTAGCCACTTTGATCTGCAGAGCGAATCTCAGCGTCGCCGGCGCTACGGCGGCGCGAGTGCTGAATGAAGATTTCACGACGCTGAAGCTGTCAGCGATAGGCGAACGGACAGCTTACGTCGGCAACCCGCCATACGTAAGACATCACGAGTTGACGCCCGCGCAGAAGCAGTGGCTTGTCGAGACATCAAGCCGCCTCGGTCACAAGATCTCAAAGCTTGCCGGTCTGCACGCCCACTTCTTTTTCGCGACCGCAGCCGCCGGAAGCACGGGTGATGTTGGATGCTATGTGACTAGTAGTGAGTGGCTCTACACGAACTACGGAGCGAGTTTGAGGAGACTCCTGCTCGACGGGTTAGGCATGAGGTCCCTACACGCGTTCGAACAAACGGCTACGCCATTTGCGGACGCCATGACGACTGCGGCAATCACCTGCTTCGAGCTTGGAAGACCGGTGGACTCCGCCAAGCTCAGGACCGTACGAGCTGCGAGTTATCTTCAGGATCTTGACAAGGGACATCTCGTGAAGGCGACGCATCTTGCGCGCGCGCGCACGTGGGGTGACTCATTGGCCGCCTCGCCCATAGGCTCGCGGAGCGGGCTTATGACGCTGGGCGATGTGGCACGCGTACACCGTGGCGCTGTCACCGGCGGGAACCGCTACTTTGTGATGTCTCGCAGGGAGGCAGAAGAACGGGGCCTAGCGAAATATGTCCGCCCCGTGCTGGCATCCGCGGACGAAGTGTTCAAATCAGACGGCGTCTTGATGGCCTCATCAGCCGAGAAGGTCGTGCTTGCTCCTCCACGTAGCGTGGATCTGAACCTGGAGGATTCCGAGCCTCTACGGCGCTACCTTCACGAAGGAGAGCGCTTAGGAGTTCCTTCCGGATATGTTTGCTCGCATCGGAATCCTTGGTGGTTCATTGCGTTCAAGGAGCCTCCTCCCATCGTAGCCACGTATATGGCCCGCCAGCAGCCAATGTTCGCGGCAAATCCTGACGGCGTGCTCATCCTCAATGTTCTTCATGGGGTATACCCAAGGCAGAGGCTTAGCTCGCTTGAAGTTCGTAAACTAGTCAGCGCTCTCAATAGTTCTAGGGAGACCTTCCGGGGACATGGCCGATTCTATCAAGGAGGCCTTCAGAAACTAGAGCCGCACGAGATGGAAGGATTGCCTCTCCCGCAGTACGCGTAACGCAGTGCCTTACCACGTCTTACTGCCACCTCGCTGGTCCCGTCACGACCTGGACGCGGCCCGAGGCGTTGCCCTTTCGGCGTTTGTTACTCAACGAGGCGCGGAGGGAACCGCTGCTTATGAGCAGCGGTTCCAGGAAAACCTGCAGCGTGTCGAGCAGCTCTTCAGGAAGACCTCAGATCTCCTGCGGATAGACGCTAGGACTTTCGAGGAGGACCCTGCCCTGATTTCTGCGGCCAGGTACCTGGCCGCACCGCCGATTAGCCAAGATGATCTCGCAACCCTAGCAGGCGGAAAGCTCGTGGGGCGAAAACGAATTTCGCTGGAGCTCGCCGCACAGGCTGCAGAGGTCATCAAGGCTGCGTATGATCCAATTCGATTCGTCTGGCTGCGCGAGGGTAGGAAACCCACGAACGAAGAACGTGCCACGGCCTTGTCGTGGACGGCAGGGATATGGACTGCCGAGGAACTCCGGACTCTTCGACGTGGCCTATCCAGTACACGTCAGGAGGCCGCAGTGGCAGGCGGACTCCTGAGTATCGGGTGGCAAAAATCGACCCTCCGAAAAGTTGACACGCTCGACGACCTGGATCGTGGTTGGTTCTCCAGCGAGGTCCTCCTCGCGGGGTCCAAATGCGATGTTCCCATACGCCTGAAGGATGGCCGGCTCTTAGCTCTTGAGTGTAAGGTGACCAACAGCGCGATCAACAGTGTCAAGAGGCTCAATCGTGAGACCGGTGGAAAGGCTGATCAATGGCGAAGGGCATTCGGAGAGCAGGTCATCCCGGCTGCAGTCCTTGCGGGGGTATTCAAGCTTGGCAATCTCGTGGATGCGCAGGACCGACAAGGTATCGCCATTTTCTGGGAGCATCACTTGGATCAACTCTTCGAGTTCGTTGCCTCGGTCGAGTAGAACCTAGAACGACCAGCCATGGAGCCGGTTCGCCTCCGCCGTGACGTCCGGCCGGCAGTCCGGGTGGGCGATCGCCAGCAGCTCGCCGATGCGCTGGCGCAACGTCTTGCCCCGCAGGGTAGCGATGCCCCACTCCGTGACCACGTAGTCGACGGCGGTGCGCGGCACGGTCACCGGCGCCCCTTCGTCCAGCGACGCCGCGATGCGCGAGCGACGCTCGCCGTCGCGCAGGTAGGACGACGGCAGGACGATGACGCTGCGCCCGTCTTCGGCGTGGGCGGCGGCGATGGCGAAGGCGGTCTGGCCCCCGGGGCCGGTGTACGGCCAGGGGCCGATCGACTCGCCGTTGACCTGGCCGGTGAGGTCCACCTGCATCGCGTTGTTCACCGCCACCAGCCGCGGCTCCTTCCCCAGCACGTCGAGGTCGTCGGTGTAGGTGAAGTCGTACAGCTCGAACGCCGGGTGGCCGTCGATGCGCTCCAGCTCCTCGCGCGGGATGAGCGAGATGCCGGTGGCGACCACCTTGCCGGGGTGCGTCGTCTTGCGCCGGCCTGTGACGACTTCGGCGTCGACCAGATCGACCACGCCGCCGGGCAACAGCTCCGTATGGATGCCGAGCTCTTGTCGGTGGCCGAGGAAGACGGGCAGCGCCGCGGAGACGGCGCCGGTGCCGATCTGCACGGTATCGCCGTCACGCACCAGCTCCATGCCGACCAGCGTGCCGATCACCTCGGCGATCGCCACTTCCTCCTCCGTCCGCTCCTGCGCGCGCGCCATCGCCGTGCGCACCTTGCGGCCCACCTGCGGGTCGGGCGCGACCAGGCGCGCGATGCGGTCGACGTGGATGCGGTTGGCGCCGCCGGTGCGGATCGCGCGCTCGTCCACCTCCGCGATGATCGTCCGGCTGTGGTCGGCGAAGGTGGGGTTCATCCACAGCGACCCGCCGAACGAGCACCAGCCCTGGGCGTCCGGCGGCGAGACGACGCAGAGGTGGTAATCGAACGGGCCGACGCCGGGCGGCAGACAGCCCGCGCGCCAGAGTGCGGTCGGCAGGTAGTCGACGCGGCCGTCGCGCACCCCGCCGCGATCGACGTTCGTGGCGAAGGGCGTCACTTGGCGAAAGGCGCTCCCCTCGGCGAAGGTGTGCCAGGGGAACGCGCAGACGAAGTGGAAGACCGAGACATCCTCCAGCCCCGCCGCGCGGTCGCTCAGCGCCGTGCAGAGCGAAGGCGGCATGCCGTCGAACATGCCGACGACCACCGATTCGCCTGAACGGACGCCGGCGACGGCGTCGGCGGCGGTGCGTAGCTTGTCGGCGTAGCGTGTTCGCCAGTCCATATCGAGCGTCCCCCAGGATACAAGGCGGCGGGTCGGGGGGTCGAGGGCCGGGGGCCACGCCACACCCGGCGCTGTTCGTGGTACCATGGGGCGTCGTGGACGGATCGCTGACCGACAAACGGGCGCGCCTGCGGGAGGCGCTGCGCGAGATGGGCTCGGCCGTCGTCGCCTTCTCGGGCGGCGTCGACAGCACCTTCGTCGCGGCCGCCGCGTTCGACGCGCTGGGCGAGCGCGCGCTCGCCGTCACCGGCGTCTCGCCGTCGATCCCGGCGTCGGAGGTCGAGGAGGCGCGGGAGCTGGCGCGGGGCATCGGCATCGCGCACGAGCTGCTCGACACGAGCGAGATGGAACGCGCGGGCTACGTCGAGAACTCGCCCCAGCGCTGCTACCACTGCAAGACGGAGCTGTACGAGCTGCTGGCCGCGCTGGCGGCCGAACGCGGCTTCGCCGTCGTCGCCGACGGCTGCAACGTCGACGACCTGGGCGACCACCGGCCGGGGCGCATCGCCGCCGACGAGCACGGCGTGCGCAGCCCGCTCATCGAGGCCGGCCTCACGAAGGACGACGTGCGCGCCCTCTCCCGTGAACGGGGCCTGCCGACCTGGGACAAGCCGGCGATGGCCTGCCTCTCGTCACGCATCCCCTACGGCACGCCGGTCACGGTCGAGGCGCTGGAGCGCGTCGGCGCCGCCGAGGCGTTCCTGCGCGCGCTGGGCGTCCGTCAGGTGCGCGTCCGCCACCACGACGACGTCGCCCGCATCGAGGTGGAGCCGGAGGCGATGGCGTCGCTGCTGGCGCACCGCGACGCCGTCGTCGGGCGCCTGAAGGCGCTCGGCTATGCCTACGTCGCGCTCGACCTCGCCGGCTTCCGCTCCGGCAGCATGAACGAGACGCTGCCGCTGGTGGAGATCACGACGCGCTGACTCGCTGCGGGGCGCGGTAGGGGCGCACGAAGCTGCTCCCTCACCCCCGGCCCCTCTCCCTCGTCAACGAGGGAGAGGGGTGGCCGAAGGCCGGGGTGAGGGCGTGTCAATACGACCGCGTACTCGGTACGGCAAAAGGTTGGAGCGGCACTAATCAGCGCCACTCGCTGCGCCTACCCTGCGCCTCCCCCACCAGGCCGCGCCGCCCAGCGCGATGGCGCCCGCCGCCGCCGCCGCGATGCCAGCGAGCACCGCGCCGCCCGTGCCGGACGATGCCGGCGCTGCCACAGGCGTCGTCGCCGCATCGGGCAGCTCCGCCACCCCGCCGACGCCGAGAGGGCAAGTCTCCGTGGAACAGAAGAGGTGCGCGGCGCCGGTGCCCGACCCGAGCACGTAACCCGTGTCGCCGACGACGACGTTGCCGCCGACCGCTGCGACCGACCAACCGAAATTGGCGCGGACGTCTGGCGTGGGGTTGATGAAGGTCTGGAGGAGAGCGCCGGTGGCACCGTTGAAGAGGTACGCCGCTTGGCCGAAGTCGCCTATGTCGCCGACGAGGACGTTGGCCCCCAAGGCCGCGACAGACCAGCCGAATAGGCTGAACGAGTCGTTAGGGTCGAGGAAGGTTTCGAGGAGGACACCCGTAGTGGCGTTGAACAGATAGACCGCGGGGTCGCCAGACCCTGTGCCGTTCGTCGGTGCGCCGACGACGACGCTGCCCATCAATTCTGCAACCGAGCCGCCGAAGCGCTCGCCGGTGGCGGGTGTGGGGTTGAGGAAGGTCTGGAGCAGGGCGCCGTTGCTGGCGCTGAAGAGGTAAGCCGCCCCGACGTTGAAGTTACGGCCAGGCGCGCCGACGAGGACGTTGGCGCCCACCCCCGCCACCGAGTAGCCGAAGAAGTCCTGGGCGGCTGGCGTGGGGTTGAGGAAGGTGCGGAGGAGGGCGCCATTGCCGGCGTTGAAGAGGTAGGCCGCGCCAGCGTCGGTCGCCGCCGTGTCGTCGAGATGAGCGCCGACGAGGACGTTTCCGCCCAGCGCTGCCACCGAAAAGCCGAATTGATCGCCGCTTTCCGGTGTGGGGTTGAGGAACGTGCGGAGGAGCGTGCCGGTGTTGCCGTCGAAGAGATAGGCCGCGCCAGCGTCGGTCGCCGACGTGTCGTCGTTGGGGGCGCCCACCAATGCGTTGCCGCCGACCGCGGCCACCGACCAGCCGAATTGATCGCCGCTTTCCGGGATGGGGTTCGGGAACGTCTGGAGGAGCGCCCCGGCAGTGTCGAAGAGGTAGGCTGCCCCGGCGTTGCCCGCGCCCGTATCGTCGACGTAGGCGCCGACCAGGACGTGGCTGCCGACCGCCGCCACCGAGCTACCGAATTGATCCGTGGAGGCCGAAGTCGGGCTGAGGAAGGTGCGGAGGAGGGGCCACGTTTGGGCGTGGGCCGCCCCGCCGCCGCCCGGTCCGCCGGTGGGCGCCGGCCAGAGCACGGCAGCCGCCACGAGCGCCGCGAGGGCGCTGAGCTTGAGGGCGATCACGACTCGTGCTGCTGGCATCACGCACCTCCCCGCCGCGATGCGCCGCTCGTCGTCTGGCAAGGAAACGCTACTACGAATCCGCCGGGTTGTCAACGTCGACGCAAGCCCCTGGTGGAGATCACGAGGCGCTGACTCCATGTCACCCTGAGCCCTTCGCTGCACTCAGGACAGGCTCCGCGAAGGGCTCTTCGCTGTGAACCCGCGTCTCTGCAATCGAAATGAAAGATGCTTCGCTGGCGCTCAGCATGACAGAGGCAGGTAGGGGCGTTCAATTGAACGCCCCTACCTGTGCATGTCCCTATCTTCGCCGAGCCTTGCGCCCCTACCACGCTCCGGTCGCGCGCGGGGAAGCGCCCGCTATACTCACCTCGCTATGCCCGCGACACGTACCGCTCCGCTGAACGCCTGCCTCGGCGTCGACGTCGGTGGCACCTTCACCGACTTCCTCCTCTGGGAGAACGGGCGCCTCGCCGTCCACAAGCGCCCCTCGACGCCGGACGACCCGGCTCGCGCCGTGCTCGAGGGGCTGGCCGAGGCCGGCTGGTCGCCCGAGGAGGTCGTCCACGGCTCCACCGTCGCGACGAACGCCGTGCTGGAGCGCAAGGGCGCGCGCACGGCGCTGGTCACCACGCGCGGCTTCCGCGACGTGCTCGCCATCGGCCGGCAGACGCGGCCCAAGCTGTACGACCTGGAGCCGTCCGCCAGAGGCGAACCGCTGGCGCCCGATGAGCTACGTCTGGAGGCGGACGAACGGCTGGACTGCCGGGGCCGCGTCCTGCGCGCGCTCGACCCGGGCGAAGTCGAGGCGCTCCTTGACCGCGTGCAGCGCCTCCGCGTCGAGTCGCTGGCGGTCTGTTTCCTCTTCTCGTTCCTCGACCCCGGGCACGAGCGCCTGGTGCGCGACGCGGCGCGGCGGCGCGGCCTGCCCTGCTCGGCGTCGTTCGAGGTGCTGCCGGAGCACCGCGAGTACGAACGCGCGAGCACGACGGTGGTGAACGCGTACGTCGCGCCGGTGGTCGAACGCTACCTCGGCCGGCTTTCGGAGGGGCTGGCGAGTCGAAGCGCGAGCGCGCCGCGCTTGCGCGTGATGCAATCGAACGGCGGCAGCGCCGGCGCGCGGGAGGCGGCGGCGCTGGCGGTGCGCACGGTGCTTTCCGGGCCGGCGGGCGGCGTCGCCGGGGCGTTCCGTATCGCGCGCGACGCAGGCTTCGACCGCGTCATCACGCTCGATATGGGCGGCACCTCGACCGACGTCTGCCTCTGCGATGGCGCTGTGCCCTTCACCGCGGAGTCGGCCATCGATGGCCTGCCGCTGCGCATCCCGACGGTCGACGTGCACACGGTGGGGGCCGGCGGCGGCTCGATCGCCCGCATCGACGCGGGCGGGGCGCTGCGCGTTGGACCGGAGAGCGCGGGCGCCCACCCCGGCCCGGCCGCCTACGGTCGCGGCGGGCCGCCCACGGTGACCGACGCCCACCTGCTCCTGGGCCGCCTGCTGCCCGATCGCTTCCTTGGCGGGCGGATGGCGCTCTCGGTTGCGGCGGCGCGGCGGGCGATGCGGCCACTCGCGCGCGCCTACCTCGGCGACCTCGACGAAGCCGCGGCGAGCGTCGCGCGCGTGGCGAACGCGAGCATGGAGCGCGCGCTGCGCGTCATCTCCGTCGAGCGCGGGCACGACCCGCGCCGCTTCACGCTCGTCGCGTTCGGTGGCGCCGGCCCGCTCCACGCCTGCGAGCTGGCGGAGGCGCTGGGCGTCCCGCGCGTGCTGGTGCCGCCGTTTCCCGGCGTGCTCTCCGCCTTCGGCATGGCGGCCGCGCCCATCACGAACGACCAGGTCGCCGCGCTCCTGTCGCCCGTCCCCACGGACGACCGAGGCGCGTTCGCGCGACGGCTCGAGCGCGCCTTCGTCCGCCTCGAGGCGCACGCGACGAAGGAGCTGGCGTCCGCCGGCCACGCCCGCGGCCTCCGCCTCCGGCGCGCGCTCGATCTGCGTTATGCCGGCCAGTCGTACGAGCTGACGGTACCCGTCGCCGCGACGCCGGAGGGCTGCCGGCCGTCGCGCCTCCTGCCGGCGTTCCATCGCGCGCATCGGCGTCGCTACGGCCACGCCGACCCGTCGCGCGGGGTCGAGATCGTCGCGCTGCGGGTGCGCGCCGAGGCGCCGGGGGCGCCGGTGCGTCTGCCGGCGTTGCCCACGGGTGACGGCGACTCGCGGCGGGCGCGCCTCGAGCGTCGAGACGTCTGGTTCGCCGGACGCCGACGAGCGACGCCGGTCTACGACCGCGCCGCCCTGCGCGCCGGCGACCGGCTGCGCGGCGCCGCCCTCGTCCTCCAGCTGGACGCTACGACGGCCGTGCCGCCGGGCTGGCGAGGCGTGGTCGATGGCGTGGCGAACGTCGTGTTGGAGCGGACGGGATGAGAGAAAGGGGAACGATCCGCTTCCAAATGGAAGCTCCACCTCGCCGCGAGACGTTCCCCGTGATGGGGTTCCTCATTGGAGGCGCTGTCTCCCTTGGCCTGTGGCTGTTCGATGGAGGCGTAAGCCTCACAGCGGTGATAGCAGGGGGCTTGGTCACGGTGGCGCTAATCGCATTCATTATGGTGCTCATCGAGTCCGTCTACCGGCTAAGCAATTATGTCATTTTCCACGCAACACGCGTAGATGTTCTGCGACGACCGTGGACCTACAGAGGATCGCCTGAACTGAAGGCCAGGATCTCCTACCGAGACATCAGTTCGCTTCAGGTCCATGCGGACGGTGAGATCGAAGTGGACTTCCCGAGGAATGAGGCCGTCAGCCCGTGGCCGTGGGCTGGGGCGATCGGTGCCGAGATCCACGGGTCGGTCGCTACGATTCGCTTTCGTCCAACGGATTCCCGGGCAGTCGTTCGCGAGCTCGAACGTAGGGTCGCGCTGGCGCGTGAGCAGGAGGTTCCGGCGCCATGATCGGCCTGCCGTTCGTGGTGGTACGGGGGCCGACGCTGGCGGGCAAGACCACCGTCGCGCGACTGCTGGCGGAGCGCCTGCCCGGCAAGACGGCCGTCATCTCCCAGGACGACCTCTGGTGGCGCGCCATCGTTGGGCACGACGACGATGCGGCCGCCGAGGCCGAGCTGGTCTACCGCCAGATGCGGCTACTCGCGTCGTCGTACCTGCGCGGGGGCTACGGCATCGTCGTCGACGGCTCGTTCGCGTTCTACCGCGACGGCGCGGCGGCGCTGCACGAGACCGACCTGCGCGACCTGCTGGCGCTGGTGAGCACCGTCCCGAACGTGCGGCCGCTGTTCGTGGTGCTCGCGGCGCCGCTCGACGCGCTCCTCGCCCGCGCCGCCGCGAGCGAGCGCTGGGACGCGACCGCCGTCGAGGCGCTCCACCGCGCGTTCGAGGGGGCGATGCGGGCGCCCGTCGTGCTCGACACGAGCATCCTCTCGCCGGACGAGACGGTCGAGCGCATCCTCGCGCGCGTGGGAGCATGAGCGCGCGCTCCCGCGTCGACCCGACGGCGCTCGCCGTGTTCGACGCGCTGTTCGCCTCGGTCGCGGAGGAGATGGGCGTGACGCTGGGGCGCACGGCTCATTCGCCGAACATCAAGGAGCGGCGCGACTACTCCTGCGCGGTGTTCGACGCGCGCGGCAAGCTCGTCGCGCAGGCGGCGCACATCCCCGTCCATCTCGGCGCGATGCCGCTGTCGGTCGAGGCGGCGCTGCCGCTCGCGCCCTTCGCGCCGGGCGACGTGGTAATCCTGAACGACCCGTACCTGGGCGGGACCCACCTGCCGGACATCACGCTCGTCTCGCCCGTGTTCGCCAAGCGAGAGCTGGTCGGCTTCGTTGTGAGCCGGGCGCACCACGCGGACGTCGGCGGCATGGCGCCGGGCTCGATGCCGCTGGCGACCGAGCTGTGGCAGGAGGGCGTGATCATCCCGCCGCTCCGCCTCGCGCGGCGCGGGCGTCGCAACGCCGAGGCGCTGGCGCTGCTGCTGCGCAACGTGCGCACGCCTGAGGAGCGCCTGGGCGACCTCGATGCGCAGCTCGCCGCGCAGCGCACCGGCCAGGCGCGGCTGCTGGAGCTGGTGGGGCGCTACGGCCGGCGGGAGGTCGCGCGACAGATGGCCGCCCTCCAGGACTATGCGGAGCGCCTCACCCGCGCCGCCATCGCTCGCATCCCGAACGGGACGTACCTCTTCGAAGACGTGCTGGACGACGACGGCGTGACCGATGGGCCGGTGGCGATCCGCCTGCGACTCACCGTTCGCGGCGGGCGGATGCACTTCGATTTTACCGGCAGCGCGCCGGAACGCCCCAGCTCGGTGAACGCCGTGGCCGCCGTGACGCGATCGGCGGTCTACTACGTCGTGCGCTGCCTTCTGGATGAGGACGCGCCGACGAACGACGGCTGCCTGCGCGCGATTGGCTTCGCGCTGCCGGTGGGGAGCGTGGTCAACGCGCGCCCGCCTCGCGCCGTGTCGGCGGGCAACGTCGAGACGTCGCAGCGCATCGTCGACGTCGTCCTCGGCGCGCTGGCGCAGGCGCTGCCGGAACGCATCCCCGCCGCCAGCGCCGGCACCATGAACAACGTCACCATCGGCGGCGACGACCCGGAGCGCGGCCGCCCGTTCGCCTATTACGAAACGCTGGGGGGCGGCGCTGGCGCCGGGCCCGGCGGCGCCGGTCTCTCCGCCGTCCACACCCACATGACGAACACAATGAACACGCCGGTGGAGGCGCTGGAGCTGGCCTACCCCTTCCGCGTGCGCGGGTACGCCATCCGCCGCGGCACGGGCGGGCGCGGACGCCACGCCGGCGGCGACGGCCTGGCGCGGGAGTACGAGTTCCTGACGCCCGCCCGGGTCACCATCGTCGGCGAGCGGCGGCGGCGCAGCCCCTGGGGCCTGCGCGGCGGCCGCGACGGAGCGACCGGCGGTGACACGCTGCTCCAGCCGTCCGGCCGGCGGCGGCGCGTGCCGTCGAAGGGCGAGCTGCGCGTGGCTGCCGGGGCGCGCCTCCGCATCGAGACGCCGGGCGGCGGCGGCTGGGGGCGATGAGCCAAAGCATGTAGAGGCGCGACCCCTTCAGCCGCGCTCAGGTACGCATGAGCGCCTGCTCAGCCTCCAGCGCCCAAGCCTCCCGCCTCCACCTAGCGCCCCGCGCCCGCCGTCGCTACCCTGAGCCTGTGGACAGCCGGCCGATCGGTATGTTCGACTCGGGCGTCGGCGGCCTCACGATCTGGCGCGCCACACGCAGGCTCCTCCCCCAAGAGAGCCTGATCTTCCTCGCGGACAGCGGCCACGTCCCCTACGGCGAGAAGTCGACCGCGGAGTTGCACGACCTGACCAGCCGCATCACGCGCTTCCTCATCGCCCACGACGCGAAGCTCGTCGTCGTTGCTTGCAACACCGCCACCGTCCACGCCATCGCCCACCTGCGCGAGACGTTCCCGGACCTGCCGTTCGTTGGCGTCGTGCCCGTCGTGAAGACGCTCGCGAAGCGCACACGCACCGGCACCATCGCCGTGCTCTCGACGCCGGCCACGTCCGGCAGTCCGTACCTGGCCGGGCTCATCGAGGAGTTCGCGGCAGGCAAACGCGTGATCAATGTCGGCTGCGACGGGCTGGAGGACCTGGTCGAGGCGGGTGACGTGCGCACCAGTCGCGCCACGGCGCTGCTCGAGCGCCACCTGGCGCCGCTGCGCGGCTCCGGCGCCGACGCCGTTGGCCTGGGCTGCACCCACTACCCGTTCCTGCGCCGGCGCATCAAGCGCATCCTCGGGCCGTCGGTGCGCGTGTACGACCCGTCCCGCCCGGTCGCCCGGCGCGTACGCCAGATCCTGGCCGAGCGCGACGCGTTCGCCGGCCACGCGCAGCCGGCGTATCGCTTCTACACCACCGGCGACGCCGCGCTCTTCGCCAACGTCGCGAGCAAGCTCCTGCGCTTCCCCGTCCGGGACGTCGGGCATGTCGAGCTGTAGTCGAGCCCGGGCGCTCCTCGCCACCGTTGCCGCCGCGTTCGTCGTCCTCGCCGCGTCCTGCACCGGCAACGGCGACACAGTAACGATCGGCGACTCCGGCATCGATGGCCTGGTCACGATCGGGCCGACGTGCCCGGTGGTGCAAGAAGACACGCCCTGCCCGGACCAGCCGTACCAGGCGACTATCGTCGTCTTGGAAGAGAGCGGCGAAGAGGTGACGCGAGTGACGTCGGGCGAGGATGGGCGCTTCCGCCTACGCCTCGCGCCCCGCTCCTACACCCTCGTGCCACAGTCGCCGAACGCGGGCGCCCCGCCCTTCGCCTCCGAGGTGGCGGTCGAGGTGAAGGAGCACGAGTTCGCCGAGGTCGCGATCGCCTACGACAGCGGCATTCGCTAGGCGGCGCTACCGGCCGAACCGCGCCGGGTCGAACGGCGCCAGCGCCTCGCCCGGCGCGCCCTCGACGATCGCCTGCGCCAGCAGCTCGCCCGTGATCGGAGCGAGGAGGATGCCGTTACGGAAGTGGCCGGTGGCGGCCCAGGCGTTCTCCCAGCCGGGCAGGCGGCCGATCATCGGCAGGCCGTCGGGCGAGCCGGGACGCAGCCCGGCCCACGAGAAGTGCTCGCGCGCGTGGCGGAGCTGCGGCACCAGCTCGAACGCGGCGCGCCGCACCTGCGCCAGGCCGCGCTGCGTCGTGCGAATACGGAAGCCCACCTCCTCCACGGTCGTCCCGGCGAAGACGAGGCCATTGGCGCGCGGCAGCACGTAGCCGCGCGCGCCCCATACCGGCCTCCCGATGGGCGTCACCATCCGCCCCAGCGCCAGCATCTGGCCGCGCACCGGGTACGCCGGCACGTCGACGCGCAGCTTGCGGGCGATGGGTCGCGTCCAGGGGCCGGCCGCCATTACCAGCGCGTCGCAGGCGTACTCGCGCTCCGGCGTCCGCACGGCGACGACGCGCCCGCCGCTCGTTCGGAAGCCGAGCACCGGCGCTCGTTCGACGAGGCGGGCGTCCCGCTTTCGCGCGGCACGCGAGAGCGCGAGCGTGAAAAGCTGGTTGCTCACCTGGCCCTCCTCCGGACAGAGCAGCCCGCCCACGATCCGCTCGTTCAGGCGCGGTTCCACCTCGCGCACCAGCGTCGCGTCCAGCTCGACCAGCTCCATGCCGAGCGCGGCGGCAGCGGCGATGCCCTGGCGTAGCTCGGTCAGCTCGGCGTCGTCGAAGGCGACGCGCAGGACGCCGTTGACGACGAACTCGACATCGATGTCCGACACGTCCTCGCGGAGACGCTCCACCCAGGCCGGATAGCGGCGCAGGCTCGCCAGTCCCAATCGCATGAGGGCGTCCGGCCGCCGGAACTCGGCGAGCGGCGCCAACACGCCGGCGGCGGCGTTGGTCGCCGCCATGCCCAGCCGCCGCCCTTCGAGGAGCAGGCAGGACACGCCGCGCCGCGAGAGCTCGTAGGCGATCGCGCAGCCGATGATGCCGGCCCCGACGATGACGACCTCCGAGGGTCGAGGGTCAGGGGTCAGGGGTCGAGGATCCTTCGCAGGCTGAAGCCTGCCCTTCGGAGGACGAACGGCGGTACCAGGCCTGCCCTTCGGAGAACGACTGACCGTTTGGCGCTCTCGACCCCTGACCCTCGGCCCTCGATCCTCCGAACCGCCGCCCACCATGCGCACGACCTCTACCTCGTTGCCGTCGCGCAGGACGACGCCCGCGTACCGGCGCTTCGGCACCACCTCGCCGTTGACGGCGACGGCGACCAGCCGCTCGTTCACGCCGAGCGAGCGTAAGAACTCGCGCAGAGGCGCCTCGCCCTCGAGCGCGCGCGGCTTGCCGTTGACGATGAGCGAGATCACGGCAGTCACGCAGGACAGGCTTCGTCCAGGGCGCGCCGAAGCGCCAGCGCAGCTTCGCGCGGGTCGGCGGCGTCCATGATCGCGCCGATGACGGCGACGCCGTCCGCGCCCGCCGCGACCACCTCGCGCACGCGGCCGGCGATGATGCCACCGACGGCGACGACGGGGACGCGTACGGCCCCGGCCACGGCGCGCAAGAGCTCGACGCCGGCGGGCGGCGCGCCCGGCTTCGACGCCGTCTCGAAGACGGCGCCGGCCTGCACGAAGTCGGCGCCATCGGCTTCGGCGCGCCGCGCTTCGGCCGCGCTGTGCACCGAGCGCCCGATCAGGCACGACTCGCCGGCGAGCTCCCGCGCGACCTTCGGCGAGAGGCCGCGCTCCGGCAGGTGGACGCCGTCGGCGCCCGAGGCGAGGGCGACGTCAAGGCGGTCGTTCACGAGGAACAGCGCCCGGCCGCGCAGGACGGCGCGTAGCGTGATCGCGATGCCGTACAGCTCATCGGCCGGCAGGTCCTTCTCGCGCAGTTGCACGACGTTGACCCCGCCGTCCACCGCCTGCGACGCGACTTCCTCCAGGGGCCGGCCGCGCAGGCGATGGCGATCGGTGATCAGCATGAGGCACGGCGACGACCAGCGACGCAGACGCGCGGGCGCGCTCACGGCGATTCAGCTAACGGGTTCGCGCCGCGTCGGTGCCGGCACGCCTTCGATCGGGCTGCTGGCCGAGGCGAACGCCTTCCTCGGGATACGCCCGGCCAGGTACGCCTTGCGCCCGGCCTCGACACCGAGGCGCATCGCCTCCGCCATCGCGGGCGAGTCTTCGGCGAGCGCAACGGCGGTGTTCACGAGCACAGCGTCGGCGCCGACCTCCATCGAGAGCGCGGCGTCGGAAGGCGCGCCGATGCCGGCGTCGACGACGACGGGCACGGTCGCCTGCTCGACGATGATCTTGATCTCATCGAGCGTCAGGATGCCCTGGCCGGAGCCGATCGCCGAGCCCAGCGGCATCACGGTGGCGCAGCCCAGCTCCTCCAGCCGGCGCGCCAGCACCGGGTCGGCGTGGATGTAGGGCAGCACGACAAAGCCTTCATCGATCAGGATGCGCGCCGCCTCCAGCGTGCCGATCGGGTCGGGCAGGAGATACTTGGGGTCGGGGATCACCTCCAGCTTCACCCAGGTGGAGCCGGTCAGCTCGCGGCCGAGGCGGGCGGTGAAGAGCGCCTCGCCGACCGTCTTGCTGCCGGCGGTGTTGGGCAGGATGGTGTAGCGCGACCAGTCGATGTAGTCCAGCTCGGTCTGCGCGTTCGGGTTATCGAGGTCGAGGCGGCGGATGGCGACGGTGACGATCTCCGCGCCCGAGGCCTCGAGCGCGGCGCGGCAGGCCTCGGGGCTGGCGTACTTGCCGGTCCCCAGGATCAGCCGCGAACGGAACGTCCGGCCGGCGATGGTAAGATGATCGTTCATCTTGGTGTCAGCTGACGCGAGTGATGATCAGGCCGATGTCCTCGTCATGATCGTTCCGGATGATTCGGTACAGAACGCGCGATTCTCCCGCCCAGATCTCGTACGTTTGTCGCTGCAGCCTGCGCGCGCCTGGCGGTCGGGGCTCATCGCTCAGCAGAACGACGGTGTCAGCAATGCGCTCCCGCTCCCATCCATACAGACTCAGGATTTGCCTGCCCGCAGCCGGACGGAAGAGGATGTAGAGCACTGGGCTACGCTAGGCTTCGCTTGAAGCGCTCTACTGTCACATCGGCTTCCGCCAGTGCTGCTTCATCGAGAAGTCGCTGCGTGGGAGTGCGCCGCGGCTTCGTCATGACTCCTATCGACGTGATGACGAAGATGACGTCCTTCGCTTTCGCGCTCGACAGCGCGTGAACGACTTCACTAAAGGCAGCCGTCATTTCGCTAGCGTCCGCCTTGGCGTTCACCCATGCCTCGAACGTCACGAAGACGCGCGCCTGCTTCTTCTGCCCACCGATATCGATAACCACGGCCTCGAATTCGGACCCGGAAGTTGGGTCGAAGCGATAGCGAAGGTGCGGATCCACTTCCTCCAGGACAGGCGCAATCACTCGCCTTGCTTCCTCGACCTCTTCAGTCCAGGTTCTTACCATCGTATGCCTCCCCGGCGTTTACTGAACCGTCACCGCCCTCAGTGTAGCTCTTCCTACATGCCTCGGACCCATCTCTTGGCAGGCGGGTTCGTCGTCCCTACGCCTCCCTCACCTCGACCGCGATCTCGCCCAGGCCGGTGGTGCGCTGGATCTCGCGCGTGACGTGCATCGAGCAGAACTTCGGGCCGCACATGGAGCAGAACTCCGCCGTTTTGAAGTAGTCGTCCGGCAGCGTCTCGTCGTGCATGCGACGCGCCGTCTCCGGGTCGAGCGAGAGGGCGAACTGCTGCTCCCAATCGAAGTCAAAACGCGCGCGAGACAGCGCATCGTCGCGTTCGCGGGCGCCGGCGAAGCCGCGGGCGACGTCGGCGGCGTGAGCGGCGATCTTGTAGGCGATGACGCCCTGCTTCACGTCCTCGGCGTCGGGCAGGCCCAGGTGCTCGCGAGGCGTCACGTAGCAGAGGTAGCTCGCCCCAGCGTAGCCGGCCATCGTCGCGCCGATCGCCGAGGTGATGTGGTCGTAGCCGGGCGCGATGTCGGTGACGAGCGGGCCCAGCACGTAGAAGGGCGCGCCGTGGCAGACCTCCTGCTGGCGCTGGACGTTCATCGCGATCTGGTCGAAGGGCACGTGGCCGGGCCCTTCGACCATCACCTGCACGTCGCGCTCCCAGGCGCGCTGCGTCAGCGCGCCCAGCGTGTCGAGCTCGGCGAACTGGGCCCTGTCCGAGGCGTCGGCCAGGCAGCCGGGACGCAGGCCGTCGCCCAGGCTGAGGGTGACGTCGTAGCGGCGGGCGATGTCGCACACCTCGTCGAAGCGTTCGTACAGCGGGTTCTGGCGGTGGTGCTGGAGCGACCACTGCGCCATCAGCGCGCCGCCACGGCTGACGATGCCGGTGACCCGGCCGTTGACCAACGGCAGGTGCTCCAGCAGGACACCGCAGTGCACCGTCATGTAGTCGACGCCCTGCTGCGCCTGGTGCTCGATCATCTCGAGCAGGTCCTCCGCCGTCCACTCCTGGTCCTTTTGCAGCTCCGAGATCACCTGGTAGATCGGCACCGTGCCGATCGGCACCGTGCTGTCGTCGATGATCGCCTGGCGGATCTCGTCGATGTTGCCGCCGGTGCTCAGGTCCATGCAGGTGTCGGCGCCATAATGCACCGCCAGGTGCAGCTTCGCCAGCTCACCCTCGATCTCCGAGGTGACGGCGGAGTTGCCGATGTTGGCGTTGATCTTGATCGACGCCGCCTTGCCGATGCCCATCGGGTCGAGCGCCCGGTGGTTGACGTTGGCCGGGACCACCATCCGCCCGGCGGCAACCTCCTGGCGCACCAGCTCCGGATCGAGCCCGTCGCGCTCGGCGACGCGGCGCATCTGGGGCGTGACTTCGCCCTTGCGCGCGTAGTGCATCTGGGTGACCGTCTTGCCGTTGCTCTTCGACATGTGCTACCTCCCTGTCCTTACTGCTTCTGTCCTCGCTGTTGCTTTACGCGCCGGCCGCCGCTGCCACCAACGCCTGGCGGCGACTACCGACCATACTGCCTCGATGCCGGCAAGGGGCCACGCCTGGATCAGCAGACCGTAGAGCGATGCCGCTGCGCATGCGCCCGCGAATCCGAGCACGTACCGGTGCGAACGCTCCTCCAGCGCATACATCACCAGCATGGCGCAAACGGCCAGGCTCCCAAAGATCAGCAGTCCCACAGCTCAGGCCTCTCGCTCCTCGTTTCCTATCCCTTGTTCCTCGTACATTCGCGGTTGCCAGTAGCGATAGAAGTGGTGCACCGGCCCCTGGCCGCGGCCGACCGGGTACGCCGACTGGAGCGCCTTGGTCACGTACGCCTTCGCCAGCGCGACGGCGCCGCGCAACTCCGATCCCTTCGCCAGCCCGGCCGCGATTGCTGAGGCGAAGGTGCAGCCGGTGCCGTGCGTGTGTGGCGTATGAACGCGCGCGGCCGTGAACTCATGGTACTCCCTGCCGTCGTAGAGCAGATCGATCGCCGGCCCCTCGCGATGGCCGCCCTTGATCACCACCGCCTGCGCCCCCAGCGCGACGAGGTCGCGCGCGGCATCTCGCGCGTCGTCCCAGGAGGCGATGGGCCGGCCCAGCAGCGCCTCGGCCTCCGGCAGGTTAGGCGTCAGCACCGTCGCCAGCGGCAGGAGCTGCTCTCGGAGGGCGTCGACGGCGTCCTCGCGCAGGAGCCGGTCGCCGCCCTTCGCCACCATCACCGGGTCGACGACGAGCGGCGCGAGGCGGTGTTCGCGCACCTTGGCCGCGACGGTCTCGATGATCGCCGCGTTCGCCAGCATGCCGGTCTTTACGGCGTCAGCGCCGATGTCGCAGGCGACGGCGTCGATCTGCGCGGCGACGAGGTCCGCCGGCAGCTCGAACACCTCGGTCACGCCCTGGGTGTTCTGCGCAGTGATCGCCGTAAGGACCGACGTGCCGTAGACGCCCAGCGCGGCGAAAGTCTTCAGGTCGGCTTGGATGCCCGCGCCGCCGCCGGAGTCCGAACCGGCGATGGTGAGGACGGCCGGCGCGCGTCGAACGATGCCCCGGTGGTCAAAAGACGCCACCGGGTTGCCGGCGGCGTCAGGTTGGGCGGTTCCCTTCGCTGGCATTACCCAGATCAGGTCTGGCGGTCGCCCCGAGGTCGCGGTCGGAGCCTCTCAGCCGGGCCTTCGCCCCCAGCTCCCGCTGTCTGCTGATGTCGGGCTCTATTCTAGCGACGGACGGTGGAGGATGTCAAGCACAGAACCGCGGAACAGAGGAAGCTTGAACGGACGGATCGAGCCGGAAGCAGGGATGCGCCGCGCTGAACCCTAGTGAGCCTACGGCGCGCCGGAGACGAGCGCCACGCCCTGCACCACCTCGTACACCTGCGTCGAGCCGTGCTCGTAGGCGAGGCGCAGCATGCCGCCGAGGCCGCCCTCCAGCTTGGCGAGGCCATCCCCCGGGAAGTAGAGCCGCTCCAGCGTCCCGACGACGGCGTAGCGCACGTCGTAGCGCTTGAGGATGCGCTGCGCCTCCGCGACGTCGCTCGTGTTGTAGAAGACGCGTACCTCTTCGTGTCGTTGGTCGACGAGGAGCGACAGCTTCCCGCGTTGCTGCTTCTGGTGCCAGTCCCAGCCTGCCACCGCAGGCAGGCCGGTGTTGATGTTGAAGCGGCTGCCCCAGCGATAGAAGGGCGCGACGCCCTCGATGATCACCGGCGAGCCTTCGACGTTCTCGCGTAGCCACTGGATCGCGAAGTAGTCGTCGCCCAGCGGCAGCGGCCCGTGCTCATCCGGGTAGATGGCGCTGGGCATGTAGGCCTGGCCGTTCGCCGAGACCGGGTGCTCGGCCACCGCCAGGCCTCCGGGGTTCTGGAAGCGGTCGCGAGCGCGGTTGGGCGTCGCCACGACGGGATAGATAAACGCGCCGATCACCAGCACGACGGCGCCGGCGGCGAAAGCGCGCATCAGGCCTCTCGTTAGCGAAGCCTCCGGCCTGGGCAGGGCCGCCGGCAGCCGCGGCCGCATGACATCAAAGACGTACCAGGCAGAGAACGCAGCCGGCACAGCCAGGAGCACCCAGGCGTGGAGGTAGAACTTGAAGACCGTGTTCAGCCGCTGGATGTCCTCGTCCAGAGTGACGATCTCCACGCCGGCGCTCAACAGCAGCGCCAGCGCCACCATGCCTAGCGCGAACAGGCGCAGCGGCGCATCGCCCCGCAGGCGGCGCAGCGACAGCCAGGCGACGACTCCCAGCGCCGCCAGACCGGCGAGCGCGAACGTCACCACCGGCGTCGAGAAGCGGTCGCCCTGGTCGTCCACGGACGGGTCGATGGGCAACGGCCCGGGCAGCGGCGCGAACACCGGCGCGATCGTGTCGCGCAGGAAGTCGCCCGCGGTGAGGCCGGTGACCGTGAACGGCAGGCCCGACAGGCCAACGAGCGCCCCGGCCAGCGCCACCAGCACGACGGCCCCGACCAACGCACCAAGGCAGGCCAGCCCCAGCGTCCCCAGGAAGCGTCCGGTACCGATCCGCCGGGCGCCTCGCGTCGCCAGCAGGACGACCAGGCCCGCGATCAGGAACAAGAACACCCCGAAGTGTGCCAGGTACTGGTGCAGCGGCGTCGTCTGGCGATCGAGCAGGCGGTGGAAGCCGGTGGCCGGGAGCTGGTAGTTCGACTGGAAGGGCAGGAAGAGGAGCACCGTCAGCGCCAGGAGCACGACGCACTTGAGCGCGGCTCGCCCCACCATCGGGGGCGTCACGCGGCCCTCGGCCACGCGCTCCGCCAGCACGATGGCCACCACCGCCATGACCAGGAACGTCGGGTAGTCCCACGAGTTGATCCAGCGCAGGGCGCCGATGAGCAGCGCCAGCGCGACCACCATCCCCCAGCTCGCCCACCGGCGGTAGGCCGGCGACTCGCGCAGGAGACGGCCCGCGTTCAGCACCGTAGCCAGACCCACCGCCAGCGACGTAATCGCGAAGGGGATCGCCATCAGGTGGGCGTGCAGGTCCGCGAAGAGGAACGTGAAGAACGGGAACTCCGTGATCGCCCCCGGCTGGCCTTCCGGCGCTTCGATGATCCGGCTCGAGTCCCAATACCAGTCGCCTTTTAGGGAGAGGTCGGCGCCGTCGAAGATCAATGCCTTGAGCCCGCCCAGCGTCGCGACCGCGCCACCAAGCACCGGCGCGTCCATATGCCAGGGCGAGATGGCGGAGAAGTTATCGATGAGCTGGCCGGCGCCGCCCAGGTTGCCCGCCAGCACGACGAACGCGACGGCGCCGAAGCCGGCGAGCACGGGCCCCGCCTCGCCGATGCGCCCCCCGCGCGGCCGTCGCTTCAGGAAGCGCCGCGCGCCCTCCGCCAGGTTGTACGAGAGCGAGAAGGTCGCCGCCACCGCCATCGCGAAGAAGAGCGGCACCGCCAGGTTGTACGACACCTCCGGCAGGATGCCAGTGAACTTCACCAGCGTCGCCGTCAGGAACTGGCCGAAGTAGTAGTAGTTGATGTACCCCCCGGCGAGCCAGGGGTCGTAGGGCGGCAGCGACGTGCTGCGCACCACCGCGTTCAGGTAAGCGAAGTCCATCGGCTTCTCGCCGCCGCGCCCCGGATGCCAGAGGTCCGGGTTGGCGAGACGGATGGCGTAGAAGAGGACAAAGGCGCCCAGGAACAGCGCTTCCCACATCACGATCGAGCGCCAGCGCTGCCGCCAGAAGTCGCGCAGGCTCTCGCGCGTGAGGTAGGCGACGCCGAACGAGACGAGCAGCATCAGCACGAGCGCCCCGACGATCGCGCCGCGCGAGAAGTCGACCACCTTCAGGCTCGCTCCCAGCCAGACCAGGTAGCCCAAGCCAAGGAAGCCGAGCGGCTTCGAAAGCAGGTAGCCGCGGTCAGGCAGGGCGCGGAACAGGAGCAGCGTCAGCGGCAGCACCGCCAGCGCGATCAGCTCGACGGCCACCAGCCACGTCCAGAGCGGCAGCTTGTTGGCGATGCTGCCCTTATCGTAGATGTCCGTGAAGGTACCGCCCTGCTGCTGCTCCGCCAGGTCGTCTGGACGGAGCATGAGTCCGTTGCGCCCGGCGTCGATGGGCGCCACGCCCAGGCCGTCGGGGAAGGCGTCGGCGCCCAGCACCGCGACCGCGTTGTCGTGGCTGTAATCAGCCGTCTTCTTAAAGATATGGACGGGCGGGTGGTCGTAGACGTGCCAGGCCTCCTCCGCGCCTTCGTCGTTAATCGAGACGCCCAGCACCTGCGGGTACGACGTGAACGCCTGTTCCAACTCGAAGCCGAGCTCCTCGTCAAAGAGCGCCTCGTAGTAGCGCGACGTGACGGGGAAGTTGGCGGGCGTATTCGGGATATTGCTGGAGAGACGGGCGCTGCTGAGGATGATGTAGTCCGTCGCGTCCAGGTTGTCGAGCAGGCCGGTGACCTTCTCCTCGTTGTCGATGTCGAAGTTCTTGAACTCGACGGTCCGGTAGCGGCCGATGTCGCCGACGCCCGCCAGCCCGAGGGGGAGCGCGTCGTCCCAATGCTCGGTCGAGATGGTCGCGCCGTCCGGGATGTTCGCGTAGATCCAGTGCGAGGCTTCGACCCGGGTGACCGGCTGGGAGTAGATGTGGAAGTACGACAGCCCCCAGAGCACCGTGACCACCGGCACCGCGACGACGAGTGTGCGCGCCAGCGCCGGCAGCGCGGCCAGCACCGGCTGCGCTCGCTCGCCCAGCCGGCTCGCGAGCGGCGGCGGCAAGCGCAGGCCGCCCTCCGCCCGCGCCGCCCACGACCAGACCGCGCCGAGCAGCCCGGCCGCGAAGACGGCGAGCGTGGGGTAGAGCGGCAGGAAGTAGCGCATGTACAGCGAGAACTGGCCGCCCATCACCAGGAAGTAGCCGGCGACCCAGGCGAGCGGCACCAGGAGCGCCAGCTCTCGCTTCGCCAGGGCGCGCCAGGCGAAGTAGGCGAAGCCGAGCCAGGCCGCGATGCCGAACGCCGGTCCCATGCCCCAGACCACCATCTGCTGCATGGGCCAGAGCCACGGCGACTTGCCGATCCACTGCACCGACGGCGGGAACGAGCCGCTCCCGCTCAGCAGGTTCTGCTGGCTCTGCTGGTCCTCCACGAAGCGGGGGTTCAGATCGATGTTCCAGAATGCGAGGTCGCCCCAGCCCGGCGATTCAAAAGCGTACGGCTGGCCGATGCGGAAGACCAGGAACGCCACGAACACGGCGAAGACGAGGCCGGCCAACGCCCGCCCGAACGACCGCCGCGGCTGGGCCGCCTCAGGCGCCGCCTCGGACGGCGGCGAACCGGGGCGCCAGAGGTCGCGCAGCGCCGGCTCGAACGCCGGCCAGGCGCGGACGACGGCTGCCAGCCCGACCACCGGCATCAGCGAGACGGCGGTGAGCTTCGATGCGGTCGCCAGGCCGACGAAGGCGCCGGCGAGCGCGTAGTCGCGCCAGCGCCCGTCTTGCACGATGCGCACCGAGTAGTACACGGCGCCGGTCGCGAAGAACGTCATGAACGGGTCGACGACGAAGAAGTGGCTGTGCTGGATCGGCAGCGCCGCGAAGGCGTAGAGCAACGCCGCGACCAGCCCGACGCGCGAGCCGAACAGCCGCCGGGCGATCAGGAACGCGAAGATCAGCGCGCCGATGTCGACCAGGCCGCTCAGCGCGCGGCCGACGAGTGGCACATGGCCGTAGTCCGTCCTATCGCCGAAGTCCAACTCATCATCGAGCCCGACGGGCCAGCCCAAGGGGCTCACAACGTTCCCGACGGGCTCGGCCAGGTTCGTCGCGATCACCCCCAGGAAGATGGGCACGGTGCCGTAGACGAAGCTGTTGGTGCCCTCGCTGTTGTAGGGGTTGAGCGAGGATTCGTCGGGATCGAAGTAGGCCGAGAGGCTGCCGGGTATGGCGAGCCCGGTGATCACGGAGGTGAGGTGACGTTCGTCCGGGTGGAGGTGGTGGCCGTCGTCCCAGTTGAGGTCGGTGAGCCGGAGCATGCCGGCGAAGACGAGGATCGCGGCCAGCGCGACCGCCGTCACCAGCCAGGCCGGCGTCGTGAGCGCCCCGGGCTCGGCCAGCACCCGGCCCAGGCCGTTCAACGGACGCGCCAACGGCTCCGCCGCGCTCGATTGGCTGCGCGCGGGCTGCGCGGCCTCGTCCCGGGGGCGGGTGCGGTCGCTCATGTGCGGGGGAGTCGCCTCACGCTGTCCGTTATTCTACCACGGCCCGCCACCCGTCACCTCCCATAACGCGCCGGGCGGCGTCTTGGATCAGGCGACGAAGGCGCTCCGAAGGGTTATCGGCCCACCTCGGCCAGGTTCGGAACGGTGGGGAACCGCAGCCATCGCGCGCCCGCATCCCGGACTATCATTTGCACACCGTAGGGTCGCGCGAGGAGTCGTTCCTGGACTAGCAGGTGCCGGGGGAGTGCAGAGGGGCGCAGCCCTTCTGCCGGGGGTCTGGGGGTGCCCCCCAGATTCACACAACTTCTCAGGGCGGGTGGGTGGGAAAGAGAAACATCGGTTCATGAGACTCTTGGCGCCTGCTAGCTGACGATGGCTTCCGGGCGAGCCGGCAGCGCTCGCTACCAGCCCTTGGCGGCGAGCAGGGCGCAGAGGTCGGAGATGCGGCAGGCGTAGCCCCACTCGTTGTCGTACCAGGCGGCCACCTTCACCAGGTTCCCGGCCACGACGTTCGTGACCGGCGCGTGGACGATCGACGAGTGCGTGTCGCCCTTCATGTCCATCGAGACGACGTGGTCGTCGACGACGTCCAGGATGCCCTTCATGCGCTCGGAGGCGGCGTCGCGCATGGCGGCGTTGATGCGCTCCGGCGTCGTCTCCTCCTCGGTCAGACAGACGACCTCGACGATCGACACCGTGGGCGTGGGGACGCGATAGGCCAGGCCGTCCAGCTTGCCCTCGATCTCCGGGATGACGACCTTGAGTGCCTTGGCCGCGCCCGTGGTGAACGGCACGATGTTGAGGGCGGCGGCTCGCGCCTCGCGGACGTCGCTGTGGGCGACGTCGAGCACGCGCTGCGAGTTGGTGTAGGCGTGGACGGTGGTCATCTGCCCCTTGACGATGCCGAAGGTGTCGAGCAGCACCTTCACCACCGGCGCCAGGCCGTTCGTCGTGCAGGAGGCGTTGGAGATGACATGGTGCCTCGCCGGATCGTAGTTGTCGCCGTTGACGCCCAGTACCACGGTCAGGTCCTCGTTCTTGGCAGGCGCGCTGATGATCACCTTGCGAACGCCGTCGTGGAGGTGGGCGCGCGCCTTCTCGCCGTCCGTGAACAGACCGGTCGACTCGATGACGATCTCGGCGCCGACCTGGCTCCAGGGGATGGCGGCGGGGTCCCGTTCGGCGAAGATCGTAATCGGACGACCGTCGACGACGATGGCGCCGTTCGACACCTCGACCGTGCCGTCGAAACGGCCGTAGGTGGAGTCGTACTTCAGCAGGTGAGCGTTCGTCTCGGCGGGAACCAGGTCGTTCAGCCCGGCGACCTCCAGCTCGTCGCCGTGGCGGTCGCGGATCGCCTTCAGCACCTGGCGGCCGATGCGCCCGAAGCCGTTGATGCCGACCTTGGTTGTCATGGCGGGGGCCCTCCTCAGTGGTGTCAGAGGGCTCCATGATACCGAGCGTTCGCCGCTAGGTCACGAGCCGCCAGCGAGCGCGGTCGCGCCCTCCGCCGCCGGCTTCGGGCGGCGCAGCAGGTCGATGAACTCCGAGGCCTGGCGCTTGGAGAGCTCGGCGGGCGGGCAACCGTACCGCTCGCGGCAGCGCTCCTCCACGCCGCCCTCGCCCAGCCCCGGCTGGGAGCGGGCGATCGCGTAGATCGCCTTCACCTGCGGCTCGGTGGCGCTCTCGGCGGGGGCATCCTGGACCACCGTCAGCCCGCGCGATTGCGTCCGCTCGGCGCCGTCCCGCCCGGGCCGCGCCACCGGCGAGTCGACGACGCGGGCGCCGGCCGGCTCCCGCCGTCCGCCGGCAGACCGTCGCGCCTCTCGTCTCGCGCCGGCGCGTTCGGCGGAGAAGTCGAAGTCCTCGCAGAACTGCGTGCCGTAGCCGAGCGCGGCAAGGGCGCGGCCCAGCGCCTTCGTCTCCGCCTTCTCGATGTAGTCACCGAAGTCGTCGGCGGTCTCGCTCCCCCAGCCGCTCGCCTCGCCGGCGCCGGGCACGACGGCTCGGGCGCGGAAGAGCGCGAGGCCGCCTTCGTGCTTCACCAGCTCGGTTTCGATAACAGCTTCCGGATGCTCCGTCCGCAGCCAGAGCAGCCGCCATTTCACCTCCAGGTAGTCGCGCCCGTTCAGGTCGGTCAGGTATTTGCTGGCATCGAAGCTCTTCGTCGGCATCGGCCCACCCCCCAGTAGAGTTGCGGCTGTTAGCATACATGTTCTATCCTGCGATGTCAAGGGCCGGCGGCCCGGGGTGGTGGGCCAGTACTGATCACCACCCCGCAGGCCTGCCCCCTGCGCCGTGCTATACTTCGCACAACGCTCATCCACAAAGGAGGTCCAGCAATGAGGACAATAGCGCTCCTGATGCGCCCCGAGGTCCGAGCGGCCTAGACGAGGCAACCTCCGCTCGACATCGGGTGCGCTCCTGCCCGACTGTCGTTTCGTATCGCGCCCATCCCACGCCGACTTCGGTTGTGGATGCGGCGCCCCACCACAAGGAGCATCTCTTGTCTACATCTGTCTCGGGCCACCCAGTGGCCCCCATCCCAGAAGTGGTAGCCCGCGTCGCCGGCGTCATGTCCGCCTACCGTCCCAGGTGGTTCCTCTGCGGCGGCTGGGCCGTCGACGCATGGGTCGGCCGCCAGACCCGCGATCACGGTGACCTCGATATCGCCGTCTTTCAAGACGACCAGCGCGCCCTCTTCGATCACCTCGAAGGCTGGCAGCTAATCGCCCACGACCCCAACGTCGCGGGCGATACGTCCGAGCTCTGGGACGGCCGCGGCCTCGATCTCCCCGCCCACATCCACGGGCGCGCTCCCGATGCGCGTAGCCGCCTACCGGATCGCCTGGACGCCGCCGGGCAGCAGGGCTTCGGCCTCGACATCCTACTGAACGAGCGCTCAGGCGACGACTGGATCTTCAGCCGCGAGCCCCACATCACCATGCCGCTTAGCCGATGCGCGCAGCAGTCCGCGTGGGGCCTGCCTACAGCGGTCCCCGAAATCCTCCTCTTCTACAAGGCCAGCGAGCTCCGCCGCCGTGACAAGCTCGACTTCCTCGCTCTTCTCCCCCACCTCACCGATGAGCAGCGCGGCTGGCTTCGGAACGCGATCTCCCTCGTCGGTCACCCGTGGCTGGCAGAGCTTTCCCCCTAGCCTTCGACTAACCACTGGGTAGTGGGTCAGTCAAACTGACCTACTACCGAGCCCGGGCCTTGAGCTAAACATAATGCACTGCTAAGGTGGCCTGGGCTGGGGCAACGGGGAGTATGAGCAGCGTCCTCCTCCCCTCCCCGGAGTCATGCGCGAATCGGGGTAGTCGGATGACCAGGCTCGGCAGGATCTGTGGACAAAATCTTTATGTCTAAGGCTGGACAGTGGAAACGCCGCCGCCTTATGATGAGGTCGTCCCCTGGGCCCGGCAACATCCCGAATAGTAGTGAGAAAGGTTGCGTCATGGACGACCGCATTGGCCATTTTCTCCATTTCCTCTCGGTAGAGAAGGGCGCCTCGGATAACACGATCTCGGCCTACCGCAACGACCTGGCGCAGTTCCACAGCTTCTTGTCGACGATCAACCTGAACGGTCATAACACGGACTGGCGCCGCATCACCCGCGACGCCATCATGGCCTTCGTCTTGGACTTGCGGAACCGCAAGTACGCCGAGGCGACCGTGGCGCGGAAGGTGGCCGCGGTCAAGTCGTTCTTCCAGTTCCTCCACGCCGAAGCCGTCATCCCGGAGAACCCCACCGACAACCTGGAGTCGCCTCGGGTGGGCAAGACGCTGCCCAAGCCGCTCTCCGTCCAGCAAATGGACGACCTGCTGGAGCAGCCCTCGAAGCGCCGCACGCCCGAGGCGCTGCGCGACCAGGCGATGCTGGAGCTGCTCTACGCCACCGGCCTGCGCGTCACCGAGCTCGTCTCCCTCGACCTCGACAGCATCTCGCTGGAGCCGAAGCGCGCCCACGTGCGCTGCCTGGGCAAGGGCGCCAAGGAGCGCACCATCCCCCTGCACGAGCAGGCCCTGCGCGCGCTCGCCTTCTACCTGAACGACGGCCGCGCTCGACTGTTGAAGCACAAGAAAGAACG
>Ga0247727_10004203_pt1 | contig 30804 bp, 32 predicted proteins | sample WisWelCaveWW1625_FD_202498 | JGI IMG/M metagenome (GOLD analysis project Ga0247727, IMG submission 202498) | Biofilm microbial communities from Wishing Well Cave, Virginia, United States - WW16-25 | ecosystem: Environmental > Aquatic > Deep subsurface > Groundwater > Cave microbial mat | place... | reverse complement strand
CTCTTCCTGGCTGGCATAGTCTTCTTCGTTGCCGACTCTGGCCGAGCGTCCGCTGCAAACCATAAACATACCGACGCAGACGAGGAGCAAAGAAAAGAGAGAGGTGCCGATGATTTTCTGTGTTTTAGTCATGATGTTTTTCCTCCATGATGAATGTGCTGATGATCGTGCGGTGCTGCCTCTCCTCCAATTTGTTATGTTTTGAGATGAAGCCGGTCAAAAAACCGCCCGTTGTTTGCCATCGCCTGGCATGAGAACAGAGTCATCCGTAAAACGAATGCGTGACAAATTATGCCTTACGAATTACGTTTTACGCTTTATATTATCGTCTTTCGTTCTTCACTCTCAACAAAACCCGCTTCAGCCAGCAACTCGCGCGCGCTCTGCAGATGGGTTTCGGAAATCGTTTCGCCGCCTAACAATCTGGCGATGGCTTCCGGTCGCTCGGCGTTTCGGAGCTTGCGAACCTGCGTGCTGGTTTGCTCTTTCTCAATAGATTTTTCAACTAAAAAGTGGTGCTGACCGGCGCTGGCGATTTGCGGCAAGTGCGTCACGCAGATGACTTGATGGCTCTTTGCCAACTGATGCAACTTCTTCCCCACCGCCTGCGCGATCCGGCCCGAAACGCCGCTGTCGATTTCATCAAAGACGATCACCGGCACACTGTCTTTTTCGGCAAGCACCGACTTGAGCGCCAACATGACACGAGAAATTTCGCCGCCGGACGCGATCTTTGCCAACGGCGCAACCGCGCGGCCCGGGTTCGCTGAAAAAAGAAATTCTACCTGATCGATGCCCTCGGCGCTGTATTTGAGCTGACCGCCCGCCTCATGCGCGCGTTCGGCTTTTATTTGAAAACTGACCGCTGGCATACCCAACTCACCGAGCAACGGCGGAATGTGTTCTTCAAGTTTTTTTGCGGCGCGTTGCCGGGCATCCGAGAGCGCCATGCTCTTCTGGCGCAACTCATCCTCCGCCTCTCGCATTTTTTCGCTCAAGGAGTTGATGCGCTCCTCCAAAGAACTTCGGTTATTTACCGCTTCGCGCAGATCGTCACGTCGCTGAAGCAGAGATTGCAACGTGCCGCCATATTTTTTCTTGAGCCTCTGCAGATCGCCGAGGCGTTGCCGGACTGACTCAAGTCGCGCCGGATCAATGTCTACATGCCGCGAGTAATTCTCGATGCTCTTTGCAATCTCACTCACTGCGAGGTGTGCATTTTCCAGCTCAGAGCGCAATTCGTTGAGCGTCGGATCTGCGCCGGCCAACTCTCGCAATAGTTGCGTGGCCGATGCAATCTGCCCTTGTACCGAGCCTTCATTTTCATAGAGCAGGGCGCTGAGCTTGCTCGCCAACTCAAAACGTTTTTCGCCGGAAGCCAGCAGCTTTTCTTCGCTTTCCAAAATCGTGTCTTCATCAATCTGTGGATTCAAAGACTCGATTTCATGAAGCTGAAAAGCGTAAAGCTCATGCTTTTCTCCAGATTCACGTTGTTCACGCTGCGCCTCGACAAGCTCGGCCTCGATTGATCGCAGCAGCCGATACTGTTCTCCCACCTGCTGCCGCATATTGTCGAGACTGCCGAAGGCATCGAGAAAAAATACGTGTGTGCGGCTTCTTAGCAGCGATTGATGCTCATGCTGGCCGTGCAAGTCGACCAACAATTCGCTCAATTGCTCAAGCACTTCCGCAGCCACCGGAGAGTCGTTGACAAAAGTGCGCGCGCGGCCGCTTTTGAGTATCTCGCGCCGCAAAATCAGATTGCCATCTTCCGGTGGAATATCGTACGCCTCAAAAAATCCTTGCACACTTGGGGTCATGTTGATTTTGAAACTCCCTTCGATGACCGCCTTATCGTTTGCATCGCGCAAGACACTGCTTGGAGATTTCTCACCAAGCAACAACGCCAGCGCGCCGATCAGAATCGATTTGCCCGCGCCGGTTTCACCGGTGATAATGTTTAGACCGTGGCCGAATTCAATAGAAGCTTCTTCGACCAGGGAAAGATTATGGATTGAAAGAGCTTGCAACATGCGGTGTTATCTTCCCCCATTTGGCCAGACAAGGGTGCCGAAAAAAACATCTGGCACTCTTACTGGATCACCGCCAAATCCCGAAAAATTCCATAATCGTAATAAATCTACCCTAAGCTCAACCGAGCCATTAGGAATCCTACCAAGCAAACCATATGCCTTCACGCTTCCTTCCCTCCTGACCTACAAAGAGTGTAATGTAACATCATGCGTTTAATGCAAGGCCTGAAATTTATTCCAGTTGCCGCAACGATTTTTTCAACATCGATCTAATTATTTCATTGTCGAGCATTGGCTGTTTTGAATTACATCATCATTCTATTGTATTCTCGTGAAACAGTTGGACCGATTTGGAAACAATATCGTAATAAGGCTCACTTGAAATCAACACTTACTCTCAAGATTGGATGCATTTCAAAACTGGTGGCAGGCTGCTACTCAGAAAATCGACAAGAATCGAGGTGAAACTTTGCTCTTCGCCAATGACAGTAATTTTTTATCGATTAATGACCGCAACTTTTCCGACGCCGCTTTGCCCTTCGCCGTTAAAGGCAACCACGAGATAAATTCCGCTGCCGACATAATTGCCATCCTCGTTTTTGCCATCCCACACGGCAAAGCCTCCGGGAATATCCTCCTGCGAAAAGCTGCGCACGAGTTCTCCGATCTCGTTAAAGATTTTTACCTGCGCGGCTTTGGTTAAATTAGTAACAGTGAACGTTCCCCCGCTGCCGTCGAGGACAAAAGGATTTGGATAACCTTTGAGCTGGGTCAAATCCGGGCGCGGCGCGGTGAACTGGCTGCGATAGACCGACAAGCCGTTCGTCGTGCCGATGTAAACTTCGCCGGTGTTTCCATTAAAGGCAAAACTGGTAATGCTATTGGAAATCAGCGGACTGTTTTGAATCGTGAAGTGTGTGAGTGAAAAATTATCCCTGCCGGAAAGCACGCTGATGCCCGAGCTCGTGCCGATCCATTTATTGTTCTGTGGGTCGACGCGAACAACCCGAACGTCGTCGCTGATCAACCCAAAATGGCTGCTCACCGGCTCTGGCCGGGGAAACCAGGAGTTCAGCCCATTCACCGTGCCAATCCACATGATACCGTCTTGATCTTCCGCAAGCGAGGTTATACGTACACTCGCGAGTCCGTCTTCGACGCCGAGGCCTTGCCCCGTGCTATCATCGCTATGATCATCGAGCGTGTTATTATGATCGATGACACTGATCCCGGCGTTCTCGCTGCCCACCCAGACGCGGTTTGCGTTATCGATTTCAATGTCCCTGACCAACAAGCTGCGCAGCCCTTCGTTCGCTGAAAAACGCCCGCTGCCGCCATCGGTGTCGAGATAGGCAATCGGGCTGTTATTGGTGGGATCGAAATTCGCGAGCCAGAGCGTGTTGCGCAGATCATTCTTGACGAACGCGACCACGACATAATCGACCGGTGCGCGATTGGCGCCGGCAAGAAAACCATTGGCCGTGTCGAATTTGGTAAATTGCAGATCATCAAGCGGGCCCGTGGCGCGCACCAAACCGCGCCCCCAGGTGCCAAACCAGCGCGTCTCCGGTTGTGTTCCATCGATGCAAACCGAGCGATAATCCGTCCAGAAGGCGCCGTTGCTATCGTTGAACGTTCGCCAGATTGCGCCGTCGAAAATGCTAATGCCCCTCTCGCTCGAAGTACACCAAAGATTGCCTTGCTCATCAACTGCCAGTGAAGAAAAATTATTACTCGCTGGGCCATTCGGCTCGCGAATAATCCAACTAGTGTTGGAAGTTTGATACTCAAGCAAGCCAACATCTTGAGTCGTTCCCCAGAGTTTGCCGCCCTCGGTAATCAGCGCTCCGGTGACGAACGCCCGGTTGGTGGCGACTATTGACCAAACTGCTTCACTCGTCATTTGATAAACGCCTATCGGCGTCGCCGCATACAGCGTTCCATCTTCGCTGATTGCCAATTTCAAAATATCCCGGCTGCCGATGTTTCCCGAGACATTAATCCACGTAGTGCCGGTCCATTTTGCAACGCCATTAATGGTGCCGGCATAGAAATCTGCGCCGAGACTTGCAAAGACGCGAACATTGACCGTTGGCAAACCGTGCGCCGTGTAGTAGTTCGTCCAACTCTGCGGCGCAGAGAGATTGACAAAATCCAAGGAGGCTCTCGCTATCCCGCTTGCCGTCGCCGCCCACACTTCTCGCCCGCGAATGACGATATTTCTTACGGGTGTTTGAACCGGCAGCGTGCCAAGACTTTTATAAGTTTCTTTGACCTCGCGACGATCGACCAAATACAAGCTCACCCCAACATTCAGACCGATGAACATCGAGTCGTTCTGAGACCAAAATGCGTTGACTTGAAACCCGCGAAAGTCATCGATGCGAGAGACTCTTTTCGTTGTTGGATCAAAAATGTTTATGAGACCGCCATCGAGACCGAGCCAGATGCGGCCTCGATTATCTTTGCCGATTGCAGTGAGCGTATTGAGGTCGAGGCCTTCGGTGTTGGTGATCTGTTCGTAAGTTGCTGTACCGCTCTCCCAGTGCAGCAACCCGCCCGTGGTTGCAGCCCACACGTTATCGCCGATGCTAATGGCAGCGATAATATTGCGCATGTTGGTGTAGCTCTGCCACAATTCTTCCTGAGCCGCCGCGAGACGAGATAACAATGCCGGGTGGGCGAATAAAAATAGAACAAAAAACGTGCGTGTAGTGCGCATAGGTATTTTTTAATTTAATTGTTCGATAACGCTCGCCATTTCAATGGCTGCCAACGCCGCATCCCATCCTTTGTTCCCGGCCTTCGTGCCGGCGCGCTCGATGGCCTGTTCAATCGTGTCGGCAGTAACCACTCCGAAGATCGTCGGGATGCCGGTGCTCAACCCGACCTGGCCAATGCCTTTTGCGGCCTCAGCAGCTACATAATCAAAATGCGGAGTTTGCCCGCGAACAATAACTCCAAGACATATGATCGCTGCGTGTTTTTTCCTCTTGGCGATTTCCGATGCCATAAACGGAATTTCAAAGGAGCCGGGCACGCGGTAGATTTCGATGTCCGCATTTTTGGCGCCGTGGCGCACAAGACAATCCAACGCGCCGTTCAGCAATTGCTCGCTGATAAAACTATTGAAGCGGCTCACCACGATTGCAATCTTCTTTCCCGCGGCTTGCAATTGGCCTTCAATGACTCGTGGTGAAGAATTCGTATTGGCCATGATTATTCCTCATCTACAGCATTCTTTTGTGTAGTCGTCGCACCAACCGTTTCCAAAATCAAATGTCCGAGCTTGTCACGCTTCGTTTCAAGATAACGCGCATTCACGTTGTTCGGCTCGATTTCAATCGGCACACGCTCGACGACTTCTAATCCATAGCCATCCAGCCCGACGATCTTCTTGGGGTTGTTCGTCAGCAAACGAATTTTGCGGACGCCGAGATCATACAGAATCTGCGCGCCGATGCCGTAATGCCGCAAATCAGCCTTGAAGCCGAGCGCTTCGTTTGCTTCGACGGTGTCCTTCCCCTGATCCTGCAAGCTGTAAGCGCGAATCTTGTTCGCGAGGCCGATGCCGCGCCCCTCTTGTCGCATGTACAATAAAACGCCGCTGCCTTCACGATCGATCTGGCGCATCGCCTGGCTCAACTGCTCGCCGCAATCGCAACGCATCGACCCGAAGATGTCGCCGGTCAGGCATTGCGAATGCACGCGAACCAAAATCGGTTGCGATGAATTCATTTTCCCTTTGACCAAAGCCAGGTGCTCATTCGGGTCGATGTCGCTCTCATAAAGATGAAGCTTGAATTCTCCGTACCGTGTTGGAAGATTCGTCGTCGCCGTGCGCCGCACCAATTTCTCGTGAGAGCGGCGGTGCTCGATCAAATCGCGAATCGTGATGACATGCAATCCGAATTGCGCGGCGATCTCCATCAGCCGCGGCAGGCGCGCCATGCTGCCGTCGTCATCCATGATCTCGCACAGGATGCCGGCGGGATAGAGGCCTGCAAGCCGTGCCAGATCGACGGCGGCTTCCGTGTGGCCGGAACGCACCAACACGCCACCCTCTTGCGCGCGCAATGGAAACACGTGGCCGGGGCGGGCCAAGTCCGATGATTTGGTCGAGGGATCGATCAATGCGCGCACCGTCACAGCGCGATCATGCGCAGAAATACCGGACGAGGTATTCTTTTTTGCATCGACGGAAATCGTGAACGCCGTGCCTAGGCGAGCAGTGTTTTCAGCGACCATTGGATGCAAATCAAGCTCGTCCAGCCGCGCACCGGTCATGCCCACACACACCAAGCCGCGACCATGCTTGGTCATGAAATTGATGCTGGCGGCATTGACTTTCTCCGCGGCGAGGACGAAATCTCCTTCGTTCTCTCGGTCCTCATCATCAACAACGATCAGTATTTTGCCTTCACGTATATCTTGCAAAGCAGTTGCTATCGAATCGAAACTCTTCATACAAATGTCCGCGTCATGATTTTGCTAATCAAGAAAACCGCACATTTATTTTAGCAAATGAGAAACATAGCCCATGGATTTCAACTTGCTTTCATCCAGACCCGGTTCATCCGAAGACAAAATGCTTTCAACATACTTTCCAAGAATATCGACTTCGAGGTTGATCTTATCGCCAGCCCGGCGTTCCGATAAAGTTGTTTTTTTTAGTGTATGAGGAATCAAAGCAACAGTTGCCAACGGAGGTTGCTCCGCCCCGCGTCCGAAAGCTGTGTAGGAAGCGGAGCGGGGCCAGCGCGCGACTGTGAGGCTCACGCCATCCAGCGCAATCGAGCCGTGCTGGATCACATATTTTCTCAAGTGCTGCGGGACTTCTAACGTCAACAACCATTCGTTCTGAAGCGATTGCACTTCACTGACCACAGCAACAGCATCAACATGTCCTTGAACGAAGTGACCACCAAGCCGACTATCAGCCCGAAGAGCGCGTTCAAGATTGACTCGCGTGCTCGTTCGCCACTCGCCAATTGTAGTTTTGCGTAACGTCTCCGCGATCACATCCACAGCGAACTGATTTTTATCAACGGCAACCGCCGTCAGACAAACGCCATTGATCGAAATGCTGTCATCGATCTTGAGGTCTTGCATGATCAATTCAGCGTGAATCAAAAGGCGTCTGCCGTTTTGCTTTTCTTCAAAACGCCCGATGACGCCGATTTCTTCGATCAATCCTGTGAACATAAAATATCTTCCAAAACAGCCTTTCCAGTAGTCTCTTCAATATCTAAAGCATAGGGACTCGCTAATCATCATCGAACACTTGTGATACTCTATCTCCTTTCTTCACGTAGGCTTCTTTTTCTGATAGCGGAGGTAAAATCGCTGAGGCATCGGCTTTCAATGTTTCTGGAATCTCCTTACCTATTATTGCAACAAAACCAATTGTTGTTGTCTTGTAAGTACGGCAGACAGTGAAACTCTCATGTACTTCACAAGCTTCAACTCTTACCTTTTCTTGATCAACGGTGCCAAGAACTTCGTTTGTTTCAGGGTCATGTATTTCAATTAGCTTTTCAGCCAATACTCTGAATTTCATTCTCGGCGTAACACCGTGCTTAGAACCAATATTTATTGCTAATTTCCTTTCCGTTAAAACTCCTGAAACCTTACCCATTATTGGCTTTTTTTTCACTTCTACTTCCATTTAATTCACTCCTTTTGCTTAAGAATAGCGATCATATTGGGAATGAAGTGGGATTCACCCTTTTCCAAAACAAAGCTTGACCAAACAGGATCTACATTGTTAATGCCTTTCGCATAATATTCATTGGTTCGGGCTTCAGTAACTTCAAACACGCCCATGGGCATACCATCATCTTTATGAAAAACAACTAGCAAGGCTCCAACAATCAATTCAGGCGTTGGCCTCTTTTTAATAGCAATGAACAGACTTCCTCGATCGAAACGAGCTCCAAGCAACTCGAATCCACATCTATCTATTTCTTTTCTATTCATTTCAAAAATAATTCTTTTCATGTCGTTAAGTTCGTTCGTGAGTCTAATTTTCTGTTCAAATAATAACGGGCATATTGAGATTCTTAGTAACGCAACTCTGAAAGTTTTCAAAAACCAAGTCGCTGTAGGTATCAAGATAGCGGAGGCAAGCAATACGCTTCCAATAATCAAGCGGAATCTCTCATAATTTTCTTTTTCGATATCCGGATAGAAAAAGACTATGATACCCAATATAAAAGAAATAACTGTTAACGACCATTGAGCTCCAGATTTCCATGATGGCCATTTGAAATCCGTAGAGCCTATTCCCTCGTTTGAAGAATCGTAATTCATCTAGCGCCAGCACGACCTCAGCAAATATTATTTTTGCTCAGATTACTTACAAGTAGTTTCTTATTTAGCAAAAGATACCGGTAATTAAAATGCTTTCGACAATCCAATATAACATTTCACTTACACCCTCACTTTTATCTCAACCTCACCCTGTGCAGGATAACGCAGATTTCCACGTAGCAAAACATTATCATCGATCACTTGCCAAGAAGATTTTACGAGTGAGATATTCTTATTTACCGACAAATCTTTCAACCCTTGAAAAGCCGGCACACCATCCCCAAGAAGTTTCGGGGCGATAAAACACGCGAGCCGATCTGCAAGACGCGCTTCCAAGAATGATGAGAACACGCTTCGTCCTCCTTCGACCATGAGTGCTGCAATGTTCGCGAGCCGCGCGCGTGCCATCACCATGTCGAGCATCAGACCTCCGCGCGAATCCGCTGGCACCTTCCAGACAACGCCGCCACGCTTGGTGATCTCATTAATTTTTTCTTCTTCGTTGCAGGTCTCGGAAATCGCGATGATCGTGGCATGAACGTAAGCATCGCTAACGACATGAGCGCTTAGCGGCGTGCGCAAAAATGAATCAAGAATAATCCGCCGCGGTTGTGGGCCATCGTCGTCGCGCACGGTAAGCATGGGGTTATCCTTGAGCACCGTGCCAATGCCGACTAAAATCGCATCGTGTTGCCATCGCCACCGGTGCACCACGCGCCGCGCCGCAGCGTTCGAAATCCACCGCGAGGCGCCACTTGCATCGGCGATTTTGCCGTCAACACTTTGAGCTATCTTGAGCGTGACATAAGGCAAACTAGTCGAAATAAATTTGAAAAAGGCCGCGTTCAATTCTCGACATGATTCATCAAGCACGCCGGCTTCCACCTCAATGCCATACTCCCGCAGAATCGCAATCCCTCTGCCGTTCACCAACGGGTTGGGATCCATCATTCCAATGACGACTCGTTTAATGCCGGCATCGATGATGCGATTTGCGCACGGCGGCGTTTTTCCAAAATGGCTGCACGGCTCAAGATTCACATAGAGCGTGGCGCCGCGTGCTTGATCGCCGGCATCGCGCAGGGCCTCCACCTCCGCATGATCTCCTCCAAAGCGCCGATGAAAGCCGGTGCCGACGATTTCATTTTCGCGGACAACGATGGCCCCGACCATGGGGTTTGGGCTGACGAAACCGCGCCCGCGCCCGGCCAACTCCAAAGCTTTCTGCAAAAAAAATTCGTCCTGTGGCGAGTGTCGTTCCTGCATATAAAAAATCCCCGGCACGGCGGGGAAGATTTCGATTCACAAATCAAGATTGCCGAGCTTGCATGTCCTCGAAGACGTTGGCAATATAGAGAGAAATGCAAAAGCTGTCAAGCGGTTTTTGCCGGGATGATCTGATGGCGGAGGCAGAATGCGAGCAGAAAAAAATCACGGCTTGTTACCTCTTCATCCACACAAACAAGCTGTACTTGAAACCAAAGAAAATGCCAGCAGTTCAGCAATAAGCTTTACTTCCGATTAACTTTTGCACAAAATCTATATTTCGAAAGAATACACAACCGGGTTCAGCGGTGAATCGACAAGCTGCCCGACTTTCACGCCCGGGCAAAAAACCTCCCAGTCGATTTTTTGATGACTATTCGCCGGTGCGCCGAGGCGCATTTCCTCGTCCATGTAGATGATGGTCATCACGCGGCGCGGCGAGATTGTCGAATTGCCGCCGGCGCGATGAAAAGTCCAGCCGTAATGAAAGCTCACCTCGCCGAGATCGAACGGCTCTTCGGCGTAATCGAAATTCTGCCGCTGCAACGCCTCGCTGATGCGCGCTTCACTCTCGTCGCTGATTTCCATGTCGCGTCCGGATTTGAAGAGATGGCCCTTCGCAGCAAAGGCAACCGGCCCCATCTCTACCGGCGTGGCTTGTAAAGGAATCCACGCCGTGCAACATTTCTCAGTTGCCAGCGGCCAGTAGTATTGATCGGCATGCCACGGCGTGAAGCCGCCGCTCGGTTCTTTGTAAAGCGCCTGGTCGTGATACAATCTCACACCCTTCGTGCCCATTAGTTCTGCTGCGATTCTCGCCAGGCGTTTGCCAAAAACGAAAGCCCGCGCAGTTTCATCCTTCTGCCAAAGGTTAGTAATTTGAATGAACGCTTTTTTGTAAGTCGTTCGTTGCTCCATCGGCACATCTTTCATCGGATTGAGCTCCAGAACTTTTCTGGTAATCGCCTCTCCGAAAAACTCAAGCGCTTCTTTTGTTAAAACATTCTTGAGTTTGATGAAGCCATTCTCGCGGAAGAACCGAATGTGTTCATCGGTCAAAGAATAGGGCATATCAATCTCTGCTTTTTTCAAGAGTAAAGTCATGGCACTCTCCTCTTGCGAGACCCAGCCTCAGCTTGTGCTGTTCTTTCGTTGAACAAGCGCGTACTTCTCCACTTCTCACTTCTCACTTCCTATTCCTCCAGTTCACTGCTTGGCGTAAGTTTTAGTGAGATAAAAAACAATCTGCTCGTACTCTTCATCTGTCACATTCAAACCGTTGTCGATCATGCGATCAACCAGCGCCGACGCCTCATCTTCGTTCGCCGGCGGGCTTTTTTCGACATTGCTTAAGGTGTGACAAAGAGAGCAGGTTTCTTCGTACAATGCTTTTGTCGCTGGTAGATCAAATGTCTTTCCAAGCTCATCAACTGAGGTTTGTTCTTCTTTGATGGTCGCCGACACCAACAGCACAGCGGCTTTCGTTCTTTCGGATTCCATGTCGCTTTGACGTTTGACCAAAACCAACTTTTGCAACTCCGGAGAAATCGCCACCAAGTAAGCAGTGACGTACCATTCTTCCTGCTCTCCAATCGGTTCGGCCAGCTCTGCCCGCTCGGCCATGCGTTCAACTGTCTCGCGCCACTTGTCCGGCGTCTTCGGTCGAACTAAGATTGTCCGCAAGTCGTGGCATTGCACGCATTTTTTTAGCAGGACTCTTCTGCCAATTTGTAAAGCCAGCTTATCGGATATTTCATCCAGAGGCACGTTGCGTGCGAATCCCGCCTGTGGCAGCAAGCTTCGCACTCGCTCCAAATTCTCTGCGCTGAATGCAGCGCCGCCGGCAGAACGTTTGCTCAAATACTGTTCGCGAAATGCTATCGGCACCGAGAGGCCGATTAATAACACGGTGCACACCAAAAGCGTGGTGCCAAGAATCGGCACCATCTGTGATTCAAGATGCTTGAAGAACCGCACGATGGCGATTTTGACAATAATGATGACGCCGATGCTCATGCCGAGCATCAAGTGCGCGACGGTGCGCGCCGGCAACTCCACCTGATAGCTCCACAAACGCGGCAACATTTGCGACATGAAATAGATGTAAATCGCGAGATAGACGTAACCGATGGCGCGATGCAAAAGTATCAGCGGGCGCGGCGCAGAGCTTCTGAGGGTATCATGGTCAAAAGGATAGCCCCACAACTTGTACATCAAAAAAGTGCTGGCGAAAGCCAGCGCCAGGAAAATCAATCCTAACACTGCATTGCTGAAAGTGTCCATGAACTTCTCCCTTCCTGCTGATTCTTGAATATGTCAGTGAATGCTTTTTCTGCTCCGCGGGAACAACCGCGCGAAGTGGGGATGAAAATACCCAACTCATTTAGAAAAGTCAAGGTCAGAACATCGGACAAAAAAATCTTCATGGCAACTTTAAAGTCAAAACTTCTTTTGCGAGCTTTGCCAAAAAAAAGGTTGCACACCGAGCATTAGTTTTTTATATTGGCCTGTCATGCGGGAGTAGTTCAGTGGTAGAACACCACCTTGCCAAGGTGGGGGTCGCGGGTTCAAGCCCCGTCTCCCGCTCCACAACGATCTTCAAGGCGGCGTAGCCAAGTGGCCAAGGCGGAGGTCTGCAAAACCTCTATTCATCGGTTCAAATCCGATCGCCGCCTCTGGTATTCTTGGCCACACTTGCCGGGGTGGCGGAACTGGTAGACGCAAGGGACTTAAAATCCCTCGGCTGCGCAATCGGCCGTGCCGGTTCGAGTCCGGCCCTCGGCACTGTATACTCTCCCTCCCGCAGAACTTTTCCCCATCTTGTCAAGAGTCTAACACCGCACAAGAAATTCGACTTATGGAATTTGCAATGCATCGGTGAACTTAATTTGAAAAAAAAATGGCCTCTCAAACCGTCGTAAAAGAAAAAGAATCCCCGTCCGCAGAAAGAGGATTCACCGTTGCCGAGAAATGGGTCATCTGGTCCGTATTCTGCTTGTTAGTCGGGTTAAGCTCTGATCTATTGATTTTCCCCGGCCTGCTGCTACTTTCTTACGGCATTATCATCCTGCGACGGGCTTTCAAGACCAAAAGACCGGCCTCGGAGTTATGGCTTGGCTGCAGCGCGCTTTTGGCAAGTGCGCTGATGTTTTGGTGGGCAATCTTTAAGTGACCTTTTGAAGCAATTTCCGTTCAATCCGCTAAATCCGTTTACATTTTCATTGCATCTTGCCTCCATCGGTAAATAGTGCTCAGATGAATTTCAGCGTCAAAGTTTATCCGCAGACAATGTGGGGAGAAAAATACCAGGGGAATTTCGAAGCGTTGATGGATGACACCGCAAAAGCGAGCATCAACAACATCGTTGTGCCCGCCTTCCAGGGCACGCGCATTTTTTATTCGCAACCCTTGGATCAATCAGAAAATCCATGGAATCTCTTATCGCTGAAAAAAATTTGCCACGAGCGTGGGGTGGGATTTGCGACCGAGCTGCCGCTTTTTCATGATCGCGATTCTTTTGAGAAAAACGAATCTCTCCGACCCCAATCTCCGGATGCAAAAATCTATTCACCCTCCGATTGGTATCGTCCTATTTGTCCCAGTAACGATGCCTATATGCAACGCCGTCTCCAATTCTGCGAAGAGGCCATGCAGTTTTTGGAGCCGTCGTTGGTCACGGTCAATTTTCTCTGGTATCCCTATTGGCCGGTCGGTCAGGAGTGGGAAACACTGGGAACTCAAGCGCCCTCCTATTGCTTTTGCGATTCATGCCGAAGTCGATTCACCGCCGACACCGGCCTGTTCAATGCGGCGCAAGATGTTGAAGCGTGGTTCGCATTTCGGTCGAATATTCTTTCCGAGATACTTGCCGATCTCGAAGAGTCCGCGCAAAATCTGAAATCCCCGCCTTCTCTTGTTATAGAAATTCCGCCGGCGCCGACACCGTACTTTGCCGAGCGCCTGTGCCGGCTCACCGGCATTCATCTTGGCGCATGGAAAAATCTGGTACAAGTAATTTCGCCGCAGCTTTTTTATAATGAGTGTAATCTGCCAATGGAGCGGGCGTGCGAGGCGGTTGACGAGTTGCGCGAATTCGGTTATTCCCTTTTTCCGCAAATCGATCTGCCCTCTGCGGCGGGCGACAAAAAAGAAATGCGCGCAGAGCTGCACGCATTTCTTGATACGCTCCAAGCAGCCGAAATTGGCGCGGTGATGATTCACTCGTGGGATACGCTGCAAGACTTCCCGGAGATGTTCGATTTGCTCGCGGCCTTCAGCGCTTAATACCGCGCGAAGAAACGCGGATCTGACAACTCCCTTCTATTCGGCTAATCCACAAGAACAAAACATGGTCAATTCGGTTTACGAGTGCGGCGATCTTTTGCGCTCTCTTTTCTTTTTTCAGGCGGCGGCGCACTATTTGACTTTCGCATCGTGCGTTGTTTGTTTTCATCCGGCGCCGTATCCCGATACCGCACATCGCCATCACGTTTGCCATAAGAGGTTGGTGGCGGTGAGTAGGATCTTCTTGATCCCCACTTTCCCCAGGTGTTGATCTCCGGTCGCCACGGTCGATGAAGAACGATTGGAGGCCGCACTGGTCGCGGGCGCAAATGAATCACCCTCGAAAAAAACGTCGGCTCGCAATACGTGCCCAAGCGGAATCGCAAATCGGCGTGGATGCGCTCAAGGGCCAGATTCACTTCGATTGAGGCGCGATGCCCTGCTGGCCTGCCGAAGGCAAAGCCACAGCTTCGAAAGCCGCTTTCCAGCCATGGCACGAGATCGATTGGAGCATGCGTGGCAATGATGCTGAGGTGCGCGGTCCCCTCCGCGCCGTCATAGTAGAGATTGAGATCGGACGCCAAGTCGCTTAAACTGTAAGTCCGTTTCGGCAACACGGCCACCCATCGATGATGCGGCCGGGGATAAATTATATCGACGCCGCCCCACGGATTGATTTGATAAACCGTCAAGTAGGCGCATTCATCGACTCGGAAGAAAACTTCAACCGGATCGTCGCTGTAAAAGGGATCGTCCCAACCCTGGCTTGCCCATACTTCGATGCGAACAACCGGCGGCAGAGTTGGCGCAGCAAACAATCCCGTTGCGATGGAAGAGCCGGCGAGCGCTATCATCAACCAGAGCTTTTTCATTCGGAAGCCTCACGACTTTGCACACGTTCTACTTTTTCCTCGGTCAGCACATGCACCTTCAGCTCGGGATTGCCGACCGCAGTTTGATAAGCCCAATCGAATTCGACAAAATTTGTATTGAGCGCTGTGACGCGCATCTTTGCATAGTGATCATCGTCCGTCCAGATCACATAAGTGTGCCCGGGGATGCATTCAACATAGCCCAGCGGCGACCATCCATCTGCGGGTGCATAGCCAACGTCGTCGAACGACTCGGTGTAACCGTAGTCTTGGATATCGGTTTGCAAGTTGGCGACATTGATAAAAAGCCCTCCGCTCGCCGCATGATATTCGAAATAGACATCCGTGCCGGGCGACTGATAATGTTGCGGGCGATACGTCGCAAAATCATAGCCGGCAACCGACGGTGATAGATTGAAATCAAAAAGCCTGACGCCGTATCCTTCGGGGCGAGGCGTGTCAAAAACCAGATCGTAGCTCAGCTCGCTTTCGTTGCCGTCGCGATCGTATGCATCGACCGCATAATAATACGTCCGGCCATTCGTCACGTCACGATCGACAAATTGCACCGAGCCGGTTGTTGCAATATGGAAGTAGTCGCCATTTTCAGAATTGCCACGATAGACTCGATACCCCGCAAGATCGCTCTCAGCATTCGGATACCAGGATAGAATTACTTCTTCATCGCCGGTGATGCTATACACGCCGCGAGGGACGGCGGGCGGTTCGATATCCGGCTCATAAATTCTCTCTTCATAACAAGCACTCATCAACAAACCAAGCACAGCAATAGTCAGTAATCGCATATGTCCTCCTATTTTCATTTTCGCACGATGAAAACGCAAATAAGGTGCCATTGGAGACGCAGCATAGCCGGCTCGGTCATGGCGTACATAAATAAAAAAAGCCTACTTAATGTAGGCTTTTTCTCAGCACTTTTTTGAGACGAGCTGAGTGTTAGACAGAGCTTACGAACACAATGTGCGAAAACACCACAGACATGCTAAGCAGATTCGCATTTCTCCCTTAATCTTGCATTAAAAAGTCATACCCCGATTTTCCTTCATCTTGAAAAAAATCGAATTGATGATTCATCGTCGAGTGCAAGACTCACCTGTTCAAATGCTTAATGCATTATAATGCAAAATCGGGGCACTTATCGAATGTTCAATTCCTCTTGCAATCGTACTGCGATCTTTTCCGTCACTTGCGGTGATGAATAAAAATTGTTGATGAGTGCCAAGACATCGTGCACAAAAAATAGTGCCATCACATCGTGCACAGCTTCTGGTTTTGCTTTTTGAATTCGGGCGATGAGTGCATTGTGCAGGTCAACAAGATCGACTGCAAGTCTTTGATTTTGCATTCCGTCGGCGGTAACTCCAGTCGCCCTACGGGCTCTTTCCGTTACCGCCAAGAACCTCGGTGTGCACGATGTCTTGGCACAAAAACCTGTGCACGATGTGTTGGCATTTGACAACTAATTTTTGTGCACGATGTCTTGGCACTCATCATTTAATCAATATGGTCGGATGGATAATAAAAAAATTGAGAGGTGGTGATAGGGGAATCGCATTACGGGGATGGTATCGATCTGCCGCTAAAGGCGTGGGGCTAAAACGTGGAATACCGCTAAAGCGGTATGCACTTCTTTAGAATCATGTGCTGCACCAATTCGAGAAAGCCTCGGCTAAGCCGAGGCTCGAACATTTTTGATAGAAGTTAATAAGGCGGGAAAAAATTTATCGCAATCAGACTGCGGAAGCATCCCCTTCTTTGGCCGGGATGAGTTTTTTGATGGTATCTGTTACGGATTTGAGATCGCCGGCGGCGGCTCCGGCAGCCGCTTTGTTTTCCAGCATGATGCGCTCGTAGATTTCGCCGCGGTACACGCTGATCTCGCTCGGCGCTTCGATGCCTATGCGTATCTGCTTGCCATGTATGTCAACGATCTTGATGACGACATCATCGCCGATGACGATGGTCTCACCCAACCTCCTTGTCAGGACCAGCATATATTCTCCTTCAACATAAGGTGGAGTCTAGGCCGTGAGGATGCGGTGCTTGGTAGAATATCGGTCGTCAAGGAGCACCAATTGTTTGCCAAGTTTCTGTTCCAGGTTGATGAGTATCGGGCCACTGAGATTAGCCGTTGCTTGCGCATAATCACTTGCGTTTAGGGTAACAATAGAGTACATGAGCAGGCTTTGCGGAGTATTAATTGATAATTCTGTTAAATCTCTTTTGGTAATTGTGGGATTATAATCTGGACAAAACAGCAGGGGATTCACCATCAGAAAGCTGGCGCTCGGCTCATCGACGCTGATCAACCACACGAACGGATGAGTATCCTGATTGTTGATCAGCAGATAATCTTTGAGATGAATAAATCCGGGAAGACCCTGCGGAAAGTTGATGACGTCGGATGGCTCGTACTTTACTTTCCCCAGCCGTGGGTGTTCCAGTTCCATGTGCGCTCCTCGCTTCCCATTGCCCGTCTCCAGGCGTGGCTTTGCTTTCACAGTCGTTTGCATGCGATCCTTCCCAGCTTTTATTATCGTAAGTAATCGAGCACCGTCGTTTCTAACAAGCGTGAACCGGCGCGTAACGCTGACGGCGATCATGGAGCTGTCCATTAAGGTTGTGAAAGACATCCAAAAGCGCAAGTGATTTTTGACGCAGGCCTTTTTTGACGCAGGCCCGATCTCGATGCCGGGTCTTGGAGAGAATTAGCGAGGTCCTGCCACGCATTAAATAACTCGTCGCCTCTCGCGAAGTTTTGATGACTCGTAAATTGCTGAGATTGAACTCGTGGTTTTTTCGAGCATCACGAGACGCGAGCGCCCATCGGCGACGCGGGTTGCGGTCTCCGGCGCGACAACGATTTCACATTTCGAAAAAGGCTCCGGTTGCAAGATGACCGGAGTGATTTTGATCTATGCTCAAATTTCCATGCGCGAGGGTATAATTTTTTTTTGGATGAGTGAAGATTTAAGAATGCGTCAAGCAGTTAAGAAAAGTATGAAAGAAAAATGAACTGGCTGGAAGATGCTAAAAATGCCGGGCAGATCGGCAAAAGTCGATCGCTTTTCGATCGGATTGGCGCACTTTGTCGAAATTTGCAAGCGAGTTGTGAAGGCGCGTTTAATCTGTTTGCTAAAAGTTTTCGAACTCGATCACGAAAAATCTTTCGCTCTTTTTCAGGGCTTTCTGGCGTTGATTTCGTTGACAATGCAGAACGATCGATTGACTATTTCCGCTTATTCGCACAACGTTGATAGAGCAAAAGCAAACCTTCAAGCGTAAGATTTGGTTCGATGCTCTCTACCGTCGATAATTTTGGCATCAGCACGCTCGCAAGACCGCCGGTCGCGACGATACGCGTCTTCTCGCCGAGCAGCGCGCGAAATCGTCGATTAAGCCCGTCAATCATTTCCACCCCGCCGTACATAAGGCCGGATTGAATACTGGTCTCCGGAGTCCTGCCAACAAGGTCCGGTGGAAAACGCAACTCGACCTTCGGCAGTTTTGCCGCGGCGCGATGGAGATTCGATGCCGAGGTTTCTAAACCCGGCGCGATAATGCCGCCGAGATATTCACCGCGCGCCGAAACCACATCGAAAGTCGTCGCCGTGCCGAAATCGACGACGATGAGCGGGCCGCCGAATCGTGCGTAACCGGCGACGGCATTGCAGATGCGATCCGCTCCGACCGCATAGGGATTTTCATAAAGAATTTTTATGCCCGTGTCAAGGTCGGCTGTGACGTTGATCGCCGGAACGCGCAAGCGCGCTTCGGCCACACGCATAAATATCGGCGTTAGATTCGGAACAACCGATCCCAGGGCAAATCCTCGAATCCGTTTGATGGCAAAGCCCTCGGACTCGCACAGCATCTTGATGAGTATCCAAATTTCGTCTTCGGTGCGAGCCTCGTTGCTGCTGAGGCGCCAACTGGCGGCCAATGCCTTCCCGCGATAAAGACCGAAAGTCACATTCGTATTGCCAATATCTGCAACCAAAATCATCTCGTTCTTCATATTAGGAATGATGAGTTATTTTCTTCTCAATTGAAAACTCAGCCGCCGCGAGGTGATGGAGCGCTTCACCGCAGCGCAGTATTAACTCGCCCTGCTCGGAAACATTCTCAAAAACGCCGGTGAGGTGCTCCCGTCCATGACGCAGTGTAATGGTTTTGCCGATCTCAGCGCAGGCATTTTTCCAAAGCTTTATTTTTTTCACCGGCAATTCGTGCCCTGAGAAGAACGCGCGATCCAGACCGTGCACGAGGTGAATCAGCAAACCCTTGCGATCAAGGGGTTTATTCATGACTGTCGACAGCGACCGCGCCCAATTTCGTAACGCAAGGGGAAATTCATCCTCGCTCTGATTGACGTTCACCCCGATGCCGACAACGACGTAATCGATTGCCGGCGGCGTGAACTGCGCTTCACACAAAATCCCGCAAATCTTCCGGCCTTCATACAAAACATCGTTTGGCCACTTTACTTGAAATCTGCGCCCCAACATATTTTCCAATTCCTCAACGATGACGGCGCCGACGAGCAGCGGCAACAAGCCGAGCTGTTTGATGGTCGCGTCTGATCGCATGATAAAAGAAAACCACAAACCGCGATCTGCCGGAGATTCCCAACGGCGTCCATGACGACCACGGCCCGACGATTGCGCATCAGCCAAAACCAGTGTTCCTTCAGGCGCGCCGCGACGAGCGATACGCTTGGCGAATTCGTTTGTCGAGGAGATTCGATTAAACAAATGCAAACGCCGGCCAAGGCAGCGCGTAGCCAACTCGTTTTGCAATTCATCCGGATCCCAAAACGGTTTTTCAGTGCGACGGCTCATGATCACTCATTCTATACTACAATTCTGAAAACTTTTTGCCCGCAGAAAAAGAAATCTCACAGAAAAATCAAAAAAATCACGCGGATTAAAAAACCACACTGAAAGATTTTGAGTAAAAAATCGGCGTGGTTTTTTTGATCCGTGTGGAAACCACGTTTCCTTTTTTCCACCTATGTGCTTTCCAGTCAGCCGGCGAATCGTTTTCTATGAAGAGGCCGGCTTATACGTTCCGAATACCGCGCGCAATGAATCTGAGATTTCACCCAGCGTCACTTTCTTTTCCACGCAGTTAATGATGATCGGCATAAGATTCTCATCACCGCGCGCCGCTGCTTCCAAGCGCTCCCTTGCAGCGCTTATCTCGGCGGCATCGCGCTCGCTTCGCAGCTTTTGCAAAGCGCGAATCTGTTCAGCCCGAATCGCCGGATCGACGCGAAGCAAATCTTGCGGCGATTCTTCTTCAACCTGAAACTTATTGACGCCGACGATGATCTTCTCGCCGGACTCGATGGCGCGTTGATAGGCATAGGCGCTGCGAGAAATTTCTTCCTGAAAGTAATCTTGCTCGATGGCTTTGATGGATCCTCCCATCGCTTCAATACGTTCGATATAACGCATAGCCCGCTGTTCAATCTCATCGGTCAAGCTCTCTACAAAATAACTTCCGGCCAAGGGATCGGCCGTGGCCGCGACGCCGCTTTCGAATGCGATAATTTGCTGCGTTCGCAACGCCACGCGCACGGCGTCTTCACTTGGCAGAGCAAGGGCCTCGTCACGGGAATTGGTGTGCAGCGATTGAGTGCCTCCCATCACGGCCGCCAATCCCTGCAAAGCGACGCGCACGACGTTATTCTCCGGCTGTTGCGCGGTGAGCGTGCTGCCGGCGGTCTGCGTATGAAAACGCATCATCATCGCGCGTTCGTTCGTTGCGCCGAATTTTTCTTTCATGATCTTCGCCCACATGCGACGGGCGGCGCGAAACTTGGCAACTTCTTCAAAAAAATTATTGTGGCAATTAAAAAAAAACGACAAACGCTGGCCGAAGTCATTCACCTCCAAGCCGCGACTGATAGCGGCGCGCACATACTCGATGCCATTGGCGAGAGTGAATGCCACCTCTTGCACGGCATCCGAGCCGGCTTCGCGAATGTGATAACCGCTGATCGAGATCGTATTCCACTTTGGCAAGCGCCGGGTGCAATATTCGAAGATGTCGGTGACCAGGCGCATCGACGGCGCAGGTGGATAAATGTAAGTCGAGCGCGCAATGTATTCTTTCAAAATGTCATTCTGCGTCGTGCCGCCGATCTTGCGCAAATCAACGCCCTGTCGTTTCGCGAGAGCGACATAGAATGCCAGCAAAATCGCCGCTGTTGCATTGATGGTCATCGAGGTGGTGATGTCTTCGAGACGAATGCCGTCAAAAAGCTGCGTCATGTCATCGATGCTGCAAATCGCCACACCGACTTTGCCTACCTCGCCTTCGACCAGCGGATGATCCGAATCATATCCCATTTGCGTGGGCAAATCGAAAGCTACGGAAAGACCGGTCTGCCCTTGGCTGAGAAGAAAGCGATAACGCTGGTTGGATTCTTTCGCCGAAGCGTAGCCGCCGTACTGGCGCATCGTCCAGAGGCGCTCGCGGTACATGTTGCGATAAATGCCGCGCGTGAAAGGGTATTCACCCGGAGCTTCATCGGCAGATGATCGCACATCCGATCTTTCATAAAAACTTTTGATCGGAATGCCGGCATCGGTAGTGAATTTCTCTTGCGACATGATGCTTTCCTGAGCAGATTTATCCGCTTCCTCCGTTCAATCCACTTACGACTTGCCGTTCCCGCGGGTGAAATTGCCGATGTACTTCTTTCAGAAATGCGCGGTCGAGGTGTGTATAAATCTGTGTCGTGACAATGCTCACATGACCCAGCATTTCTTGCACCGCACGCAGATCCGCGCCGCCTTCGAGAAGATGCGTGGCAAAACTGTGGCGAAGCGTATGCGGTGAAATCCTTTTGGAAATTTCGGCAGCACGGACATACGCCTTGAGAATACGCCAAAAACTTATGCGCGATAACTTGCCGCCGCGAAAATTCAGAAACAAATAATCGGTTTTGCGTTTCTTGTTCAACAATCGCGGTCGCACTTCTCGAACATATTTCTCAACCCACTCAATCGCCTGCTCGCCGATCGGTACAAGGCGCTCGCGGTTGCCTTTGCCGATCACTCTTACCCAGGCCTCGTTCGGATAATAATCCGACAGCCTCACCGAAGTCAACTCCGAGACTCGCACGCCTGTTGCATACAGAAATTCAAGCAAGGCGCGATCGCGCAGGCCCAGCGGCGTCTCAAGATTCGGCGCTTCGAGCAACCGCTCGATTTCATGAATCTCTAAAACGCCGGGCAGCCGCTGAATCTTCTTTGGAAAGCTCAGCGTTGCAGCGGGATCTTTATCGGCATATTGCTCGCCGACTAAATAGCGATGGAACATGCGAATCGCGGTGAGCAAGCGCGCAATGCTGGTTGCGGCGTATCCCGCTTCGCTCAATTCTTTGAGCAACGCGCGAATGTCGGCTGGCGAGCTTTGTGATGGGTGAGAAATATTGCGATGATGGAGAAAATCGACGTAGCGCGTCAAATCAATCCGGTAAGAGAGAACCGTATTCCGCGCCATGTTTCTTTCGGTTTGCAGGTAGTCCAAAAACTCGGCCACCAACTCATGGCCGGCATCTTGTTCTGCTGGCATATCGGAATCAACTTGACGGAGCGGCAAGATCACGACTTTTTGGAACGTTTCACCTTTTTAGCGCGCTTTTTGGACGGTAGCAGTTGCTCCGTCAATAACAAGGCAATGCCGGAAACCGCCACCTCCGGGCCGAGCCGGTTAAAATCACCGGAGAGAACGGAAGTATCCACGTTAGCAAATAAAGAACAGCCGGCTTCCTTAGTGATGATCAATCCGTTGAGCTTGCCCTTGTGCTCGGCGATGAAAGTCACTTCGCCGAGCGCTTTGCTGCTCACGAAGCCGGTGCAGAAATGCAGTTGCAAAAGACCATCGATGGTGAAAACCGAAATCAGGTTGCCGACTTTTTTATCGATCGGGATGTCGGGATGGATCTCCAGCGACAACTTTCTGCCTTCTATCGGATTATCGATGACGATGCGAAAGAGTTTGCCGGTGTGTTTGATCTCGGCTTCTAATGCCTCGCCGATTTTTTTGATTTCACTTTTGGTAAATTTCACTTCGTGCCTTGAAATAGCGCTTTCCCCCACTGAGCGGTTGCGGCGTTATGCCTGCTGCTTGTTTGGATACAGAAAACCCCGATTCGATAATCGGGGTTCGATGTGCTCAAACGGGTGTCTTATCTGTGGCCTTTTGGCTTAAACCTTGGTTACCTTTGTGGCCTGCAGTCCCTTCTCTCCTTTTACACATTCAAATTCGACTTCTGCGCCTTCGGGTAGGGTTTTGTAACCATCCATTTGAATCGCTGAAAAATGGACAAAGACGTCTTCACCATTTTCCTGTTCGATGAAGCCGTAGCCTTTGTTCTCGTTGAACCACTTCACTCGACCTCTGGCCATACGCTAACCCGCCTCCAATTTTTGCAGCGCGCAAAGACGGGAGAACCACTTACAACACCTCCCACCTCGCTCACCGCGTTCAAAAAACTGCGGAAAATATAGACAGATTTTTCTGTTTTGTCAAGATTTTTCTCGGAAAGCATTAAAGCAAAAGAGCAAGTAAGCAGTGGCAAGTGAGAAAAACAAGTTAAACAGATCACCTCTTACTTTTCACTTCTTACCTGCTCCTTCTTACTTTTCCGCCAGCGCCTTCTTCCTCGCTGCTTCAAACTCGTCGCCGGGGTTCCAGGTTGGCATGGTTGCTGCGTTGGCGACTTTTAGTCCGACCAAAAATTGAAGCTGTGCATCAAGCACGGCGCCGGAAAAATCCCACGGCGCGGAGAATTCATCCTGAAATTTATCACGGAATCCATCATAACGTTTCACTGCACCACCTGCGATGCCAACATAGTCGGTACTTTGTGTTTCGTCAAGGTAGTCGGTATCGGAAGAACCCCCCGGTGTGGGGAATTCATCGCTGGGTTGGTGATAGTTTGTTCTCTCCCATTTTTCAATCTGCTCCATGCCCCAGCCTGCCGGGCGACCTTCGAAATCCGTGCCGGCATCAAAATAAACTGCCGGAACGCCGATCTTCGCAAAGTTGAATTGATCGGAGCGATAAAAAAATCCGCGGTCGGGAAGTTGATCGCCTTTGACGACTCGGTTTTGCGATTTCGCCAAATCAACAACGACTTTGTCCAGCGATGATTTGCCCAAACCGATAAAGCCGATATCACGCGTCTTGCCCCAAATGTTGATGCCATCGATGTTGACATTGGCTGCAAGATATTTCGGCGCAATGGGTGGATGCTCACAAAAGTATTGCGAACCGAGCAAGCCGGACTCCTCTGCGGCAACGGCGGCAAAGAGAATCGAGCGTTTCGGTTTCTCTGAGAGCTTTGTAAAAGCATTGGCCACGCTCAACAACGCCGCGACGCCGGAGGCATTATCGACTGCACCGTTGTAAATCGAGTCGCCGTTCACGGCAGTGCCGATACCGAGATGATCGTGATGGGCAGAATAAACGACGACCTCTTTGTTGAGATTCGCATCGCTGCCGGGCAACAGCCCAAGAACATTCGCAGTCTGCAAGCGGCGTATTTTATTTTTGAAGGACAAACTCAACGTGACACCAAGCGGCACCGGCTTGAAACTTCGCTTCTCTGCCGCGGTACGCAAGGCGTCCAAATCTTTTCCTGCGAGCGCGACGATTTTGCGCGTTGCATCTTCAGTCGTCCACGATTTTAGTTGGACTGAAGGCCCATCGCCAGCCGGAACCTCGTACTGCTCGCCGGTCCACGAAGTTTGCACGACTTGAAATGGATAGCCAGCCGAAGGGACGGTGTGAATGACAATCGCTCCGGCAGCGCCTTTTTGCGCGGCGATTTCATATTTATACGTCCACCGGCCGTAGTACAGACGGCGATTGCCTTCGAATAATTTTGGATCGCTCGAAGGGTCGTTGTTCATCATCAGAAGAATTTTGCCGCGAACGTCAACGTTCTTGTAGTCGTCCCACTTTTGCTCCGGCGCGAGTATGCCATAGCCAACAAAAACGATCTCGGCATTTTCCACTTTCGAAACCGAATCTTGCGTTCCAGCGAAGGCGATGAACTCATCGTAAAAATTCAGTGAAACGGACTTGCCGCCAGCGCCGGTGACGGTCATCGTCTTCGGCACTTCGCTGGTGATGCCGAGAATATCGAAGCGCTGGAAATACGAGCCGTCGGCTGCGGCCGGCTGCAAGCCGAGCAAAGCATACTGCGCAGCGATGTATTGCCGCGCCACTTCATCGCCACGGGTGCCGGGGGCGCGGCCCTCCAAAAGATCATCCGAAAGGAAACGCATGTGGGCTGAAAGCCACGCCGGATTGATTGATTCCGCTGCGGCTTTTTCGACCGGGCTGATTTGGGCAAGTGCACTGTAGGTGAAAGAACATAAAATCAATACTGATAAAGTTAAAGATCGCCATTTCATGGTTGATTCCTTCAAAAAGTGGTAACCTCTTTTTCGATCTTCAATAGCGGCAGTAAAACTTCTCGCCAGTTTTCAATAGAGCCCATCACCCCATTGATTTCGAGCGTGCCGCCTCCATAGTAAATTTCGAGTTGTTCATTGCAGCAGCCACACTTGATCAAATACCGAGGGTCACGCTTACCTCGCGATTTCCGACGAAAGACTCGAAGCTGCCACGTGCCTTCAGGCCTCGCTTGAGCCATCTTGCGAAGGCCCAGTCTGGTTGATTTCCTCTTCATAACCTACTTCTCATCAAATAATGACAGCGTATCTGCTGAACCTGCTTCACTTCTCTCTCGTCTTCGTTCCCGCAACGAATTTCTCTCCCAAAAAAAATCTCCATCAAAACCTTGTATCGATTTATCATTCTCGGCAGTTGCGATTCTTTTCTCAGTTAGACAACAGAAGGTTTCATCGAGTTCAATGCCGACGTATTTTCTGCCGAGCTTTTTGGCAACTACCGAAGTGGTTCCCGAGCCAGAAAACGGATCAAAAACCACGTCGCCGGGATTGGAGCTGGCTAAAATTATTTTAGCCAAAAGTTTTTCCGGCTTTTGCGTCGGATGGTCGGTATTCTCCGGCATCGACCAGAACGGCACGCTCAAGTCAGTCCACAGATTTGACGGATGGGTGATGCGATAATTTCCATCTGCCGTTTGATCCCAGTCTTTTGGTTTGCCGTTATCGTCGGTGTAAGGCGCGATTACTTTGCGTTTCAATTTTGCAGCATCGAGATTGAATGTGTAATTCTCCGAAGCTGTACAAAACCAAATGTCTTCGCTGGCATTTTTCCAATTTGTTTTTGCGCCTCGGCCCTTTTCGCGCTCCCAAGTAATCCGATTTCTGACGATGAGCTGTTGATCTAAAACGAGATGAAGCGCGGTAGCTGAACGCCAATCGCCGCAGACATAAACCGACGCCGTTGGCTTCAGAACGCGCAGCAAGCTCGGCAACCATGATTCGAGCCAGTTTTTGTATTCATCGTTCGACCGCTCGCGAAAAGTGCTCGAATTAAAAGTTCGAGTAAGATTATAAGGCGGGTCGATGAATAACAAATCGACAAAAGACGAGGGCAGAACCCGAAGAATCTCGAAGAGGTCTTGATTGATGGTTTTGTTTTCAATTTCTTGCGGCGTTGTCGGGCCGGTTAATCTGAGAAGCTTTTCGCGATAGACAGCGGCTTCATTCGTGGATAAAGTAATCGTCCGATTTCTCGGCGCGCGGATTTTCTCTTTCATAGGTACTTTCGGGCATTATCTCTTGAGGATTCGGTGAACCGTGAACGATAGAATCTCTCATAGAGCCTATTAGCTCTGAGCTGACAGTATGTCTTCTACGGGATCTTCTAATGCGCCGATTCGTTCAAAATTCAGAAGAGGCTTGCCGCTGACTTCTGCGTAAAGGACGTCCGGACAAATGTCCGCGCCATTGGGCCAGCGAATCGTACCTTCCCACGCTTCCACCTGTGCGAAATATTCGTGTCTTCTCAACGGCTCAAAAACTCCACCAGCTTTCGCAGAGAGCACTCGCGCGCTCCAATCAGAGATACCTTTAATGCCGTCCGAAAAAATTACTTCAAGCTTATAATCACTTAGATGGCGAACTGCTACAACTCTCGGAAACATTTGCTTTACTCCAGTGGATTAATCTTTTGAGGAGACTGCTCAGCCTTGGCAAGTTCCCAGTTTTCCATCAATTCTTCTTGATGCAAAGCAGTCCATTCCAATACCAAAGAAAGTACCCGTTTGGGTAGGCTGCCTTGCAAAACACGAATTGGCTGAATGGAAATTTTTGCTTCATGCTCACCGTAGACAGCATGAAAATGCGGCGGCGGATGATCGCTATGGTACATTCGAATTACTATGCCGAAGAAACGACTGATTTCAGGCATATTCTATCCATCTCGATTTCAGGCAATACCCACCAAAATCCTTACCCTCAATGATAATAGAAATCCGACCGCAGCATCACTTCAATTGGCTCGCCTTCATGCGCTTCGGTTTTTTCCATTGGGCAGATGAGGTAAGAGTTGCTCAACGAATAAGTGGTCAGATCTCCGCTGCCGCGCGACATCAGCGGCCGGCAGTAGAATCTGCCTTCTTCATACCACGTGACCGCCGGATGATAGTTCTCTCGTTTCGAGCGGTTGAAAAAATGCTGGGTGAGCAATGCAGAAACGGTTTGATTATGATAAGAAGGAAAGCCCATCATTTTACGAATCGCCGGGCGCACAAAAACTTCGAACACCGTTGCGCTCGAAACCGGATTGCCCGGCATTCCAAAAATCAGCGTCTTCTCCGCTTTCGCCACAATCAACGGCTTGCCGGGTTTGATGGAAACTTTGTTAAAAAGAATTTGAAAACCGAAGTCTTCGAGCACCTCTCCGACTAAATCCAAATCGCCCACCGAGGCGCCGCCGGTGACGAGCAGAAGGTCGTGACGCAGTCCCTGCGCAACACGATTCTTGATGTAGGCTTTGTGATCTCTGGCAATGCCGAGCAGCGAGGCATAGGCGCCAACCTGCGTGACTTGTGTGTGAAGCATGTAGTTGTTGGAATTGCGAATTTGCCCGCTCAACGGCTTGGAGGTGATGTCGACCAACTCATCGCCGGTGGCCAAAATGGCAATCGATGGCCTGCTATAAACGGTGACGACGTCAGCGCCCGCCGATGCGAGAAGACCGATCACCGCGGGAGAAACGTAAGTGCCGGCGGTAGCCACCGTATCGCCGATATGCGCATCGCTTCCTTGAACGGCGACGTTTGTGCCGGGGCCAACCGCCTCAAGGATGACGACTTTCATGCCGTCATCGACGTTTTGGGTTTTTTCAATTTGTTGAACCGCGTCGGCTTTTCGCGGAAGGGGCGCGCCGGTCATGATCTTTGCCGCTTGGCGCGGCTTCAGGGCAAAATTAGGATTTGCCCCGGCGGGCACATAGCCGGCGACTTCCAATGTCGCTGGCGTCTCTTGGATGTCTTGGCTGCGCACCGCGTATCCATCCATCGTAGAGCGCGTGAACGGCGGCAAGTCGGCATCGGCAACCAAGTCCTTTGCCAGAATCCGCCCGCGGCTTTCCAGCAGCAAGACTTCTTCTTGCGGCAGCCGATTGACATTGCCAAGAGTGAGGTCGAGCGCTTCACGAACGCTGATAATCGACATGTCGTTTTGCTCTAAATGAAGCTCCCCGACGCAAGCGTCGGGGTATCAAGTGGTGTATTGTCTATTGTAAACGACGCAAGCGTCGGGGAATTGAACCCGAACAAGATTAAAAAAGACGACGATAATCTCGGGCGCCGTAGATAATTCTATGAATCTCCACAATATCATTTTTCTTCAAGTGTGCCCGGGCGCGACGCATCATCTCCGTGTGAGAAATTCCCTTGTCTCCTGTGTCTGCGGAACTTTGAGCCTCCTCCAGCTTCGAATAAAGCCGCGACATGGCCTGCATTTTTTCGAAATACTCTTGACTCATCACCACAAGTTTACCCTGGCCATTTTTTGTAAGATAGACAGGCTGCTCTTCTTTCACGCACATTCTAAAAATTTCATCCGGGTTCTCATGCAAATAAGACAGTGGGCGAATAATCGGCATGAATGCTTCTTTTCAATAATACAAATTAGTGCTTTATGAACGACTAGATCGTGGCTCGAAAGCCGATGGCGATTCGTTCGAGTTTCGCTTGACCGATCTACGGCTCACGAACGACGATTTGAATTTGTCCGCCAACTTTTTTTCGCAGCTCATCGCCGAACTTTACGGCTTCGTCTCTGGTCGCAAAATCTCCAACCCAAACCAAATGCAAGGCGTCCCTATGTTGGCGCGCGAACACTTCCGCCGGGTAGTTCATCGCCTTGAGCTTTTTTGCCTGCTTCAATGCATTTTCGCGTTTCGTAAAGGCGCCGACTTGAACGGTAAACTTCGTCAGCGCGACCTGAGCCTTTTGCAGCTCATCCGGCGAAAAATGATCCAGGTCTTCTTTAGCGAGTTTGCTGATCCAGGTATTGGGATAGGCGTCGACGCATGCGCGCAATTCAGTATAGGAGCTATCCGCCTGGCCGGCAGCCATCCACGACTTGGCGGCGAAGTATCGCGCTGCGCCGTGCAGCGGACTTTGCGGGAATCGCTTGTAGAGGTCGCTAAAATATTTCTGGGCAGAGTGATACTGGCCTTGCGCGAAGTGATACTGGGCGATCCGGTAGGTGGCGCGATCGGCGTATTCGGAATTTCGAAAGCGGAGCACCACTTCATCGAAAAGCTCCGTGGCCTCTTCCGCCTCTTCGGTTATCAAAGCCCGCCAATAAGCGGCCGGCGCCGAAGAAGGCCGCTGGCGGTAAATTTCCTCAATTTTCTGGCGCGCCGTAGGCAAATCATATTGCGCGAGCATCTTCAAAACTTCTTCTTCGCTGATCTGGCCGAAACCTAGACGCGGTAACAAAACGGCTATGAGCACGAACACGAATAAAAAAGTCAGAGTGGGCGGCGCGAAGCGCTGTGACTCCGACTTTGGCAAAGCGAGAAACTGATTTCTTCGTTTTCTCATTATCATCAGTATTTGGGTGCGAACATTTCTTTGTCATCCCCTCATGATGGAATGAAGAACTTTCCGACAAAACTATCCCACTTATTCATTCATGAATTTCAGGGCATGATCGACGGCGCGGCGGTCGTCGCCTTTTTTGTGATAATACGCGACAAGCATGCGGCGTGCGGGCTTGAACTTATTGTCTTTCTCAAGAACGTCAAGGCACAGTTGAATGGCGCGATTAAGCTCGCCTTTCTTTTCGAAAATGTCCGCGAGTGCCAATTGCGCATCCTTGTTGTCAGGATAATCCTCGATGATGCTATTATAAATGTTTTCGATCTCCCCGAATTCACCGATCGTATAAAGAATGTCCTTGACGCGCGAAAATACCACCGAGGCCTTCGCCGGATTTTTCTCGATAAACAGCTTCAACGTTTCAAGCGCATCCTCAGACCGCTCTTCGCGGACATAGGAATCGGCAATGTTGATATAAGCCTCCGGCGCCAACGGGTCGAGTTTTAGCGCCTCACGAAATTTCACCCGGCTGGCTTTGTGACTATTCTCCTCCGCGAGTTGCAAACCTTCCTGGACGAGATAGTAAGCCAGCTTGCCGTTTTGGTTTTCGCCGCGCGCCTTGCTCAACTTTTCACAAGCTTCGAAAGCCTTACTCCATTGTTTGAGCCGCTCGTAGAGCTGCATTTCCAAATCAAGCGCCCAGAGATCGCCGCGATTGATTTCCAAAATTTTTTGCACTGAGTTGAGGGCCAATTCCTGCTTACCGGCGGCGTCATAATCCTTTGCCAAACTGCGGAGGATTTGAACGTGTTCCTGCTTCGTCAGATTGGTGCGCACCAGCAAGTCGCGATGGACTTTTGCCGCCCGTTCGACGTTTCCTGCATCGCGCAGAATGTCGCCGATTTTGACATAGGCATCGACGTTATTGGTATCGCGACGGACAACTTCGCGAAACTTCTGCAATGCCAGCGCGCGCTCGCCGCCAACGAGATAATTCAAA
>Ga0247727_10004202_pt1 | contig 30805 bp, 34 predicted proteins | sample WisWelCaveWW1625_FD_202498 | JGI IMG/M metagenome (GOLD analysis project Ga0247727, IMG submission 202498) | Biofilm microbial communities from Wishing Well Cave, Virginia, United States - WW16-25 | ecosystem: Environmental > Aquatic > Deep subsurface > Groundwater > Cave microbial mat | place... | reverse complement strand
AAGATTTCAGTTGTTCAGGCATTAACTGTTTTGAAATTGTTTGCTGACCCTTTTCTGTTAAAGCTGGTTGGAGATTTTGGAAATTTGGGTTTGGTGATAAGTTCTTTGTCCGCCCGCGCAGCGGGCGGACAACTGTTTCTTCAGATGAAATAAATCTTTGATTGTTTTGATTTTTTTCCTGAAGATTATGGATTAGAACCGGGAGAGAGTCTTTTAAAATAAAAAGCGAAAGCAAAGTGCTGACATTTACATGTTGATTGATTTTTGATTTGAAATTGGAATGAATATTTTTACTGATATCTGGTTGTATATTGTGTGTATTTTCAATTTGTAAATTCGCAAAATTATCTAAAGCCTGTAATAAATTTATTTTTAAAAAATTTTCTTGTACAACTTTTTCTATTTTTTTTATTTTAAAATCTGAACTTTTAATATTCATTTTTTCTTCCAACAAATTTTTACAAGAAAATACTATGCCAAATAATAATCTACTTCTGATTTTGATTTCCACCAAAGAACCAATAGAAATTTTTTCTTTGGCGAAATAAGTCAAAAAATCCTCTGGTAAACCTTTGGTGATTGGGATAATGCGAAGTATAAACATTGTTTCATCATACAATAAATTCATTTTAAATTCTTTTAAAAATTTTTTACAAAAACAAAAAACCCCACCGCCCCCACGTCTTCAAATTTTAGACGCAGGGGAGTGGGTGTTGAGACCTAGTCACACTTGAATACTAGTTCGTCGTGCGAAGAGCAACAAATGCCTCCAATTTCTGTCTTAGCATTGGTTTCAGAAAGATGTCACATAGTATCGCGACTATCGAAACAGATACTAAGACACTGAAGATGGTAGGCATGATTGATTCCATGACCGGATTATCCTTTACAATAAGATGGAATCCAACCATAGCAGAAATCAGAATCACCAGTTTTACACATTTTGTTAACAGATTTACAATACGATTTACAATTCTCATTTTGTTTCTCCTTTTTAATTGTACTGTTAAAATCTTTAAGTATTAAACGCATCAAATTCACGAATAATACTTGAAACAAAGATCTTGGATTGATTCAGGTTTTCACCCGAATTTACCCTACACTCAGTATAGCATACTCTAATTAAAAAGTCAAGTTTTTTGGCTGGGGATTTTGTGCTAAAATCGGCATATAATTACTGGTGATTTTATTGAGTGATTTTAATGATATTATGTCTTTTTTTACTAAAAAACTGGGTATTGATTTGGGAACGGCGAATATTTTAGTTTTTGTACCTGGCAAAGGAATTGTTTTAACTGAGCCAAGTGTGGTGGCAGTTTCGCAAATGGATAATAAAATTATGGCGATTGGGGCAGAGGCAAAAGAAATGTTGGGAAAAACTCCCGATGCAATTATTTCTTATCGTCCCATGAAAGACGGAGTGATTGCAGATTATCGAGTGACAGAAGCTATGCTGCGATATTATATTAATAAAGCTTTGGGAAATTTTAATTTTTTTAAACCCGATGTAATGATTTCTGTTCCATCAGGAGTGACTAGCACGGAAAGAAGAGCGGTGGTGGAAGCGGCTATTAAAGCTGGCGCAAAAAATGCTTATGTAGTGAAAGAACCCATTTTGGCAGCCATTGGGGCAGGAGTTCCCATTCATGAAGCTAAAGGAAAAATGATTGTAGATATTGGTGGAGGCACCACCGATGTGGCAGTAATTTCTTTAGGTGGAATTGTCTGTGCGAATTCTGTCAAATGTGCAGGTAATAAAATTGATCAAGCTATTATTGATTATATGAAAAAAACTTATAATCTCGCCATTGGTGAGCAAACCGCGGAAGAAATTAAAATTCAAATTGGTTCGGCTTTGCCTCTGGAAGAAGAATTAATGATGAAAGTCAAAGGCCGGGATTATTTAGCTGGCCTGCCTCGTACTATTGAAGTCAAGACCAATGAAATTACCAAAGCCATTGATAGAGAATTGCGGCAAATTATTAAAGCCGTTAAAGATGTTTTGCAAGAAACTCCACCTGAATTAGCCGGTGACATTATTGATTATGGAATTATTATGAGTGGTGGCACATCTTTGTTGCGATATTTTCCAGCTTTAATTGAAAGAAAAACTGGAGTGCATGCTGTTTTAGCTGAAGATGCTTTTTTTTGTGTAGCCAAAGGTACTGGCGTCGCCCTCTCCCATTTAGATGTTTATAAAAAATCTATTTTATTAAAAAAGTAATCATGATATCATCAATTTATGATAAAAATCTCAGAAGAATTGAAAACTATTATTAATTCTAATCATCAAACTTTTTTAATTGTTGCTTCGGATCGTGAAAAATTTTTTTCAAGAATCAAGAATCAGGTGGAAGATTATACTAAAAATATTTTAAAAAATAACAATAGTTCAGTGAACTTTTTTAACTTTTTTTTAAATTTAAAAGTTTTAGAAATTGATAAGGTGAGAGAAATTCTGAAAATCTCGGCTATTAAATTTCAGGAAACTAGATTTATAATTTTATCTTTTTATTCAGCAACTTTGGAAGCTCAAAATGCTTTATTGAAATTTACAGAAGAGCCAGCGGCGAATTTAAAAATAATTTTTATTGTTGGTGGATCAACTTATTTATTACCGACTTTGGAATCGAGACTTTATGAAATTTCAGAGATTAATTCTGACTTGGATTCTCAGATTAATATTAATTTTTCTGATTTTTCTCAATCATCTGATTCAGTAAATGCAAAAACTAAGATTGTCGAGGCTAATAATTTAGCAGATTTAGCTTGGAAATTTTTGAAAACTAAAAAATTAGAGAGAATGAAACTGATGGAGATGAAAGAGATTTTAGAAAAAGAAGATGTTTATGCTAAAGAATTTGAAAATAAAGAAAGGAAAGATAGAGAAATTGCTGAGCATTTTTTATTAGAATTGGAAAAAGAAATTTATTTACATTTATTAGATTTAATTAATAAAAATACTCAGACAAATATTCAGTCGCTTGAAAAACTAGAACCGGAAAAAGAAATTCAGAAAAATTTGGAATCAGAAAAATTAGAGAAAGTGAAGATGTCAGAAAAAATGTCAGAAAAAGATGAAAAAGTTATGAATGATTTGCAAAAAGAGCAGAAAAAAGAATTATTAAAAAATTTAAATGATATGAGTGATTTTAAAAAATATATTAAATTAAATTCTTCCAGCCCAAAAACTATTTTTGAATATTTAGCTTTGTCGATACAAGAATTCTAAGTCTGAATTTTATAAAAACAAAAAACCCCCCATCCTTTTAATTTTTATTTTTTTAGGAAATATCAATGAGGCCGCGGCGCAGCCGCGGCCTCATTATGCTCTTGACTGCAAATCATATAAAAATAATTTTTATATTTTTAGTAAATTTTTTTATAAAATCTAGTGAGACCAAACTCCAAAGTCTTGAATTATTTTTTTACTGTTGCAGTTAGAAATGGAATGTGGGGACTATTTTGGAAAATTAATTATGTGTTATACTGTCAGAAAATAAAATATGTCATTTGATTTTAGAAAATTTGAAACCGAAAAAGATAAAATTGTAGAATATTTGCAGTCTGAATATCGCGCGATCCAGACTGGGCGGGCTAGTCCGCAAGTTTTAGATTTAGTGTCGATTGAAATGTATGGATCCAAAATGGCTGTGCCCCATGTGGCTAGCGTGAATATTGAAGACGCTAAAACTTTACGGGTTTCGCCTTATGACAAAAATATTATTTCTGATTTAGAAAAAGCTATCAATGCAGCTAATTTAGGGGTGTCAGTTGCCTCAGATGGTGAAGGTTTGCGAGTTTTTTTTCCACAATTAACTACAGAAAGTAGACAGAATTTAGTGAAAATAATTAAAGATAAATTAGAAGAAGCGCGAGTGAAAATTCGCAGTGTGAGAGAAGAAAATAAAAAAAATATTGAAAAAATTGGTAAAGAAGGGGAAATTGGTCAAGATGAAATGGAAAGATATTTAGAAGAATTGCAGAATTTAGTAGATTTAGCTAATAAAAAATTAGAACAAATTTTTTTGAATAAAGAAAAAGAGATTCTTGGTGAAGAATAAAAGTGCAGGCGGAATCATTTCTGGTTTGATTTAATTGAAAATAATTTCATGCTTCAGAATTTTAATTATTATAAAACCCAAATAAATATAAATTAAAAAACATGATCATATTAATTTTTTTTATAATTTTGTTGGGGCTGGTGATGATACATGAAGCGGGACATTTTTTGGCTGCGAAAATTTCCGGCGTGCGAGTGGAAGAATTTGCTTTTGGTTTTCCACCTAAATTATTTTCTAAAAAATATGGAGAGACTAATTATGTTTTTAATCTTTTACCCATTGGCGGCTATGTGAAAATTTATGGAGAAAATGGAGGCGATGTGAAAGATTCTAAATCTTTTGTGAATAAAAATGCGGGTATAAAAATTTTTATTTTAGCTGCGGGAGTAATTATGAATTTTGTTTTGGCTTATATTTTAATGATTGTTGCTTTATATAATTCCGCCACTTTTCCCGTGGATGAAAATAATTTAGAATATAAAAAATTTTTACAAGAAGGCAGAATTTCTGAGAGAAAAATAATTATTTTGGATATTTTAAATAATTCCCCAGTGCAAAAAGCTGGTATTAAAGTCGGAGATGAAATTATAAATGTCTTTTTTAATAAAGAAAATTCAGCTGGGCAAATTATTTCTCAAAAAATATTTGATAAAAGTAAAAATAATTTAGCTCAAGAAATTTCAGCTAGTTTAAATGCCGATTCTTGGGAAAAGCAATTTGTCAATTCTGTAACTGTCATTTATAAAAATAAAAATCAAATTTCCACCAGCACTTTGGCTGGAGTTTATGGTTTAAATAATAAAACAGAAGACAAAAAAGAAGACAAAAAAATGTTAGGTTTTATTTCTACCCAAATTGTGCAAGTGAATTTAACTTTTTTGGAAAGTTTTAAATTAGGTATTGCTAAAACCAATCAATTTATTAATTTATCTTTTTTTGGTTTTAAAAATTTATTTGTAAATTTTTTTAGTAAAGGTAAAATCGTGGAAGAAATTAGTGGGCCAGTGGGAATTGTGACCATGGTCGTTTCCGCAGCGGAACTGGGACTGAGCCATCTTTTAACTTTTACCGCCATACTTTCTATTTCTTTGGCCATTTTAAATATTTTACCTTTTCCAGCTTTAGATGGCGGTAGAATTTTATTTGTAATTATTGAAGCCATTACTCGCAGAAAAATTTCTGAAAAATGGCAAATGATTTCTCACGGCATCGGTTTTGCAATTTTAATTTTGTTAATGATTTTAGTGACAGTCAAAGATGTGTTGGCGTTGTTGCGATAAAATTTTTAGATTTTTTTTAATTTCATTTGTAAGAATAATACAGAAACTCTAGATTAGGATTCAAAATCCACAGGATCGGCCCGCTGCGCGGGCCGATCCCTCCAGTTTTGAGAAAGAATGCTAAAAAAATTATTTAAATCAATTTTTGATTTCATATTGTTAAAAATATGTATGGTAATATATATATATTGATCAATGTGAAATATTTTAGAAAAATATTTTTAATATATATATTAATTATAAAAAAATTATAAAAAATAAAATTATATATTTATGATAAAAAAAATTATTTCTACTTTATTATTATTTGGGACATTAACAGTAGTTTCAGCTCAAAATAATATTCAATCTATTTCATCTTCTGGATCTGAGACGTCAACGAGAGTAGTAAATCCAGAGCATGGGATGGGAGCTATATCTATATATGAAAATTTGTTTCGAACCGGTTATAATAATTCTTTACCACCAGAATTATTAGCAAAGATTAATGCTCTCAGGGAGAGTTATACATCACAACTATGGAATCTAGAGTTTGAATTTCAAGAAAAAGTTATCGATATGCAGAAAAAATTCAAGAGAGGTGAGAAGATAGAAGTTGTGGTGGATCCTTCTAAGAAAAATGCAAAATACAAAGGTGATAGTTTGCCGTATCAAGAAGATTTGCTAAATAAAGCTGTTCGTGAGCCATCTAAGGCGACAACTATAATCAATAGGTCAACTCAGACCAAAAGGTCTAGTGGTAGTTGGTGGGATAGGTATAAACAAAGACAAAATAGTCAACTGTACAGATAAAATTCACATTAATAAAATTAAAATAATCTGCCAAATAATTCTCCACATTAATTGTGGGGAATTATTTTTTAATTGCGTTTAAGAAATTTTCAAAAAAATTATTTAAATTAATTTTAGAATTTAGTATAAATTTATTTTTAGAATTATAAAAACTATGTTATTCTAAATTAAAAGATTTGGAAATATCTTGAAATTTTTTTAAAAAATTTAAAAATCATTATGTTGCAATCGAAATTATTTACTAAAACTAAAAAAGAAATTCCTGCAGACGAGACTAGTAAAAACGCTCAGCTTTTGATTAGGGCCGGTTTTATTCACAAAGAAATGGCCGGAGTTTATTCTTGGTTGCCATTGGGTTTATTGGTTTTAAATAAAATTCGCGAAATAATTTCTCAAGAAATGCAAAATTTAAATTCTACAGAAATTATTATGTCTAGTTTGCAAAATAAAGAAACTTGGCTGCAGACTAAAAGATGGGAAGATGAAAAAGTAAATATTTGGTTTAAATCTAAATTACACAATGATCAGGAAATTGGTTTTGGCTGGAGTCATGAGGAACCAATGGTGGAGATGTTAAAAAATTTTGTAAATAGTTATAAAGATTTGCCAATTATTGTGCATCAATTTCAAAATAAATTTCGTAATGAGGTCAGAGCTAAAGCTGGGGTGATGCGGGGCCGAGAATTTTTAATGAAAGATATGTATTCTTTTTTTTCTTCGCAAGAAGCTTTGGATAAATTTTATAATCAAACCATAGACGCTTATAAAAATATTTTTGAAAAAGTGGGTTTGGGTCACATTACTTACGTGACTTCTGCAGCCGGAGGAGTTTTTACTGATAAATTTTCTCATGAATTTCAAACTATTTGTGAAGTGGGTGAAGATAATATTTATATTCATAAAAATAAATCTCCTGAAAATAAATTTCAAGAGAATAAATCTATAGCTATTAATCAAGAAATTTTCAATAACGAAACTCTTTTGCAAATGAATTTACAGAAAGAAGATTTTGAATTAAAAAAATCTGTAGAAGTGGGAAATATTTTTAATTTTGGTAATCAGAAATGTCAGGAAATGAATTTAAATTTCACAGACATTGATGGTCAAAAAAAATCTGTCTATCTTGGTTCCTACGGTATTGGATTGACTAGATTAGTGGGAGTGATAGCGGAAGTTTTATCGGATGAAAAAGGTTTGGTCTGGCCAAATTCCGTAGCTCCATTTTCTTTGCATTTAATTTCTTTGGCGAAAAATTTAGAGGATGAAAGTTATAAAAAAGCGCAAGAGATTTATCAGAAATTAACAGATCATAAATTAGAAATTCTTTGGGATAATAGACTAGATAAATCTGTGGGAGAAAAATTAAATGAAGCTGATTTAATTGGTATTCCACTCAGAGTAATTATTTCGGAAAAAAGTTTAGCCGCGGGAGGAGTAGAAATTAAAGAAAGAAAATCTTCATCTAAAGATGGAGAAATAATTTCCATTGATCAGCTTTTGCATATGCATTTAGAGCGGTGTTAATTAAATTTTTTTTTATTTTAATATAATATGAAATCTAAATCATTGAATATAGTTATTTATCCACCTAGAGAAATTTTTCAAAAAGCTATTACTGTTAGCGAGCAGTTTAATAAAAAAGAAAAGGGATTATTCGCTTTGAATGATAAGAATTATTTTCCCCATATAACTATTTATATGGCAGAATTTCCTGTGCACAATATACCGAAAATTAAAAAAGTTTTACGTGATTTTATTATTACAACAAAATCATTTCATATGATATCTTTAAAATATTATCATAGTGATGATGGGTATATATTTGTAGATTATAAAAAATCACCAGAGCTAAAAAATTTACAAAAGAAAATTGTCAATCTTTTAAATCCATTGCGTGAAGATTTATTACGTGCTAAAGATGTGGACAGAATGAATGATTTGGACAAAAATAGTTTAGAGTTTAAAAATATTAAACGCTATGGATATCGAAGTGTTGGTGAAAATTTTTCTCCTCATCTTACATTTACTAAATTAGCAATATCCAATAATTCTCTTCTTGCAAAAATTGCAGAATTTGATTTTTCTTTTAAATTTGATCAGCTTGGTCTTTTTTATTTAGGCGAATATGGAACTTGTCATGATTTGATCGAAATTTTTAAAATTAAAAAATAATATATTTTTTTTATAAAAACTTTTCTCTCGATTGTGTCAAGATCGAGGTTTATGTTAGTATGAATTGATGTTAAAAAAACTTTATAAAAAATTTTCTAATGATATTGGTATTGATTTAGGCACAGCTAATACTTTGGTGTATGTAAAGGGGCGGGGAATTGTAATTAATGAACCTTCAGTGGTGGCGGTGAATACTAAAACTGACAGAATTGTGGCGGTGGGGAATGAGGCTAAAAGTATGATGGGTAGAACTCCACCGCATATAAAAATTATTCGTCCAATTGTGGATGGGGTAATTTCTGATTATGAAGTCACAGAGGAATTTTTATCTTATTTAATTCAGCGTGCCAATAATTTTACAAAAAATTTTTTTCGACCGAGGGTGGTGGTGGGAATTCCTGTGGGTATTACTAATGTGGAAATTAGAGCCGTGCATGATGCCGCTATGGCAGCAGGGGCCAGAGAAGTTTATATTGTAGAAGAACCAATGGCGGCAGCTATCGGTATTGGTTTACCCGTGCATGAACCTATGGGTTCGATGGTGGTAGATATTGGTGGAGGCACCACAGATATTGCAATTATTTCTTTGTCAGGAATTGTGCGCAGTAAAAGTTTAAAGATTGCTGGCGATAAAATGAATAAAGATATTTTAACTTATATGCGCAGTGAATTTAAAATTTTAATTGGAGAAAAAACTGCGGAAGAAATTAAAATGACTATTGGTTCAGCCATGCCCGGCAAAGAGGGTGAAAAAGAAATGCATATTAAAGGTAGAAATTTAGTCACCGGTTTACCGCATGAAGTAGTTATTACTGATGCGGATATTCGCGAAGCCATGTATTCTTCTATTTCACAAATTATTGAAGCCACTAGAGAAGTTTTAGAAATTACTCCGCCTGAAGTAATTGCTGATATAATGAAAAATGGAATTATTATTACTGGAGGTGGGGCTTTAATTCAAAATATTGAAAAACTTTTTGAATTTCAATTAAAAGTCAATACAATTATTTCTAATGAGTCTTTAACTGATGTAGTAATTGGCACTTCTCATATTTTAGAGGATATTAATAAATATCAAGATTCTTTAGTCAAAGACACTGAATGTATCAAGATTGTTTAAAGGCGTATCCCAATCATCCAGAATAAAATGATTTTGTATTCATGATAGTTTAAGATGTTTTTTCAATTTTATTTTGAGTTAGAAATTATTTCTCGTTGAATTTAATTGGGCATGATTCCGCCGCACCGCGGCGGAATCATAAAGATTAGAGGCGAAATTGTAATTGGGTATTTTAAATGCTATGCAAAAATTAAATCTTAAAATTAATATTTTTATTTTAATAATTTTTATTATTTATTTTTTTTCTTTTCCACATTTCAAAACTTCCATTGCTAAATTTTCTAATCCATTTTTTGCAAAAATTAATTTCCAAAATATTTTTGTTACTAAATCTTATTTAAATTTTCAAAATTATTTTTCTGGTTTAGAAAATTTAGCTTTGCGTAATAAATCTTTAGAACAGGATTTGGAAGACAGAGAATCAGAAATTATGAATTTAAAAGAAAATTTTAAAGAAAACTCTCTGACAATTAATAATGTTTCTTTAGGAACGAATTTCGTAGAAGCTAAAATCTTAAATCAAGATTATTTTAAGATTTATGAAAGTGTGATTTTAAATAAAGGTTTTGTGGATGGGGTTTCTAAGGGTGATGAAGTTTATTTATATCCGAATTATTTTTTAGGAAATATTGAAAGAATTGAAAATGACAAGTCTATATTTTCTTTAGCCTCTGGTCATAAAAAATTATTGAAAGGTGTATTAAAAGATAATTCTCAGAATAATTTAGTAATTGATTTATTGGGTTTGGGCGGTGGAGATTTTGCTTTTGAAATTCCAGAATCTATACTGATTTCTACGGGAACATTAATTTATTTATATAAAGATCCAAGTAAATTAATTGGGGAAATTATTGGTTTAGAAAAATTAGAAACCTCTCTTTATCAAAAAGTTTTAGTTAGGGGATATTATAATTTGGCCACTTCTGGCCGTTATTATATTAAAGTTAGGTAGTTAACATTTTGATTTTGTAATTGTAATTCGCAATATAGAAAACTTGTTGAGAACTTTAATTCCGCCCGCTGCGCGGGCGGAATCCAGGTTGTTTTAACAATCTGTTACAAAATATAGTTAATTAATTTTGTAAATTGTCACTGACTCAGTATTGTGTATAGATGTCAAATCAGAGTATAATAGCAATAAAAGGATTAAGTGTGTCCCCATAAGACTCAGTGTATTCTCCAGCCGGTGGCGGGAGAATATCACAAGAGATTTATAAGAATATATTTCTAGATTTATTTTCGAAAATTAAAAAAATATGCAAAGTTTACAAGATAGAGAAAATCAGAAAACAATTTGGAAAAATATATTAAAAAATATTTTATTAATTTTATTATTTATTCTGAGTGTATTTTATGACGCTACTTTTTCTTTGGGTAATATTCCTATTTTGTCTTCTTTGTTTTTCTTGCTTTTAATTATTTTCAATTTAGTTAAACCACATTTGAGATAATTTAAATTTATATGCAACAGAGAAAAATAAATAGTAAATTTAATAAATATGAAATTAATCCGGAAGATATTTTTTTAGATTCTTCGAATTTATCTAGTTTGGAAATTGAGAAATTAGAGGGGGCGATTGGCAAACCAATTAGTATTTGGTCATCTAATTTTATTTTTATTTTTCTAATTTTTATTTTTCTAATTTTTATTTTTCAAATGTATAAATTATCGGTAGAGAATTATTCTTATTATCAAACTAAAGCTGATAATAATCGACTGAATTCAACTATTCTTTTTGCTAATCGTGGACAGATTTTTGATAGAAATCAAATTCCCTTGGCTTATAATTTAATCACTGCTTCGAATACTGGATTTTTGAAAAGGGAATATATTAAAGCCAACGGGTTTTCGAATTTATTAGGTTATGTCAATTATCCTAAAAGTGATAATGCCGGACATTATTGGCAAACAGAATATTTAGGTCAAGATGGTATAGAATTATATTATAATGATTTATTAAATGGTATTAATGGAGAAAAAATGGTGGAAAAAGATGTGGCTTCCAAAATTTCTGGAGATAATATTTTGAAAGAGGCCGTGGCTGGTTATAATTTAAATCTAACCATTGATGCTGATTTGCAAAAAGTTTTTTTTAATTCTATTAAAGAAATAGTTTTGAGTCGGGAATTTATTTCTGGCACAGGGATTTTAATGAATATTAATAATGGAGAAATTTTGACTATGGTTAATTATCCGGAATATAATAATAATCTTTTTACTAATCCTAATAATGCTGAAGATAATAAAATTATTTCTAATACTTTAATTAATAAAAGCACTCCATTTTTAAATAGAGCTGTGGCCGGATTATTTGCGCCTGGCTCAGTGGTTAAACCGTTAATTGCTTATGCAGCTTTGAATGAAGGAATTATTTCTGCGAATAAAAATTTACTTTCCAAAGGAGCTTTAATTATTAAAAATAAATATGGAGGTATAGATTCAGTTTTTAAAGATTGGAAAGCTCATGGTTGGATTGATGTGGTTAGGGCTTTAGCCGAATCTTCGGATGAATATTTTTATCAAATTGGTGGTGGATTTGAAAATCAAACAGGCTTAGGCATAAATAAAATTGATGAATATACAAAAATGTTTGGTTTAGCTAATATAACTGGCATTGATTTACCTAATGAAGCTACAGGAATTATTCCTACTCCAGATTGGAAGAGAATGAATTTTATAGATGGAGAATGGAAATTAGGAAATACTTATCATACTGCTATTGGACAATATGGTTTTCAAATTACTCCCATAGAATTAATAAGATATATTGCGGCTATTGGTAATGGTGGTCAATTAGTTACACCCCATCTTTTATTTGCAGCTTCTTCGAGTCGTAATCAAAATGTAGATCAAGATTTAGAAAATGAAACTTGGCCTATTGTGAATTTAAATTTGAATCCCGAACATTTAAAATATGTGCAAGCTGGTATGAGGGGAGTAGTTTTACCAAGTGGCACACAACCACTTTTAAATTTGGAGGGATTGAACATTGCTGCCAAATCTGGTACCGCAGAAATTGGTATGAAAAAATTAACAATTAATTCATTAATTGTGGGATATTTTCCTTACAATAATCCTAAATATGCATTTGTAGTTATTATGGAAAAAGGAAAAATTGGAAATACTTCTGGTTCGGTGCAAGCCGTGATTCCTTTACTCACATATTTTCGAGATTTCAAATCAGAATATTTAAAATAATTTTTTTTAATTTATCAAGAATAGTTTTTTGAATTTAAATCTTGTAAGTTATTAAATTATATTTGGATTTTATTCATAAAGCAATCATGATCGCCCGCGGCCGCGGGCGATCATGGGCGATTATTCTGTTTCGAACAAGTTGTTTTTAGGGTGGTGATTTTTATTTATATAAATAAGTATAATGATTGTTGTAATTAATTTTTGAACCTGGGATTCTGAAATTTGTTTTTAAAATAATTTTGTGATACAATCTTTGATAATTAATAGAAAAGTAATATTCATTAAGAATTAAAAAATAATTAATTCAGAATATCAATTTAAAGATTTGGGATTTAGATTTTAAAATCTATGAGTACTCCTCCCGCTGCGCGGGAGGAGTAGGGGTTGGGAAGCAGATAGATATTAATTTAATAATTAAAAAAATATAATTTATGTCACCACAAGATTATTTGACCAGCAAAAAGAAAGCAGAATTAGAAGTCGAATTAAATGAATTAAAAACTGTGCGTCGAAAGGAAATCATTGATTCTTTGGAATGGGCAAAATCTTTTGGTGATTTATCAGAAAATGCTGAATATTCACAAGCTAGGGAGGATCAAGCTAAATGTGAAGCTAGAATTTCAGAATTAGAAGGAATTTTACAAAATGCTTTAATTACTGAGGCTGGTGTCACACAGGGTGTGATTGATATCTGTTCTACAGTTACAATTAAAAAAGTTAGTGGTGAGACTTTAGATTTTAATATTGTTGGTTCTGTGGAAGAAGTAAATCTAGCTGAAGGAAAAATTTCTCATGAATCTCCAGTTGGTTTAGCTTTAATTGGTAAAAAAGAAGGTGATAAAATTTTAGTTAAAACCCCACAAGGTGAAGTTGAATATAAAATTTTGAAAGTTAGTTAGTTTTTGTTTTTTTAATAATTTTTTTAGAAAGTTTTTGTAGTCGTTTATTAAGTCGACGGTTTTATTTTAGATTGTTTTCTTATTTTTGAGAATCTTCATTGAGGCCCCGCTTCGCGGGGCCTCAATTGTGTTTAGATTAAATTCCTGAATTTTTAAATTTAACAGAAGTAAAATTTTATAAAAATAGTTATTTTTAGGAAATTTAGAACAAAACCCCACGCAATGGGGTTTTGTTTTTTTAATGTTATCCACAATTGGATTGGGGGAATTTCTTGCTAATAAAATCAGGTGGTATATAATGGCATGTGGTGGGATATTATGGGAAATATCTTACACCAAATTGTTTTTAGATTTATTATTAATGTGTATGGTTGTTTGTGTGTGAATTATAAAATTTTATAAACATGCTAATCGGACATTATGTGCACGGCCTGGATGACAAAAAAAGATTATCCATTCCTAGTAAATGGAGATCTTTATTAGGAAAAAAAGTTGTAATGACCAGTGGTCTTGATAAATCACTTTTCGTTTTTTCAACTAAAGAATGGCAAAAGATTGCTGAGAAATTATCGGCTTGTTCTTTTACTAGTCAAGAGGCTAGAAAATTTACTCGCTTTTTTTTAGCCAATGCTTTTGATGCTGACATAGATTCTATGGGCAGAATTTTAATTCCGCAACAATTAATTAATTTTGCAGAATTGAAAGATAAAATTGTTTTGGCAGGGATTTATAATCGCATTGAAATTTGGGATGATAAAATTTGGGAAAAATATTCAGCGCAAAATAATCAATCAGCTGATCAAGTGGCGACTAAACTTTGTGAAATTGGCATATTTTAAATTTATGCATAAATCAGTATTGTTACAGGAAAGTGTAGAGGCGTTAAATTTAAAAGAGGGACAAGTGGTGGTGGATGGCACAACTAATCGCGCCGGACATGCTGTACTTTTGGCTCAGAAAATTGGTAATAATGGAAAATTAATTTGTGTGGATTTAGACGCAGAAGCTTTAGCGGAAGCTAAAATTGTTTTACAGAAAAATCTGAAATCAGAAATTAAACCGCAAATATTTTTTGTGCAGGATAATTTTCGAAATTTGCAAAAAATTTTGCAAAATTTGAAAATTAAAAATGTGAATGCGGTTTTGGTAGATTTGGGAGTGTCTTCTCAAGAAATTGATGAATCAGGTCGGGGTTTTAGTTTTCAAAAAAATGAGCCCTTATTGATGACCTTTGCTTTTCCAATCACAGCTGAGAATTTAACAGCCAAAGAAATAGTAAATGAATGGTCTGAAGAAAATTTAGCGGACATTATTTATTATTATGGGGATGAAAAATATTCTAAAAGAATTGCCAACAATATTTGTGCAGCTAGAAAATTAAAAAAAATAGAAACTACTTTTGATTTAGTAGAAATTATAGCAAACTCTGTACCAGCTTTTTATAAAAAAGCTAGACTACATTTTGCCACTAAAACTTTTCAGGCTTTGAGAATTGCTGTGAATGATGAATTAAAAGCCGAAGAAGATTTATTAAATTCTTTGTCAGAAATTTTGCAAGATAATGGTCGGGCTAGTGTAATTACTTTTCATTCTGGTGAAGATAGAATAGTCAAGAAATTTATTAAAGAATCTAAATTAGAACAACAATTAGAACAAGCAACAGAGTCAAATCTAGAACCGAAAAATAATTTTAAATTAATTAAATTTAATAAAAATAGAATAGAAAGTAAATTTGGACAAGATTTTTTACAGCCAAATAATTTAGAAATTAAAAATAATTCTAGAGCCAGAAGTGCGAAATTAAGAGTGATAGAAAAAGTATGCAATTAAATTCTAACAATCATTTTAAAAATAATTTAGACAATTTAAATAGTTTAAATTTAAAGAACAGATTAAATGGCCATCCACTTTTTTTCTATAATTTTAAATCTTTTACTACTAATAGTATGCAGACTAGTTTGACTATGCATATTGTGCATGCACTTTTGACTGTAATTTTAATTTTGATTTGTGTCTATACTTATTTAGTAGTGGGTTCTGTATTTAATATTATTAATAGAAAAATTGCTTTGACTAATATTAATAATTTGAATACTCATGTTGCGCATTTAGAAGATCAATATATACAACAAGTTTCTAAAATTAATTTTGATACCATTTTCGCCATGGGTTTTCAAAAAGTAGAACATCATAATTTTGCACCCAGAAAAGACATGGCTGCCAGTCTTTCATTTTTATTTGAGAGATGATATATGCCAATTAATTCTCGTATTAATATTTTTATTTTTATTATTTTCATTTGTTTTGCTTTAATTATTATTCGTTTATTTTATTTGCAGATTTTACATAAAGATTATTATCGTCAACAAGCTGAGAATCAATATGTTTATAGCTCGGGTGATAATTTTGATCGCGGAAATATTTATTTTACAGATAATCAGGGCTCTTTGTCGGTGGCGGCACAAGTTTCCACGGAATATAATATTGCCCTTGATCCCAGAATGATTAAAACTTCTTTTTCTAAAAACATTACTAAACAAGATAAAGATTCTAAAACTTTAGAATTAGAATTAAAATCTAGAAGTGAAGATTTATATAATTTATTAAAAAAAGTTTTTACTTCAAATTTAGCTGAAACTAATGAAAATAAAATAAATTTTTTGGATTTAGAAACCTTTCAAAATAAAATTGCCAAAGATTCAGCTTTTGAAATTGTTGCTGAAAATGTAGGAGAAGAGATAGCCAATAAAATTATTAGTTTACATATTAAAGGTGTGATAGTGAATCGTAAAAAATCTAGAATTTATCCAGGTAAAGAGATCGCAGCTAAGGTTTTAGGTTTTGTTGGTTATGTACAAAATTCTCCTGGCAAAATTGGTTTATATGGTTTAGAAAAATATTATAACGATGTTTTGTCTAGAAATAATCAAGAGAAAAAAATAAATTTCTTCGCAGAAGTTTTTTCTGATTTACAAAATTATAATAAGTCTATTAATGCTAATAGTTCTGATGCAAAAGATAATTTAACTAATTCTAATAATTATGGTGATTTAAATTTAACTTTAGATATTTGGGTGGAAAGATTTTTACATGAAATTTTAATTTTAACTAAAAATAAATGGCAATCTGAAAAGGTGGGGGGGATTATTATGAATCCTAATGATGGATCAATTATTGCTATGGATGAAATACCCAGTTTTAATCCTAATGATTATTCTAAAGTTGAAAATATAAAATATTATAATAATGATTTAGTTTCTGGCGTTTATGAAATGGGATCTATTTTGAAACCTTTAACTATTGCAGCAGCTTTAGATTCTAATTCTATAAATCTAGATACCAAATATAATGATACTGGCATGGTGGAATTTAATGATTATAAAATTTATAATTACGATAAGGTTGCTCGTGGTCCCAACACTTCTATTCAAAAGATTTTAGATAAATCTTTAAATGTGGGAATTGCTTTTGTTGTACAAAAATTGGGTTGGGAAAAATTACTAGAATATTTTTCGGAATATGGTTTTGGTAAAGAGACTGGTATTGATTTGCCAAATGAATCCGCCGGTTTAGTAAAAAATTTGGAATCTGGAGTGATGGTAGATGCGGTTACAGCGGGTTTTGGTCAAGGTATTGCTTTGACACCCATTCAAACTATTAGAGCTTTGGCGATTTTAGCTAATGGCGGAAAATTAATTAATCCACATGTCGTTGATAGTATTACCAATCATTTGAGTCAGGCTAAAAAAATTATTCCCGATGAAGAAAAAATAATTTTTAAAAATGCTTCTACCAGTCAAATTATTTCTGAAATGTTAATACAAGTAGTAGATACTACTATGAAATCTGGAAATCCTAAACATAGTGTAGCTGCCAAAACTGGTACCGCGCAAATTCCCAATCCTCAAACTGGAAAATATTTTAAAGATCGTTATTTACATTCTTTTTTTGGATATTTTCCGGCTCAAAATCCAAAATATATAATTTTTCTTTATCAAATTTATCCCCAAGGTGCAGAATATTCTTCTCAAACTTTAAAATCTCCCTTTTTCGATTTAGTACAATTTTTAATTTCATATTATAAAGTTCCACCCGATAGAGATGAGATTCCAAAATATTTGGATTAATATTATGATCAGCAATTATTTTTTGACAAATTATTTTATGCATATATACTGTAGGAAGAAAGGAGGTGATTAATGTGGTAAATACTTTTCCGCAGGAATCTAGTGCGTTGCCATATCAGATTTGCGGGTCTGTTTTTTTTCTGTGTGGGCATGGGTGTAAAAATAATAAGTGCCCTACCATGAATTTGTTTGATCCAACTTACGTCGTGATAAGCGACGATAAGGGTAGATCAATTAGTTTAACCCATGAACAGCTGGATTCACTTTTTGCATGTTTACAGAACAGGAAGAAGTAAGCTAGCTCACTGTTTTTTACCCCCCGACCACCAGAAGTACTCAGTGGTCGGGGATTATGTTATAATAACTTTATTAAAAAATTAATTTCTAAACTTTATGTCAAATTATCAGCAAGATTCTAAGAATAATATTTGGGTTGTAATTGGTTCATTAGCTTTTATTTTAATAATTCTTTTTGGTTTAAATTTCTTTTTGACTAATAAAAATAAAAATAATTCTGAAATAATTAATAAAGTTGTTACTGACCACACGATCAAAGGTGATATAAATGCTAAAGTTAAATTGGTGGAATATGCAGATTTTCAATGTCCAGCTTGCGCAGCGCAAGTTTCAAATATTAAAAAACTTTTTACAGAAATAAATTCTGAATATGGTTCTTCTTCTTTATCGGTAACTTATAAATATTTTCCTTTAATTCAAATTCATAAAAATGCTATGCTAGCTTCTCAGTCAGTGGAAGCGGCCGGCTTGCAAGGAAAATTTTGGGAAATGCATGATTTAGTTTTTACTAATCAAAAAGATTGGGCGGAAGCTTTAGATGCGAAAATTAAATTAGAAAATTATGCCACAGAATTAGGTTTGGATTTAGATAAATTTAAATTAGAGAGAGACAGTGAGGGAGTGAAAAATAAAATCAGTAATAGTTATAAAGAAGGAGTGAAAATTGGTTTAAATCATACTCCAACTATTTTTTTGAATGGGGTGGAAGTGAAAGAATTAAATAATTTAAAAAATTTAGTTTTAGAGCAACTAGGTGTGGCAACTTCATCTGTTGTAGAAAATTAATATTTTTTTACAATTAGATTATCATTTCGTTTTCAATCTATACGATTCTAACAAAATAAAATTATGGGAATTAAAAATTTTTTTACTAAACAAGCTGCCAAATATGCTACTAGAAATTTACCTGAAGATCAGAAAAAAATGATTCAGTCTTTGGTGGAATTAGATCCAGAACTTTTTGCTAAAATTGCGAAAGAAACAGAAGTTTTGGTGAAAGCCGGGAAACCAGAAGTTTATGCTAGTTTTGAAATTATGAAAAAATATCAAAAAGAATTGCAAGCCTTGAGCGCTAAAGCTGGTTTGCAAAAAATTATTCAGAGATAGTTTTAGAATGCTGGAGACATGATTCCACCGCAGCGCGGTGGAATCATAGAGTCGTTTTTAACGACTAAAAATATAGTGACAATCAAATTAATTTTTTATTAAAATAAATTTATGAAATCAATAAAAAATAATTATGCCTATATTGATGGTGCCAATTTACACCAAGGAATCAAGGGTTTAGGTTGGAAGTTGGATTACAAAAAGTTTAGAATTTGGCTACGTGAGAAATATGGTATTAGTGTTGCATATTTATTTATTGGCCTGATACCAAAGAATAAGGATCTTTATACACGTCTGCAAGAGTGTGGCTTTACTTTAATATTTAAAGAAGTTGTTTATGATGGTCATGGAAAACCAAAAGGAAACTGTGACGCTGATCTGGTTTTACAAGTTACTCGTGATGTGTATGAGAATAAGTTTGGTCAAGCTTTAATTGTTTCCAGTGATGGAGATTATTCTAAACTTGTAAAATTTTTACAAACAAGTAAAAAGTTGATAGCGGTACTTTCTCCAAGTAATCAGAAAAAATGTTCCATACTTTTGAAGCGTACAGGAGTAAAGATTACTTATATTAATGATCAATATTCTAATTTACAATCTATTAAAAAAGAAAAAACCCCCGATGGAGACAGAACTCCATAAGGGTTTTTTTCGTGGTAATTATATTGTAAGTATATACCTATAATATAATATGTCAATACGAATTTTCTTATTATTAAATATATTAAATTATATATTTTAATAAATTAATTTTGGAATTCAGAATTCTAGAAGCATGATTCCACCGCAGCGCGGTGGAATCATAGAGTCGTTTTTCACGACTAAAAATATAGCAACAATCAAATTAATTTTTTTTATTAAACTAAATCTATGAATTTACAAATTGGAATTGTGGGTTTACCGAATGTTGGCAAGTCAACACTTTTTAATGGTTTAACAAAAAATTCTGTGCCAGCAGAAAATTATCCTTTTTGTACTATTAATCCAGCTATCGGCACTGTAGAAGTTAAAGATGAAAGACTGGCTAAATTAGCGGAATTTTCTAAATCTAAAAAAATTATTCCTGCAGCGGTGCAATTTGTAGATATTGCGGGTTTGGTAAAAGGCGCCAGTCAAGGGGAGGGAATGGGCAATGAATTTTTAACTCATATTCGCGAGACTGATGCTATTGCTCAGGTAGTGAGAATTTTTGAAGATGAAAAATTAATTCATGTGGAAAATAAAATTGATCCTCTACATGACATTGAAATTATTAACACTGAATTAATGTTGGCTGATCTGGCAACTTTAGAAAAAAGAAAAAATTCTTTAATATCAGAAATTAAAAAAGGAAATCCAGAGGCTGTAATTTTTGTAAATGCTATAGAAAAAATAATTTTAGCTTTTAATCAAAATAAATTAGCTAATACTGTAATTTTAACTGAGATAGAAAAGAAAAAAATTCAAGAATTACATTTGATTACCATGAAACCCATACTTTTTGTTTTAAATAAAAAAAGTGATAGTAAGAATTTAGATGAATTAGATGACATTAGATATAGAAAACTTTTAGATTTTTTTCAAGCCAATAATTTTAATTATTGTTTAGTCGATGCCAAGATTGAAGATGAATTAAAAGATTTTACAGGAATAGAAAAAGAAACCATGATGCAAGAGATTTTTGGTTTAGAGTTAAAGTCGCAAAATTATTCTGGTATAGAAAATTTAATTCAAGAAGGATATAAAATGTTAGGTTTAGAAACTTTTTTTACTACCGGAGAAGATGAGACCAGAGCCTGGACTATTCAGAAAAATAGTACTGCGCCAGTGGCTGGCTCGGCTATTCATAATGATTTTAAAAATAAATTTATTCGTGCAGAAGTAATTTCTTGGGAAAATCTTTTAACCTCCGGTTCTTATGCTAATGCTAGATCTAAAGGTTTATTACGTGTGGAAGGCAAAGAATATATTGTGCAAGATGGTGATGTAATTGAATTTAAGATTTAAAAAAATAAAAACCGTATCTGTGAATATGATACGGGTGAAAATTTCTCTATTAAAATTGAGAAATAATTTTCTGGGTGAGGTCAATCTGTTAAAGAACTTTTTTGGCGAAGTCGGGTAATGTATAGCCAGATTTCCCGACCTCCTATCTGAAGTCTAATTCGATTCTTGCAGAATTTAGATTTAAATTGGAATCGAATATTTCATCTGGCTACTCCATTTTACAATTTGACTTTTTTACAAATACTGAATTTAAATATTCAGAAAGAGCTTTTCGTGGACGAGGCCGACACCTGACCAGGTGTTTTTCGTTCGGCCCCACTGAGGATAGATTTAATAATCACCCTGGTCACCCACATTTATAATATAACATATGCTATATATTTTGAAATCTTGACGTGACGTGATAAATATGACAAATATTTTATCAGATATTTTTACATTTTTATGTTAAAATTATGAAAAATATGACCCTAAATGAAATTCGCAAAAGATATTTAGATTTTATGAAAGCTAATGGCCACGCTATTTTAATTTCTACTTCTTTAATTCCAGAAAATGACGCTAGCACTTTATTTACTAGCAGCGGTATGCAGCCATTAATTAATTATTTATTGGGAGCCACACATAGTTCTGGTAGGAGGTTGGCAAATTCCCAAAAATGTTTTCGTTCGCAAGATATTGAAGCGGTGGGGGATAATCGACATACAACTTTTTTTGAAATGTTAGGTAATTGGTCTTTGGGTGATTATTTTAAAAAAGAACAAATTAATTTTATTTATAAATTTTTAACTGATCAAGAACTGGGTTTGGGTTTAGAGAAAGATAAATTATATTTTACTTGTTATGCTGGGAATCAAAAATTAAATTTAGAAAAAGATTTAGAAAGTGCAGAACTTTGGAAAAGTTTAGGAATTTCAGAAGAGAAGATTTATTTTTATGATGATAAAAAAAATTGGTGGAGTAGAGCTGGAGCTCCCGATAAAATGCCAATTGGAGAAATTGGTGGTCCTGACAGTGAAATCTTTTTTGATTTTGATCACACTGGTGAAAAAAAAAATCATCAGAATTCTAAATATTCTGAGCAAATTTGTCATCCCAATTGTGATTGTGGACGTTTTATGGAAATTGGTAATAATGTTTTTATTCAATTTCGTAAAACAGGGGATAGTTTAGAAGAATTAAAACAAAAAAATGTGGATTTTGGGGGAGGTTTGGAAAGATTAGCGGCCGCTAAAAATGATGACGCAGATATTTTTAATTTAGATGTTTTTACAGGAGCTAAAAATATTTTAGAAAAAATTTCTGGACACAAATATTCTGTTAATACTCAGGTAACTTTTGCCTTTCGAGTAATTTTAGATCACATCCGAGCTGCGACTTTTTTAATCGGGGATGGAATTAGACCAGGGAATAAAGATCAAAATTATTTTGTGAGACGTTTGATTCGTCGAGCTATTAAATATGCGCGTAATTTAAATATTCAAAAGAATTTTACTACAGAAATTGCCCAAACTTTTATAAATTATTATTCTGGAAATTCACAAGCATTTTTAGGTCAGAATTTAGAAATAAATTCTCAAATAATTTTAGAAGAATTAGAAAAAGAAGAAAATAAATTTAGAAAAACTTTAGAATCTGGTTTAAAAGAATTTGAAAAAATAAAAAATAATTTAAAAGACCAAGAGGCTGGTCAAGAAATTTCTGGTTTAGAAATTTTTAATCTTTTTCAAACTTTTGGTTTTCCAATTGAATTGACTTGTGAATTAGCCACGGAAAATAATTTAACAGTGGATTTAGAAGAATTGAGAAAATTAAAATTAGAACATGCAGAAAATTCTCGCACTGCTAGTCAGGGAATGTTTAAAGGTGGTTTAGCGGATTCTTCTGAAATTACCACAGCTCTGCACACTGTGACTCATTTAATGTTAGCTGGTATGCAGAAAATTTTAGGTCAAAAAATTTTGCAAGCTGGTTCCAACCAAAATTCTGAGAGAACCAGATTTGATTTTACTTTTGATAGAAAACTTACTGATTTGGAAATTGTGGATATAGAAAATTATGTGAATAGTGCAATTCAAGATGGTTTTCTGGTAGAAATGCAAACCATGTCTAAACAATTAGCCAAAGATCAGGGGGTGACTGGAGCTTTTTGGGAAAAATATCCTGAGACTGTGACAGTTTATGAAATGAAAAATAAAATCTCTGGGGAAATTTATTCGCGAGAATTATGTGGTGGACCCCATGTGCAAACTAGTCAAGATTATTTACAAAATCATAAATTTAAAATTTTAAAACAAGAAGCCATCAGTGGTGGCGTGAGAAGACTAAAAGCTGTTTTACAATAATATTTGGTAAATTTTAAATTTGATTTTTGTAGTATAATATTTTTATTATGCTCAAATCACATCAGGCTTTTAATTATTTAGATAAATATTTAGAGATTAAAGTTTTAGGAGAAGAGACTGTGATTAATTATTTTTGTGATGATACTTTAGTTTATGCCCACAGACATAAAATCGGTTTACAAAAAATTGACATAGAATCGGTTTCTAAATTTATAATTTCTGATTGGGTGAATGGTGTGATTTTTATTTTATCTCATATTTCTCTGTATGATAGAGTACCTAAACATATTTATTTATATACGGAAAAATATCCCTACACTTTCGAACAGGCTATTCGTGACCAGAACACTTATGCACAGTTTTATTTAGGAGAAGATCTAGAAGACAAACATCTACATGTTATAATAAATAAAATTAATGTGAATAATTTAAATTCAGATTTAAATTTAAAAATATTTAGTAAGAGTAAAAATAAAAAATCATATGAGAGATATACGAAGGCCATATCGCAATTTAAATACTAAGCAATTAGATTCTCGAGACAAAAAGATTTTACGAGAGGTAGAAGAATTTGAGAATGATGATTATCAAGATTTGGAATTTGATAGAGATGGCGCAGCGGTGATGAAAGCTTCTTCTCATTTTGGTATGGATGGAATTGGGAGAAAAAATAAAATTCAAAGTGATTATGATATTTTGCAGCGAGATGATTATTTTTCTGCCAATAAAATACCCAATTTAGCTAATCAGGTTGGACAAGAAAACAAATCTAAAAGCCGAAGTAAACGCAAATGGAAATTTATATTATTTTTAATTTTACTTTCAGGTGTGGCCTATGGGATTTATACTTGGACTTATGTTTCTAATTCGGTTTTGATTACCGTAAGTCCTAAATATAAAAATATAGATATTGATGATACTTTTGAAATTAATGTATCTGATTTAAGAATTGCTTCTAGCACTGAAGTGGCCGAGAAAACTATTCCCAAATCTTTTCCTAAAGAAATTAGTAGTAAAGCTAATGGCATAATTATTATTTACAATAATTATTCTAAAGCTAGTCAAAAATTTGTAAAAAATACTCGTTTCAAAACTAAAGATGGCAAGATTTTTAGAATTACAGAATCAGTAATTGTACCTGGCAAATCTGGAAAAACTCCTGGTTCAATAAAAGCCAGAGTCTTTGCTGATACTTATGGGGCTGAATATAATATTCCTCCGTCGGATTTTACCATACCAAGTTTAAAAGGTACCTCTAAATATAATAGTTTTTATGCAAAAAGTGTGGCTAAAATGACGGGTGGAGCTTCAGGTACTGTCACCACAGTCGCCCCAGAAGATGTAATTGCCACTAAAAAAGATTTAACTGCTCAAAATAGTGAAAAGTTATCCACTTATGTAAAAAATATCAAATATCCTGGTTATATTAGCCTGATGAATGCCCCCATTTATAACCACACTGATAATGTAAATGATTTAGCTAATGGTAAAAATAATAATTATATTTTAACTAGTCATGTAAAAGTTATTTTTATTAAAGATAGTTTATTAGCTTCTATTTTAACAAAAAAAGTTATGGGTTCTAATAATCTGAATGATGATTTAAATCAATTAAGATTAAATGATGCTTCTTTATTGAAATTTACTTTACCTAATAATATTAATTTACAACAGAATGCCACTATGACTATTTTGATTTCTGGTAAAGCTCAAATAGTTTGGGATTATAATTCAGAGACCATTAAATCTATTTTAGTTTCAAAAGAAATAAAAGACTTCTCGGAAATTATGAAAAATTATGTTAATATTCTGTCTAGCCAGAGTTATGAATTAAATCCTTTCTGGCAAAAATATTTTCCAAATGATATAAAGAGAATAGAAATTAAAGAAATCATTCAGTAAAATCCACCAGCCTTCGCTAAAGCTATGGCGGGCAAAGTAAAATATGATTAACAAAAATAGAAACAAAAATAGAAATAGAAATAAACTTTCCAATAATTATTCCAATAAAAAAGCAGATGATGATATGGAAGTGAAGGAGGGAAGAGTGGTGGAAGCTTTGCCAGCGGCTTTATTTAGAGTGGAATTTCCAGGTCAAGAAAAAAGATTACTTTGTTTTTTGGGTGGCAAAATGAGAATCTTTAAAATTAAAATTTTAGTTGGCGATAAAGTTGTAGTAGAAATTGACCCTTATGGCGGCAATGGCAGAATTGTGAGGAGACTTTAACGGTTTTTAGAAATTCATATAATATATTTAAACTATATATTTTTATTTCTGACCCCAGGCTCGTTTAACTTGCATTTATTTCGATTTTGTAATATACTTGAAACATCTTTTATATAGAAAGTAAGTTTTTGTTTTGTATAAAATTAAGAAAAAATTAAATGAAAATTAAATCTTCACTTAAAAAAATTTGTGCTAAATGTAAAATGTTAACTAGAGGCGGAGTGCTTCGTGTGGTTTGCTCTAATCCTAAACATAAACAAGCGCAAGGATAATCTTCCACCAAAAAAATAAAAAATAAACAAATATGCGTATAGCCGGTATCACATTGCCAGAAAAGAAAAGATTAGAAATTGCCTTGACTTCAGTTTATGGTATTGGTAGATCTAGTGCCAAGAAAATTTTAGATCAAGCGAAAGTTGATCATGGAACTAAAACCCCAGCTTTGTCAGATGCTCAAGAAAATTTAATTCGTAAAGAAGTTGAAAAATTTAAAGTTGAAGGAGATTTGCGCAGAGAAACACAAATTAATATTAAAAGATTAAAAGATATAAAATCTTATCGGGGTATTAGACATTTAAAACATTTGCCAGTTCGTGGACAAAGAACTAAAACTAATTCTAGAACTGTGCGTGGTAATGTCAGAAGAACCATGGGTTCTGGTCGTACTAAGTCAGAAAAGACTTAAAAATAAATTTTTAAAGTAAAATTATGGGAAAGAAAAGAATAGTAAAAAATAATCAATCAGGATTAGACAATGCTCTCAAAGCTAGAGCGCTCTCTAAATTTTTGAAGAAAAAAATCTTGGAAGGTGTTTTGTATGTGGAATCAACTTATAATAATACTAAACTGACTTTAACTGATAAAGCTGGAAATGTTTTGGCTTGGTCTACTTCAGGTTCTTTGGGATTTAAGGGAGCTAAAAAAGGCACTCCTTTTGCTGCCCAAAAAATCGCTGAAGTTTTGGGTGAAAAAGCCCAAGGAGCTGGTTTGAAAACAGTTTCAGTCATAGTTAAGGGAGTAGGTAGTGGTAGAGAAGCCGCTATTAGAAGTTTTTCTATGTTTGGTATTGATATTATTTCTATTAATGATCAAACTCCTGTTCCACATAATGGTCCTAAACCTAAAAAACCAAGACGAGTTTAATTTTTAGAGAAAAATAAAAAAATAATTATAAAAAAATATGACAGATAAAAAATGTAAAGTTTGTAGAAGAGCGGGAGAAAAACTTTTTTTGAAAGGTGATAGATGTTTTACTCCTAAATGTGGTTTTACTACTCATCCTTATGCTCCAGGCAGATTAGATTCTGAAAGAAAACATAAATCTACACTTTCTGAATATGGTGAACAGATGAAAGAAAAACAAAAAGTTAGAAATATTTATATGATTTCTGAAAAACAATTTTCTAATTATGTACAAAATGCTACTAAAAAAACAGGGAGTCATATAATTTCTCCAGCTTTACAACTTTATCAAAGTTTGGAAGAAAGATTAGATAATGTAATTTATAGATTAGGTTTAGCTAAATCTAGAGCCTTATCTAGACAAATAGTTTTTCACGGACACATTACAGTTAATGGTAGAAAAATTAATGTGCCATCCTATAAAGTTAGAATTAATGATGTGATTGCGGTTAGAGAAGGTTCTAAAGCCACTAAACTTTTTACAGATTTAATTAATAAATTAAAACAACATACTATTCCCAATTGGTTAGAATTTGATATGACTAAAATTTCTGCGAAAATTTTGTCCGTGCCAACTGAAATTAAAGATACTTTTGATTTAGCTAAAGTTCTGGAATTTTATAGCAAATAATTTAGATTTTGATTTTAATTTATTTTTATAAAATAGATTTTTTTAAAAAGTATTTTGAATTATTATTAACCAATAATTTCGCCCGCGCAGCGGGCGAAATCAGAAATCGAAAAATTACTTTTTTAGTAGTTGCAATTAATTCTTGAACCCGGATTATAAAATTTGTAACAAATAAAGATATATGCTATAATTCCAAAGTTCATTTTATTAATTCTCACGAACAACAGGTTAGATAAAGTTTAATAAAAAATTTATGTATTCACAAAATATTTTTTTACCAAGTAAACCAAAAATTATTAAAGAGGAAGATTTTAAAGGCGTCTATGAAATAGATGGTCTTTATCCGGGATATGGTCACACTCTTGGCAATTCATTAAGAAGAATTATACTTTCTTCTATTCCAGGAGTGGCTTTAACTTCATTATCTATTGATGGAGTTAAACATGAGTTCTCCATTATTTCTGGAGTGAAAGAAGATGTAATTTCTATTATTTTAAATTTAAAGAAAGTTTTTTTTAGATTTGAAGGCACAGAAGTTCAACTGGTTTCATTAAACGTTAAAGGCCCAAAGATTGTTACTGCGAAAGATTTAATTCTTCCAGCTGGAGTTGAAGTCTTCAATAAAAATTTGTACCTTTTCGAAATAGTTGGTTCAAATGAAGTAAATATTGATATGAATTTAGAAAAAGGTATCGGTTATATTTCCAAAGAACAAATTGAAAGAGAAAGAACGGCCATTGGCAGTATTTCTTTAGACGCTTCTTTTACTCCAATTAAAAGAGCCAGTTATGAAGTGGAAAATATGCGCGTGGGTGAAAGAACAGATTTCAACAGATTAAGAATTATAATTGAAACCAGTGGTTCTATTACTGCCAAAGAAGCTTTGGAATATTCTATTATTACCATGATTAAACAATTGCAAGCTATTGTTGGATTTAAAGAAGAAATTTCTTCAGATACGGTTTTATCTGATGATATGCCAGAAAAAGTTGACACAGACATTCCTTTGTCTAAAATTAAAATTGAAGATTTAGGATTTAGTACTCGTACTGAAAATGCTTTAATCGCTGGTGGTGTTAAAACTTTAGCCGGTTTAGTTAAAAAATCTGTAGAAGATTTGAAAGAATTGGGTGGTTTGGGAGATAAAGCCATTGATGAAATTAAAGAATTATTAGAAGGCAAAGGTTTATCTTTGAAAGTTTAGAGATAAAAAATTAAAATCATGAAGCATCATAAAAATTTAAGAAAATTTGGTCGAGATAAAGATGAGAGAAAAGCTTTTTTAAATAGTTTAGTTATTAATTTATTGCGTCATGATAAAATCAAAACTACATTAGCCAGAGCTAAAGAAATAAAATCTTTTGTTGAAAGATTAATTACTTTGGCTAAAGTCGATAATCAAGCTCGTAGAAAATTGGTCGCTTCTAGAATTATTAATCAAGAAGTTGAAACTAAAAAGATTTTTGAAATTTTAGCTCCTAAATATAAAAATGTTCCAGGCGGATATACTCGAGTTATAAAATTAGGGCAGAGAATTAGTGACAGCGCTCCTATGGCTGTTATAGAATTTGTTTAAGCACACATATGATCACAAATAATCTAAATACAATTAAAGAATACACAATAGATGCCACTGGAAAACCATTGGGTAGATTATCTACCGAAGTAGCAGTTTTATTGAATGCTAAAAATTCTACAGCTTTTGTAAAAAATTTAGTAGCTAATATAAAAGTTAAAGTTATTAATGCTTCTAAAGTGAAAATCACTGGACTGAATAAAATGAAAGATAATATGCATAAAACTTATTCTGGCTATCCAGGTGGTTTATATCAAAAAAGTTGGAAATATGTAGTAGAAAAAGATGGTTTTGGAGAATTGATTAAACATGCGGTTTCTGGCATGTTGCCAAAAAATAAATTACATGATAAAAGATTAATGAATCTTTCTACTGAAGAATAAATTTTCATAATCACAAATTTCAAAAAAATAATTATAAATTTAAAAAAATATGTTAGCAGAAAAAAAAATAGAAAAATCAGAAAAAATATATATTGAAGCTATTGGTCGTAGAAAAACTGCCAGCGCTAGAGTTCGTTTAACTCCTTCAGCTAAATCTAGCTGTTTAATTAATGAAAAAGAAGTGAATGATTATTTTACAACTTCAGAACTTCGATCAATTGTGAATGCTGTTTTTGAAAAAGGTGATGTAGAAAATAAATACACCATTACTGTGAAAGTAGATGGGGCCGGTATTCATTCCCAAGCTGAAGCTGTGCGTCATGGTATTACCAGAGCTTTAGTCAAAGAAGATGAAGAAAAAAGAGTTAAATTAAAAAAACTTGGTTTCTTAAAAAGAGACCCTAGAGCTGTAGAGAGAAAGAAATTTGGTTTGAAAAAAGCCCGCAAAGCCCCAACCTGGTCTAAGAGATAATTATTCGGTTTATATCTTTAAAATAGTTTTATTTTTTTTCAAAACTAATACTGACAAAAAGTTGCAAAAAAAATAGACCTATGCTAGAATATAATCAATATTGACCGATGTGTCTATGAATGAGTTTTGATGGGAGACTCGTCAATGATTAATTATTTCGAAATTATTAATTCTAAATTAATTAAAAATTAATTTAAATATATATTTATAACCAATTAACACTTAAAATAGTTCGTATTTAGTGTTTTTATTTTGGTTTATTTAAGTTGATATAGTCTTGATATTTTTTGAATGGAAGGAAATTATTTCAGAATTTTTGCTTTACAAAAATTTTTTAAATTAAAAGATTTATTTTATTAAACCAAATTAATTAATATGTCAAAACCTCAAATTAATAAAGAAGATAGCATTTATGTTGCTAATTTACCGAAAAAGACATTTTCAAAATATAAAAAACCATTTATTGAAATGCCAGATTTGATAGAAAATCAAATTTCTTCTTTTAAAAAATTAATAGAATTAGAATTGCCATTAATTTTTCAAGAATTTAATCCCGTTGAAGATTATTCTGGAAAAAAATTCTCTTTAGAATTTGTATCTTGTACATTATCTAGTCCCAAATTTGATGAAATTTATGCTAAAGAAAATAAATTAAATTATCACGCTCCACTACGAGTTGTGATTAAACTTAAAAATAAAAATTTGGGTGTAGAAAAGAAACAGGAAATCTTCATGGCCGATTTTCCGATTATGACAGCTCATGGAACTTTTATTATTAATGGAGTAGAGAGAGCTGTGGTGCCACAATTAACTAGAAGCGCGGGAGATTTTTTTGAATCAGAATTAGATGGGGATAAAAGATATTTTTCGGCTAAAATTATTCCTAATCGTGGAGCTTGGTTAGAAATTATTAGTAAATCCGAAGGTGAAATGTATGTAAAGATTG
>Ga0247727_10004201_pt1 | contig 30806 bp, 28 predicted proteins | sample WisWelCaveWW1625_FD_202498 | JGI IMG/M metagenome (GOLD analysis project Ga0247727, IMG submission 202498) | Biofilm microbial communities from Wishing Well Cave, Virginia, United States - WW16-25 | ecosystem: Environmental > Aquatic > Deep subsurface > Groundwater > Cave microbial mat | place... | reverse complement strand
CCTTGGCCGCCTGTCCCACCAACACGATCACAAGATCCTTGCGCGGGAAGCGCTCGGCGATGACGCGCTTCGCGTCCGCCAGCGTCACCGCGTCGGTGCGCTGGGTGAAGTTGTTGATCGTGTCGCGGTCGAGCCCGAAGAACTCGAGGTCCGCCGCCGCGCCCGCCAGTTGCCCCGCGGTCTCGAAGTCGGGCGGATACTGGCCGCGAATGTAATTCTTCGACGACTTCAGCTCATCCTCGGTTGGCCCGGTGCGATGCAAGCGCTCCAGCACCTCGAGTGCGAGATCGACCGCTTTGCCGGTGTCGTCGGTGCGCGTGAACGATGAGATGTAGAACGACCCCGGCACCCGCCGCCGCACGAACGCCGAGTGCGCGTTGTACGACAGCCCACTCTTGATGCGCAATTCGGTGCTGAGCCACGACGTAAACCGCCCGCCGAAGATCGTGTTCACGACCTCGAGCGATGGTTCGTCGGGATTGCCGCGCTCGATGCCGAGGTTGCCGATGCGGAAATACGTTTGCGTCGCATCGGGCTTGTCCACCAACAAGACGCGCCGGCCCTTGGAGGGCGATGGTGCGGGCGTCGACGGTGTCGTCACCGGTGCAGCCTTCCACGCGCCGAACGTCGCTTCGATCTTGCGCCGCATGTCGGCGGCGGCGAAGTCGCCCGCCACCGACAGAATCGTCGCGCCGGGACGCACGAAGTCGCCGTGGAAGCGCTTCACGTCCTCGACACGCAATGCCGCGATGCTGGTCTCGGTGCCGTCCACCGGGCGCGCGTACGGATGCGATCCGAACAGGAAGCCGTCGTAGTAACGGCCGATGACGCTGCGTGGGTTGTCCTTCATTTCGCGGATGCCGTTGACGTTGAGATCGACGAGCTTGCGCACTTCGGCTTCGGGAAACGTCGGGCGCAAGAGCACTTCGGCGAGCAGATCGAGTCCCGCGTCGACGTCCTTGGCGAGGAACTCGGCTTGTAGCTCGGCGGATTCGTGGCCGACGCCGCCATCCAACCTCGCACCCAGGAAATCCAGTTCATCGGCCAACTGCTCGCCGCTGTAACGCTGCGTTCCCTTGCGCAAGAGCGAGAACGTGAGGTCGGCGAGACCTTCCTTGCCGGCGGGATCGGTCATCGCCCCGGCGCGCACTACGACATCGAAGTGCACCAGCGGGATTTCGTGTTGTTCGAGCAGCAGCACGGTGAGGCCGTTCGGCAGCACGACGCGCTCGTACGCGGGCACCAGCGTCGGTGGCGGTACATCCGCGCGCGCGGGTGCAGAACCAAGCGCAGCCGCGAGCAGAAATCCGACGACGGGGTGCATACAAGGAATTCGCATCACAGACCTCCTGCGCTGGGTGTGCCGGCGGCGGCCTTGCTTTCCTCGGCGGCCTCGGGCACCAGTACGCTCACGGTGCGGTTCGCGGCGGTGAAATACGTGCGCGCGACGCGCTGCAAGTCGGCCGCGGTGACACGGGCATAACGATCGGCCACCGTCAGCAGTGCCTTCGGGTCGCCGAAGTAGACATCCCCCAAGCCGAGCAATTGCGCTTTGCCGCTGATCGTCTGCAGGTCGCGGTAGACGTCGGCCGCGAGTTGATTCTTGGCCTTCTGCAATTCACGCTCGGCCGGAGCTTCGTTCTGCAGTCGTCCCAATTCGTCGTACAACAAAGATTCGATCCGCGCGATTTCGATGCCTTCCTTCACCTGCACGTTGACTTGGAAGAGCGTCGGGTCGAGCGCGTACTGCATGCCGCCGCCAACGGTGAGCGCCACCTGATCACGCTCGACCAACCGGCGCACCAGGCGCGACGATTCACCTTGGAAAAGCAACGCTTCCAGGACACGCAAGGCGTCGTAGTCGGCGTGCGAGGCCGCCGGCACGTGCCAACTGGCGACGATGGCGGCCAACTCGGCCGGCTTGCGCAGTTCGCCGCGGCGCTCGCCCTTCTGCGGCGGCTCGGCGGTGGTGACGCGCGGTGGCGCCGGGCCGCTCGGAATCGGCTCGAGATACTTGTGCAGCAGGCGCCGCACTTCGTCGCGTTCGAAGTCGCCCACCAACACGAAGGTGGCGTTGTTGGGCGCGTAGTAGGTGCGGAAGTAGGCGCGCAAATCCGCGATCTTCCAGTTCTCGATGTCCACCATCCAGCCGATCACCGGCCATTGATACGGGTGCGCGATGTAGGCCGCCGCCCAATTCTGCTCGTCGAGCAGGTTCATGTTGTGATCCTCGACCGAGCGACGCCGCTCCGAGGTCACGACGCCGCGTTCGCTTTCCACCATCGCGGAATCGATGGCGAGCGACGCGATGCGATCCGCTTCGAGTTGAAAAATCGTTTCGAGCGCCGTGCGCGGGAACCAGTTCTGGTACACGGTGATGTCCTGCGCGGTGTAGGCGTTGTTGGCACCGCCGGCGGCTTCCATGGTGCGATCGAACTCGCCCGGCCCGTAGTTCTTCGAACCGTTGAACATCATGTGCTCGAAGAAGTGGGAGAGACCGGTGGTGCCGACGTTCTCGTTGCGCGAACCGACGCGATAGAACGTGAACATCGCGAGGTTCGGGATCGAGTGATCCGGCCATAGAACAACGCGCATGCCGTTGGCGAGAGTTTCGACGCTGATATCAGGAGCGGGGGCGGCGAAGCTCGCCGGCGCGGCAACAGCGCACGCGAGCGCGACACCGAGCACCGCGAACGCGACACGTGGTGCCGCGACGGCGCGACGGAAAGATCGTGCGTGCATGGATCTCCCTGGTGCGAACGCGAGCGCCGCGCGCGCGGCACCGGCGCAATGTTCAGACGGCGGCCCGGCGGCGCGTCATGCGGCTCCGGTTCGGCGGGCGGCGCCGGGCGAGGATGCGGCAGGATAGCCTGCGGCGGCGTCGGCGGCAAGAAGTGCGGCGTGGACGATGCGGACGGCCGTGGTGCGCGCGCTGCGGTCGATCAAGATGGCGCAGGCGGCGCCGCGCGTGCCGGTGAGGCACGCGTGCACGCGCACGCCGCGGGCGGCGAGTGCGGCGATGGCTTCGGCGGCGAGCTGCGGCACATCCCGAAGTGACGCACCGACGACGGCGACCAACGCCGCATCGTCGCGCACGACGAGATTCGCACCATCTTGGAACACCAAGGCGCGCAGCGCCGCGGCCGTCCGGGCACGTTCCGGGGCTCGCACGACGACATCCAATCCGTCGCGGCCACCGAGAAGCCCGAGAATCGTGGCACCATTTCGTGCACAGGTCGCGCTGAGCGTTGGAAGCATCGCGGCATGCTCTTCGATGTCGAGCGCCTGAGCGTGCAACACCAGCACGTCGTCGGTGGACGCGACGCAGGTCGTGCCGGCACCGTCGGCCGGATGGATGACGGTGCGCGGGGTTTCGCGCGGCGAACGTTGCTCGAGGCCGAAGATGCGCAACGGGATGCCGCGCGCCGCGAGCGGCTCCAGCGCCCGCGGGTGCAGGATGCACGCACCGAAGAAGGCGGAGTCGGCAGCGGCGTCGTAGTGCACGTTCGCCAGCGGCTGCGCTTCGGGAACGAGGCGTGGGTCGGCGCGATGGAAGCCGGCGACATCCTTCCATAGATCCACCGATTCGGCGTCGAGGAGTGCGGCGAGCGCGGCGGCGCTGTAATCGCTGCCGCCGCGGCCGAACAGCGCCACGCGTCCATCGGCTGCGACGCCATAGAAACCGGGCACGACGGCGACGCGCGTTCCTGCGAGCCGTGCACGCACCGTTGCTGCCGAGCGCGCGAAGTCCACGCGCGCATCCGCGGCAGGCCCTACAGCGCGCAGCCCAAGATCCTCCGGGAACAAGCATTGCGCCGCAACGCGACGTGCATCGAGCACTGAGGCGAGCAATGCCGCCGCCAGGCGCTCGCCCTGACAAGCAACGCGTTCGCGTTGGTCGGAGCTCAGCGCCGCGGTGACGTCGGCGTGCGTACGCGCGAACGCATTCCGAATCGGGCCCGAAGCCGAGCACGCCTCGAGCGCGCGAGCGCCGAAGGCGTACAAATCCGACAACAATGCCGCGGCGGCGGAGCAGCGCGCCGCCGCGGGTGCATCGCAAAGCCCGAGCAGCCGGTCGGTCACTCCAAGGAATGCCGACACGACCACGACCACGGGAGGTGCGATGCGGGAATCGATGTAGGCGGCGACGATGTCGGCCGCCCGCAAGAAATCATCGGGATCGCGCAGGATGGATCCACCGAGTTTGACCACGACGCTCATGCCGCGACCTCCACCGCAGGCGCCGCGTGCGCCGGCCATGCGATGGTGCCGTCCGGAGTCTGAGCCACGAACAGCCGTGGATCGGCAAGCGCCACGCCGAGTGCCTCGAGCGCGACGGTACCGATCACGTAGCGGCACGCACCGGCACGTCCCATCCGCCGCACGGTCGCGAACGGCACCGCGTCGAGCGGGTCGCCATCGGACATGCGCGCGTAGATTTCGATCCGCGCCTCGGGTGCGAGCTGCGGCAGCGGGAAGCTACCGATCTTGGGAATGTTGGGATGCGCGCCGGCAATCACGCGCCGCAAGTCTTGTAATACCGCGAACCCAGTGGCGCGACCGCCGGCACCGCGCCCCGCGAACAATTGCCGGCCGCAGGACGGCGATTCCACCACGACGCCATTGTGTTCGGCACGCACGCCGTACAGCTCGTGGGTTGGATCCACGAAGCGCGGCACGACGAAGGCCGCGAGGTCGTCGTCGTGACGCCGCAGGGTTCCCACCAAGCGCAAGCGCAGCCCGCATTGGCGCGCGAAGGCGAAATCCTCGACGCGAACCCGCTCGATGCCGGCACACGCGACCGCGCGCGGGTCGACCACGACTCCGAATGCATGCAGCGCCAGCAGCACCAGCTTGAAGCGGCTGTCGTCGCCGCGCACGTCGAGCGACGGGTCACTCTCGGCGAAGCCGCGCGTTTGCGCCTCGGCAAGGGCGCGCGCGTAGCCGACACCGTCCTCCATCATGTGCGTCAGGATGGAGTTGCAGGTGCCGTTCAACACGCCTTCGATGCCGCTCAGGGCGTCGCCGCCGTGATAGACGTCGAGCGCGCGCAAGATCGGAATGCTGCCGCAGACGGCGCCTTCGTGCAGCACGATGCCCTGGTGCTGTCGCTGCAGCGCCAGCAGCGCCGGCAGGTGCTCAGCCAACATACGTTTGTTCGCTGTGACGAGGCACTTGCCGCGCAGCAACGCTTGCGATGCGATGTCGAAGGCGGCGCCGGCGTCGTCCACCAATTCCACCACGCACTCGATGGCGGGGTCGCCCAAGATGGAGTTGGAGTCCGTGGTCACGAGTGCGGGCGGCAGGTCGCGCGGCTTCGCACCATCGCGCACGCACACCCGCAGGACATGGATTTCCGTCGCGTCGTTTTGCAGGAGGTCATACAGACCGCGCCCGACGTTCCCGAATCCGAAGAGTCCAATGTTCAACGAGCGTTTCATGTCGGCCTCGCTTCTGCCCTCGTGTGATTCCATGTGCGCGGCGGTGTCCGCGCCGTAAAAACAAGCGACCCTTCCCGTTTCCAGGAAGGGCCTCGGTGAACGACCTGCGAATCAGGTGCTCAGGGTGCCATCCCCGGATGGATGCCGTGCCACGTGCACGTGAAGCAGGACGTTCGCGTCCACGGCGAGCGCACCACGATCGCGAACTCCATGTCCGCGGCATCCATGCGGTGAGCGATGAACACGAGACGTCCTCCCGGCGCGCCGGCAGAGCGCGCTGACCACGGCATCCAGAACGAGCAGGCCTTCGACGAGCGGTCCCTGACAGCACCCTCAGCGACCAGGCCAACGAACCGACCCAAACGAAACGGACCGAAGCGAACCAGGCCCAAACGAATCAGGCCCTCCCTGAGGTGGGAGGGCCTGCAAAACCACGGAATCCGAGAGCGGTTACCGCGAGTTCGCCGGGACCTCCCGCGCGGGGGTCGGCGTGCACGTCATGCCCTGCGTTCGATTTGTCGGGCGATGGAAGTGCATTGCGGTTCTCCAAGCTCTCGAGTCGCTGGAAGTATGCACCCGCATGTGGTGCATCGCAAGCGAAAACTCCTTGCGAATGAACGACGATTCCGTCCTGCTACGGAATCCACTTGTGCACTCGGCCCACACTCGACCCATACTCGGCACTCGGCCCCGCACTCGACACTGCCCCACACTCGGCATTCGGCCCACGCTTGACCTTCTGCCCAGCTGAGCTTTGTGAAATTCGTCACAAAGTCGCCCCGGGGCGGGTGAATTCTCGGGCAATTTGATCGTCCGAAAACGAGGCACTTGACAAGGTCGAAACACGAAGCGAATCACGCGTGCGCAGCGCGGGCTGAACATGCTGCCAATCGCCCAGAGTGCCCACGGGGCTTGTTTGTGCCGGATGAATCTCGCGCGCAGACTTCCACGTTCGTGGGCGCGCGAGGTTGCGGCTCGCATGCAGGCGAAAATCACCTCGTATATTGAGGTCATGGCACTTTCACCGGCTCAACTCACGGATGATGCGCTGCTGGCCGAGGTCAAACGCCTGGCACAGTGCGAACGCGAAACCATCGCGACCCTCGTCGCACACTTGGTCGAAGTCGAGCGGCGGGATCTTTACCGCGCCGAAGGCTGTTCGTCCATGTTCACGTACTGCACCGAAGTCTTGCGGTATTCGGAGGATGCAGCCGTCGTGCGGCTGCAAGCGGCGCGCGCAGTGCGCCTGCACCCGCAGATTCTCGCAGATTCTCGCGGATCTCGCCAGCGGCGCCCTGCACTTGAGCGCGCTCCGCTTGCTGGTCCCGCATCTCACGACGGCGAACGGACAGGAGCTGCTCGCGACTTCGCGCCACAAGAGCAAACGCGAAGTCGAAACCCTCGTCCGCGAGCGGTTTCCACTCCCAGATGTACCCGCGACAGTTCGCAAGCTGCCGTCGAAGGCCATCACGACGGCGACACCTGATGCAGCGGTGCCGGGAAAGCCGCCGGCCGGAGTTGGATGTTGTGGAGGATGTTGAGGTAGCGAAGGTTGAGCCGGTTGCGGAGGTTGCAAAGTCGGCCTGGCAACGCGCCAGCGTCATCGCGCCCCTTGCTTCTGAGCGTTACAAGGTGCAGTTCACGGCGAGCGCCGAACTGTGCGACACGCTGCGCCGCGCGCAGGACTGGTTGCGGCATCGAATTCCCAGCGGCGATTTGGCGCAGGTGTTCGAGCTCGCATTGACGGCACTGGTGGAAAACCTCGAGAAGCAGAAGTTCGCGGCGGCGGATCGGCCGCGTGCGGGTCGTGGGGTGGCGCCGGGCTCGCGTGCGATTCCTGCCGATGTGAAACGCGCAGTGGAAGCGCGATGGCGGCAGGTGTGCATTCATCGGCCAGAACGAACGACGTTGCAGCGAGACTGGATTCCTCGAGTTCCATCATGTCGTGGCGTTCGCGCATGGCGGCGAAGCCACGGTCGCGAACATCGCGCTCCGATGCCGCTCGCACAATCAATACGAAGCCAAGCTTGAATTCGGGCCCTTCGAGCTGCCGATCGTGCGGGAGGCGAGCGCGGTGTGGCGTGCGGGAATCGAGCGCGACGTGGGGTGAAACGGTGTGGGAGTCGGGTGCACCGTAGAGCGGCGCGGTGGTGGTTCGGGAGAGCGAGTCAGGGGATGAGAATGCCATCGCGAAGAAGGTCGTCGAGGATGGCAGTGGCCTCGTCGGGCTCGGCCCCGAGGTCGCACGCCTGGGATGCGAGCGCGCTGCGAGTGCGACCGGCGGCCGCGAACATCAGGAGTTGCGCGAGCTCTGGTGTTGCGGCGGCGATCGCAACGCTGCCTTCCAATGTGTTCTCGATGTGCAGGAATGCGAACGTCGAGGTGTCGAAGGGCACGTTGAAACGGGACAAACGGGTGAGATCTCGCAGCAGGAACGCGCTGACGTCGTCGCCGCCCGAGCGCACGTGGGATGCGATCGCCTCGTAGAGCGCCGCCGTCCCGCTCGGAAGTTCGACCACCGCATGGCGTGGCGAAAGTTCGAGAAGGTCGCCGCCACGCGCCGGTCGAGGTGGAGTTTGGTGCACGCCCGGTCGATGCGGTGCGCGGCGCACGCGCGCGATGGCGGACTCGAGCCGCGCCAGGGAAACGATCCGCGCGTCGCCGAACGGTGTGTGCTGCAAGTACGCCGCGAAGGCCGCCGCCAGCGAACCGCGCGTCGCGATGCAATCATGAAATTCCGGCGCCGAAAAGAAAGCGTCGAGCTTGCGCACATCCCGCGTTGCACGTGACGCGAGCCACGCCGACGCCGGATACTCCATCAACAATCCATGCAGCGCCCGCGCGCGTCTGTACGGATCGGTCGCGTAGGCGCGCGGGTCGGGTCGCACGAGTGCATCGCGCTCGGCAGGCGTCAGTTCGAGTCCGGCGAGCGCGGCCTCGCGATCGGCATACACGGCGCGCGCGAAGGCGGCGTCGTACAGCATGCGCACCACGGTACGCTGAATGACGAGATGGCTCACGATGGCACCAAGGCCTCGTGCCCACCACGCGACAGCATCGCCGCAATGCGCTCGAATCCGGGGATACAGCGGTCGCTTGCATTGCGCTCGCACTCGAAGACGACCGCGCGCAAGTTGCGAGCCCGCGCCACTGCGTGCTCGAAGATGCGCCAGGTCGGCGGCAAGACGCCGGTGTGATGATCGTCTTCCACGAAGGCGAAGCCCTCGTGCTCACGCACCGTGCCGCCGGCGACGTGCATCTCGATGATGCGCTCGCACGGGAAGCCGTCGAGACCATCCAGCAGCTCGTGCCCGGTCATGCGCTGCGCGATGCCGAGGTGTGCGCAATCGAGCAGCATGCCGGTGTCGGCGCGTTCGCACACCCGCGAGAAAAAATCGAGCACGTGCAAGTCGCCGACGAAGACTTGCCCGGGCGGGTTCTCGGGGAAGACTTCGAAACCGGTGGCATCACGCAGCGCGCAGATGCCGTCGGCGAGCGCGCTCGCCGCATCGTTGGTAAGCACCGGTGGCAAGAGCAACATGTGCCCGCGCTCGCGCTTGCCGAAATGCCACAGGCCGGCGTCGCCGCACAGCCATGCGGGACGAATCTCCGCCGCGAAACCGCGCACCGCGTCGAGCCAGGCTTCGTCCAAGTCTTCCGGCTCGTCGAGGTTGACGTCGAGAAAGTGATAGGTCGCCGGCAAGCCGCGCGCGATCCAAGCGCGTGCGTGCCGATCGAGTCCCTTCGCGGTCTCGATGCCGACTTCGAGGAAACGCGCGTACCGCGGTTGCTCCGCATGCAGTGCGATTGGATCGAGTGCGTGCGGTGTGTCACCAGCGCCGTACTCGGTCGAGACGCCGATCCCCAAAGCCGGGAGTTTCGTGATGCGATCACAGAAACGCATATCGCCCTCCCCGAGTCATCATCGAGACGAATTCGTTGCATCGCGTGGACATCGTCGAGCCAATCGCAGGTCGGCCAGCGTCCGGACGCGATCCAATCGGGAATGGTAGCGCACCTCGGGGGTATGAAGTGTGATGGCGCTGGAACCCCCGGCCCGAATCGTGGTATCTCCGAGCATCGGTCCGAGGCCCGCGACCGGAATCAGAGGAGGGACGTATGTTACGGAATTGGAAACGTGCCGTTATCATGCTCCTGGGAGCGGCCTTGTTCGCCGGAAGTCTGCCGCTCGCGGCCTACGCGGATCGCGATGAGAAGCGCCACCGCGAGCGCCGAGTCGAGCGCAAGCAGGAACGCAAGCACGAACGCAAGGAAGCGCGCCATCACGATCGCGACCGTGATCACGCCAGGTATCGTGATGCGGATCGTGCGCGCGAGCACCGTCGCGACTACGACGACGACCGCGATCGCCGGTACTCGCAGCACCGCGATCGCGACGACTGCGCGCCGCGGCGCGTGGTGCGCCACTACGACCGCGTCGTCTACGCACCGCGGTGGCCGGTGTACTCGGGCGTGGCGTGGAGCATCTACGCGACGAACCTGCCGCAGAACGATTGCGACTACTGGGATCCCTACTGCGGAGAACGCTACGGCAGTCTGCGCGCCTACCGCCGTCACCTGCGGTACGCGCAGCATGCGCACGTGATCCACGTGGTGGACGACGACGGCTACCCGGTGTGCGGTTACAGCAACCGCGGTGGCGACAGTTGGGTGCGGGTGGCGATCGCGGGCGGCATTCGGTTCTAATGATATCGGCGGCCGCCGGCCATGCGAGCCGGCGGCCGCGTTCATTCCGCCTTCGCGCCGGAGACCGGCATGGAGTTCCGACTCGACCAGGCCTGCGAAGTGCTGGAGCGCACGCCGCGCGTCGTGCGCACGATGCTGTCGGACCTCGATGAATCCTGGACGCATCGCAACTACGGCGACGCGACCTGGAGCCCATTCGACATCGTCGGGCACTTGATCGCCGGCGAACGCGTCGACTGGATGGCGCGCACGCGCATCATCCTGGAGTCGGGTCCGAGTCGGCCCTTCGATCCATTCGACCGTATGGCCATGTACGAAGAAAGTCGCGGCAAATCGCTGCCGGAACTCCTCGACACGTTCGAATCGTTGCGCGGCCGCAATCTCGTGGAATTGCGCGCCATGCACCTCGGACCGGAACAGCTCGCACTTCCCGGAACGCATCCCGATCTGGGCCCTGTCACGTTGGAACAACTGCTCGCCACCTGGGTCGTGCACGACCTGAATCACATCGCCCAGATCGCCAAGGCGATGGCCTTCCAATACCGCGAGCGCGTCGGCCCCTGGATCGCGTACCTGCCCATCCTGCCGCGCTGAAACGCCGGTTGCCCCGCCCGTAGCACGGATGTCATACTCGGTCGTGGAGGTGCATCATGGTCCGACAGATCACCGTGCGTCGCGTTGGCGGATCGCTCGGAACCACCTTGCCGAAGGAGATAGCAGATCGACTTCGCGTCGAAGCGGGGGACCGCCTCTTCGTCATCGAAACGGATCAGGGCGTGCTTCTCACACCGTTCGATCCTGAAGTCGAGAAGCAGCTCGCGATCGGATCCCGCGTCGCCAAGAAACATCGCCACGCGCTCCGCAAGCTCGCGAAGTGAAGTCCAAGCCGTCGAAGCGACCGCGGGAGCCTCGCTGGATCGTCCCAACCGTGATCGAAGCGCTCCACCACGATCAGATCCTGGAGCATGGCGGCCTGCCTGGTCTTCGCGACCCGGGGGCGCTCGAAGCGACGCTGAATCGAGCTCGCCGCAAGTGGGCCTATGATCCGGACGCCAGCGTGGCATCGCTCGCGGCCGCCTACGCATTCGGCATCGCGAGATCGCATCCGTTTCATGACGGAAACAAGCGCATGGCTTTCCTTGCGATGATGATCTTTGTCGAGAGAAATGGATGGTTGCTCGATGCAACCGACTCCGATGCCGTCGAGACGATCATGGAGCTCGCGTCCGGAGACCTGACTGAACCCAAGCTGACGACGTGGATCGAGGCGCGATTGCGAAGGCGCGCCAGACCAAAGTAGGTGGCGGCGACCGGGGAGGCGGCACGTGCAGGTGCTCAAGTTCGGTGGCACGTCGGTGGGCGGGGTCGCGGCGTTTCACAACGCGGTGTCGTTGGTGCAGCGCGTGCACGATCCCGTCGTCGTGGTGAGTGCGCTGTCGGGCGTCACGGATCTCCTGGTCGCCTTCGGGCGTGAGGTGCAGCAACGGGCCGATCTCGCGGCGCGTTTCGTCGAGCGGCATCGAGCGCATGCACGCGATGTTGGCGTCGACGAAGCCATGATCGTGTCGCTGCTCGACGCATGGAATGCGGAGGCCGGCGCGCTCCCGGCAGCGGCGCTCGATGCGCGCGCGCACGATCGCATTTTGTCGTACGGCGAACGGCTCGCGGCGGCGCTTTTCGCGGCGGGGCTGTCGCGCGCCGGCGTGCCGGCGCGTGCGGTCGTCGCAGGTGAAGCGGGCCTCGTCACCGACGAACGCTTCGGCGGTGCGCATCCGTTGCCCGAAGCCTACGCTCGACTTCGTGCCGGTCTCGCGACGCGCCCGCCAGTGCCTGTCGTCACCGGATTCCTGGGACAAACGCCAGCCGGCGAGACGACGACGCTCGGCCGCGGCGGCAGCGATTTCAGCGCCGCCATCTTGGGTGCGGCGCTCGGCGCCGAGGAAATTCAAATCTGGACCGACACCAGCGGCATGATGTCGGCCGACCCGCGCATCGTGACGGAAGCGCGGCCGGTGGCGCGGTTGTCGTTCGCGGAAGCGGCGGAACTCGCGTACTTCGGCGCCAAGGTGCTGCATCCGAAGACGATCCTGCCCGCCATCGAACGCGGCATTCCGGTGCGCATCTTGAACACGCAACGCCCCGACGATCCCGGTTCGCTCATCACCAGTGAAACCGATACCGCCGACGACACCTGGCGCATCAAATCCATCTCGTGCAAGAAGGACATCACGTCGGTCACGATTCAATCGACACGGATGTTGCTGGCGCACGGCTTCTTGGCACGCGTCTTCGACATTTTCGGGCGGCACCACGTGGTCGTGGACCTGGTCACGACGTCGGAAGTTTCCATTTCGCTCACCGTCGACGACACGACGCACTTGGACGACGCGATCGAGGAGTTGGAGAGCATCGGCAAAGTCGCGGTGAAACGCGATCTCGCCGTGATCGCGGTGGTGGGCGAGGGAGCCGCGACGCGCATCGGTCTCGCGGGCCACTTGTTCACTTTGCTTGGCGGCGTCGGCATCGGCGTCGAAATGATTTCGCAAGGCGCCTCGCGCATCAACTTGAGCTTTGTCGTGCGCCAGGACGACGCCGACCGCGCCGTCCGCCTGCTGCATCGCGGCCTCGGCCTCGACGCTACCTGACGCCGCGGCGCCCCTTGTCGCCGCACCCCGCCGTCGGCCACCATGGCTGGCGCGCAGTTTTTCTCCCGCATCAGCATCGTAGGAGGATGAAGCCCGTGGTCCGCTTGTTCACCATCGCTGTGATCGCTGTCGCCGCCGTCCCGCAGTTGGCACTGGCACAACCCGAATTCACCGGCATGTTCCGCTCGCTCGACGTCGGCGCGGCGGCGCAGGATGTCGCTACCGGCGACTTGAACGGCGATGGCATCTTGGATCTGGTGCTGGTGCACACGGGCGCGAACCCGACCCAGCGCGACAGCGTGATGTCGGTGTGGCTGGGGCAGGTGGGCGGTGCGTTCGTGCATCAAGTCGACGTCGCGACCCGAGAAGCACCGGCGGCGGTGGACCTGGTCGACCTCACCGGCGACGGCAAGCTCGATGCGATCGTGCCGTGCTGGGCGGCGCGCTACGTGGCGATCTTTCCCGGCAAAGGCGACGGCAGTTTCCTGCCGCGTCGCGACGTGAAGGCGGGCCTGCATCCGTATCGTCACGCGGTGGCGGATTTCGATCGCGACGGCATCGTCGATCTCGCGGTGGTGAACTCCGGCACCGGTCCGAAGCCGGCGAAGCCGGAAGGTCTGCAAGCTCTCGTCGTCGACGACGTCGCCGACAGCAGCAGCGTCACGTTCCACCGCGGGTTGAAGGGCGGCGGCTTCGCCAAGCCGCGCGCGATCACTGTCGGCGAGTATCCGACCGGACTCGTGTGCGGCGATGTGAACGGCGACGGCGCACCCGATCTCGTGGTGGGAGTGCGCGGTTCGCAGACGTTCGCAATCCTGTGGGGTGGCCCCAAGGGTTTGCAACTCGGCCCCGAAGTGAAACTCGAGCTGGCGCCCAGTGAGCTCGCCATCGGCGACGTGAACGGCGACGGACTCGCCGACATCGTGGCATCGGTGAACGAAACGGCGCCGCCGAAAGAGAAGAACGGCTACGTCGTGCAACTCGGTGCCAAGGACACGTTGCCGGCGCCGATGCAAGTGCTGCCGCAGGATTTCGCTCCGGGTCGCATCGAGTTGGCCGACGTGAACGGCGACGGACGCACGGATCTCGTCACGCTCTACAAAGGTGGTCTCGCCTCGCTCCACGGACGCGGTGACGGCACCTTCGCCGATCCGACTTCATTGCGCCTCGAAAGCGGCTCGGCGTTGACGCTCGCGAAGCTGGATGCCGACGCGCACCTCGACGTCATCTGCAGCAACACGCGCGGGCGCTCGCTGGCGTTGCTGGCGGGCGGCGGCGACGGTCGCTTCGGCACGCTGGGGGAAGTCACGATGGGATCGGTTCCGAGCTTCGTCGTTGCGGCCGACGTGAACGGCGACGGCAAACCGGATCTCGTCGTGTCGAACGCCGGTGCGACGACGGTCTCGGTGGCGCTGGCCACCGGCAACGGCACATTCGCCGAACGCCGCGCAATCGAGATCGGCGAGGGCGCGAGCACGATTCGCCCAGCCGACCTGGATGGCGACGGTAAGTTGGATCTGGTGGTGATGAAGGTGCGCGGTAAGGCGAGTGAAATCTCGCTCCTGCGCGGCCGCGGCGACGGCACCTTCGAACCGCGCGCCGATCTTGATACCGGCGTGGACCCCGCTGCGATCGTGCTCGCCGATCTGAACGCCGACGGCATGCTGGATCTCGTGGTCCCGAAAGCCACCACGGACGTGATCGCGATCTATCCGGGGAAAGGCAAAGGGACCTTCGGCCCCGCGGTCCGCGTCCCGCTCGCGCACACGCCGACGTCGCTCGCGACCGGGGACTTGAATGGCGACGGCAAGTTGGACCTCGTCGTTGCCGATGACAAACGCAGCATCGTGAGCGTGCTGCTGGGCCAAGGTGACTTCAACTTCACGCCCAGCCCCGGCTTCCGCACCCGCATTCTCCCGGGCGCGCTCACCATTGCCGACATGGATGGCGATCACAAGCCCGATCTCGTCATCGGACCGAAGAACATGGGCGTCGCCGGCGCAATCTTGAGCGGCATGGGGGACGGCACCTTCGGCAAGCGTACCGATTTCACCACCACACCGGGTGCCGTGACACTGACCGTCACCGACTTGAACGGCGACGGCACGATGGACCTGGCGATGACGAGCCCGATGTCGAACACCGTGAGCGCGATGCTGGGACAGGGCGACGGCAGCTTCGGTCCGCGCACCGACGTTGGTTCTGGTCTCGACCCCGCGAGCCTCGCCATCGCCGACTTGAACGGCGATGGCAAGCCCGACTTCGCGGTCGCCAATCGCGAATCACAAACCGTGTCGCTGCATTGGAATCGCATCGGCGCACGTTGATCGGGGGCTTTGGGGCGATGCACCGCACGGCGATGCAGAACGCGGCACTTTTCTTCGACACCTATGCACCCTTCATCGGTCCGGGGCGCGTGCTCGACATCGGCGCGCAGGACGTCAACGGCTCTCTGAAGCAAGTCTGTCCTGCCGGTCTCGAATACGTCGGCGTCGACTTCGTTCCCGGCCGCGGTGTGGACGTGGTCCTGAGCGATCCGTACGTTCTGCCGTTCGCCTCCAACTCGGTGGACGCCATGGTTTCGAGTTCGTGCTTCGAGCACTCGCAGTTCTTCTGGGTGTTGTTTCTCGAGATGCTGCGCGTGCTCAAGCCCAACGGGTTGTTCTATCTCAATGTGCCCTCGAACGGCCTCTTCCACCGCTATCCGGTCGATTGCTGGCGCTTCTATCCCGACAGCGGTGGAGCGCTGGTCGAATGGGGGCGTCGCAACGACTATCGCTGCCATCTCCTCGAATCGTTCGTCGCCAAACAGGACCGCGAGCTGTGGAACGATTTCGTCGCGGTGTTTCTCAAGGACGGCGCTTGCCGCGACCAATATCCGCAGCGCATGCTGGCGCGCCACACGTCCTTCTTCAACGGCCGCACGGATGCCGCGCCCACGATCCTGCATCCGGAAGAAAGGTCGCAGGATCTGTTGTTCCGCGCCCCGACACGATCGGCCCGAAGAATGTTGGAGAAACTGCGAGTGCGCTTCAGCAAGTCCGCCACGCTCGCCTGAGCATCACACGCGTTGACCGATCCCGCCGCGCCCGCGTACCATCATGTCTCTGGCCGGCCTCCGCGCTGCCCCCCCGACGCGCCGGACCCCGAGAAACCCGGGATCGGCGACATGCCACGTTTCGAATCAAAACGATGTTTCGCCCGCGCCCTGCTCGCCGCAGCGGCCGTGACCGTCGCGGCGGACGTCGGCGCCCAAACATCGGGTCAATGGGCGGGTCCGTATGCATGGCCTTTCGCTGCGTCGCATGCGGTGCTGCTCGCGAACGGAAAAGTCCTGGTGTGGAGCGACGCGACCGGAACGACGCCGCGCATCTACGATCCCACCACCAACATGCTCACCACCGCGCCGCAGATCACGACGACCGTAGCAAACGCGGCGCATGCAGTGCTGGCCGACGGCGACATCGCCATCGTCGGCGGACGATCGAGCGGCGGCGCGGCCCTCGTGGACGCACATGCCTACGATGCCGCCGTACCGTCGTGGAGTGTGTTGCCGAATCTCGCCTTCGCGCGCGACGACGCGACCTGCGTGCTCCTGGGTGAGGGGCGCGTGCTGGCGCTCGGCGGCGAAGCGCTCCCCGGTCTACCGGTCACGACACCCGAAATCGCGCTGCCCGGACAAGCCTGGTCGGATCTCGCACTGGCGCAGCTCGCGCTGCCCAACACGCCGTGGGCGTTCGCGCTCACGAACGGGTCCGTGCTCCTTGCCGGCCCGGATGCGAACGCGCGCTCGCTCGACACCGCCGGATTCGGTGCCTGGTCCGCGGTCGCGACCATGAATGTGAACGGTCGCGAGGCAGGTGCCGCGGTACTGGTTCCGGGCGCGGCCGACCGCGTTCTGGTGATGGGAGGTCGCAATCCCGCGATCGCGAGTTGCGAAGTGCTCGACATGCAGCTATCCGGCAATTGGGAAGACGCTACCGCGATGACGCGCCCGCGCCGGCACCATCAAGCGACGCTGCTGGCGGATGGGACCGTGTTGGTGACCGGCGGCACGTTGGTGGACGACGCGTTGGAGCACGCGGTGTATCCGGCCGAGCGCTGGGTGCCCGCGACCGGCTTGTGGACGTCGCTCGCCAGCATGACGGTGCCGCGGCGGCGCGGCTCGGTGGCGCTCTTGCTGCCCGATGCACGCGTGCTGTGCGCCGGCGGCGGCGACGGCACAGCGGGATCGGAACTGCACGCCGACGCCGAGATTTTTTCACCGCCGTATCTTTTCCTCGGCGCGCGCCCGACGATCACGACCGCGCCGGCGACGCTGGTGTACGGCGGCGATTTCACGGTGGATTCGCCGCAAGCGAGCGACATCGATAAAGTGTGGTTGATCCGCGCCGGCTCGGTGACGCGCGGGTTCAACTCCGATCAACGCGCGGTCGCGCTCGCGTTCACGATCGCGCCGGGGCGACTGACGATCACGGCGCCCGCCAACGGCAACGACGCACCGCCGGGCACGTACATGCTGTTCCTGGTGGACGATGCCGGCATTCCATCGTTCGCGAAGTTGGTGCGGTTGGACGTCGGCATGCCGCAGCAAGTGATGCCGGACATCGTTTCGGTCGCACCGACCACCGCGACCATCAATACGCCGTACGTGTACGTGCCATCCGCGAGCGGCACGACGCCGATCACCTGGAGTTTGCCGACGAAACCGGCGTGGTTGTCGGTGAGTCCATCCACCGGCTCCGTGGCAGGCGTGCCGACGCAGACGGGTCCGTTCATGGTGACCTTGCGCGCCGCGAACGCCGTCGGTGCCGACACGCAAACCTGGACATTGAGCGTCGGCACCAGCACCAACACGCGCAATGTCATCGCGCTGGGTGCGTCGTGGCGCTACTTCAAGGGGCTGACGGATCCGGGCGCGACGTGGGCGACGTTGACCTACAACGATGCTGCGTGGCTCACCGGCCCGAGCGGTTTCGGGTACGGCGACAACGATGACGCGACCGTGCTCGCGGACATGGAGGGCAACTATACGACCGTGTTCACGCGCAAGAGTTTCCCACTCTACAATGTCAACACGGTGAGTAAGATCTCGATCCTGTACCAGCACGACGACGGCCTGGCCGTCTACCTGAACGGAACGCGGATCTTGGCGCAACTCGCACCGACCACGATCACGAACACGAGCGTGGCCACGGGTTCACACGAGGCCGGCAGCAATCTGATCCGCGCCGACTTCACGAACGCAGCGACGCGCGCGCTGCTGGTGAACGGAACGAATGTTTTGGCGGCCGTGGGGCTGAACTCCAGTCTGACGAGCGGCGACCTGACCTTGAAGGTGACGCTGGAGATCACCGGCGGCACCGACACGCCGGTGGACGCACTCGATACGCCGGCAACCGTCTTCGGCGTCGAACCGAATCCGTTCCGAGGTCAGGTGCGTTTCACGTTCGGCGCGGTGCACGTTGGCGACGCGGTGCTGGAGGTGTACGATGCCGCCGGCCGCCGTGTACGAGTCATGGGAACGCGCGGCGTCGCGGTCGGATCGCATACAGTGATCTGGGACGGACGCGACACGGCTGGACGCGAGACATCGCCCGGCGTGTACTTCTATCGGCTGCGTGCGCCGGGTGTGGATCGTCGCGGCAAGCTGGCGCGCACGCGCTGAGGCATCGTTTCAACCGCGCAACATCATTCGCGCCGCTGTCGTACCGAGTTCACGAATCCCACGATCTCTTGGAGGGTCATGTTGAAGTGGGTTCTGTGGGTCGTGGGCGCGATCGCGTTCTTGATCGGGTTGATGGCGCTCGTGGGCTCGCGCCTGCCGAAGGGGCATGTCGCGACCGTGCGCGCGCATCACAAGCAGCCGCCTGCGGCGCTGTGGGCCGTGATCACCAACCTCACCGACGCGGCCAATTGGCGCAGTGACCTGAAGAGCGTCGAGTTGATGGCGGCCGACGACGGCGAAACCATGTGGGTCGAGCACGGGCGTAACGGCAACATCAAGATGCGCGTCGAGCGCGCCGAGCCGCCGCAACGCTGGGTCATCCGCATCGCGGATCCCAAATTGCCGTTCGGCGGCAGTTGGACCTACGTGCTCGAACCCACCGAGAGCGGCACGCTGCTGCACATCACCGAAGACGGCGAGGTCTACAACCCGATCTTCCGTTTCCTGTCGCGCCTCGTGTTCGGGCCGTACGGAACCTTGGAGCGCTACCAGCGCGACCTAGGACGCAAGTTCGGCGACACCGTGGAGCCGGAGCGAGTGCGCTGAGCTTCACATGCCGGTGCGGTGCGCGTGCTTCTCCGGATCACGCCGGAACGCGGCGCGATTGTCCTCCGAAATGAAGTAATACGGCCGGCCCTTGTACTCGGTACGAGGCGACTTCCTCGTCGGCTGGAATCGCTCCTGGCTCACCGGGTCGGTCAGCAGGCCGCAATACTGCAGCGGCTGCTTGTGGAAAGTCTGCATCGCCTTCGCATCCGAAAAGAAGAACACTTCCCAATTCACCAAGGCGCGCAGGGTCGAGTCGAACACCGCCGGCCGCTCCGGGTACACGGCGCATTGCAAGGGGATCTGCAGGTGCTCGAGATACTGTTGTGGGTCTTGCCCGAAGACCGCGACGCACGGGCTTCAGCAGAAGCCCACCGGTTGCCGGTTCACATAGACCGGGCGCACTTTGAGATTGAGCTTGCTCTTGCGCACCATGCAACGGTCGTTGAGCGAGGTCAGCGAGTCGGTGTAGCGAATGCGCGGATGCTCGGGATCGGCGGTGGGAACGTATCGCTGCGCGCGCGCGGCGATCGGCAGTCCGAACGCCACCGCCAAAGCAATCGCTCCCATCCAACGCACGGTCGAATTCTGGAATGCGGACATTCGGATCCTCCCTGGTCTGAACGCAGCATGGGACACTTCGGCGGCGGGTGGCGTTGCGACCTTCGTTGTTGGAGACGGGAGTCGGAATCGAACCGACCGGCAGTTCATGCACGATCTGCCCGCCGGGTTTGAAGCCCGGGGACGGCACCAGCCATCTCCACCCGTCGTGTGGAACCGTGGTGCGGCTCGACGGGTTCGACACCCGGACCGCGATCCCTGCTGCACGGGCGGGATGGGCCCGCGGCGCGCTAGAATGCGCCGAACGTGATCGGGAGGTCCTCGCATGCGCCAATTCGTCATCATCGGGATGCTGCTGATCGCGGCCGTCGCCCGCGGGCGCGACAAGCAGACAAAGGATTCCGCCGCCACCGCCAAGACGGTGGTGTTGCGGTTCATCGATGTCGTGTACAACGCGTCGCAGCCCGACAGCATCGACGCTTTCGTGCACGCCGACTTCGTGGATCATTCACCCGGCGTGCCGGCCGATGCGCGCGGTCCGCAGTGGGTGCACACGCAGTACGGCAATACCTACGCCGCCTTTCCAGATCTGCGCTTCACGGTGGACGACGTCATCGCGGAAGGCGACGAGGTCGTGACCCGCTGGTCGTCGCACGGCACGTTCACCGGCAAGCTCGGCGACGTCACCGGAAAAGGGCAGAAGGTCATGATCCAAGGGATCTCGATCATGCGCATCGCGGACGGCAAGATCATCGAATCGTGGGATCTGGTGGATCGGGCGAGCATGTTCCGTCAGGTGGGGTTCGTGCTGACGCCGCCGGCCGCCGACAACCAGGGTCATTGAGCCGCAAGCAGGAGGATCGCAACGTGAAGGCCATGTGGAACGGCGTGATGATCGCGGAGAGCGACGACACGGTCGTGGTGGAAGGCAATCACTACTTCCCGGCGGCGGCGGTGGATCGCCGTTGGATTCGCGACAGTAAAACCTCGACGACGTGTTCATGGAAGGGGCTCGCGAGTTACTACGATGTGGTGGTGAACGGCGCCGAGAACAAGGACGCGGCGTGGTACTACCCGGAACCGAAGGACGCGGCGGCGAACATCCGCGGGCGCGTCGCCTTTTGGAAGGGCGTGCAGGTCGTCGAGTGACGTGCGTTCTGGCGATCGAACGACGCGCGTCAGGCGGTGAAGCGGCGCGGGTCAGGCAGGCGGCGCGCTCCCATCCAGCGGTTCGAAGAACACGAGCGCGTTGCCGCTCGCGTCCAACGCCGTGAACTCGCGTTGGCCCCAGTCCTTCACCGCCAGATGTCCATTCGGGTGCACCACACCTTGGCGCTGATACTCCGTGTACAGCGCGTCGATGTCGCGAACTTGGATGCGGCAACTGGTATGAGCTGCGATCCGTGGGTCGGTACACAACCACAAATGAACCTCGACCGGGCCGCGTTCGAGGCCGGCGTATTCGTCGTCCCAGAAGCGCCGCGTGAAGCCAAGCCGGGATTCGTAGAAGGCGAGCGCCGCCGCAATGTCCATGGCGGGCAGAATCGGGATGGCGCTCACGAACTCCACCGGCGACCTCCGTACGTACGAGTCGGCCACCATCCTACACGGGGTTCCACGCCAATACCTTCCCTTGGCTCTGGACGCGGACCCCAGGAGCGCGACCGGAGCGCTTGTTCCGCTCTGGTCGCGATGCCATCATGGGCGGGAATGCGCCGCGGGCGTCTCAGGTTGTTACGGAGCGGCGGTCGCCGCGGGTGCGGCGCCGCTTCGAGTTTCGCCCGGGAGTGAGGTTCATGAACGGATGCAAGGGATTCGCGGCGCTTGCGGTCGTGGCCGTTCTCGGCGCCGCGTCGTGCGCCGAGCAACCGAAAGCGGATGCTGCAATGAGTGAGAAACCAAACGCGCCTGCGACGACCGGCAACGCGCCGGCCGTGGTCGAAACCGCCACCTTGGGCGGCGGCTGCTTCTGGTGCGTGGAAGCCGTGTACCAGGAATTGGAAGGCGTCGTTTCGGTCACATCCGGTTACGCGGGCGGCACCGTCGACAATCCGAGCTATGAACAGATTTGCAGTGGCAAAACCGGCCACGCCGAGGTGGCGCAGATTCAGTTCGACCCCGCGCGCACGAGTTTCGAGAAAGTGCTGGCGGTGTTTTTCCAAACCCACGATCCGACGACGTTGAACCGTCAGGGGAACGACAGCGGTACGCAGTATCGGTCGGTCATCTTCACGCACGATGCGAAGCAGCTCGAGATCGCGACGCGCTTGAAGAAAGAGTTGGATGCCTCGGGCGCGTGGGACGATCCCCTCGTCACCGAGATCACGCCGCTGCCGAAGTTCTGGAAGGCCGAGGGCTACCACCAGAACTACTACCGCGACAATCCCAATCAGAGCTACTGCCGCTTCGTGATCGCGCCCAAGCTCGACAAGTTCCGCAAAGTCTTCAAAGAGGATTTGAAGAAACCCTCGTCGTGACGTTACCCGTCCCGGGCCGACTTCGTGAAATCATTCACAAAGTTTCGGCGGGATTTCGCGGAATGGAGCATGTGAAGCGGCGGGACGCCGAGATCTCCAGCGTCCCGCCATTCGTTTCAGCGCGCGTAGACCAGCTTCTGGGAGCGCGCCCCGAACTCGGTTTGCACTCGCACGAAGTAGATGCCGGAGGCGACGGGCTGCGAAGCCGCGTCACGGCCGTTCCAACTCGTGAGATTGCGTCCGGCGCCGCGTGTTCCATTGGCAAGCGTCACCACATGACGGCCGCGGACGTCGAACACCGCGACGGTTGCGTGTGTGGCGCGTGGCAAGTCGAATTCGATACCGGCTCCGGCCCGCACCGGATTGCCGCCCAACGCCCGGATCGCGAGCGCCTCGGCCGCGGCTTCCAGTTCTTCCTCCGTCGCGAGACCCGCCTTCGCGGCCTCCGCCGATTGCAGCGGCGTGATCTCGAACGGCACCGTGTCGCCGTCGATCGAGTTCAAGAACGCGACCAAACGTTCGCGATCGCGCGCGCGTGACAGCTTGTCGACGCCGCCGGTGCCGGCGGAACGATGCGGCACCGACTCGATCACGCCGGCCAACGTCGATGCCGCGCCGTTGTGCAGGTACGGAGCCATGCCGTGTGCGCCCAGCAATGAGGGCGGATTGAAACCATCGGCCCCCAGCGGCGCCGCGCCGTTCTGCCGAATCTCATTCACCGCCGTCGCGTCGAAGGTTCCGACCGGGCGCAGGAACGCGAGCAATTGGCCGCTCGAGATTTGTCCCGCGGCGGGCGGCGGGGTGAAATTGCGCCGGCTCGACGACCAACCGCCGCCACCATGGCAGGCGGCGCAGTTTGCCTTGCCGAACAACTTGCGACCCTTCTCGACATCGTTGTCGTTGTCATCGAGCGGCGAGATGGGCGAGCGAATTCGCTTCGCCACCCACTCGGTCATCAAGTCGTAGCGCTCGCTGCGCCCGGCGTTCGCCGGATTGAAGGCGGCGACCGTCGGCTCGGGCGTCACGCCGTCCGCTTGCGTGATCAATCCCAAACCGCCCGACACGCCACGGATGTTGAGTTCGAAATCCTGGATCTCGTCGAAGATTGCCGAGTAGTTCAGCACTTTGGCGTCGGTGGGATCGTGCGGATTGAACGAGCCGTTGAGCGGCACGCTCCTCCGCGGCCCGGCGCCGAAGATCCAGGTCACGCCGTCGGTCAAACCGGACGGATGGCACGCGAAGCACGATGACCAACCTTCGTTCGAGAGACGTGTTGGTGTCACGCCGAGCGCCCCCAACTCCGGCAGGTCGACACCGGTCGAGCTGTAGAAGAGCGCCTTGCCGATGAGCAAGCGCGCCGCCTCGCTGCCCGCCGCCGGCAAATCGGCCGACTGCGCCGTCGCCACGACCGCATGCGTGTGCAGATCCACCACCGAGACGTCGCGCGAGATCTCGTTCAGCACGTAGGCGTGATGATCGCCCGAATCGATGGCGATGCCGGTCGGGCTCTGGCCCACGAACACGCGCACGACGCTGCCTGCGTCGCCCGCTTGCAGTGGCGCGTTGAGCGTCGGCGCGCCGTTGGCGTCCAGATCCACCCGCACGATCAGGTTCGAAGACAGCGACACGACCCAGCCGCGTTCGCTCGCATGCTCGAACGCGATCGCCCACGGCGCCGGGAAGAAGATCTTGCGCTCGCTCGGCGGCTCGAAGTTGATGCCCCGATTCATGTTGATGGTCTGCGAAGCATCCTCCGCGTCATTCGCGACGTCGATGACCGAGAGCAGTCCCTGCACGTTGACGTTGAAGCGCACCGGCCCGTTGGGCGACGCCCCGGTACTCGGCACGTAGGCGCGATCGCCTTTGATGGCGATGGCGTTCAACTGATTCGGGAAGGCGCCGGTGGTGAAGGTGAAGGCCGGCGGGTTGGCGGCCGCGATGCGATCGAGCGCCGAACCGTTGCTGCGGAAGCCGGTGTCGGCGATCGGGTTCAGCACCACTTCGCCGCTGACGCCATCGTCCGCCACCGAGATCACGGTGACGCGGCCTTCCTTGTAATCGTCGCGGCCGATGAGGACGCCGGGCCGTTCGACGCCGAGAAATTGCGTCACGTACACCTTCTCGTCGCGATCGCGACGGTCGCCGTCATTGGTGATCGCGACGCCGCGCGGCTCGAGGCCGACGCCGGTGATGACGCGGCTCACTTTGTTGTCGCGCGGATCGATGACATAGACGTCATTGGAGCGCGCGCAGGCCACGTACAGCTTTCTGCCGTTGGGTGTGAACGCCATGCCGTAGGGCTCGGTGCCGACGCGGATCGTGTCCACGACACGCGAACCGGAGCGCCGCACCCGGATCACCGACACGGTGCCGCTGGCAGTGTTGCTGACGTACACATATTTGCCGTCGGGTGCGATGGCGAGTTGCGACGGCTCGTCGCCGACGCGGATCTCGTGGCGCTTGAGCAGGCCGTCCTCGATCACATCGAACTGCGTCACAGTGTCGGTGTCGTGATTCACGCACCACACGGAGCGGTCATCGGGCGAGACCGCGATGGGCGAGGACGAAGACGGCGCTTGCAGGCGATCGTCGTCGTCACCGGCCAACACGCCGGCGTCCTCGACCGTGGTCGCATCGGCGGCGACGGCCGACGCATGAGGATCACCAGCGAAGGCAGTCGCTGGTGCGATCAACGCGATGCATACGAGAAGCGGCGTGAAGCGCACGATGTTTCTCCTGGATGACATGATGTTGCACATACGCGAACCGAGTGTGTCCGTGCTGGGATCGTGAATGCTCGCCGACGAGGCGGGGGTTGAATCCCGCCTCATCGGCGCCACGAGCGCGGACGAGGGGCCCGGTCGATGGCGCGGATTTTAGCACTTCGTCAGGCACCAAACCCAAGGCCATTGCGGCCGCGCGGGCCGTTCGCCTAGTCTGCGACCTCATGTGGACCAAGGTTCGAATCGGATCATTGGGTGGAATGACGCTCTTGCTCGTCGCGGTCGTGGCGGAAGCGCAAGAGCGTCCGATCGCATTCGTCGGCGCGCGCATCTACACGATCGCAGGTGCGCCGGTGGACGACGGCGTCCTGGTCGTCCAGGGCGGCAAGATCCTCGCGGTCGGTCCCGCAGCGCGGGTCACGGTTCCCGCCGGGGCCGAGACACGCGACGTCCGCGGTCGCGTCCTGCTTCCCGGCCTGGTGGACACGCATAGTCATATCGGCGGACCGGGCGCCGCCGACCAAGCCGACCCGGTTCAGCCCGAATGCCGGGTTCTCGACGCCATCAATGTGCGTGACGCCGGCTTTCAGAAGGCGCAGGCGGGCGGCCTCACGACCGTCAACATCATGCCCGGGTCGGGCCATCTGCTCTCGGGGCAAACCATCTACGTGAAGTTGAAGGACGCGACCAGCATCGAAGACGTCGCGATCCGGAACGCCGACGGCACCATCGCCGGCGGCATGAAGATGGCGAACGGTACCAACTCGCAGAAGGAAGCGCCGTTCCCCGGCACGCGCGGCAAGTCGGCGGCGATCATCCGGACGCGTTTCGTCGCGGCGCAGGAATACAAGCGCAAGCTCGATGCGGCGAAGGGCGATGCCGAGAAGATGCCGGAACGCGACCTCGCGAAGGAAGCGCTGGTCGAGGTGCTGGACGGCAAGCGTGTCGTGCACCATCACACCCACCGTCACGACGACGTGCTGACGGTGCTGCGTTTGCAACGCGAGTTCGGCTTCCGCGTCGTGCTGCACCACGTGAGCGAAGCCTGGAAGGTGGCGGACGAAATTGCGGCGGCCAAAGCGCCGTGCTCGATCATCGTCATCGATAGCCCGGGCGGAAAACACGAAGCCGTGGATCTCGATTGGAAAACCGGCGGCGTGTTGGAAAAGGCCGGCGTGTTGGTGGGCTTCCACACCGATGACGGCATCACCGACAGCCGCCTGTTCTTGCGTTCGGGCGCGCTCGCGGTGCGCGCCGGGATGTCGCCGACGGCGGCGCTGTACGGTCTCACGATGGCGGGCGCGCGCATGCTCGATTTGCAAGATCGCGTCGGCACGTTGGAGCCCGGCAAGGACGCGGACTTCATTCTATTGAGCGGCGAACCGTTCGCGGTGGCGACGCTGGTGCAGGAAACCTGGGTCGAGGGCGTGCGCGTGTTCGACCGCAGCGACGCCCAGGATCGCTTGTGGGCCGAGGGCGGTTACGGCGCTAGCCGACCGCAAGCATTCACCTGGTGCTGCTACGACGACGAGGGAGTCGAGGAATGAAGGTGCTGCACGCGGCGCTCGTTGTCGCCGTCATCGCCGTCGTTGCGACGCCGGCCGGCGCGCAAGTCGCGGTGCGCGGCGCCATCGTGTACACCATGGCGGGCGCTCCCATCCGCGATGGCGTCGTGGTGGTGCGCGACGGCAAGATCGCGGCCGTGGGACCTGCATCATCGACACGCATTCCAGAAGGCTTCCGCGTCTTGGAAGCCGCCGTCGTGACGCCTGGTTTGGTGGACGCGCACACCGTCGTCGGTCTCGCCGGTCAATACAACGTCGATCACGATCAGGACCAACTCGACAAAGGTGATCCGATCCAGCCGGAACTACGCGCCATCGACGGATTCAATCTGCAAGAGCGCTTGGTGGAATGGGTGCGCGGCTTAGGGGTGACGACGATTCACACCGGCCACGGCCCGGGCGCGGTGGTTTCCGGACAAACCATGGTGGCGAAGACGTGGGCGCGCGATGCCGACGCGGCCGTCGTCGTACCTGAAGCCATGCTCGCGGTGACGCTGGGCGACGGCACATTAGAAAGCAAAGGCAAGTGGCCGGGCACGCGCGGCAAGGCGGTCGCGATGCTGCGCTCCAAGTTGATCGAAGCGCAGCAATACACGCGCAAGTCGAGCGCCAAGGACGAGAGCAAACGCCCCGGGCGCGACCTGAAGTTGGAAGTGCTGGCGCGCGTGCTCGATCGCAAGCTGCCGTTGCTGGTCACCGTGCACCGGCATCAGGATATTTTGGCGGCGTTGCGGGTCGCGAAGGAATTCAACGTGCGCATCGTGTTGGATGGTGCGTCGGACGCGCCGGTCGTGCTCGACGCGATCAAAGCGGCGGGCGTGCCGGTGATCGTGCACCCGACGATGGTGCGCGCCGGCGCGCCCGGCAACAGCGAGACCGAGAACGTGAGCTTCGCGACCGCTGCGAAACTGCGCGCCGCCGGCATCCCGATCGCGTTCCAGAGCGGCTACGAGAGCTATGTCCCCAAAACGCGCGTCGTGCTGTTCGAGGCAGGTGCCGCGACCGCATACGGCCTGTCGTTCGACGATGCATTGGCCGCGATCACGATCGAAGCCGCTCGCATCCTGGGCGTCGCCGATCGCGTCGGCTCGCTGGAGCGCGGCAAGGACGGCGACCTCGCCCTCTACGATGGCAACCCCTTCGAGTACACCTCCCACTGCACCGGCGTCCTCATCAACGGCCAAGTCGCCAGCGACCAACCGCACTGATCCGCTCTGCCGGGCCGGCCCCGGACCACAATTATGCGCGGCATTCCACCGCGCGCTGCGGCATTTCACCGCAGTGACAACGTGCGGTTTCACATTCGGTTCGCCCGACTTTCGAATCCTTGCTGCAAGAACCTTCGATACGCGCTCGCGGCGCCTTCGGGCGCGACTCGAACTCGTTGATATGCAATCGGTTGAACATCGTCGCGTGGTCCGAATCTTCCTAACTAGTTTCGAGGCTTGGTCCACCCCGGTCGCAATGGCCGGCGTGGACCCAGGACCTCGGCACCTGATCATGGGGGGAATCATGCGCAAGACCAACCTCGGTCGCATCCTGATCCTGCTCGGGATCGGCCTCGGATTCGTCACGGCGGCAGAAGTGCTGAAGGCCCAAGGTCGTGGCAAGACCCAGTTTTACGTCGAGAGCGGTCCGGGCCAGTACCGGCTCGAAGCGGTGTATTCCGTCGATCCGCAGGTCGCGCTCCGCGCCTACGAGTTGGATCCTGCCGCCCCGAAGGCGGGCAGCGGGTCCGTGTACTTGAAGTCTGGTGACGACGCGGCGAGGCAGGTCGGATCGGCTTCCGGTTTCAAGAATTACCTCGATTCACACTATAGCCGCGAGCCACAGCTGTCAAACGAGGCACCATGCGATAATACGATTAACCTCGCGTTCACGCTGACGTGCAACTTCGCTTGTCTTCCGGCTGGTGTCGCGCATCAGTGTACCGGGCAGCTCGGCCTCGGAGCAGTGCTGACGTGTCTCAACAATCCGCCGTGTCCGATTTCCAAGGACTGCGTTCCGTTCCTCGGTCGGCTGACCGGTGTGACGACAAATCAGCAGGGCTGCGCTTGCAACGGACCGATGGGCGCCTGCGCACTCCAAGCGGGAACGATGGTCACCGGTGTGATCGCTTCGGGTCCCCTGTGCGACTGCGTGGGCGCGAACTCCAGCGACGTGCCGACGTTGTCGATGTGGGGACTGATCGCTGCGACGTTGCTGATCCTGGCTATCGGGATCGCGCTACTGCGGCGTCGCGATGCCCGTGCCTGAGATCGCCTCGTCTCGATGACAAGGTGGGCGGGAGGCTGCCGGATGTCGGCTTCCCGCCCTCTTGCTTTGGGCTCAGCTGTCGTTGGAATCGGCGCGAGAGTCCCCGCGCTTCGCCGCGTGCAAATCGAACTGTGCGATCTTCCGCTGCAGCGTGCCGCGATCGACTCCCAGCACGCGTGCTGATTCGGTGCGATTCCAATTGCAAAGATCGAGAACGTGGGTGATGTGCTGGCGTTCCATCTCCAGGAGCGCCAGCGAGTCCGGTTTCTTCGGCATCCCCTCCATCGCGAAGTCGATGTCGTCGGGCTCGATGAGACGGCTCTTGGCGAGCAACACGGCGCGCGCCAAGACGTTCTCCAGTTCGCGCACGTTGCCGGGCCACGGATAGCACATAAGCTTCCGCAGCGAAGCCGGCGACAACCGTGCTTCCGATCCTTCAACCACTGCGCGCCGGTGCAGGAAATAGTCCACCAGGAGCGGGATGTCGCCGCGCCGGTCGCGAAGGGGCGGGCAGGTCAAGTGCACGACATCGAGGCGAAAGTAGAGGTCTTCGCGGAAGGTCCCGGCGCGGACGTCGTGGTGCAAGCCGCGCTTCGTCGCTGCAATGATCCGCGCATCCATCGCGATGCTGCGATTCGAGCCGACGCGTTCGAAACATCGCTCCTGGAGAAGACGAAGCAACGTGCCTTGAGCCGAGACCGGCAAGTCTCCAATCTCGTCCAGGAAGAGCGAGCCACCCTCGGCCGCTTCGACCCGACCGACGCGCGTATGAACCGCCGTGGTGAACGAACCACGTTCGTGGCCGAAGAATTCGCTCGCGACCAGGTTCTCGGGGAGGGCGGCACAGTTGACGGCGACAAAAGGCTTGCTCGCGCGGGTGCTTGCCGCATGGATGGCTTTGGCCACCAACTCCTTCCCGGTGCCGGTTTCTCCCATGATCAAGACGTTGGCCTCGCTCGAAGCGACGGCGCAGATGCGCTCGCGCAGTGCGACGATCGCCCGATCCATTCCGACGAGCGTGCCGCACGCCGTGTGGATCGCGAGCTGCTGTCGCAGGTCAAACGCCTGCAAGAGCAGACGGCGATGCCCCATCGCTTGCGAGACGGTGTGCACCAGGCGCTCGGCCTCGAAGGGTTTGGTCAGATAGTCGAATGCGCCCATGCGGATCGCTTGCACGGCGGTGGCCACGTCGCCGTGTCCGGTCAAGATCACGACTTCCAGGTCCGGGAATCGCTCGCGGGCCGATTGCAGAAGGTCCATTCCGCTGCATGCCGGCATGATCAGATCGCTGACCAGGACATCCGGACGAGTGCGTTCGAGATGGGAGAGAGCTTCGGCACCATCTGCCGCGACGGTCACGCCGTAGCCGGCTCGCCGCAGGATTTCGCAGGCGAGATCACGACAGATGTCTTCGTCATCCACGACCAGGACGTGTCCCGAATCCAATTTGCAAGCAGCGATACGCCTACCTCCTGGTGGCGGATGGACCGTGCGCGAACCCGAGTTCGAACTCGGCGCCGCCTTGTGCGGCAGCGTTGACTCGGATCGTTCCACCGTGGGCGGTGACCAGGGCGCGCACGCGGCAAAGCCCCAGGCCGCGCCCCGAGCCTTTTTGGCTGAAGCCGGCTTCGAAGATCGACGGCTGCAGCGCGGCGGCAACTCCCGGCCCCGAGTCGCGGACCCACAGGCGCGGCGGATTCGGGCTCGCGTCGAGCACCAATTCGCCGCCGCGCGCTTGCATCGCCTCGATCGCGTTCTGGACGAGATCGTGAAGGACGGCGTCGAGCGCCGCGCCGTCCATGCGAACATGAAGATCGGTGGGAATCGTGTTGACGCATCGAATCGCGTGTTTCTGCAGCATGCCGGAACAACGATCGAGGACGCAGCGCGCGACCGAAGCAAGCTCGGTTTGAACGTCGCGAGCGGCAGCGGACGATGGCCGCGGGGCTTGGGCCAGATCGGCGAGCCGTTGATGCGCTTCTTCGATTCCGGTGCGAATGCGCTGCGTCAAGCGGCGGCGCGGGTCGCCCGGTTCGAGATCGGAGTCGAGCAATTGGGCGAAACCCGCCACCCCCGACAGACTGTTCTTGATGCCGTGGGCGGCGAACGCCATCTCCAGAGGATTGCCCCGCGAGGACCTGAAGCTTCGAACCAACA